>Ga0209566_100110_pt1 | contig 112077 bp, 88 predicted proteins | sample Araplavi_mTSA_r2_2_FD_184287 | JGI IMG/M metagenome (GOLD analysis project Ga0209566, IMG submission 184287) | Arabidopsis root microbial communities from North Carolina, USA - plate scrape CL_Cvi_mTSA_r2 (SPAdes) (version 2) | ecosystem: Host-associated > Plants > Roots > Endosphere | place... | reverse complement strand
GTGCTGCGTTTGACGCCGCATCCAGCGATGCCCCGCTGGCAGAACTCATCGCCCACGCACTGCTCCAGGAGCAAGAGCCGAATGTCGCGGGGGCGTTGCACTGGGCGTTGGGAAGAACCGAAGGCAGCGGCGCCAGCGTACTCGGTGCGGCGCTTCAACAGCGCGATCCGGCCACGCGCGAACGGGCCGTGCTCGCGCTGGCAAAACTCGGCGGCGCCGACGCGGTGGCGATGTTGCGTGGCGCCTTGCGCGACCCCGTAGAGCACGTGCGGTACCGCGCTGCGCGGGTGCTCGGCGAATGGGGAGAACGCGACGCCATTCCCCTGCTGATCGAGCAGGTTGTCGTTGGGGCGCACGATGTTGAGGCGGCCGATGCGCTGGCCGATCTCGCGGAAGACCCTGCGATCGCGCAGCAGATTGTGGCGCGTTTCGAAGCCGCGATCTCGGACGGGCATGCCGATGCTCCGGCCCGTGTGCGCATTTGTCAGGCGCTGGCGGAGATCAACGATGCGGCATCGGCCCTGCTTGCGCGCCTAGCCGCTGATGCGGACCCGGCCGTGGTGCGCACCGCGCGTTATGTGATGGGGATTCGCAGCGGCGCGCTGAAGGGTTGATTGGCAATCAGCAATGCCCAGACACCACAGTGAGCTGGCCGCATTTCAGTACAGTCCAGGCAGCGGCTGGTCGGGTTCCCAGGCAGCTACCAGCTTGTTCGCACGTTCTCTGTCTTTCTGACTGATCTGCTTGGCGACCTCTGGTAGCGACACCTCTGCATAGTCGATATCGTATCCACGCCCCTTCTGCTTGATTGCCGCTGAATACAGTACATATGCCGTATACAGGTTTCTCGTTACGCCACGCCCGCCCTGATACATCGCTGCCAGGTTGGTCAAAGCGTGCGCATCACCCTGCTTGGCGGCTAACCCCGGCGTGCTGCCGGCCAATTTCAGCCTGGCGGAAATGCGCCGTGATCTGACGGCGTTCGATACGCTTCGGCCGCGTCTGAACCGGTTCGAGAAGCTCTATGAGCGGATGCGGGATTCGCAGCTTGCGCTGGGTAGCGATCTGATGAGTGCTTCGCTGGAGGGGTATCTGGCGTTCGTACAAGCCATTGAGCGAGACAAGCTCTACCACTTTGTGATGGCCAGCGAGCAGCCCAACCCTGTGCTGATCATTTGAAGCCCGACTGAAACCAAGGCCATCAAACAGTTCCTCGGCTACGAATGGAGTTCGGCTAAGGGCGACGAGGGGATCAAATTGATCAAAGATCGTCACGGGAAGCATCTCACTCCGTTGTATGACGAAACGGACCGGGACAATGCGACCAAGCTCAATTCACTGGTTTCCGCGAATTTTGATGGCAGATTGTCGGTACCAGAAGCGCTTAAGCCTTTTGCTACAACTGCCGCACTGACGGAGATGCTCGACTTTTCACGAGTGACTTTCGAGAAGCAAATCTCAATCACTCCCAATCGGGCCAAAAGCATAGTTCAAAGCAAATGGCCGAATGCAAAGTTACCCTCCCGGCGCTTTTCACTGAACTGGGCTAACGCCCCTTGTAGGTCCACAAATTAGTTGATTGGCCCCTCCATACAAATCAAAGGGTTACTCATTTTTTTTGGGACTGGGACTTCAGGAAATTTCTAAAAAGATGGAAATTTCCTATCGGAGTCACACAATAGATGAAGTAACGCCTTTGGTTGGACCTCAGGTTTCCACCGATCAACTCTGGGCTGCGGGTGTTTGCGTGGGCAGCAAGTCTTCTACGCCTGCTTAATAGCGCTCCGGTGGGCAGCGGCATACTCACCCTGGCCTCTGGAGTGAGTCATGAGATCTGCCCGTTTGTGCGCCGCGTGCGGCCACCTATTCCTCGCACGCCCTCAAGTGCCGAAGCAACGATTCTGCTCGGCCGCCGCATGCCAGCGGGAGCGCCGGCGGCGATGGCAAAAGCAGCATCTCCGGGCCGACACCGACTACCGGGACAACCAGGCGCGCGCCCGAACAAGGTGGGCCCATGGTCACCCGGGCTACTGGTGCAGCTATCGCACGTCCCATCCCGCCTATGCCGAGCGCAACCGGCTCTTACAACAGATAAGAAATGATCGACGACGAGCGATTGCAAAGGTGTAGGTGTCCACTAGTGCGTCAGCGAGCAGATCCGCAAAAACTTGATCAGCACTTACAGGCTTCGCCATAAAAAGATTCAGGCGACGGTAGCTTTCTGCCATCTCATTTCCCCCAACTTACTATCAAGGCTGATGTCATTCGAAGCCTCAAAACCGATGCTACTGAAGCCAGCGTTCGCTAAATGCTCTATGACGATGAGTCCCGCCTGCGGTCTGTCCGGGATCGCCGGCAGGTTGAACCTCTTTGACGTCAGCCCTTCCTTCCCCCCCAAAAAAAACGCCGAGAGAAAATCTCTCGGCGTTTTTTTTGGGTACGACTAATGCGTGTCGAGTGACACAATTCCTGAAAACACACACTATGATTTAAAAGCGTTTTTTCAGGAATTGAGACACAGGGTCGCTCGTCTTTTGCCGCAATTACTGAAAAAACTCGGCATTCGTGTCAAGAAAAGTGAAAAATCTCGACAGCGCCTCGGCAGGCGAGATATCTCCTTAAAAATCAATCAGTTGCGAGACACCCCACCGTCGACCCGCTACTCCTTGACTCAAGGCCGAGCGGCTCCGGACCCGTGGCAAAATCGAACGCGCCGGGCACTGTTTCATTGATGTATGTGCATACATCAATGCCAATCGGTTGCGGATCGTGCTCGGTGGAAAAGTACTCAGCTCATGTGCGAGCTTTCCATTTCGGGTTGAACGACCCCAACGCCACATTCCCTTGCCAGCCCCGCGCAGCGACTTTGCCCGGAGCCAGCAATGAATCAGATTCGTCGGCGGTGCGCAGCATGCGGCACCCTCTTTCTACCCCGCCCACAAATTCCTCGCCAACGTTATTGCTCCGCAGCCGAGTGTCAGCGCGAACGCCGCCGCCGGTGGCAACAACAGCACTTACGAGTTGACCATGACTATCGCGAGAACCAGGCGCGATCCCGCGCGGCATGGAGTCGACGCCACAGCGACTACTGGCGACGGTATCGCGAGGCGCACCCGGCCTACGCGGCGCGCAATCGCGACCTGCAGCGCATGAGGTATCAGAGGCGAGGGGTGGTTGCAAAGATGGACGCGTCAGCCCCGAAAAATCCTCTGCCTTCAGGCACTTACATGCTGCAGCGAACGAACGACGACGCGATTGCAAAGATGGACGTGTGGAAGGTGCAAATCGTAGTACTGCCGCCACCGCGCAGGTCATTGAGCGCTGATTGCAAAGAGATGATGTGAGGCAAGGTCTGCATCCACCTGCTACCGTGATCTCGTGCGCTGCCCCCGGGTGCGAAGAACGGCGTCACCGAAGATGGGAGGGCGGCCTCGCGCATTGGGGTATCAGCACCATGGCAATCGACCCGAACACCTGTGCCTCACCGATCGCGTCTTCCACGCTTCGGGCTGCCGAGTACGTGCGCATGTCCACTGAGCATCAGCAGTACTCAACCCAAAACCAACGCGACAAGATCCGCGAGTACGCCGCATCACGAGGCATTGAGGTAGTTCGAACTTTCGCAGATGAAGGCAAAAGCGGCCTGCGGATCGATGGGCGAAATGCCCTGCAGAGCCTGATTCAAGAGGTGACCAGCGGAGGCGCGGACTTCCAGGCAATCCTGGTCTACGACGTCAGCAGATGGGGACGCTTCCAGGACGCTGACGAGAGCGCGTACTACGAGTACATCTGCCGGCGCGCTGGCATCCAGCTCATCTACTGTGCCGAGCAATTCGACAATGACGGGTCACCTGTCTCAACGATCGTCAAGGGTGTCAAACGCGCAATGGCTGGTGAGTACAGCCGGGAACTGTCGGCGAAGGTCTTTGCCGGCCAGTGCCGGTTGATCGAACTGGGATTCCGACAAGGAGGGCCGGCTGGCTATGGGCTGCGCCGCGTGCTGGTCGATGAGCATGGTCTCATGAAGAGCGAGCTCTACCGTGGCCAACGTAAGAGTCTGCAGACCGATCGCGTCATCTTGATGCCAGGCCCCGAGAGCGAAGTGCGCATCGTCAACCTGATCTACAACTGGTTCATCGACGAGTCCTTGAACGAATTTGAGATCGCCGCGAGACTGAACAGCATGCACGTCCGAACAGACTTGGATCGGGACTGGACTCGCGCAACTGTAAGGGAGGTACTCACCAACGAAAAATACATTGGCAATAACGTCTACAACCGTATTTCGTACAAGCTCAAGCGAGCCCGCATCGTGAACGCCCCTGAGATGTGGATCCGCAAGGACGGCGCCTTCGAGCCAATCGTGGCGCCGGACGTGTTCTACACGACTCAAGGCATCATTCGAGCCCGTGCGCGGCGGTATAGCAGCGAGGAGCTGATCGAGCGGCTGCGCAACCTGTACCGGAATCGAGGCTTCTTGTCCGGTCTAGTCATCGACGAAACAGAAGGCATGCCGTCTTCCGCCGTATACGTGTACCGCTTCGGCAGTCTGATACGGGCCTACCAAGCGGTGGGCTTCACGCCTGACCGGGACTATCGGTATCTGGAGATCAATCGGTTTCTCCGGCAACTCCATCCGAAGATCATCTCGCAAGCCGAGCAAGCCATTGCTGATCTCGGCGGCGCGGTCGCGCGGGACCCGGCGACGGACATCCTGGACGTCAATGAAGAGTTCACTGTATCTCTCGTCCTGTCTCGGTGCCAACCGAGAGCGAATGGCGGATACCACTGGAAGGTCCGGTTCGACACAAGTCTGCTGCCAGACGTCACCGTGGCCATTCGACTTAATAAAGCGAACGACGCGCCATTGGACTACTACCTGCTCCCACGGCTGGACTTCACTCGCCCAGGCATTCGTTTAGCGGAGCGCAACGCTGTCGAATATGAGAGCTATCGCTTCGACACGCTGGACTATCTCTACCACATGGCCGAACGCGCACGGCTAAGAAGGGCAGCATGAGTCCACAAAGGCAACCCGGCGAAATCCGGATGATCCCAATCGACCGCATAGACGTGATCAACCCGCGCGAGCGGAACGGCAAGGTCTTCGACGAGATCGTTGGGAACATCAAGGCCATCGGGCTCAAGAAGCCAATCACTGTCACACCAAGGGCAGCCGCGGATGGTGGTGAGAAGTTTCTTCTGGTCTGTGGCGAGGGGCGGCTAAAAGCCTTCCGCTCGCTAGGCGAGGCCACGATTCCAGCGATAGTGGTCCACGTCAGTGACGAAGACGCCTTCATCATGAGTCTGGCTGAGAACATCGCACGTCGTCAGTGTCGTCCCCTTGAACTACTAGCCGGCATTCGTCAGTTGCGTGATAGCGGGTACACGCCTAAAAGCATCGCTGAGAAAGCGGGCCTGACGACAGCCTATGTACAGGGAGTTCTGACGCTACTCCAGCATGGGGAAGAGCGCCTATTGATTGCGGTTGAGAAGGGGACTATTCCGCTCACAGCGGCTCTAGCCATCGTGGGAGCTGGCGACGACGATAAAGCCATCCAAGCCGCACTCCAGGAGGCGTACGAATCAGGGAAATTGCGCGGCAAGCAACTCATAACCGCTAGGCGGATCATCGAGCGACGCCATGCCCTCGGCAGATCTGCATCGCGCTACATGAGCAGTAGGCGGGCCGACGTGACTACGTCGAGCTTGGTACGTACTTACGAGGGTGAGGTTGAGCGGCAGAAGGCAATGGTTCGCAAAGCGGAATTCGCGCAGCAACGGCTGCTGTTCGTAGTTGGAGCTCTTCAACAGCTGTTTGCTGACGAAAACTTCGTCAACCTTCTGCGAGCCGAATCTTTAGCGACACTTCCGAAATACCTCGCTGAACGAGTTTGGCCCACTGGGAGCTCGCCATGACGAGCGTTACTCTGGGCTTTGTGCCTGAGCCGCTAGCTGTTCCGTTGCCAAGCATTCTCCCCTCCCGCAGAACTCCTGCGGGGATCACGAGCACCCGAAAATTCAAGCAGATTTGCTCCTCGATCGAAGAGGTGGGCCTCATTGAGCCGCTTTCCGTAACTGCGGCCGACCAGCAGTCGGGAAACCATATCTTGTTGGACGGGCATATTCGGTTGTTGGCGCTACATGACCTGGGACATGATGAGGCTGCATGTCTAGTTGCCACCGACGATGAGGCGTACACCTACAACAATCGAATCAACCGCCTATCAACTATCCAAGAACACCTCATGATCCGACGCGCTGTCGAGAGAGGAGTCTCGCCGGAACGTCTCGCGAAAGCGCTTTCCGTTGACATCACCCAGATCATGAAGAAGATGAACCTGCTAGAGGGCATCTGCCCAGAAGCTATCGATCTGCTGCGAGATAGGCAGTTTTCGCCAGAGGTCGCCCGGGCCATCCGGAAGATGCGGCCGACGCGGCAAGTTGAATGCGTGGAGCTGATGATTGCGGCAAACAATGTCACCGTAGCTTATGCCGAGGCGCTGCTGGTTGCGACACCTGCGACGCGCCTAGTCGACGGTAGAAAGCCAGCGAAGCTCATCGGCGTGACACAAGAGCAGATGGGGAAGATGGAGCGAGAGATGAGTAATCTGCAGGAGCAGTACAAGATTGTCGAACAGACCTACGGTCAGGACGTGCTGAACCTTGTACTGGCCAAAGGCTACCTTGTAAAGCTGCTGGAGTGCGAGCCGGTTCTGACATACTTGCGTCAGCACCAACCGGACCTCATGCGAGAGTTTGAGTCGATTCGTGACGTTATCTCGCTTGAGCAATAGCGTGTATTGGAGAGGGTCGCTTCACCCCGGACCTCCCCGTACGAGGCCTACCCAGGGCACAATGGACCACGTTCCCGAGACAGCTCACTAAGGTGCCCCTTTTACCCGTAGCTTCAGAAGCCGGCGCGTCGTGCCGTCTGTCCGTGGAGTAGGCTCTTGCGTCAGAAGTCCTGCAGAGGCCGCCTGAAGACGATAAAGAGCTCTTGTTGCACCCGCGAGTCCCTCCGCGATCTCGCTTGGTGAATGGGCCAGCCCCCTGTCAGCCAGCTCACCTAGTATTGCGGCGATGTCTGTCAAGTCTAAGTTGACTTGATAGTTGTACATGCCGTCCTTTCCTGGGTCAGTGACGCCGCTCATGGAAATGTTCAGAGAAAGCGACCCTGCCTCCCAGAACACTGGCGTGAGACGTGCTGGCCCAATCGTGCTTTGCCCACTATATCGATTCGCGCCCGACCTTCGAATTCTCACGTGCGTCTCCCCTCAACAGTGCTTCCCTGGTAGTCCAGATTGGCATGACTCTGGCTACGTGGAGATCCTATCAAAGATCTCGCCACTGGCCGTCCATCAGTTGAACGCGTCAGGCAAATCAACTGCTGGTGACGCTACACGAAGCCGCGGCAACTGAGCGGGTGACTGACGGTTGTGGCAACCACTTGTCCGCCCGCAAACCTATGAACACAAACAGGGAGACGGGCTAGCATGGAACGCGATCAATACAGGTGCGATCTCAAAGGCAATTCGGTGGCCTCAGATCGATCACGACATCCTCAGCCACTCTCGCTAGAACATCTGGAGCATGACTGCGCTGCAAATGCGCTAGCAAGTCATCCTGACGTGCCTGCGCAAAGACCATTCGATAGGTGCCGACTGCCTGTGTCATTTGCTGCAACCGCTGGACATCCCGGCTTAGGGGAATAACAGGCACGTGACGCTCGATGCTAGCCGGACCTCCCTGGTGAGTGGTCATCCATTGCGGAGGTGGATATTCTGATTGAGTATCGCCGAGCTGATAGATCCAGGCTGGCCGGATTCCACCTGAATCGGTGCCGCTAGCGACAACGGCTTGGGTGGCCTGCTCGAACATCCAGTCCCAGCTACGTGCTCCAAGTACTTTGCGTTGTGCTGCGCCCCCCCAATCGCGCGCAAGGTTACGGCGCACAGCATGGTTGCGATAGCGGTGGATCCGGCCATCACGCTGCTCGAAGTCAACAGGATTTCCCGGCAAATTCCAATGCACGATTGCATGGCAATACCAATGGAAGTCCAACCCCTCCTGCCCGATCGAGGTACTACTGAGCACGAAGGGCAGGAAGGGTGAGTTGAAAGCACTACGCAGTTGCAACATTGGCGCAGGGCCATCGCTGCCATCACCATCGTTGCGGTCCTCAAGTAGAGGGCGGGCGTAGCGCAAGCTACGGGCGCTCGGCACCAGACGGTGACACCCTGCTTCATCCCTCGAGAGAATCTCGGGGCGGAGCACGGCAGGCTTGAGCCTGAGCGCCATCTCGAAGTGCTCGACCCGGCTAAACAGCGCGTCGACTCCAGTAGGGTCCACACTGGGGTCCAGCGGTTGGTCATCGTTTAGGACGGCAATGTATTCATCCAGCACAGCCTGCAGACAACCATCGCCACAGTAGCGCAACGCGCGAAGCCAGAAACTGCGTTCGATGGAATAGAGGCCACCAAGCAATCGAACAAATTGCTCGTGGTCAAAGTAATGAAGAACCGCCGCAGCAATGGCAGAGGCGGCTTGGCGAACAGCTGGTCGCCAGAGGTCATCGGAATCAGCCGCCAGTGAACGTAGAGCGCATACGGCTGGCCCGGCTACAGCCATACGGCTCAGGACATCAAATAGATCTTCCGGCATGCGCCCAAGCCGATGGCTACCATCGAGAGCAGCCCTCCAGCGCTCGCTCCGGGCATGGTGTAGCGCATGCTGCCACGTGCTGCCGCCGTCGCGTTGTTGATCAAGCAGGCTCATATCCAGTGGACAGAATCCTTCGCCCGCAGCGCTCGCGACGCCATTGGGAACTATGGACAGTTGATCCGCAAGGACGGGACCGAGCCAATACCAATCATGGTCCTCACTTCCAGAGGGCTCGTCACCGTAGCGCTGCTGCACTGCTTCCATCAGCGCCCGTACAGCTGGGCGAACGCGAAGAGCGATGTTGTCGATTGAAGGGACTTGACCATCTTCTTGGCATGCATGCGCCAGTACATCGGCATGCCCCAGTTCGGCAAGTGCAGATGATGGGTAGCCCAATATGTAATCGCTATTTGCCTCACTACGGCGATCGGCCTCTACGGCACCGTACTCTTGGTGAAGAGCATCCACGAATCTGGCATCGAGCACAGTGGAAACGGCTCGTGGAACCATGCGCCAGCTGGAGAAGATCAAGCGCTTTGTTCGTGCGGCATCACTGATGTGTGAGAAGGGGCCGCCCAATGCATAGCTAGGGCGTGCGGGAGGCAGCCAAAGCAATCGATGCATGCCTGCATTGATGAGCTCAGTCGCCAACTCAGCGGTACGGGCGTGACCGAGTTCCGGATTGATGCCGGGAGTGGCTTGCGAGCTCAGAAAGAGCCCAGGCGCGGACAGGGCCTCGATCAATGCAGGTGCTTGCCCATCCAAAGCGGCACGCAATTCGTCTCGCAACTTGTAACCACTGAGGAAACTCAATGGCGCCGGGGCAGAGCGCCAGTATTCAACAAGATCAGGCTGCTTCAGCAGGCGTGCAACAGCGTGCAGGCGAACGTAAATCAGCATCTGCTCGGCGTCGGGATATGTGACGCACTGCGCGGCTGCGACCATGGCATCACGCTGACGACTCGTTGGCGTTCGATCCGTGCGTGACATTACGCTGGACAACTGAGTTTGGATCGTCTCACGCAGTCGCTGAAGAGGTTCAGTTCGCGTGGAATCCAGGGTGCGTAGACCGTCGTTGAAGGCTTCCAGGTTCTCCTTTAGTGTAGAAATCTGAGCCTCATCGCCGCGCATCAAGAAACGAACAGTGGCAAGAAATTCGTCATGATGCTGTGCATCGCCAGAACGCTCGCCCAACGAGCACATTCGGTAGGGGGTGGCCGAGAGTAGCAGCACCCGCGCGGAGTGTTCCGCCTGCTCAGATTCGAATAGCTGACGCGCTAGTTCGGCGCTGGGGTCATGTTGATTCAGCAGGTGCTGGAATCGTTGGAACTCGTCGAGGATTAGGAGATCCGGCTGTAGCGTCTGGATACACACGCTGGCGAGAGATCGACGCAAGTCGGCGATTAGCCGAGCGGCCTCTCGCTGGTCCTCGTCGCTAGAGCGAAACGATCGTTGCCGAGGAAAGCGATCTGCGAGCGTCGTCAGCCGCTTATTAAGACTGAGGCCATCTGCCGGGCGCCGGTTGATGGCCTGTGTGAATCCTTGTTGGAGAACGACATCGATCGCGTAGCGATTACGAACCTGCTCGAGCAGGTCGTCAAATCGTTTGTGCCCTACCTGCTGGGTGAACAGGTTTCGCCAGCGTATCTTGCTGACCTCCGGAATCGCGTCAGCCACCATCACGGCTAACAGCGCTCGCTCTAAAGCCTGGCCTGGTTCATTCCGAAAATCCAGTGAAGTCCCAGGTGTTAGGGCCAGAAAGTTGATGCCATTTCTGGGCAGCGCCGTTTCGCGAACTGGAGCGCCATTCTTGCCCCTGGGGATCAACGGCATCAGAGTCAGGCGCCCCTGCGATTGGAAGCCATCCTGCCCGATGTTTGGAATAGTGAGGCGCGCGAGATTCTGACGAGCGATGTCTGCGTTCGAGCAAACGTAAACTACATCGATACGCTGGTCCCTCTCTGCGAGGTGGTGCAGCGTTTTGGCTAGCACGCCGCGTGCGACCATGGTTTTACCTAGACCGACCTCGTCCGCAACCAGAAAGCGACCGCTCGCAGCTCGTCCATCGACCGGGAACAGGCACCGGAATGCCCACTCGACCGTACGACGCTGAAAAGGCTTGAGCTTGGCAAGGACTTGCTGCTCGACAGACGCCCAGTCGATGGGGTTCGTCATGGCTCCCCCGTTCGGCTAGTGGCAGCAATGAGGCGCTGAGCACCAATAAAGGCGGCCCAGACCTGCTGAAATTCAGGGTCCTGCTGCAATCCACACGCGTTAGTGTCAGCGCTCTCAATAAGATCAATGACGCTGCTCAGCGCCTCCGGTTGCGTGGCGAGGGCATGCAGCAGAGTCTCAAAAAGCGGGCGGCCAGAATAGCTGAAGCTCGCATCGGCTTTGCCCCCCCTCCCGCGCTGACGACGCAGGCGTTTGGTCAGACTCCAGTCCCCACCGGCCAGTAGGAATTCAAGGTATAGCGTCAGGCTATCAGTGCTATTGAGGTGTCGCGAGACCGCTGCAGACTCTCGCGATTCAAACGAAGGCATCGCGCCTGCGGGCTCAAGCCGGACTGCGGCTTCTGCCCGCAGCTCGGTGCCCAGCACGTACAGCTCGACTGACCAAAACAAAGACAGCTCGTGCACGGCGAGACCACGGTACATCACCAGCCCGGCCTCGCCGGCAACTGCACGTTCTGACGGCAGCGTCATGGGTCGAGCTCGCCATTGAACTGTATCTGGACCGAGACATAGGGCTCCCGCGTCGGCCAGGGTGAGCGACAGGTCCCAGTGGGCATTGTCCACCGCATCGACGCGAGCCAATAACCGGCCACTCGTAATCACCTCGGTCAACTTCCACGCAAGTTCGCGCTGCCGCTGGCGGAACGCCACGACCTCGGCGTCAGCTGCCGCGTCCGGTCGGATGTACGGGGTAGTCAACGCTCCGAGGCCTTCCTGCCCGCTTACGGCATCCACACCGAAGCGCGACCTTGGACCAGTCAGTTGCAATAGGAATTCTACGTTACGGGTAAAGGCGGCCTCAGTCGCGTTCGCAGAGCCCAACCACACGTGCGCATCCCACCCGTCGTCGGCCACCCAAAGCTTCGCATGCAATCCGCTCAGAGGAGCTCCGTCAACACCAAGCCCATCTAGGAATTCGTGCACGCCGGGTTGCCCCTCGCTGAACCAGACGTCAGGCAGGTGCTCTTCGCACTCGTCCAAAGCATCTTGGCGAGCTACCAGCTTAATGTCGAAGTGTGCGACAGCCAATGTTCGAAGTAGTGCCGACGAGAGAAAAGGCGAGACGACCAGCATACGGCGGCCTGATCGGTTTGCGGCAGAGCCCGCCCAGGTTTGGAAAGGACTCCGATGACCAGTGAATAGTTGATCGAGCTGATAACGGTGGCCACCGATACCGATAGGCCAGAATGCCCAGCCCTTAACGGCTTCATCATCGGTAGAAAACCTCACCGTTCGCAGTTCCTGGGTGAAGAGGCTCTGTCGAGCCAGATGCCGGTCAGCTACGGCACCCACCATAGGTAGATCCTCATCGCCGAGTCCTTGAATGAATTGAACAAGTGGCGTGTTAGCTCGAATGGCGTTTTGCCTAGGTGTCACGGGGCCGTCTAGTCTCGCGATTACATCCCAGGAGCGATCGTAGGTCAGGTTTCGCGATACTACGAGCAACCGGTAGCGGATTTCGTCGTCACGCCGAAAACGCAGGACCCACAGCTTCGGGTGGAACACGGCACGGGCCTGACGGGGAGTGACCTGAACTACGGCCGACTCGAGCCAGAGGAAGGCGTCACGCCATTCCGCTGGCACGTGAATGGCGCCCGCCTGGCACACTACTGTCAGGCGCTCCGACCATTCGCGCACAGCAGCAATTGCAGTGATGCGCGCAGCTATGTCGTCACCCAGCTCCAGGGGATCGATTTGCAGAAAAGCCAGTGGAACACCTGCCAGCGCGGTCAGGTCCAGTGAGTATGTACAGATCAGGCCATCTGTAAGGTCGAACCCCGGAGGGGCCATCAGTTGATCGGAAAGCAGTCGACGATCGTCAGGGTCAAGCATGGGGGGGCACTTTGGGGTCTTGGAAGCCCTGAAGAATGTCGCAGACGACCTGACGTGCAGTGCGCCAGCGAAAATCCATGGGAATCAACACATCCGGCGCATTCCAGCGTTGCAGCACGGGTGCGTTGCCCAGCCGCGCCAGTTCACCTTTAAGCTGGTGCTCTCGTTTTCGAAACCGACGGTGAATGTCCGGACTGGTCAGGACCTCTTGAGCGACCGGGGAGAATCCTGTGCCCGCCAGGATCTGGAGCCATTCATCAATGAAGGGCTGATCTCGTTGAAGACGAGGGTTCGAAAGGCGCACCCATTGCCAGAACGCAGGTAGGTTTGCATGCCATGCTGTCAGCTCGGCAGATAATGCAGCCAAGCTCTGCATGCTAGCTGCCAACATCGCGTCGAAAGATGCGGCATCCAGATCCCGGCGCTCGACAGCCAGCAGACGAAAATAGACTGCGGTCAACACACGCATGCACAGCGAAAAATTGCGCGCATGAACCAGCTCTGTCTGCAAATGTTCGGGAAGCTTTGAGCGTCCTACATCGGAGTGCAGCAATTGCCAGGGCTCGGTCAGATCGACCAAAGTTTGGGGGGCGAGGTGACAGATCATCCACTGCAGCAAGCAACTGCGGCCTGTTGCCGTCGACATCGAAAGGATTCTCTCCTTGAGGTAGCGCGCATGCTCGGGGCGTAGTGCGAAGGACGTCTGCGTAAGGAAATCAGGTTCGTCGACAGGTAAGCCGATATCCCAGCTGAGCTCCGGACCCCACGCATTGCCCATTTCTACTCCCTCGGGCTCAACCTGGCGACTGCGCCGCTCTAGCCTGGCCTCTGGTAGATCGTTCAGGTATTCAGCGAGCGAGCCGGCGCCTTGGAATATGCCAAGGCGTCGTACGCCAGACCAGTAGATGCTGGAAGGCAATCGCTTGGTAGCTTCGCGGCTCTCGCGGCCAATCAATCCTTGTTTGTCCTCGGCCTCCGAATCCAGCAGCGCGCCTATGAGCTTGATTTCTCGCTGGCGCAACATCGGAACTAGTCGCTCTGCACCCACGTTGCCGCGCTCAAGGGCCCGAAGTATCCAAGGTACATAGAGGAAGTATTTCGCACGCGTTTGGATGGTGCTTAGCGGCGGAAACATGTGATCAGCAATTGCATCGCGCACCAGCCCCACCCCAAGTTCATCCTGGGTGGATTTGTCTTTCTGTGCTGCCAATAGGTCCAAAACGTTGTCACGCTCGACAGACGAAAAATCTAGCCATTGAACGGGGTTCACTGACAATTCCTCAGGAAGGGCGCACGCCGTCAGCAGCTACCCGCGAGCGTCTCTGCCTGGCTCATCTTCTTTGACACGCCACCGCCAATAGCGGTCGGGCTTAACCCAGACGACGGTAGCTTCTGTGATGGCCCTAAAGATCTCCAGAACATCGCGGCCCAAAACGAGATTGCCGTCGCTGTTCTCGCGGAGCAGGCTCTCTGCTTTGGCTCTCACGAGCCAGTCAACCACGTCATCTTGGTAAAGGCAATCGTGCCTCTCAAGCTGGTCGAACATCCAACGCGCCGCAGTATCGGCGGTCTCCATCAATCACCCTGGTTGGCGGATTGAAGAGACTCGGGCGGAAATGTGCCGCTTTCGAGCTTTTTGCCGGCAAACCATTGGCAGGTATAAGTGTCTATATACGGGCCGCCTGGAACAGACTGCACAGTCATCAACGGGCCGCCTGATTTCAGTTGGACAATGTCCCCGACGTTGAACAGAGTTGCCATCCCCCCTCCGCATATCGATTTCGAGCCGCGCCGATTTTTGGCGTCAGGTTGCATAATACACACCAGAACGTAGAGAAAATCAAAGGAGGGGCGAGACAAACATGACTCGCGACAATTTTTCAGCCAAAACAAAAGAAGCCCTCGCTGATCGGGCGGGTAACCGATGTTCGTACCCCGGCTGTAACGCCCTAACCGCCGGCCCTAGCGATGAAGGCGACGAAGCAGTGTCGAACACGGGTACCGCAGCCCATATTACTGCTGCTGCGGCTGGGCGCGGGGCGAGGCGTTACGATCCAGACATAACGCCGGAGCAACGAGCGTCCATTGAGAATGGGATCTGGTGCTGTCGACTACATGGAACCCTCATCGACACCGACGAGGTAACGTATTCAACGGAGATGCTGAAGAAGTGGCGTCTCCTTGCGGAAAAACGAGCGAAAATTCGCCAGGCGATCGGAGACGTTCCGCTGACTTTGCACCCAGAGCTCATGGATATGGGCTTGGCGCCTGACGTGCTCAAGTTGGAAAGCCATGACGACCTTAACTCAAGGATCGGCGACGCAGTACTACATGGATGTGTGGAAGACATTTGGGGACCCAATGTTGGAGGCGCTATACGCGATTTCCTCATCGAGTGTGCGCGCAACGCCTTCACTCATTCGCGCGCGAGCTCTGTGCGCATCAGCATCAACCCTTCTTCAATTGTCGTGCTGCACGACGGGTCCCACTTTGATTGGACAGAGCTGACTGGGGATGGCGCTGGGCGTGGCGGCGGAATGGCGTATCGCGCGCTGCTGGCTTCACTTAGAGTGAGCACTATGGCGATCAAGCAACACGCTGAAGGGAAAACCGAAATTCATATTCCGCTCCTGCGAGATATCACTAAATTGCCAATGGTTAATCCGTGCGCGATAGAGTTCAACCCAAGAGAGGACACTGGCACCCGTGATATCGGCGAACTCACTGGCTGCAACAGGATATATGCGATATATTCAGGTTATGCGAGTTACAGTGATGTCTATTTATTTCACGAATTTCTCAGGCCCTTCAAGGATTCTGATAAAGATGTAACGCTGATCCTAAAAAAACCATCACAAGGGGTGCTTGAGCATTTCCAAGAAACATTCCCAAACTTCAAAGTTGAAGCGTGGACGTAAGCCGTAACTCACAACAAACACGGCAATATCACCGCTTAGCCACACCTACAAAGCAGTGAAGCAGAAAAGACCGGCGCACAAAGCTACGACTCTAACGTAGTGAGACTCGTTATGACCGCGGGACAGCTCCCGGTCCGGAAGATGCAGCCGCCGCGGCATATCGATTGTGCGGGACTGACGTTCGCAACGGACAATGTAGCGGCTGCTTATGCCGATGCCCTGCTGGTTGCCACACCGACGTCGCACCTGATCGACGACAGGAAGCCCGCTAAGCTCGTTGATGCCACAAGAGCAGCCGGAGAGATGGAGCGAGAGAACAGTACCCGCTGCCAATACACCAACGCAATAGAGGACATGCATTGAGGAAGAAGCCAAAGAAGCTTGCGGGCCCAGCCAAGAAGAAACCGCAAGGAGTTCTGACGAAGCTCAAAAGCCGTCTCGAGCAGCGGCAAGGGGAATTGGCAGCCCCAAAGTCGAACCAGGCGCGCCTGCTTTCAGAGATTCGTCTGGTGGAAGAAAAAATCAAGATCGAGCAGTTTCATCGAATCTCGAAGCTTAACTCGGTAAGCACACGCGAGATCCTGTGTGGGTCGCCAGGCTTAGGCAGAAAGGCCTGAAGCGCGCCTGACTACAGTCAGCAATACCTCCTGTGAGGCGCCGTACCCAGATTCAAAACGAAGAATTTCAATTCTTTGCCGCTCGCTAGCATTCGTGTCAAAAATATACCGGTACGATAGCGCCGCTTGCCGCCAGGCTCATTGCTAAGCTGGAATAGCCGCCCACTCCCAAACATCTCGGGCTAGCGGCGCCGCGGAGTCGTGCGCGGAGACAACGAAGCCTTGCTGCTCTAGATTCCAGCTTTGCTCGCCGAGAATGTTCTCAATTCTTTCGAGTTCAATAGACGGCATGCTGCTCTTCGCGGGAGTCATCACGAACAAGGCGAGCTGCCGGTCTGGCAGCTTATTCAATCTTGCGTACGTGGACAAATCGCGGGAAGCCCTGAGGAAGTTAAGCTCAATGTTTGTCGGTGTCTTGTAGACCGCGGAGATGACGTTGCCCGCCTTCCCGGGAGGCTCAAGATTAAACTCTAACCAGTGCATGTCGCCCGTGGTTTGGTCTGCCACGGCTCGTTGCGGCTCGACAGCTATTTGCTCAAATGCCAAGCCGGCAATGCGCTTGAGTTCATCATCAACAAGACGACGAACCGCTGCGTTGTCGAGTGTTACGAAGTCTCGTGCCTTGCGCTCTTCCCTCGGAATGAAAGGAATAACGTCGAAGTAAAGCCGATTCAGGATCGCATCCAGTGATGCCCCAGATGTCGCCCACAGATCACCGAGCAAGAGAGCGTTTGTATCGAACGTGACGTCCTTCAGTGGAACTTTGTCCTTCTGCGCTCGCAACAGACTATGTTCCGCTGCGTCGACAAGAGAGCGAATCTCCACAACATCGTCGCGACCGTACAAGCACTCGAACTTAGACAGATCATCGAGCAGCCTGAAACTGAAAATCCCATCAAGGCCTGCCACCGCGATACCGATTGTGTACCGTTGACGAGCAAACAGATCCGGATGGAGCTCAATCGTAGTCCAGAGGCCTTCGAATGCTGGGGCGGGAACTACTGCCGTGTGTTGCAGCAGGTGCGCATATGGGTCGGGGGCCGCAGATAAGAGAAAGCTATTCATACGATGCGTCCCAATTCGTTGGCAAGCCAGTCGGGATGAGCACGCTGCCCCAAAAACTGCAGGATAGCACTAGCAGCGGCTAGACCCTGGGCTGGATCCTGGTGCATAGCTTGGATGAACTGCTCAAGCGCAGGCGACGCTTTTTTTAGCGCGGCATCGTGCAGCTTGGAGGCGAGCACCATCGAGATTTCGAACTTCGTGTAGCCGGCGGCTTTGAGAACCGCTCGGGCTTCGTTGCGCAAGCTCTGATGACCGACGGCGATGTTGGCTGCCCAGATGAGTGAATATAGGATGAATTCGTTGTCGATCGGAACATAGTCGCCTTCCCTTGTCCGGAGAAAGTTGCCCGTGTGGCGATCACGGTTTTCAACCCATTCATCGAAGGCAGCGATGCGTGGCAAGTCCGGATGCTGGAACGACTGGGCCCTGCGCAACCGGGCTAGCCATCTCCAACCCGTAGTGATGTGCTTACCGTCCACGGTCGACGCACAAAAGGCAAGAGTGTGTGTATAGCCCAGCCAATGCTGATCTAACTTCATGTGCTGCCGCAGCTTCTGAATCGGCAGCAAGATGACTGCCGCGAAGTTGGGCCGAGGCAGCTCCAGCGCAGACGCGACCGTCCAGCCAATTGCCTCCGTGAGGGGCATTGCGCTACCTTGCGGGGCAGCCTTCACGAAACACTTATGCTCCCTCCCGTCAGGCCCCACGATGAGCGCTTGGTGAGTTGTTAGATTTTGTCCCTGCGATGCCGCAGAGCCACGAAACTCCCGCCAAGCACTGTCCGGCAGAATTGGAATCATCGAGCCCCCCCATGAGGCCTCATGGCTATAACGCCAATATCAGAATAGATTTACCTCTCGGCAGATTAGAAACCAACAGAGGGGCGCGAGCAAGACGCAATTTGACGGGGGCCCGTCGCACCTGATTTAAACACCATGAAATTCTGATTTCACCTGAATACCTGACTGAGCAATATGTCAGGTTTTTCGCATCAGCGTTCGTGTCGAGGCATGCGAGCCGCTACTTCTCCTGCGTCGGGAGCCACTAGGACGGAAATAACCCGAAGCCAAACATCCACGGGTACAACAAGATGCCACACTCGAAATAGATCGTTCGCACCCGAGTTCTGAGTAAGCACTGCTCGGAGCGCCGATACAGGGCTCGGGATTGCAGGACAGGCGGTTGTGGCAACCAGTTGTCTATGTTCCGATCCCGTACAGCGACTGATTCCGTTAATGGCTTCAATGCATGCTGCGGTCCGAGAAACAGTCAGGGGCGCGCTGCTCTCAAGCTCGGCCCAACGTAATAGGGGGCGAGCGCCATGTCGCGCAGCGCTTATTTTCACGGAAACGGAAAGGAATACGTGATAATTTGACGCATAAATACACAGCGTCAGCGCTGTCAATAATCGACATAAGGGGCAGGCAGTGGAACGATACGATCGTGGATCAGAGTGGCGACAGTGGGACTTGACGACTTGCCTTTACGCAGCAAGGTGCGGATGCCGATAGGCGCTTTCCCACCAGTTTCCGCTGCGGCCGCAACGATCTTGTCGCTGAGCTTGCTCACGAAGCTGACAGCATCACCGCGTTTGTTGAATTCATATTGTTCCGGTAGCGTGCGAACCACACCGTAGCTCTCGTCATCTCCCCCTCGAAACTCGCCAGCCTTCTGTTTGATCAGAGTCAAGAGGTCGTCTGAGATGCGATGGCGGTTCGCGCGAGCTCTCTCATGCCTTTTCCCGTCATGATTTGGATACCACCGCATCCACCTTCATCGCGGGGTGCGAACGATGAGGAACGGCGAGTGTGACTCCTCCAGACGACACTCTGGCTACATATCACAGCCCAAGTACCGTCTCCCGCCAACTGGTCTCGGCGGAAGACGGCGCACTGAGACCCATGAGCGAACTGGGCGAATTGGCAGTGCCCGACATGCTGGAAACGGGCGCTCTCGCTTCTTCATCGGGCCTGCTTGATCTTTCCCGCCAACAGCGCAACCTGCTGCTGCTGCGCCCCCTCTTCCAGCTTGAGCTTAACAAGCAGCGTATCGGCGAGGACGGCACCCTCTTCGATGGCATAGACACGCACTACCTGCTGTTGAGCGCGCTCGACCTCATGATGGAAGGAACCACGGTTTCGACGGGCTGCACGAGCGATGAGATCCTCACTCACATAGCGGACACGGCCGCAGCCATGAAGCCAGCGCTGTCCAACGTGCAGCTGGCCAAGATAGCTGACACCATACTCGCCGCGCTGGACAACAAGGCCAACAGCTACAAAGAGTTCTCTTTCGACTACTTCGATGCAACCCGCAAGTCGACGCGCACTATTCGCTTTCGGTTGGTAGCCTACGAGCCCGATATCGAGGACGTCTATCGCTACAAGCCCACCGCAGAGGGATACCTGGTCTACCTGGGCATGCTTGACCTCTCGCCGGAGGACGCCCAGGAGCTGATGGAGAAGATGCTGGACTTACTGGTGCAGCGTGGTCGCTTCGATGCTGCACTGGAGATCGCCCGACGCGCCCGCACGCTGTCCATTGAGTATCGCCAGCTCATCCGCGACAAGCTATACCAAGCCTACCGCGCGCCAGGCACGGTCAACTGGAAACGCACATCAGCGCCGGGTTGAACCGGGCACGTGAGCACGTGCGACTGCGTCAGGCGGAGGATCAGCGGATGGAGGAATCTGTTCTGCATGCCCTGCGCCAGGCCGAGGAACCCAAGGCGCGAGCTAACCTAGCGCTCTTGCTCAAGACGCTGCAAGGCGCCAGCATGCTGCGTTCACAACTTGTGGGGGACATCAGCGGCGCCAACGATCGCTTCCTGGAATCGCAGCGCGCGATGTTCCGGGCTCGACGTGCCACCGGCTTACCTGATCTGGAATCACGACTCCTGCCGCAGCTCGTGGAGTTGCCCGCCAATGTCTTGGCCGCACAAGCGGAAAACGCACTCAGCGCACTGTATCCGCCGGCGCTGCCACGTGTGTACGACCTCAATTCGCTGTTTTCGCTGCTGCTTGAGCAACGTGCCGAAGACGGCGAGCCAGAGGAAGACGACGGCGAAATCACCCCATTCGTGCCACCGCCCCTTCAGTTCGACGAAGCGATCGTCCGCCAGGTGACGGACTGGTTGACTGGAAAATTCTCGCTGGGGCAAACCTGGCGGCTGGACGAACTGCTGGACCAGGCTGAGGATGCTGGGTTCGACCGCATCATGCGCCGCTGCTTAGTGCTGATGCTGTTTCGGGCCTACTCCCACTCGGAAACGGAGTTCAAGAACATGCGGGCAGACGCACTGGACGAATTCATCTCCGACGTGGCTCGCGGAACTAACCTGCGCTTTACTCCCAAGGAGAGTCGTTCATGAGCGACATCCAACTCGGCGCCCGCCAAGCCGCACGCCTCGTCTACAAGGCGCTACACACCACGCTGTCCCCGGTCAACGACCATGAGTACCGGGAGCTGCTTGCGCAGTACCGGGCCAGCCCTGCCTTTGCCACCCAGGTGCAAGACGTGGCCATGGGCATGGAGCTCATCATTCTGGACGTCAGCGAACGCGGGCTCATCGTTGTGCCATCCTCGCGTGAAAGCCGCTTCGCCATCCGGATGACTGACATTCGCACTGGACTGGATGTCGCCCAGAAAGCCAGCCTACTGCTGGCACACGTGGCCATCGCCGCTGTCTTTTTCCCAACTACCGACGGTCTGGATGACGACAACTACACCCCACCGCCGGCGTTTGTGTCCACCTGTCGCGACACGCTGCATGCCCTAGCTCGGCGACTTAGGGAATCGTCCAATCTGCCGGCAGACGTTCCACCTGAACTTGCTCCGGGTTGGGAATCGGTATCGGCCATGCCGCTGGTGCTACCGGCAGGCCAGCGTGCCTCTGCCAATTCGCTAGTGGGCATCGTCAAGCTGGCACTGGGCCACATGCAGGCCAATGGCCTAGTGCGCTTGGATCGGGATGCCGAAGACGATGCGTCGGTCACCTACACCGCCACGTACCGCCTGCGCGTGCAGCTCCGCGAGCTCGCGCTGCGTCGCCTGTTCGACATCGCCCAGGAAGCGGCTCGCGTCTCGGCGACGACCGCGGAGGCTTAGTATGCAGAAGATTTCACGCATCTACCTGGGCAACTGCGGTTACTCGATGGCCTGGTATGACGGGTTACTGTTCGACCTGACTGACCCCGAAACACACCAGCCGACCGACACCATCATCAACCTGGAGAACGGCGGTGGAAAGACATCGCTTCTCAGCCTTATCTTCTCGTGCTTCGATACGAGCCAGGACCGTTTTCTCAAGCATCTGCAAAGCAAGAACAATCATTTCTCGCAGTACTTCTCACAAGACGGCCTGCCAGGTTTCATCCTGGTTGAGTGGGAGATGCCCTCGCGCACGGCTGGCGGCCAGCCCTACCGACTAATTGTGGGTCAAGTGGTGTCCATCAAGGTGGGCAATGATTTACCCGAGAGCGACCGAATCTTCTTTACCTTCGAGGCCTCGAATGGCCTGATGCTCGAAAGTATTCCCGCGCCGAAGCTTGGCACCACCCCGGTGACTTCATTGGCGGAGTTCTCACGGTGGGTACATGACGAGCAGAAAAGACACCCCGACGTCTATGTCACTCGCAAGCAGGCCGATTGGCAACGTCACCTGCGCGAGGAACGTCTCATCGACCTTGAAATGTTGCAGATGCAGGTCAATTTCTCGGTGCAGGAAGGAGGTTTCGACAACGGTTTCCTCAACTTCTCCAGCGAAACGGCCTTTCTGCAGAAGTTCTTCCATCTGACACTGGACGCGCAAAGGGCAGCCGCCGTGCGCGACGCGGTGGCTGCGGCTTGCGACAAACTGCGGCGCAAGCCCTACTACCAGAGCAAGCTCGCCGAGCTAACCAAGTTCCGAGTGGTGCTTCGCTCCTTCGAAGATGCGGCGCACAGTTACCGACTGGCCATGGCAGACCAGATAGGTGTGCTGATCAACTGCGCGCGCTTAACCCTGGCATTGCAGGAACGTGCGACCACGCGCCGCGACAGGCAGCAGCGCGAATTGTCTTATGAGCGCGTCCAGCGCGCGGTAGCTGAAACAGCCGCGTCCGACGTGCTGAGCTACGGCAGCCAGGCGGCCAGCATGACCTCCCTGATGCACGTGCGCGCTGTGCGCGCTGCGCAGGAGCGTGCCAAGCAAGCCGCGTCGAGCCTGGAAAAGGTACAAGACGACATCAAGCATGTGAGGGCGGCGCGGGTGCTGGCAGAGGTGGCCGCCGAAGAGCAGCGCTTGCAGGCACTCGAAGCCCAGGCCGACCTCGCCAAGGAAGGTTTGCAGCCCTTACGCGATCAGCTAGAGGTCGAAGGCGCGCTGCTTCGCACAGCCCTGTTCCAGCACGAACAAGCACTGCGCGAGAGTCAGCGCAAGATTGAAAAGGAATCCAGAGATCGCAACGAGACGGTGGCGGGGCACCGCACGGCGCTGGCCGAAGGCGAGAAGCGCCGACGTACAGCAGTCAACGAACAGGCCCAGCTTGCTCAGCAGGAGAATGCATGGGGACGCGAGCGCGACCGAATGATCAGCTCGGGACAACTGGCTGATGCAAGCGAAGTGCCCCAGGCGGCCCTGGCACGCTGGAGCACGACCGAGCAGCAGATGCGCCGAGAAGAAGCAGCCTACACGGTCGACCAGGGCCAGCATGAGCAGCAAGAGCAGTACTGGCGCACTGAAGAAGTGCGCCTGGGTAGCGATGCGGGGCGATTCGAAGGCGATATCCAGTCCGCTACAAACTTCATCGGCGAGGGTGAGGCCGAGCGCGAGCGCCTATCGCAACTGCCAGCAATTCTGCAGGCCGTTGAATCCGACACCGCAGCCCCAGATTCTCCTGCTCTGCCGCCCGTGCTAGAGCGCGTGGTAGCCGCCTCCGCGCTGGAGGTCTCACTGGGCGACGTGCGCCTAGCCGAACTGCGTGCCACGATGCAAGCCATTCAGGAAACCGGTGTGGCTGGCAACAGTCCGGATGTGGTGCGGGTGGTGACGCGGCTTCGCGAGGCCGGAGTGCGCTCGGCCCGCCCTTTTAACGAATACCTGGCCGACGCACTGCCGGACGCGGGGCGCGCACGTGCATTGGTACTCAGCGACCCGGCTCGTTTCCAGGGTGTATCCGTTGCGCAAAGCGAGATGGATAAAGCCCGTGCCATCGACTGGCATGGTCAGAAGCTAGTTCGTCCTGTGGTAGTTTCGCCGCTCGCGCTCGAAGCTGCAGCTGCCGATACCACTCGCCTAGTGGTGCCTGCCGGTAGCGACGCCGCCTACAACCGGGCCGCGGCCGAGGCATTGGCCAGCACGCTGACCGAAACTATTCGCCTCGAGGAAAAACGGCGAGCGGACTACTATCAGCGCCAGACTGACGCGCTGGCCGCGCTGCAGTCACTTAAGGCATACATCCAGCGCTTCGGAGATGGCAAGCTGGCAGCTGCGAACATCCAGCGCAGCGAGCTCCAGGGCCAGCTGCGTCTCGCATTGGGGGGCAAGGAGGAGGCACGCGAAAAGGCCACAGCGGCAGCGACAGCGGCCAAGGACAGCCGTGAAGCCGCTGTCGACCGGGATCGCTTGGCGCGCGAAGCACGCTCTCATCAACAGGCGCTGGAACACTTCATCGCAGAGTACGAGACCAACCGCGAGATGCGCTTGGCGCGCCTGGCCGAACTCGAGGCCTTGCTGGAGGACTTCGAGGCACGGCGCCTGGCGACAGAGGCTGAAATCCTGCGACTTGAAGAGATCACGCGCGAACAGAGCAAGGCCGCCATCAAGACCGAGAGCATCGCAGACAACCTGGCCAATGAGCGCTCCCAAATTGAGTTCTATGACAAGACACTGCGCGCGGAAGAGCTGCTGAAGAGCAACCCGCGAGAGCTGGGGGGGTTGCGCGGCACATACTCCGATGCACTAACGGTCTACAAGGCAAAGGCACAGGACCAGTTGGGCGTTCTCGAAGTGCAGATGCAGGCGGCGCGCACTCGACGCGACGAGAAGAAGCAGGAATATACGCGCGACTATCCCGGCGTCACGCGTACCCACGTAGCTCCCTTCGAGGGCAAGGATCACAGCGCCATGTTGCCGGGCCTGGAAACTAAGCGCTCCCTGATGGACAAGGAGCACTTGGATTCTGTTTCGGCCAAGGGTGCGGTAGAGCAAGCATCAGAAGACTGGCACAAGAAGAACCGCAATGTGCCACCAGCCACTCCGGACATGGAAGCGCTGGATGCTGCTGCACTTGAATCTCAGAAGGACGAGGCGCTACGCCTGAGCGAAGAAGCAGGCGCGCGCCAGAAGAGCGCGTCCGATGAAGCCGACCGGGCACGCGACGCCGCCAAGCACCTTGGTGCGACCGCCGATCAGGACGACCGCCTAGCAGAAGTGATCAAGAGCACGATGAAGCTGGAGGATAAGCCGAATCCTGAACTGCTCGCATTGGAGATGGCCAGTCTCACCGGACAACCACCGGTGCCCCTGGCGGAGTTGCCCGAGCTCGTGCTCGAAGAGGACGCGAGCGACCAGGTCACACGCGCCGTCAGGAACTACAGTGCCAAGTCGGACCGATGCGAACAAGCCCAGAGCAGTGCGCGCACAGCGTTCGATGTGGTCAAGAACGCCGCTGTAGAACCTGAGCTCCAGAAAGTCGAACCGGAGCTGGCCATTGCAATGCTTGCCAACGAATTCACAGCCGCGTGCAGCGACGCCGCACGGCTGTTCGAAGGACTGGAGGATCGCATCCACGCCACCCAGGACAATCTGGACAAGATGCAGGCGGACTTCGACGCCTGCATCGAGGAGATGCTCGCGCTGTCTCGCATGGCCCTGGGGCTGCTGAATTCAGCCGTCGACAAGCGCGTGCCTGCGAGCGCGCCGTATGTAGCAGGCAAGTCAGTCCTGAAGATGCGCGCGAACTTTACTGCCATCAACATTGAGACCCGTCGCCAGGCACTCACACACTACCTGGACAGCCTGATTCAGGCCAACGTGCCCCCGGCAAAGGGCTCGGACCTGGTGGCCGAAGCCGTGCTTCGGATGTACGGTGGTCGACCGTTGGGCCTGCAGGTGCTACGCATGGTCATCGACGAAAGCCAGCAGTACGTGCCGGTGGAAAAGATTTCAAACTCCGGCGGCGAAGGTGTAGTGATGGCGTTGTTCCTCTACGTGATCATCACCCAGCTACGCGCAGAAACGCAGGCCAAGCTGCACAAGCTCGCCGGCGGACCGCTCATCCTGGACAACCCGTTCGCCAAGGCCACCTCGCCTACCATGTGGAAGGCGCAGCGACTTCTCGCTCAATCCATGGGGGTGCAGTTGGTGTTTGCCACCGCCATTCAGGATTACAACGCCCTCGCGGAGTTCTCCGCCTTCGTGCGGCTGCGCCGCGCCGGCCAGAACAGCAAGACAGGGCGCTGGCACCTGGAGTCGGTGCGCTACCGCCTCAACGATGAAGCGGCCAACGCCAGGCTCGCGGCACCCAGCACGACCGAGGTAGCCTGATGCTAGCGCCATTTTTGGTTCGGCTGGCGGCCTCGCCGCGCAAGAGGGTGGAGCTCGAGCAGATCAAGCAGGTGTACTTCGAGCTGTATCCAGAGGTTCAAAACCACCCAGAGCGGGGCTCCCTGCTACTGCAGGCCCTTCAAGCGCTAGCCGACAGTGGCGCCATAGTGCTGCCGGCTCGTGCAAGTTGGGAGAAGATCGGGCAGCCGGCGCTGCCGAAGTGGATCAAGCTCGTACGCGAGCAAGATGAGACCCCGACGGATGATTTTTCCAAGGTTCCTTGGGTGCCAGAGCTTGGCTTCTGGACCGAGCTGAAGCCCGCTCAGTTGATCGCGGCAAAAACCATCAACGAGTTCTTGCTTCGGCGCCGTGGAGGTCTCCTGCGCGTTCCCATTAAAGAACGGTCCCTCGAAATCTTTGGGGATGAGAAGCGGCTCGACGCCATGAGGCTCGGGAATACGCTGTTCTCGGGACGCTTGTCGCTCGATACGCTGGGCGCGTTCGTTGTGCCTCTACCCCTCCCATACCGACCCGCATCTGCGCCCGGTAAGCCGCTGCTCGTCGTCGAGAACCACAACAGCTACTGGAGCTTCGGTGAGTGGAATCAACTCGCGCGCAGGTACTCGGCGGTGGTCTATGGCGCAGGCGAGGCGTTTCGCAGCACCGGCGCTGCCTTGGGGCAGGTGCTGCATGAAGTAAGGGGCTCCAACGTACTGTACCTAGGAGATCTGGACCCCAAAGGTATCGGCATCCCACTTGATTTCAATCGATCATCCGCCAGTGATGAGCCCAAGGTTGAGCCGGCTACGGAGTGGTATGGATGGCTGTTGTCGCGCGGACTACGGCGCGAGAAGATCGTGTGCACAAGCGCTTCCCCACAACCTGCCGTCGATTGGCTGGGAGAGCCCTTGGGCAAGAAGCTTGTTCGGCTGTGGCAAGCTGGGAAATGGATTCCACAGGAGGCTTTGGGGTTCGAGCAACTGCGTTCATTCCTGTGAGGGGCGTCACAGGCGCGTCGCCCCACCGACAGGGCACTTTATCGAGGGACCTGCACTTGCCCACGTGCAGCCCGTCCAAGCAGCCTTTCCACAGGAACGCTAGCTACACAGCATTGCGTCAATGCCGGCTTGATTTTCACATTTGTGCCTCGCGGCCTGCTCGCGCATTGTCCAGTGCGTGAAGTCGGCCGCCATGTTCCGCGTAATCTGCGTCCACACGTCCGGCGCTGATCCATAGAGGCGATCGATCGTTCAGCTAGTTCCGAAAATCTCGTAGGGTGGAACAGCCATTAGGAAACGGCCCGCTGCCCCAGTAGTTCTGCATACTGCTTGAGCGCTTCTTGTTGGCCTTGTAGCCCAAGTGGAATTGAATACGGGTGAGAAAAAGGGATCACGTTTGATATAGGTTTCAGCCCACATCTTCGGGCTGAGGCAACCAATCGGCCTTCTCTCACACTCCCCCCCCTCGCCCGATTTGCGTGGTTACGACCGACCAGATGTTGGCATGCTCGATCAACGTCGCGCCGCAAGACGTTTTGTGGCCGTCAAAGGCCACCATACGCCCATCGATCTTGACGTGAGGATCGCCTTCGACAATCACGCAATCATGGCGCCCTGACATCGGACATGAGCATTGATCGCCAACGCGTGCCACGGCGTGCCCAATTACCTGAGAGTGATTGGCGCCTGTAATGACTTTTCCGCCGTTACTGGTGCTGTCACCTACTCGGATTACACCTCGCACTTAGCCCTCATCGCCAAACGCGTTCCTAACATATCCATGTGCCTATGCTATTTGCTAGCTATGGCACAGCTGCCAATAATGAGTGGAGTCAGGAATACTATCCAAGCATGTGTCCTGAAAAACCTGCGGTCTGCAAGATGTCGTGATCTTGATGTGCGCCCATAGATCAGATAGACGCTCCACGTCAGAAGGATTCCCCCGACACAGACAATGCCGGAGTTGAAGAACAGTTCCATGCCTGCCGGGAAATGTGCCTCGTGGGCTGCGTAAGCAAAAACCAGCATGGGCAGCCAGTAGCAGACAACTGTGAAGACCAGCAACGCCCATCCAGACTCGGACAGTCGACCGTCTGCTGGCTTAGTAGCGGGAGTTTTTGCGTCGTATGGTGTCGATACCTCAAACATGGTGTCTCGCGGTTACCAGAACTTCTGCATGCGGAATAGGCGCCTCCTTCTCATCAACAACGCGTAGCACTACGAGCAGTGGCGGAATCCTCGGCACAGAGTATTCGTCCCATAAGGACTTCAAAGCGTAGACCGCAATCACAACGGCGATCACCCAACGGGACAGTGCGAACGGTCGAGGAGAAGACTCACTCATCAAATCAGGATCGCCCCGATGTGGAAACGCTCGAAATCAACACCGCTCCGCACGAAGTCTTGTGCCCATCGAAAGCAACCATGCGCCCTTCGATTTTGACGTTGGGGTCACCCTCCACGATCACGCAATCATGGTGTCCTGACATCGGACATGAGCATTGATCGCCAACGCGCGCCACGGCGTGCCCCATCACCTGAGAGTGATTGGCGCCTGTAATCACTTTACCGCCGTGACTGGTGCTGTCGCCCACGCGGATTACGCCACGCATCGCATGTCCTTCAGTTCTAGGCGTGAATAGATGCAGCGGCAGCGGCGATGAATACCCACGTCGCAATCCCCACCAGGCCCATTCCAGCAACAATCAACAAAGGTCCCTGTATCCATCGGCGCCCCACCAACGTTACAACCCCAGCGACGAAAGCAGCTAGGCCGCTCAGGACCAGGGCCACCAGGGCAGTTTTGAGGCCCTGAGGGCCGCCTTCTAGGAAAAACCCCATGCCACCGCCGGCCAATCCAGCCGCCACACAGAACCAGCCGATCAGTGCGGCTGGTCCAGAATATGGGCGTGTGGCTACCTTGACGGCTCTGAGCCGTGTATCAGCTTTGCTGCTGGGATGCCCGGCACCACCAGCCACCTGTTCAGTCATTGTCGTTCTCAATCCAAAGGATGGACCCCGCCGAAGGGATCCGCCTTGCCGTGTTTCTGCACCCACGCGGCCTTAGCTTCCGCATCGGGTGGGCTGATCATGGTGATGGTCGCCACACCATTCGGTCGCCGATCGATGGTCGCGCTAGCCCCACCTTGAATGTAGCTGGCGATCAAGCCCAACCCAACTTGCACCAGCGGTGAACTCACGCCAGTGTTCGCGATGCGGGCACCGATGTCATAACCTTCCTTCACGTCGCCCAACTGGGGAGCAGAAGATCCAGCCAGTGCAAACGCCTGGGTCAGCGGGATTACCCACTGCTTGTCGCCAGTGGTGTCGTAGAACACGCGCTTGGGCTTCTGGCCGTCGGGAAGCGTGGCGAGCGCTTGTTCCCAGCCCACCTTCAGCGCCTCAGCCTGCTCCGGGCCGCGCAAGGGCTTGCCGTGCGGATCGATGAGCTTGACGCTGACCGGGCGGTGCCAATAGCCAAGCAGCGGTGCCTCGTCGAACGCCTTCACCTGCCAGGTCGTCCAGCGCACCGGAATGTAAGGTGAGGGCGTGAATTGCCCCGGCCCCTTGTTATTAATGTCGCGCCACAGTTCTGGCAGATGCTTGATCCACCAGTCCGACGACACGGCCGCTGTGCCCGAAAAGTCATCACCGGTTTCCTCTAGCTGTTGCTTGTCGTAGTGGGCAGTAAAACTGTCTGGACCTTGGTCGTTGGACGTTTTCCAGTAGAAATTCCACAGCTTGGAGATGTCGTACTCGGTGGTGTCTTTGTTGACTTTAGCGGTTTGGTCGACAGCAAAGGGCCGGATCAGGCGGTCGACGCGATCGGAACGCGAAACCAAAATCCCCACCGCGCTGTCCGGCATTGATGGAATGCGGTAGCGCTCCGAGAGGAGCTTGCCGCTGCCAGGGGCCGCAGACAGCAGCCGGTTTAGCGTCCCGTCCGCACTGAACACCAAGGCGGACGGCACATCCGGATGCGCATCGAAGAAGTCGAACAGCTTCTGCACCATCGCCGCACCGTCGTCGGTGTTGGCATCAGCCTCCCACAAGAATAGCGTGACACCCAAACTCGCTTGCTGGCGCAGGCTCATGATGCTGGCCGCCGGGCGGCTGCCATTTTTCTTATCCTTCGGCCCCTCCCAGATAATCACCGGCACCGGCCAGTATTCGACGGCGTGACGGGCGGCGTCCTTAAACGCCACTCCCGTGGACAGTCTCAACTCATCCAACTGCATATCGGGGCTCGCCGGGTAATCGTTCGGGTCTTGCGACAGATACGAGACGTGGTTGTTGGCCTTAGCCTCGATCTCTTTCCAGATCTCGATGTTGGTGTTTGGCCCCGTCACCACGCCCACGCCGCGCACTTCCAACACAAAGCGCTGGCCCGTCTGCGCGAGCATCGCTGCCCGTGCGTCGCCGTGGGGCGCACTTACCGCCGCAGGCACGGCGGCCTGCGCTGCGCCGCTCGCCGTTGCACTCAGCGCTCCACCACGCTGCATCCAGACAAAGCTGGCACCGTAGAGCGCCACGGCGATTCCCGCTGCCGCGAGTACGCCATTCCTAATACTGATTCCCATATCCGGTGCCTGTGTTCCAGTCGCCTGCCAATGTTCGTAATACCCCGTCATCACGTACAGGGTCCAGAGAAGGGCCGCCAGCGCAAATACCGCGACATACGGCCAGAGTTTCGGATGCTTTCTTACCATCGCATGTTCGAGAGTTTGCTCCAATCAACACTCTGCTGATATTGCTTGGCCTCAGCCGCCGCGCGCTCTTGCTGCTGGCGGTCCAATTCCTTCCGTACCTTCTGCTTTAGTTCGCTGGTCACTAGTGGCGGCACCTCCATCGATACGATGCTGCTATCTGGAAACACGCCGGTCTGGTAATACTTCGCGCACGCTTTCAGAAGATTTTGTGTCTCCGCACTTAGCCGACTGAAATTCGGGTTGTCCCTCAATCCTCTTTCCGCTCGAGAATCAAGCTTCCAATCCCCCATCCGAATCAACAGATCCCGCCACACGGGATCATCCAGCGTGATGGCCTGCCCGATCGCCACGTCCATCGCCGTTACCCAGCGATGGTTTTCGGGGTGGCGCAGCACTGCAGAGTGATAGTTGTTTTCCTCGCGGGCCTTGGGGTCACTTGCCATGCGTATGCGCGCCTCGTTGGGCGTCTCCTCGCGCTCGATCAGGTAGTAGCCCGTTTCTGGATCGTTCGAACAGCGCCAGTTGTGCGCTTGGTCGTTAATATCGTCCCCAGCCTTTGCGTTGAATTCACGTTTGAATTTCTCAACATTGGCTGATCCGAAGCCGTTGGCGACCTCGATCCACTTGAAGGATGCGTACTGGTTGCCAAGCCCCACATTTTTCGTCACGTCGTCCGGCGCCATCTCCCCCGCCACATCGGCATGCCCCGGTCGCGGGCCGCCACGCACGACTTCACCACCGTACAGTTCGGGCTCGCACGGCGGTTTCAATTCCTCACCGTTGATGAAACGCATGTCGTTGCGCGTGAAGCTCGCTTGTAGGGCGGCATTCTGCGCCTGTGCAGCCACGCTTCCGAACACTGAGCGCCCTGCCTCCGGTCCGGTCGTCAGGCGTTCGTATTCCGTGCGCACGGGAACGCGGGCCGGCGCGGTACCGACCAGTACCCGCTTGAACTTCCCATCGCCCTTGTGATCGCGCTCCATGCGAGTCCACATTCGCTGGAAGAACCGCTTGCCCTTCAATGCATCCATCGCGGGCATTGGTGCCGGCTTCTTGTTTTTCTCGGTCACATCACCTGGCACAGTGTCGGGCACACCAAAGGTGCCGATGCCGTGAACGTCCTTGAGTCCGACCACCGTGTCCTCAGGACAAAAATACAGATACACCTTGCCACGGTTATCCCGCTCGTCGAAGGTGATCCAGTTCTTCCCGCTTTTGTCCAAGCGCTTTCCTTGCTTGGGAGTCCAACCGGCACCACTGCGTCCACCATGCTTTTCATGGTCGATAAGCATTTCCGCCAATTCCGGAATGGTGTAGGGCGCCTTCGTGATTTCGTTGACGATATCCACAAGCGTTTTGAGCTTGGCATGCGCAGTCTGCGTACACTTATCCGTATCGAGGATGCTGTAGGGCGTATCGACAATGATGAAGCAGTCGATGCACCGTTTGCCTTGCTTGACGAGGATGGCTTGGGCGAGCAGCGTGATAAGGGTGCCCTGGCTGTGCCCGACGACCGTGATGGTTTCATGCTTGGGATTAAGGCCGTGAGACTCTGCAACCGCGTTGGGCTTGATCTCTCGAATGGTCGAAATCAGGTTCGCCAACCGGTGTGCCGCGAGAACAAAGTATCGACGGTCCGGCCCATCTGCAGCGTAGGTATAGTTGCCAGCCACAGCGTTCTCGGTCACTTTCCGGACAACCCAATCTGCACGGAAGCCCGCGCCGTACATGTCAGGAATGTTGTTCGTCGCGTTCGCAAAGAAGCCGCCAGGTTTCGCAAAATGCGCATCCAGCCGGTTGCCCTTCTTATCCTGGTACTGCCCCCGCGTCATCAGGTTGCCGTTCGCGTCAGCCACCGTGCTTTTGACGTCCCCAGCATCGTTGACCTTCGCAATCTCGTCGCTGGCTGCACGGTAGCCCCAATAGAACGGAATGAACCCACTGCGTGTGACGTCGGGTGTTTCGCCTCGCTTGTACAAGTACATCTCTGGGTCGTACAGAACTTCGGCGTCCTTCCGAGTGAGCTTGGCCTTGGGTTTCTTTTTTACCTCCTTATAGCGGCTTCCATATTCCCCTTTGTTCAGATCGGTGCGCGAGAGCCGCTCATTGAGGCCTTGATTCAAACCAGTCTCGACAGTCTCATAAACAGCGCCCGGATCATTCACCCCGTGGATGAAGATCGTGATGCCAGGCAGGTCACGTGGTTTCTCAACGTTGCGATCGTTGCCTCGCCCGGAATGCAGGATGCCCGAAGCACTGGCGACAACGTGGTAGTCCTTGTATTCGTTTGCCATGGTTCCCCCGTTTACAGTTTCGGCTTGAGCACATCGATGTGGGCAATGCTCATGGCGTTGTCCTTGAGGATGTCGGTGAGGCCACTGGTATCGCTCTTGCCTTCAACCAGGCTGCCATCCGGAAAACGAATGCCGTGCGGCTGGTTGGCTGCATAGGCGATGGGCGCTTCCGAATCACCGGGGTAGTGCACCCGGAAGCGCTGATCGGTCGGCGCCTTCGCAAAGGCGGTGCGTTCGGCCTGAACAGTAGAAGGGCCGCCCCAATCATGCGAGGCAGCCAGAATCTTGGCGGCATCGTTGGTGCCAAGCGTGACGCCGCCGCCGATCTTGATATAGCTGCCGTCCTCAGCCACCAAGCACAGGGTCTTGCCCGAAATAACTACGTTGCCCTCGTTGGAGGTGAGCTTGATGTCCTTCTGTGCAGTTGCCGTAAACGTATCGGCCTGCGCTTGCAGAACAAGCGGCCCCTCGTTGGCAACGGCTTGAATACCTTCCCCCCGCGCAAACAGATGCATGCCTTGCCCGGCGGTCGCGTTCAGGCGCTGGCCACCCACCAACTGCAGATGCTGTTGGGCAACCTGATCGATGTTCTCGCCCGCGTAGGTCACATGGGTTTTCGGGGTGAGGTTGACCGAGCCGGCCGCAGCGCCGAGAGCAAGAATTGCCTGCGCGTCATCCATGGCGCCAGCCTTAGCGCCGGACGGGTCCCAACTCTTCAGCGTTGCCGCAAGCTTGTCTTGTGCAGCGGTGTCGCCCGGCTTACCGCCATGCTGGCCGGCGTAGTCGCCCAACGACTTGAACAGGTCCGTGCACTCACCCAGCAACTGATTCAGTTCGTCGCGGTCCAGTTGATGGCCGGCCTTGAGCGCGTAGGTCGTCAGCAGAATGCCCTTGGCTGCACGCAGCGCCGCTGCGGCTCCCGTGGCAAGCTCGGCGCCCTCACCGCGATCCTTACCGCTGCCGTCCGTGCGTGGGTGTGTCAGATAGCCGAGGTTGAGTTCACTCGTCGCGTGTGTGCTGGCAAGCTGGCTGCTGACTTGGCCGGACGTATCGTCAAAGCGGAGTTGGCCATAGCCGGAGCCATTGATCTCCTTGGACTTGATCCCCGAGATATATCGGTTGCCGGGCAGCGAGCCTGTGTTGCTGAAGGTGGCCGGCATATTGACCGCCCCACTCAACACGGCAGCGATGTAGGGTCTGTCGGGGTCGCCGTTGGCGAACGCCACCAAGACCTCCATGCCCGCGCGCAACGGCATGTTGATGCCGTACTGATGCCCTGCCCACACGTTACCCAGTCGCACCCAGGCACTGTCGCGCTCGGTGCCACTTGTTCCGGCGCCTTGTGCGTGCGCGTGGTCTTCTGCGGTCAGCCCCTGGAACTGCAGCTTGAAGCGGCCCATCTCGTCGCAGTGCACTTCCTCGCCTTGCGGCCCCACCACCAGAGCACTCATCGGCTCGGTACGGGGCAGGTCGACGCGCGGATCGTAGTCCGGTGTCAGTGGGACGCCACGGAGGACGCAGGTAAAGGTGTTCTCATAGCGCACCTGGTCATCAGCGCCTGAACCCACCTCAAGATGCCAGCCATTGGCATCGGCTAGAGCCCGCGCCGGGCCCTCCAGTTCCTTGGGGAAGTTGTTCGCGGCGCGCTGGTGCAGGCTGGCGACGACGAACTCCCGCTGCTTGGGCTCGCGCTTGTCGACCTGAGAATGGCCGATCAACGTGAACCAAAAACCGGGGGCCAAGTTGCGCACGTCACTGGCCGCATGCACGCACGCCGCCCGGCGCTCGTGCGCCTGGATGCGCAGCTTGCCGAGCCGTTCGTAGTCCTCGCGCGAGTCGCCCGCGTGCGGCCGATCAATCGATGCATCGGTCAACAGGCTTGCCAGATCGTTGCCGGCCTTGCCCTGGTCGATCAGCGTGCTGACCTCCACGCGGTCCACCTTGCCGGTCTCGTGGTCGGGACTGGCGCCCCGAATGGAACCCGACACAAGGCTGCGAGCCTCGCCCCAGCGGGTAATCGAATCGCGCGTCTTGACGGTGGCGCCGTAGTGGTAGGGCACCGTGCCGGCCGGGGACTGCGGCAAGCGCATCGGGTCGTCGCAGAACACCAGCGTGTGCACTGGCGTATCGCTGGATGCGCCGTCGCGCGTGCCCGCCTTGACGAAGCACCAGATGCCTTCGTGCCGGCTGAGTCGATCGAGGAAGCCTGAGTCAGATTCGTCGAGTTGGAGCGTCTGCGCACGCCCGGGATAGCGGCTGCGGTCCAACAGCAATTCGAAGTCGAACATCCGTGCCATCGCGCTACTGCGCTCCCGCCATTCGCCCAGCAGCGTCTCCAGAATCTCCGGCACGCTCTTGCCAACGAAAACGCGCATGTTGCGGCGCCCACGCATGAGTGACATGGCGTCACTCACTGTCAGCCGGTAGCTGGCGAGCGTGCCATCGAAGGCACCGGCCTGCACGTCGGTGACGATGCCGTTGACCGGATACAGCGCGCCTTCATCTGTCGCAAGCTGGATCGACACGGGTAGCCCGAGCAGCTCGTGCAGCGGCAGATCCGAGCGCTCGGAGAGGCAAACCACTTGCGCCTGAAGACCGGCACACAGCCCTTGCCGGATGTCGGCGTATTGCGGCACCAGCGTCTTGGCCGCCTCGCTTGCGGCACGGCCCCAATCCAGGCGGATGGCGCGGCGGTTCTGGTCAAGCGCGCGCAGCAGTTCGGTCGGATTCACGTCAGCATCACCCATCGATAAAAATGGCGGGCGGTCATTGGCGCGCCCCCGTAGCGGGCGCGCTTCGGCATCAGCGACGCGATACAGGCAACCGAATACTCATCAGTTTTGAGATTTAATAAATCGAAATTCAGACATTCGAGATATTAAATCTGCACCCCACCCGCCGCGCAGCCAACCTTTGCACACCCACCTATCCGGGAAAACCCCGAATTTTTTATTGGCAGGCGAGAATACCCATCGCGATAATCGAGCGCAAGGGTACTTTCGTACCTGTTTTGATGTGCAGCGGATACGCATGGCGGCTGCAATACGCCAGAATTAGTATTCGATAACAAATGGTGCGGAAATCCCGGAGATGGGAAAGACCGTGCCGCGCAGAATCCATTCAACACACGGCCCGCATGCCAACGGTGCGGATGTCCACGTAGCGCGGGCCTTTGTACTGCGACGGCCCATAGCCGATCCGCTGGCTCAATGGGGTCCTGCTAACGGCGGACTATATGACGCGCGTGAGCAGGTGCACTCCAATTATCGACATGACTTGCCTCCTGGTTTTCCGAAACACAGACAGCGTCGGAGCTTGGGAACGCGCCTGTTCATGCCGTTGGGCGAACCGAGCATGGAGGAAATACGCAGAGCCGAAGTCAACGACTTCATAGTTGCACAATGAATCTGGAATCGAAGGATTCGTTCTCCGCAGTCCTTCCCTTCGGGGCATAGCCCCTCGGGTTGCAGACAACTCGGCATTTCCCCATAGGGTAGTCAGCGCTTTCATGCAGATGACCATGGACCCATAGATCGGCCAACTCGACCACATCGTCCATGTGGCTAGCATATGCCGGCGTGAGTGGATCGCCTTGATACTGCGGGGACACACTTCGCCTCGAAGGCGCATGGTGGGTGACAACAATCCGTTTGCGCTGTGTCGGAAGCATCAGCTCATTGGCCACCCATCGGCGCGCAGCGACGTGCATCCGCACCGTGTCCCCCGGCCGGAGCTTTCTGAACACCCCCCGTTTTTCGAAGCGAATGGCACCAGTGAAGTCACTCATACCTTCCGCTGCATAGCTCTCAGCGGCACGCACGCCAAATTCCGTGCCGCGGTACAGAGCAAAGTCGGTCCAGAGCGTAGCGCCCAAGAACTCGACATCTCCGACCGCGGCCTTGTCCATGTCTAGCAGGTGAATGTTCGACGTCGCCGCGCACGCCACGCGCAGATCTCGAAGCACTCGACTGTGCTCGCCCTTGTAGAACTCATGGTTGCCAGGCACGTAGATGACAGGCAGGCCATGACTTTGGGCTTCAATCCACGGCATACCCCGGGTGCCCAGGTGAATGTCACCAGCGAGCACGACGACGTCTACGTCGGTAGTGTCGATGTCGAGCGAAGAGAATTCGAGATGGAGATCACTGAGGATCAGGAGATTCATTGTTGGTCGCTCCGTGCCTTTCGCCGGATTGGCCGTTCGCTACGAATCCGATCACTCGCCCCCCCTAATACACCGCGGCGCCTTCCGGACGGTAACGAGCTGTCCCGATTCCCACTGGACCATATCGCTTTCCGCACCAAAAAAGAACGGCAGCCAGTAGGTTCTCGACTCACTCGTGTTCGGTCCGCAGGGTTTCCGATTGGGTACATCGGGATCTGCAGGGCGATCCATGCAGATCGTACGAATAGCTTCTTTGTTGAACCCTATGAGGGGCTTGCCAACGAGCACAGCGCGAACTAGATGCGCCGTAGCAGCAAGGTGTCAGGATCCACTCTTTCGATCGACAATCCGTCACCAACCTTCCACCCCATCTGTTCAAACAGTTCGGAGGGAAGCGGGATGATAGGGTCGCCGCTGCCATCGGGTGCGTCGACTACTGTGATGTGCAAAGCAGTCCGTGATCTCGCGCTCGGCAGGTTCTCAAGCAGAATCTCCCGTAAGGTTGTATCGAGCTCCGGAAGCGCCAACCAACCGGCAAAGTTCTCTTCCGAATGCTCCGCCCAAGCTCCGACCGCCTCGTCGTCCGTTGCCGTGACACCGGCTTCTTTCAGGCATCGCAGCATCCGGTCAACATCATCGGGGAACTGCCTCCTGAGTTCCTGACGTTCTCTATATGCTGGCTTCATAGTGTTGTGCTCCGAGTTCCATGCCGTGGAACCAGTGCGGCAGCGACGGTGTGAGCGTTCATTTGGTGAGTAACGCCATCCTGCAATCGCAGCCACCGCCACCAAAATCTATGTATTGGCTACGAAACCAATCGACAGCTGCGTAACACGCCGCGGTACCTTCGGCACGGCGATGTTCTTGCCTGACGCCATCGCGGTCGCGAACGCGTCCTGCACTAAGCGATGCGTTGCGCGCAGGTCGATGTCGCTTCGCTCGGACAAGGCATCTGCCGCGCTGGTGTCCAGTTCAATGCGCTTGCCAGTGGCCTGCTGCAGCCGACGAACCTCTGCCAAGACGAGCCGCAACCGTTGCTCGGGCTCGGGCGCCGGGATGTCGAATACCTCCACGCGGCTCAATAGCGGCGCAGGCACGGCAGCGAGATCGTTCGCAGTAAGGACATAGATGATCCGACTAGCGTCAAATACGATGCGCAGAAACGTGTCCTCGAACGCGCGTGCTGTTCCGGGCTCAATAAGGTCCAGCAGTACTGGAATTACCGGATAGCGTCCGTGCTCTCCAAGCTTGTCCACCTCATCCAGGACCAGCACGGGTGTCGCTGAATCGCCGCGAGCGAGCACCTCGAAGATCATCCCTGGTCGAGCGTCGCGCCATGCGCTATCACCTCCCGTCAGCTGGAAGCCTGCTTGTGCACTTCCAGCAGACCATTTCCGCATCGGCACACCCAAGATTTCGGCCAACTTCAGCGCGAAGTGGGTTTTTCCGACACCAGGCTGCCCTGTCAACAAGATCGGCCGAACGCGAAAGTCCTTCGTCCGCATCGCACTCATGAGCGTGAGGTCGATCTTCAGCTTCTGAATTGGCTCGCGTAAGTTGCCAAACAAGTTCTGCGTTGTTTCGAGCCTCTTCAGCGTGGAGCGGGTGCGAGGCAGGGCTCTGTAGCCGTCATCAATGCCGGCTTGCGCTAGCAATGGTTGTGCATATCGCTCCTGGTGCCGGTCCGCGCCTTGAAGGTTCTCGGCGGCGAGCGCCAGTGTCTCGGGCTGAAAAATTTGAACATGCCCGCGCCGACTTCGGCGAGGTGGAGCAGGTACTGCCACCGGCGCAGGCGCGGGTGGCTTCTCAATCGAGAATCCGGGGATTTCCTCCTTGAGCTCCTTGCTTTGTCGGGCTGCGGCAAGAGCTGTGCGAGTGTCCGAGGGGATAAGCAACCGCCACGTTGCGGCGCTGGGCGACGCTGTGAGATCGCCTAAGGGCAAAAACCCAGGGGGGTGATCCGAGGAGCGCTCGGAAGCAGACATGATCTTTCTCCATACGCGAACTTGCGGCATGCAACCGCAGTTGTCCAATCAGGCAATGCCCGGGACCTATAGGGCTGGGAATCAGCTGACTATTCGCGTACGAACTCGCTCGGGCGAAGCGAGCATGCGGCTGCCCAAACCGACCGAAGAGGTCGATTGGTGACGGTGGATGTCCGTGGCAGCCATGGAGATGTGTGAGGTGTCGTGGAATCGTGCTGCTACTGAGAAAGCCATACCACATCAGAGTCGCAGAGCTACGTGGCCGCAGTTGCTTGCTAATCAGCATAGTCCATCTATGCGAAAGCGGGGGAACGCGACTGTTGCGTGGGTCCGACTCAACCGCGAATTTGCGCTAACCTACAGCGGATGCAGGACTCTTCGGCAACGGACTCTATCGATCCGTGCACGGCCGACGCGTCGCCGCCCTCGGAACACAAACTAGCTACCTCACTTGCCCCATGGCATTCCGAGCGAAGAAGTACTGCCGACATCCATCCAAAGTAGGGCCTGTCGCTGGCGAAATCCCGCAATCCGTCAACATCTTCAGCGCATGCCTAGGCGAAACTCCCCACCGGTCGGCGATTATTCTTAGCGCGAGAAAATTCCGACTAAACGCGAGCATTGCTTCATTTGAAACAATACGCTGTCGCCTACCATCGATTGTCACCTCTTCGCACTTCAGCAAGCCAACGTTTATCAGGTGATAGATGACCTCGGGCTTGATGCTCAGCTTCTCCGCCACCTGCAATGCAGAATATCCACTCGGTGAGCGTTGATGATATTCCGCCCGAATATCGTTCACGTCGCTTCGCCGGAGCTGGAACGAGGAAAAAATATTTCTTCCCGGTGTGGGCCCGTAGTGGTGCAACTCCCCGTCTCGTATTCGGCGTAACAGCTCGACAGCGACCGGCGCGTCCATGTGAACATACTTGAGTGCATGTCCCACGCTGACGAAGTTATCCCGGATGTCGGTCGCCTTGCGGCGAGCTGCGGGGAAAGACGAGAATGCCACTACAGCCCCCCTCAAGATCTTCCATCGCCCCGCCGAGCGCTCACCCCGTAACACGCCATGTTCAAGTAGGTCATAGAGCCGAGATCTGCCAATACCGAGATAGTGAGCGGCTGCCCGTAGATCCATGGTGCCATCTAGTTGCGTCCTCAACGCCACAACGTCGCGCCTTTGACAATATACGAACGCTCTCCCGCTCCTACTTCGGAGAAGCTTAGCTGGCAATACGCAGGAAGATGTGAGCTCAAGTATGTTCTCTCGCCGCATCCGCATAGCTGATCGTAGTGATGCCCCAGCGAGAACATCGTTTGAATGACTGCCACCACCAAACCGCCTATGGCGCCCATCAATTCGACCTCGCCAATGCCCCTCCATATAGCTACGCAGCTCTGTGCGGAGAAACTCGAACGCACTATCGCGCAGACGAGGGGAATACAAGATGCGGTAGGCTGGACCGATCGCTTGCCGCAAGCTGAGCGTTTCAGCTGCGTTTTCCAAGCACCGGTCAAGATATGCATGAAATCGATCTGGCCATTCGGAAAGGATTTCCGCAGCTTGCTGAACATAGACGACAGCGTTCTGAACCTCGCATAGCCCAGCCGAAGCGCCAGTTTTTCCTGTGGCTCGCCCGTCCAACAGCGGTCCGAACGCCAGCAAGAGCGCGCATAAATGGTCGCCATGCAGGCACGCGGGGATGTACTCGTTCAGGTACTCCAAGGAGCCGCTCCGGCGAGCGTCTGCTGCAGCCTGCGACCTAGCAACGCAGCTAGCCCAAGGAGTGCTAGCGGGCGATACCATATCTTGAAAACGTCGACCGCACTTGCACTCACCAAAGGGAGCGTATCGCCACTCGAATGTGCGCCCGCATTGATCGCAAGAATCACGCAACACGACACGGTGGATCGGACATGCCACCGAGAACAGCTTGACGGACGCTTGACTCAGATAGGGCGCCTCAGCAAAGCAGTATGGGCAAAAGCGCATACGCTTCAAATTGAAATATAGCCTGCCAGCTAGCCCGGAAATCCCCCAACGATCAATGATCCAGGCCGGCCAAGGAGGAAGCGCACAACGCAGTACGGTGATTGGTATGCCAATCCGATAGGCGAGCTCTGATAGCGTGATCTTGTTGCGTGGGACATCAACAACTTCGAGTACAGACCTGCGCCCGTTCACGAACGCAAGGCGGGCGAGATAACCTAACCCGCTCTCATCCGGGTGCGGGGGTGATCGGATGAGAAAATGGGGGCCACTCATCAGGCATCCCCCTGCAGCAACGATACGGTGCAGCGTGCACGACTATCTTCCACATATAGATCGCCGAGTGATAGCGGCTCCTCGATGCTGAAGGCCAATATCCTCCCTTTTAGTATTCCGAAAATTATCTTTGCGAAAGCTGCTTGCGCCCTGTCGTCACTGGGACGTCGCTTGTGCCAAAACGGTTTATAACGCAGATGATCTTCTCTCAGCGGCAGGTCCCAAATCAATTTTCGAAGCGGCCGCTCGTGTGCCGACACTAGACGGCAACAGCGACTAAACACCTTTTTTTCAATCGCCTTTTTGGAGGCCATACATATGAGCTGCAGAGCCTTAAAACGGCCGCTCTTTTTTCCAGTGAAGACCTCAAGAAATCGGGGTTGAACACCGGCGACATGCATGAGACCGACAAGATCAACGGCCTTAATGCCGAGCGCATCCCCAGCGATGTCGAGTGGTATGTAGCCCCGAACACGGCTAACAAACTCATTCGCCAGTGACGACTCCAGGGTGACGCGTAAGTACGGCAACGTTACCGAGGGGACCTCAAGCGCTTTGATAGCGTCGACGACAGCCCACACAGGCCATTCGAGTACCTGTGCCACATCTTCGCAGGTCCATTGCGACCGACTGACGTGGCCATGTTTCGCGACGCTCGGATTGACCAGCAACTCGCTGGCACCCCTGGCGATATGCCCGACGGACACCCGATGCGCGTCAAAAAATTGCTCAATTTGCCTGGCGACCTCTGGGCAGTGAACATGTGACACAAACGCTCTTAGAGCCCGGGACCGCCAAAGGAAATAGCGCCGGTCGATGATCGCACTATCTCCGCCTGTCCAAGATCGAGCGATATCGCCAAGTCGAGCATGGAATCGAATTGGCCAACAATCCAGCAATTCGCGAGAACGGACCTCCCGGTGACTGCCTGCAGCGCTACCATCAAGCTTTGCCAGGAGACCTAATAGTTCAGCCAATTCGGTAAGGCGCAGCTCCCGGAGCCATGGTGGTAGCGCCGCTCGGTGACGGTCAACATACTTCTGCAGGTTTGGGTTCCCTAGCTCTCTGGAAAGGGCGAGTTCCCAGACCGCCCGACCCGCTGGGAGTGGCTCTCCGGCATCCTCAGTCAGAGGCTTACCGCATCTGCAAATCCCTTCAGACAGCGCAGGCGCGTCTACCGGCGCATCGCAAACTGGGCATGTGCTCTTCAACGCGACCAAATGAAGAGGACAGATGTACGTGCTCGCATAGTCTGTCGGCCAGATTTGATAGCCCAAGTCACGTGCGCACTGGGTGCAGTATTTGAAGTAGCCATGACATAGCGAGACGAGTGGATCTTTAGGTGTGAAACCTTCCGAGAAGGGCGCCTCTATAGCGCCCTCTGATTTGCAGCGCCCCACCTCTTTAAGCCAGCCGAGGAACCAAGGCCTACGCTCGTCTCTTAAATTAATGGGATGCCCGTTTGAGGCGTGAACCCTGTAGACGTAGTTCCGTATGCTTTCGGCTGGGTGCGGACCGGGTCTAACAGGGAATTGATCAAGACAAAATCTCATCGGGTGCCCCCTTATGGAGATCGGCCTTTCTCTTCTTAATAGGCTGGGATGCATTGGAAAAAGGCTCGCCAATTCGATCTAGCCGACGGTTGCAGAATTTTTTTGAGAATGGATTCAGTGCATTCACCCCATCTCGCCAGATTTCAGCTTCAAAGGCCTGTTCTAAGATAGCCAGGTCGACCACATGCTGGTCGATTGCATAGGCGATAGTTAGTGAGCGTAAAAGCAGACTCACAAGGTAGCCGATACGTCCATCTGACGCGTAATGGATCCGCTCGATTGCCTCCATATCGTCAATGCTAAACGCAGATTTCACTGGCATCGCTTTGACAAGTGACGCCACTGTTGATGCGAAGTCCGCAATCTGTCGATCACCCGTGAACCCCATGCGGTCAAGCGGGAGTGTGGCGCTGAACCGGCGTCGTAGCTGTTCGTTGGTTTCTATCAGTGCTGTTGTACGCGGAAGTCCGGCGATTACAAACGGTATCCCGACGGCATCAGCAAGGCTCTTTATCCAGTCAGCCACCCTGTAAACGGTGGGCGACTGTCCACGATCATGTATATGCTGCATCTCGTCCAGGATGATCATCTGTACGCCGCAAGCAAGGATCAGCGTAATCAATCTGTGCGTTTTAGCCGTAGCGTTGCCCGAGTACGGGGCTGGATCCCCGAGGGCAACCAAGAGGGTTTCGGCCAATGAGTAGACTGTAGCCAATGCCGGCACTCTGACATAGAGAACAGGTACAACGGTGCGTTCTGGCTCCTCAAAGCTAGGGTTTTCAGCCAATATCATCTTGCAAAGCGTTGACTTGCCACATCCTGATGCACCTAGCAGGAGGTGGGACTGGATAAGACCTGACGCTCGAAATAGAGCAAGTGCATCCCTGACGCTCGCATATGCGCTCTGGAATTGCGGAAACATGACGGTTTCACGCTTGAAGCGAATCAATGCATCTCGTTGTTGAACTGTCAGACTCTGTAGCATGGGAGCCTCCATTCAGTTCCATGACCGTTGAACAGTGGTGAACGACGGAATGTCTTGTAGCAACGGAGTGATTCGGCATGCGCCTCCTTGATTAGGAGCGGACTGCGTTGCCTCCTCAACAGAACCGGACAGGGCCGCACCATCCGGTCGCGAGGTGCTAATGCCAGCCGCTTTTGCGGCACGCTTCCGATCGATAAGCCTCTTGCTGGAGAACAGCGTGCGTATGGCCTCCACGAGTTCCGCCTTGGCATGGCGAAGCGCCTGGATATCGCATTCGTCGTTGCCTTTTTGCCGCAGCTCTTTTTGAATCATCTGATGCAGCATCAACGTGAGGCCCTCGGCGTAGTCCGCTGGTCCGTATGCATCGACGGGGTGCTGTGCATCAGGCGCCCACACGCGAATGCGACCAAGGTTTTCTGGATCGTACGCAATACGCAATTCCACACCTTCGCCGTACGCTCGTAGAATCGGCTGCAGCGCGTCGCTCAGGTAGTACAAGTTATGGAGGCGGATGCCGTCGTGCCGTAGCGTTCTGGTGGCGAACAACCCCAGGTCATCTACGATCTTGTTAACTGACGCGGGTAGATACGGTGGATGAATGCCGGCCGAATCTCGCCATCTGGCGGCCGGAATGGTCTTGATGCCCTTATGAATGTCCTGGCAGTAGATGTCTAGCAACCACTTCTCAAGCACGTGAACAAACTCTACCAACGTCAGAACTGCATGCTTTTGTGGATCGTAATCACCTCGCTCCGTCCACTTTGCTAGGCTTGTCCCCGGCAGCTTGTGAGCCAACTCATAGTTGATCCTTTTTAGGAAACGTTCAATTACCCCTTTGAAGCGCGGCTGCCTGGGTGGACAAAAAAGAAGATGGATATTTAGGTCAAGACACGCTATTTCTACCGACGAGCCGTGAAACTCCATCCCGTTGTCGGCGATCAATTGTTCCATTAAGCCGTAACAAGGCCATTTGTAGTGGATCGTTAATCCGGGCACAGCCTCCGCAACAGGGGTCTTTGGAAGAATGGCGTGCCGGAGGGCGCGGATCACAGCGTTCGCTGAAGTACCCCCAAAGCTGAGGTAGTACCCCAGCGGCATCCGGCTATAGTGATCAATTAGCAGAGTTAGCGTCGGACGCCCAAGCGGAACATACGTTTCGTGATGCACGAGGAACACGTCGAGCGGTGTGTGATCAACTTCAACACGCTCCAAAATGCGCGTGGTCTTCACACCTGATCCAGTCAATCTAAATCTGCGCCGCGCGGCCGGCAGCCCTTCTCGCAGGACCTCGACGTCAAATTCCTCTATGCGATCAAAGAGTCGGTATAGCGTGCGGCGCCCCGGCATGCGCAGTTGCTCTGCGGCTGAGCGAGACCGGTTGGAGCTATCAACCAGCGTCCTCAGCTCTGCCTCCACGTCGCTCATGGTCCAGCGTTTTGAGGTACCGGATGCACGCTTGAGGGCTTGCTTGAAGAGCTCGATTACTTCTGGCTCGGTTTGCGGAGCTCTTGGCCCTTGTCTATCAAAACGGGGCACGAGGCAGCGGAGGTCTTCACTCAGCTTCGCGTTTCGATGCCAACGATACACCGTACTCACCCCCGGTGGAGCTTGGTCTCCAATCGCAGCCGCGATCTCACGAATCTTCGGCTCCAATAGTGACTTGGACCAACTGGTTGGCCCGCGAGCGTGAAGGCCATCGAGGTATCGCTTGCAACGGAGTGCTCGGCTCTGTTGCTTCGCGGGCAAATCGACAAACGGTCTGGAGTACGTGGCCGACTTCTGCGCCGTATTGCCGATATGCTTTTGAGGCAAGCGAATCTTGCCGTCTACATACGCCTTCAGCAGTTGCTCAGCGGATTGAGTACGAAAATTGCCTGTGTTGAGGTCTTCCAATGACACATTGCCATCGTCGTGAATGCGTACGATGCGAATGGCATGCCCATCGAGCTCAAAAACCGTGTTCTTGACTAATGAAAAACCAATCATGACGAGGTTCCTCAAAGAGATAGATTTGGGTGGAATCGGTACGAGGCTTGCCCAGATCGAACTGGGCATAGCCGCGAGTTAGCAGCGATACCGTTGTGGCCCAGCCAAGCAACGACACGAGCTGGCCAACGGTGCGTACATTTGCGCTGATCGCGCGTCTGAGGGCGCAATACACTGCGTCATGAGAAAGGGGCGTGCGCGGGAGATACTTGCGCAGCGATTTCAACGTATCCAACCGAGGCTCTTGCTGCACCGACTGCTCCGTTAGAACGACGAGTTGTTCGCCTTCGCGTTGCAGGTATGCCTCAACCTGCGCCAGGCGACTGTGGACCTCCTCCTGTTCGTAGTACCTCAAAGGCTTGGCCTCGACGAAGGCGGACCGGCCGCTACCGTCAGCAAGAAACACCTCAAAATCGGGTGTGTATTGGCAGATCGCAGACCCGTTCGGGAAGTAGATATGCAGCGGTTGTTCCGTGACCGCAGCTATCGCGGGCGACATCGCGAAGAGAACCAGTACGTCACCTTCGATCCACCCTTCGTGGCCAATCGTTCTGTTCTCCCTCAAGCCGGGAAACTTGCCGCGGAAGCAGGTGCGTGAGCGCGACAGAACCCGTCGCACTGGCTTGTGGCTGGACGCGAGACTGAGTCTCGAGCGCGGATATGGTGATGACATGCCATACCTTTTTTGAGCGTGAGGCGCCCCCTCCGGACTGCCAAAAAGAAGTCTGGAATTTGCGCCGTATGCACGAATGGAGGCCTCAGCCTGACCGTGACTGGTCAAGCCGAAGGCTCTCGGCTGCGAAAAATTCAAATTGGGGGGCTTGACGAGGCAGGTAGGGCGGGGGAGACTCCAAGTGCCGGTTCGGTGTCTCTATTGGGATCCCCGACCAAAAGCGCTGCAGGCCCCGGTCTGTGGCGCTTTTTCTTTACATGGCTCCTCCCCGTCGACACGGTTGAGTTGACGCCGACGACGGCGTACGCCGCATACGAAGCGCAGCAAGGACGTTCATGAGGATGTCCACATCTGGCGCATTGAGATAAGGCAAATCTTCAACCAAGGCCCTCACCAGTTCGCTCTTGGTGGAAGGCAACCCCTCAGGTAGCCGCAGGGAACGTTGTGATAGCTCGGCGGCCTTGTGCAGTGCCTGCCTTTCTTCACTATCCAACTGCAGAGCGTCCCCAACGGCTTGAAGTAGCTGGGCGCCGCTAGGCCGCTTCCTCCCCGTTTCGATAGCGTTCACGTAGGTCGAATCAATCCCTGCGCGCCGAGCAAGATCGGCCTGAGTCAAGTCGTGACGAATCCGATGTTGACGAATGAATTGGCCAAGCGCGGTCATTTGGAATGACAACCTTTGAGGGTCTTGAATTCAAGAAGGCTAAGGATCTACGGCTTCTTGCGCAAGCGGCCGCCTCCACGACAAAACGGGGCTTTTCGAAGGCGTTATGCGAGTTTTTATCGATTCGAGAAGAAGAAAAAATATGAATTCGTTTCACCGGCATACCGCAGCTCGAATTTCTTTGATCAGCATTTCGAGATCTTCGAAAAATCAATGCTGCTAGGCCTCAAGCAAAGCAATATGCGACCCTAGAATCACCTTTTGATTTTATTTTTATATCGAAAGGCTGGCGCCGATAGCAAAAACTCACGCCAGGCCGCCACAGACCTGCCACACTCTAGCCCCATCGGAAACCATCATCAAAATGATGCTAATAACAAATCATTTTGGAACAAATTGACGGGCGATATCGGGGCGGATATGCTGGCACGCAGCCATTCCAGCCACACACATGACCAATAAGCGACTTCTCGAACTGAGCCAAGCGCAACGCGACCGCCTCGCGTTCATCGAATTGCGCTTGTGGTTTGTTGGCGAAATTCGGCGACAAGATCTGCTTTCGCGATTTGGCGTTCAGGCGGCAGCCGCAACCAGGGACTTTGCGCTGTACAGGGAGCTCGCCCCCCGCAACCTCGAGTACGACACGAGGGGCAAGGTTTACGTCCGAGCATCCTGGTTCAGACCGTTATTCGAGTTCCCTGTCGAACGCGTCCTTACATGGTTGACACAAGGGTATGGCGACAGTGGCCCCGCCCGTTGGAAAGGCATAGTTACTCAAGACGGAACCAGCCTGGCAGGCAAGGTAGACCTGGAGCTTCTGTCCGTCCTAACGCAAGCCATGCATCGCGGCACTGCCGTCGAAGTCGCTTACCACGCTTTGTCGAGCGGACTGACAACCCGTGAGATTGTGCCGTTCGCGCTGGCTGACAGCGGCTTGCGCTGGCATATCCGGGCATTTGACCGACGCAGCGGAGAATTTCGCGACTTCGTGCTCGGTCGTTTCGACAGCGCCCAAATCATGGCGGGTCCGGTCGCGGAACATGAGAGGCCCGACCAAGATATCCAGTGGAATCGGATCACAGGGCTAGAGCTCGTTCCACATCCCGCCAACGTTCAACACCCCGACACCATTGAGGCGGAATACGGGATGGACAACGGCGTACTTAAAGTACGCACGCGTGCAGCAATGGCTGGCTACCTTTTGCGCCGCTGGAATGTCGACTGTACAGAAGATCACAGCCTTAAGGGCGGGGAGTACCACCTTTGGCTCCGCAACCGCCAGGCGCTCTATGACGTAACCAACCTCGCCTTGGCGCCCGGTTTCGGCGTCTTGTCAGAGTTCGATAGCTGAGCGGGAGGGAGTCGTGCTGAAGCTAGAGCAAGTCCAGAAAAATGCTGCCATTGCGGGCTTAGAACCCGGGCAGGTGGTTCGCGTGGTCACGACTGAGCCGGTTGGTGACAACACCCTCACCGTCTATTACAAGACCGCCGACGGCTCGCTACGCGAGCGGATGCTGTTCCGCACTGACGAAGCCAACCTGTCGTTGGCAGAAGCAGGCCGCCCATGGGCGTTCGATGCTCCCGGCGAGGAATTCAAGCTGGCCGTCGAGGCCTACCGGATCAACCTGGCTCACCTGTTCGATCCGATGATGGCCGTGCACACGTCGAACGTGGAGCCGCTACCACACCAGATCACGGCGGTTTACGAGTCAATGTTGCCACGCCAGCCTCTGCGCTACGTACTGGCGGACGACCCCGGTGCCGGGAAGACCATTATGGCAGGCTTGTTCATCCGCGAACTGCTAATGCGCGCCGACGCCAAGCGCGTGCTGATCGTCGCACCCGGCAGCCTGGTCGAGCAGTGGCAGGACGAAATGTTCGAGAAGTTCGGCCTGTCGTTCACGCTGCTCTCGCGGGAGCAGGCTGAGCAATCACGCAGCGGCAACCCCTTCGACGATCACGATTTGTTAGTCGCCCGTGTCGACCAGTTGGCACGCGCCGAGGACCTGCACGAGAAACTACGTCTATCCCACTGGGATCTGGTGGTGGTCGATGAAGCCCATAAACTCTCTGCCAGCTACTTCGGCAACAAGATCAACAAGACCAAGCGCTTCCAGCTGGGCGAGCTTCTTGGCTCGATAACCCGCCACTTCCTGCTAATGACGGCCACGCCGCACAATGGCAAGGAAGAGGACTTCCAGCTGTTCATGTCATTGCTGGATGCCGACCGCTTCTACGGCAAGTTCCGAGACGGCGCGCACAAGGTCGATGTCACCGACCTGATGCGCCGGATGGTCAAGGAAGACCTGCTCAAGTTCGACGGCACGCCACTGTTCCCCGAGCGCCGCGCCTACACCGTCAACTACAAGCTCTCCGATCTCGAAGCCGCTCTCTACGTGGAGGTCACCAATTACGTCAAGACCCAGTTCGCCATGGCGGACCAACTGGCCGACGGTGGGCGCAAAGGTACGGTGGGCTTCGCCCTGACAGCGCTACAGCGGCGACTCGCCTCCAGCTCCGAGGCCATCTACCAGTCGATTAAGCGCCGGCGCAGCAAACTCAAGCGCCGCGTCGAGGACGAGAAATTGCGCCAGCGCGGCCAGTCCGCGGCCGAGACGGTCAACGGCAAGAACGGCCTGCCGGAGGACGTCTGGGAGACCGCCGACGCCCTTTCGCCCGAGGACTACGAGAACTTCGAAGAAGCCATCGTCGACCAGGCCACGGCAGCACAGACCGTTCAGGAGCTGGAAACCGAGATCGTCATCCTTGAGGGCCTGGAGGAACAGGCCTGGCAGGTGGTGCATTCCGGCCGAGACCGCAAGTGGGACGAACTATCCCGCCTGCTACAAGACACGCCCGAAATGCACGATGACGCCGGGCGTCAGCGCAAGCTCATCATTTTCACCGAGCACCGCGACACGCTGAACTACCTAGCGGTGAAGATTCGCGGCCTGATCGGCAGTGAGGAAGCCGTCGTAATGATCCACGGCGGTGTCAAGCGCGAAGAGCGGCGCAAGGTACAGGAGCTGTTCCGAAACGACCCTACCGCGCGTGTGCTAATCGCCACCGATGCGGCGGGCGAAGGCGTGAACCTACAAAACGCTAACCTGATGGTCAACTACGACCTGCCGTGGAACCCCAACCGGCTGGAGCAACGCTTCGGCCGCATCCACCGCATCGGCCAGACCGAGGTCTGCCACCTCTGGAACATGGTCGCCTCTGAAACCCGCGAAGGCGATGTCTTCCTGCGCCTTTTCGAGAAGCTTGAAGTGGAGCGCGCAGCGCTGGGCGGCCGCGTGTTCGACATTCTCGGCGAGGTGTTCGAGGAGAAGAGCCTCAAGGACTTGCTGATTGAAGCCATCCGCTACGGAGCAGACCCCGAGGTTCGCGCCCGTCTGCTCAAGAAGGTCGAAGGCGCGCTCGACACCAACCATCTCGAAAAAATAATCAAGCGCAACGCCTTGTGCGAAGAGGTGATGGATGAGAAGCGCCTGTTCGCCGTCAAGGAGGAAATGGAGAAAGCCGAGGCCCGCAAGCTCCAGCCCTTCTTCATCCACGCCTTCTTCAAACAAGCCTTCTCGGCCTTGGGCGGCGAACTGCGGCACCGTGAACAAGGCCGCTACGAGATCACCAACGTCCCGGCCATCATCCGCGAACGCGACCGCCAGATTACGGGCCGGGATCGCCGCAATGCTGATCCGGTGCTGCGCCGCTACGAGCGTGTCTGCTTCGAGAAGCAGTACGTGCGCCTCACCGACCGAGTGGGCGCACCGATGGCGAGCCTGCTGCATCCGGGTCACCCGCTGATGCAATCGGTCACCGATATCGTGCTGGAGCAACACCGCAACAAGTTGAAGCAAGGCGCGGTGCTAGTCGATCCGAGCGATATGGGCGTCGCCCCGAAGGTCATGTTCATCATCGACCACTCGGTCAAGGAAGGCGCAGACCCCAACCGCGTCGCTTCCCGCCGCATGCAGTTTGTCGAGATCGACGCCTCGGGCCAGACCATCAATGCGGGCTGGGCACCGCATCTCGACTTGGAGCCCCTTGCCGCTGGCGACATGGCGCTGATTCAAGACGTGCTGACCGCGCCATGGATCGGCAAAGACCTGGAACACGTGGCGGTCGCCCACGCGGGCAGCCATCTCGTCCCTGCGCACTTCGACGAAGTGCGTGGGCGGCGCGAGAAGTCCGTGGACAAGACCTTGACCGCCGTACACGAGCGGTTGGTCAAGGAGATCAGCTTCTGGTCAGATCGCTACATCAAGCTACAAGACGACATGGCCGCAGGCAAGGATGTGCGCCTGACGCTCGAGAACGTCCGCCGCACTATCGACGACCTAACGGCACGCCGCCAATCGCGGGAGAAGGAATTGCTGGCCATACGTCATGTGGTGTCGGCCACGCCGGTCGTGCTTGGCGGTGCGCTAGTAATCCCGGCCGGTCTGCTAATGCAACGGAAGGGGCAGACCGGCTGGACGGCGGACGTCGATGCGCGCGCCCGCGTCGAGCAGGTGGCCATGCACGCGGTCATGGAAGCCGAACGCGCGCTCGGTCATGACGTCATTGACGTCTCGGCCCAGAAATGCGGCTGGGACGTGACCAGCGTGCCCAGGCCCGTGGAAGGTTGCCTGACGACCTCGCGCCACATCGAGGTGAAGGGCCGCGCCAAGGGACAGTCCACGATCACGGTCACGCGCAACGAAATCCTCTACGGACTGAACCAGGCAGACAAGTTCATCCTGGCTATCGTACTGGTGGACGGGAACAAGCACGAAGGCCCGTTCTACGTTAGGCAGCCTTTTACCCAAGAGCCTGATTGGGCCGAGACCAGCAAGAACCTTGATCTGGGCCAACTACTGGCTAAGGCCGTTGCACCGGGAGCATCGTTGTGATGCGTGTCCGGCCGGGCTTTAGCGATTGGAGAATGTCATGAGCCATGACGACATCTTCGACTCGCTGACCCGCAACGCCTTCGATTTCTTGGAGCGCGGCATCGCGGAGTTCGACAAGGCCCCGAAATACTCCGTCATCCACTTCTGCGCGGCAGTCGAGATGCTGCTCAAGGCACGACTGATGAAGGAGCATTGGTCACTAACCGTCTCCAAGCCCGATCAGGCCAATCTGGCGAAATTCATGGCTGGGGACTTCATCTCAGTCACGCTGGAAGATGCGAGGGCGCGGATTCGTGATGTCGCAGGCGAGGACATCGGCGACGATGCCTACGGCAGCTTCCGCGCGCTGGCGAACCATCGCAACAAGATGGTTCACTTCTTCCATCCCGAGATAGAAGGCGACGATAAGGCCAAGGCGCAAATAGTTGCCGAGCATTGCCGCTCGTGGTTTCATCTGCACCGCTTGTTGAGCCGATGGGACACCTACTTCCACGACTTCGGCAACGAGATCGCCCGAGCGGATCGTGCGATGAAGGCGCACAGGAAGTACCTGAGCGCCAAGCTCAAGGCGCTCAAAACCGAACTGGACGCTGCCCGGAAGGCAGGCAACACGCCGAAAGCGTGCAGCGCCTGCGGCTTTAAAGCAGCCATACCAGACGATCTTGACGACCAAATCGCGTCGCTTCGCTGTCTGGTGTGCGATCACACCGAAACCCAGGTTGAACTGGAATGCCCGCACTGTGGCGAAGCCATCGTCATTGCGAACGAGGGCTACGCGAGGTGTGCGCACTGTGGAGAAGGCATTGAGCCCGAGCACTTGGCGGACGCGCTGACGGACCATGCCGCCGTACACATCGGCATCAAGGGTGGTGACGACCGATGGGAACCAGCCAACTGCGGCATCTGCGATGGCTACCACACTGTCGTCAGGCGCGGCGATCACTACTTCTGCGTGAACTGCTTCGACATCTCGGATGGCATCGAGCAGTGCCAGTGGTGCACCGAATACAACACCGGCGATATGGAACACAGTTACTCAGTCGGCTGTAGCCATTGCGATGGCAAGGTCGGCTGGGAGAAGGACGACTGAATGCACAACAACATCAAAGCACCCAAAAAACTAATCGAAGTCGCCCTGCCGCTCGATGCCATCAATGTCGCCGCAGCACGCGAGAAGAGCATCCGCCACGGCCACCCCAGTACGCTGCACCTGTGGTGGGCGCGGCGGCCGCTGGCGGCGGCGCGTGCGGTCATCTTTGCGCAGATGGTCAATGACCCTGGCTACCAGCAGGGTGGCGGGTTTCGCTACGGTGTCAACAAGGAGAAGGCGCAGGCAGAACGTGAGCGGCTGTTCAAGATCATCGAAGATCTGGTGCAGTGGGAGAACACCGACAATGAGAAAGTGCTGGAGCGCGCCCGCGCCGAAATCCGGCGCTCGTGGCGCGAGGTCTGCGAACTGAACAAGAACCACCCGCAGGCTGCCGAACTGTTCAACCCGGACAAGCTGCCTGCCTTTCACGACCCCTTTGCGGGCGGCGGCGCGTTGCCGCTGGAAGCGCAGCGTTTAGGCTTGGAGAGCTACGCCTCGGACCTCAACCCCGTGGCCGTCACCATCAACAAGGCCATGATCGAAATCCCGCCGCGCTTCGCGGGCCGTGCGCCGGTGGGGGCGGTGCCCAAGGGGGAGAAGCAGGCCAGGTTGGTGGAAGACTGGAGCGGTGCGAAAGGGCTTGCTGAAGACGTGCGCCGCTACGGCGCGTGGATGCGCGCCGAGGCAGAAAAGCGCATTGGCCATCTGTATCCCCAGGTCGAAATTACCGCTGAGATGGCGAAAGAGCGGCCTGACCTCAAGCCGCTGCTGGGCCAGAAGCTCACGGTCATCGCTTGGCTGTGGGCTCGCACGGTGAAAAGCCCCAACCCTGCATTCAGCCATGTGGATGTGCCGTTGGCCTCCTCCTTCATCCTTAGCAACAAGGCTGGCAAGGAAAGTTGGGTACAGCCCGTAGTCGAGGGCGACCGCTATCACTTCATGGTGAAGGTGGGTGTGCCGCCGGAAGAAGCGAAGGACGGTACCAAAGCTAGCGGTCGTGGCGCGAACTTCCGCTGCGTGCTTTCGAACACTCCTATTGGCGGCGACTACATCAAGGCTGAAGGGCGGGCGGGCCGCGTGAGTGCAAAGTTGATGGCTATTGTTGCTGAAGGCGTGCGAGGGCGTGTCTATCTGACACCGACCGAAGAGCATGAAGTTATTGCAGGCAACGCCCAGCCTAAGTGGCAACCGGAACTCGAATTTGCGAAAAACTCTAGGCACATGACGCCTTGGGCATATGGCCTCGGAAAATTCGGCGATCTCTTCACACGTCGCCAGCTGGCCGCGTTGACCACATTTTCTGATTTGATCGACGAGGTTATCGACAAGGTCAAAGCGGATGCCCTGGTCTCCGGCATGCCGGACGATAAACGTGGCTTAGATGCGGATGGCACCGGCGCTACCGCTTATGGTGAGGCCGTGGCAGTGTATCTTGCGTTCGCGGTTGATCGTCTAGCGATGACAGGCAACAGTCTTGTCCGCTGGAATGGCGTTGGCGAGAAAGCCCAGCACTGCTTCGGGCGGCAGGCGTTACCGATGCTGTGGGATTTTGCCGAGCCCAACTTTCTGGCAGCTGCAACTGGTAGCCTTAGTGCAGCAATTTTTTATAGCTACGACCCGATATCTTGGCTTCCGGCAAAGCCAATCGGCGAGGCCCGGCAATGCGACGCGCAAACGCAAGTGGTATCGGCTCGAAAGCTTGTCTCAACCGATCCCCCCTACTATGACAATGTTCCTTACGCAGACTTGTCAGATTTCTTCTATGTATGGCTGCGCCGCTCTTTGAAGCCAATCTATCCTGGGCTTTTTGCCACTCTGGCTGTACCAAAGGCAGAAGAGTTAGTGGCTGACTCGTTTCGGCATGAAGGAAAGGATACAGCCGAAGTCTTTTTCCTGAATGGCATGACTGATGCGTTACGTAACCTGGCACAGCAAGCACATCCTGGGTTCCCCGTAACCATTTACTATGCGTTTAAGCAGTCCGAAACGAAGAATGAGGCGGGCACATCCAGTACTGGATGGGAAACGTTCCTGGAAGCGGTACTCAAGGCAGGTTTCGCACTGACTGGTACTTGGCCTCTACATACCGAGATGCGAACTCGACAAAGAGCAATGGATTCCAATGCATTGGCGTCCAGTATTGTTCTTGTCGGTCGTCGGCGCTCAGCTGATGCTCCAATCGTCAGTCGCCGCGAGTTCATCCGCGAACTCAATGCCACGCTGCCCGAAGCGCTGGATGAAATGACACGCGGAGGTGTGAACAGTCCAGTCGCTCCAGTGGACTTGTCGCAAGCCATCATCGGCCCCGGCATGGCAATCTTCAGTCAGTACGCCGCCGTGCTAGAAGCCGATGGCACGCCTATGAGCGTGCGCACTGCACTGCAACTGATCAACCGCTTTCTCGCCGAGGACGACTTCGACCACGACACGCAGTTCTGCCTGCACTGGTTCGAACAACAAGGCTGGGCCACCGGCAAATACGGTGACGCCGACGTGCTAGCCCGCGCTAAAGGTACTAGCGTCGGTGGCCTGCAAGTCAGTGGCGTAGTGGAGTCGAGCAAGGGCGAACTGCGTCTGCTCAAGTGGGCCGAAATGCCGCGTGACTGGCAACCCGAAAAGGACTCCCGTCTACCTGTCTGGGAGGCACTGCATCAACTGATCCGAGCGCTGAACCAAGATGGGGAATCCACCGCCGGTGCGCTACTCGCGCGTATGCCCGCCCGCGCCGAACCCATCCGCGCGCTCGCTTATCGCCTCTACACGCTGTGCGAGCGCAAGGGCTGGGCCGAGGAGGCCCGTGCCTACAACGAGTTGGTCACGGCGTGGAGCGCCATCGAGCAGGCCGCTGGCGAGGCGGGCGTGCTCGGCTCACAAGGTCAACTGGAAATCTGAGGAATAGAACATGGCATTGAAACCTTGGCGCGAAATCGCGGAGCCACACTCCGATGTGCGGGAAGGCAAGTTCCAACAGGCCGAATTCGCCGCCGATCTGTCGCGCGTGCATGCGGGCACGGCGAACGCGGAGTATCAGAATCCTGCACTGTTCTTCCAGCGCACGTTCATCACTGAAGGCATGCGGCTGTTGCTCGATTCGGTGGTCAAGCGCCTTACAGGCAACGGCGGCGACCCGGTGATTCAGCTTCAAACCGCTTTCGGCGGCGGCAAGACACACACCATGCTGGCCGTCTATCACCTCGCCAAGGGCGAAGCACCGGCCAGCGACTTGCAGGGCGTGCGCGCCATCCTAGCTGCGGCGGGTGTGACCGAACCGCCCAAGGCGCGAATTGCCGTGCTCGACGGCATCAAGTCTTCACCCAACCAGCCGGCGGTGAAGAATGGACAGAGCATTTGCACGCTGTGGGGCGACTTGGCATGGCAGCTGGGCGGGGCCGAGGGTTTCAAGCTCGTGGCTGAAGCTGATGCCTCTGGCACATCGCCGGGCAAGGATGTATTGGCCGATCTGCTGGGCCGCTATGCGCCCTGCGTCATCCTCATCGACGAGTTGGTGGCCTATGTGCGCCAGTTCGAGGAAGGCAAGGCGTTGTCTGGCGGCACCTTCGATTCCAATCTCAGCTTCGTACAGGCGCTGACGGAAGCCATGAAGGCAGTGCCAACCGCCGTGTTGTTGGCTTCGCTGCCTGAATCCGCCAAAGAGGCGGGCAGCCAGCGCGGCGAGAAGGCGTTGGCCGCTCTGGCGCACTACTTCGGGCGGATTCAGGCGCTGTGGAAGCCGGTGGCCACTGAGGAGGCGTTCGAGATCGTACGGCGGCGGCTCTTCAGCAACATCAACGACAAGCTGGCGATGGAGTCGGTCTGCCGGGCATTCGCGGATTACTACATAGAGAACCGCGATGACTTCCCGCAAGAGACGCAGGACAGCAAGTACCTGGAGCGACTAATCCACGCCTATCCGGTCCACCCAGAGGTGTTCGACCGTCTGTACGAGGACTGGTCGACGCTGGACAACTTCCAGCGTACACGTGGCGTGCTGAAGTTGATGGCGAAGGTAATCCACCGCCTGTGGAAGGACGGTAACAACGATCCTCTGATTATGCCCGGCAGTTTTCCGCTGATGGATGCGGACACGCTGAACGAGGCTCTGTACTACCTGCCACAGGGTTGGACGCCGGTGATCGAGCGCGATGTGGACGGCGAGCGTTCGGAAACGTGGGAGATCGAGAACAAGGACACCCGCTTCGGCAGTGTGCAAGCCTGCCGCCGTGCGGCGCGCGCCATCTTTCTAGGCAGCGCACCCAGCACGGCCAATCAGGGCGTACGCGGTCTGGAATTGGAACGAGTGACCCTGGGTGTGGCACTGCCCGGACAGCAACCCAACCTGTTCAAGGACGCGCTGCGACGCTTAGGCGACCGGCTGCACTACCTGAACGCCGCCAACAATCGTTTTTGGTTAGACACGCGCCCAAACTTGCGACGCGAGATGGAGGAGCGCAAGCGCCGCTTTCAGGACAGGGAGGATGTGTTCCCCTCGATCCGCGAGCGCGTGCAGCGCAGCTTTGCCAGTGGGGCATTCGGCGGCATCCACATCTTCACCGGCAGCGGCGACGTGCCCGACGACTGGGCGTTGCGGCTGGTGGTGTTGCCGCCAGACGCAGCCTTCAGCAAGAGCGGCCAGAGCCTCGCCATCGAGCGGGCGACGGAGATTCTGAAGAGGCGTGGCGACCAGCCCCGGTTCAAGCAAAACCGCCTGATCTTCGTGGCGGCGGACTACGACAGCGTGAGCCGCCTGAAGGATCACGTTCGCTCGCACCTCGCTTGGCGCAGCATCGTCGGTGACTACAAGGACAACCGCATCGTCCTCGACAACCTGATGGCCAAGCAGGCGCAGGCCAGTCTGGATCAGGCAGAGGAAACGGTGCGGCGCATGATCCGGGAGACTTACAAGTGGCTGCTGGTCCCTGTGCAGGAGGCACGCCTGGGTAAGGGGCTGTCTGAGGTGATGTGGGAACACTTCCAACTCAATCCAGGAGCGCCGAGCTGGTCACAAGAAATCGAGCGTGCCCTCAAAGAGAATGAGCTGCTCATCAGCGAATGGGCGCCGATTCACCTGACTAAGGTGCTGAGGGACTGGTTCTGGAAAGACGATGTCAAAGACACCAGCGCGCTAAACGTGTGGCAGCAGAGCTGCCAGCAGCTCTACCTGCCCCGACTAAAAGATGAAGCCGTGTTCCAGAATGCGATGTGGGCTGGAGCAGAAAGCCGCGAATTCTTCGGCTTTGCGCAGATTAAGGAAGATGGTCACTACGTTGGGTTCAGCTACGGCAAGCGTACGACCCCGATCGTGGATTCGTCACTGCTGCTGATCGAACCGCTCACAGCAGCCGCGTACATGGAAGCGCTGCGTACCGCCGAGGAGGCATCTCGCACCAAGAGTGCTGCGCCCACCGCTGTACCCGTGGGCGGCGACAGCACCTCGCGTGTCGAAGATTCTGCCAACAGTGGTTCCCAGGTGGGAGGTGCGACAACAGATCAGAGTGTTAAGACGCGGTTCTACGTCAGCACCAATCTCGACCCGTTCCTCGCCAAGAAGCAGTTCGCGGACTTAGTCGACGAGGTGGTCCAACAATTCACTCTGCGCCCCGGAGTGAAGGTGAAAATCGCCGTCGAGATCCAGGCCGAGTCCCCAATCGGATTCGACGACAACCTACAGCGCGCGGTCAAGGAAAACTGCTACGTGCTGAAGACCAGCTCCCCTGAATTCGAGTCGGGGGAGTAAGCCATGGGCCGGGACATCAACCTCTATCGCATCTCGCCCCCCAATCACCTGGGCATTTAGAGACTGCTTCCTCTAGGCAGGTCGGTTGCGGTCGGGGCAATCGCCGCGACCGCAACGGCCGTTTCCAACTACAACCGATCGCCTAGAGAGCGGCGCTTACAAAGGAAGTCCTCATGAGCGCGGTGGAGAGGAATGAGAAGAGGGAGGCCCCCGGTGTCCCAAAACCGTAGGCAGAATGAGAGGACACCCGCGTCGCGATTGCACGGAACCGCACCGGTACTGACGCTCTGGGCGAAACACTCATCTGGGCGAAACACTCACATTGAGAAAGAGCAAACTGGCACCGCACGGACGTCGCGAATTCTCACCAATAGTGGCGCCGGTTTCCGCTAACTATGGCACCAGTCTCACGAATGCTGTCACTCGACAATGCGTGTAGATGGATTCATAACCCGAGAAACTGCCCCTTGTGGGACAAGGGGTTCAAGCCAACGGGGGAAGCAAAATGCGAGAAAGTCGACGCATAAGCCGAGAACTTCTTTCCCCGACCAGCTCCGATGCGCGCGATAGGATGAAGCCATCCCATCAGCAGCTGTCACCAAGGTTTGTATTGGCAGCCGCAAGAATTGCTCTTCAGACAAGGCAATTTTAGCAAATTGCACTCGTGAGCGAACCCTCCCTCGATGCACGCCGGCGGTCGAGAAATGTCTAAGTTTCCGCGACTGGCCCGCTATCGCGCCTAGCAAATTGCGATGGTCGTTTGACGAGGCAGCAACAGCGTTGCCTCTCCCTTCTCTACCTCGTCTCAGGCCAGTGATTTCCGTGGCCGGTCGAGACGCACCCGCCCATCGCAACCCGGCCTGGAGGGTGCTCATGAAATCGACCCGCCTATGTCTCGCCTGTGGCAACGCGTTCCTCCCGCTGCCGCATGTTCCCCACCAGCGTTATTGCTCGTCGAAAGCTTGCCAGCGCGCTCGTCGGCGTGACTGGCAGAACCACCGGCTCCGTGTCGACAAGGATTACCGCGACAACCAAGCCCGGGCGCAGGCGAAATGGCGCGCAGCTCACTCAAGCTATTGGCGCGAGTATCGAGCTGCACATCCGGCGTACCGAGAACGCAACCGCAGCATGCAGCGGCTGCGCAATGCGCGGCGGAGTTGCAAGCCGATTGCAAACATGGACGTCTTCAGGCGCCGCCGGCCGCTGGGTTCCGGCTTCTATGTACTGTGTCACGCGGACGAGCCCAGCGTTGCAAAGATGAACGCGTGGACCGTCCACATCGCCGTGCTGTCTGCGCCGACGGGGCCACCCTCATGATTGCAAAGAGATGACGTGATTCTCATTGGCGTCGTGCCTGCTACGCTGGCCTCACCAAAGTTCGTTTTCGAACGCCACCACCTGGTGTGAAGCCGTGGCGCTCGGATTTGAGGCCCCCTCGCGCTCGGTGCCTGCCGCGGCCTATGTCTGAGTTGCGGAGTGAAAAATGTCATCCAATCACGCGGATGCGGCAGTCGTAGCCGGCTCCTTTGCAGGACGGGCGGTGGAGTATGTCCGCATGTCGACCGAGCACCAGCAGTATTCGACCGAAAATCAGCGCGACAAAATTCGAGACTACGCGGCGTGCCGCGGATTCGAAATCGTCCGCACCTATGCCGATGAAGGTAAAAGTGGCCTGCGAATCGACGGTCGCCAGGCACTTCAAAATCTCATCGCCGATGTGGCCAACGGCAACGCTGATTTCTCCGTCATCCTCGTCTATGACGTGAGCCGCTGGGGGCGATTCCAGGATGCCGATGAGAGCGCGTATTACGAGTACATCTGCCGCCGCGCTGGCATCCAGGTGGCGTACTGCGCCGAGCAGTTCGAGAACGACGGCTCCCCTGTCTCGACCATCGTGAAAGGGGTGAAGCGGGCGATGGCTGGCGAGTACAGCCGAGAGTTGTCCGCGAAGGTGTTCGCCGGCCAGTGCCGTTTAATTGAGATGGGCTTCCGACAAGGCGGTCCCGCCGGCTACGGGCTGCGCCGCGTACTGGTCGATGAGCACGGTCTCATGAAGGCAGAACTGTGCCGAGGCGAACATAAAAGCCTGCAGACGGAGCGGGTCATCCTCATGCCAGGCCCAGAAAGCGAGGTGCGAATCGTCAATTTAATCTACAGCTGGTTTATCAACGAGTCGCTCGACGAATGCGAAATCGCAGGCCGCCTGAATGGCATGCATGTCCGAACCGACCTTGACCGAGAATGGACTCGAGCTACGGTACGGGAAATACTGACCAACGAAAAATACATCGGCAACAACGTCTACAACCGGGTGTCGTTCAAGCTGAAAAAGGTACGGGTGACCAACACACCGGACATGTGGATTCGGAAGGAGGGAGCATTTCAGGGAATTGTGCCGAGCGAAACGTTCTACATGGCTCAAGGCATTATGCGAGCCAGAGCGCGTCGCTACTCAAATGAGGAGCTCATCGAGCGATTACGCAATCTTTACCGCAGTCGGGGTTTTCTGTCCGGCGTAGTGATTGACGAAACGGATGGCATGCCCTCCACATCCGTCTATGTGTACCGATTCGGCAGTTTGATTCGCGCCTACCAGACCGTCGGCTTTACCCCTGGCCGAGACTATCGATACATTGAAACCAACCGCTTCCTGCGACAGCTGCATCCGGAAATCATCGCGCAGACGGAGAGGAAAATCGCGGATTTGGGCGGCGCGGTGATACGTGACCCGGCGACCGACCTGCTGACGGTCAATGACGAGTTCACGGCCTGCATCGTGCTTGCACGCTGCCAGGCGCATGACAATGGCCGCAATCATTGGAAGGTGCGCTTCGATACGAGCCTCCTGCCGGACATCACTGTTGCGGTGCGGCTCGACCACGCGAATGCTTCGGCGCTGGACTACTACCTGTTGCCGCGCCTGGATTTTGGACAACCTCGGATTCACCTCGCCGACCAAAATCCAATCGAGTTCGAGAGCTATCGCTTCGATACGCTGGACTACCTCTATGGCATGGCGGCGCGCGCCCGTCTCAGGAGAGTAGCGTGAACCCGCGGCAGCAGCTCGGAGAAATCCGGATGGTCCCCGTCGCCCAGATTGAAGTCATCAATCCGCGCGAGCGCAATGGTCGGGTTTTCAAGGAAATCATCGACAACATCAAGACCATCGGCCTCAAGAAGCCCATTGTGGTCACGCCGCGCGCGACGACCGGCGGCATAGAAAAATACTTGCTCGTGTGCGGCGAGGGGCGACTGAAGGCGTTCCGCTCGCTCGGGGAAGAGGCCATCCCCGCCCTCGTTGTAAGCGTGAGCGACGAGGACGCGTTCGTCATGAGTCTGACGGAAAACATCGCGCGCAGGCAGTGTCGCCCACTCGAACGCCTGGCCGGCATTCGGCAATTGCAGGAGCAGGGATACACGTCGAAGGTCATTGCCGAAAAGACGGGGCTTACGCCGGCCTATGTCCACGGCATCCTCACGCTGCTGCGCCAGGGAGAAGAGAGACTCGTGGTTGCGGTGGAGCAAGGTCTCGTCCCTTTGAACGCCGCCCTCACGATTGTTGGCGCCGGCGACGACGACACTGAAATTCAAGCGGCACTCCAGGAGGCCTATGAGTCAGGAAAATTGCGCGGCAAGCAACTGCTGAACGCTCGCCGCGTCATCGAGCGCAGAAAAGCACTCGGGCGAAGCACGGCCCATAACATGACACGCAAGTCCGCCGCCGTCACGACATCGAGTCTCGTGCGGACGTATGAGCGCGAGGTAGAACGTCAGAAATCCATGGTGCGAAAGGCCGAGTTCACGCAACAGCGGTTGCTATTTGTGGTCGGCGCATTGAGGCAGCTGTTTGCCGATGAGAACTTCGTCAACCTGCTGCGCGCGGAGGGCCTGGCAAGCCTGCCGAAGTATCTGGCCGAACGCGTTTGGCCAACCGGGAGCGTCACATGACTGGCGTAACGCTTGGATTCATCCCCGAGCCGTTGTCAGTGCCGGTCACCAGCATCTTGCCATCGCGCAGGATACCGGCGCCCGTGATGGAGTCGCGTAAATTCAAGCAGATAAGAACCTCCATTGAGGAGGTCGGCCTCATTGAACCACTGTCCGTAACGCCTGCGGACCAGTCTTCCGGGCAACATGTTCTGCTCGATGGGCATCTGCGCTTACTTGCTATCCAGGACTTGGGGTACGAGCAGGCGGCCTGCCTTGTCGCGACCGATGACGAGAGCTACACGTATAACAACCGCGTCAATCGGCTCTCGACCATCCAGGAGCACTACATGATACGGCGTGTCATTGACCGAGGCGTCTCGCCCGAACGATTGGCGAAAGCGCTTTCCGTGGACGTGTCCCAGATTCTGAAGAAGATGTCGCTGCTCGACGGCGTATGCCCGGAAGCGGCGGAGCTTCTCGGGGACCGGCAGTTCTCGCCGGAGCTGATTCGCGCGATTCGCAAAATGAAGCCCACACGCCAGGTCGAATGCGTGGAGCTGATGGTGGCCGCGAACAATGTGTCAGTCTCCTACGCCGAGGCATTGTTGGTGGCTACGCCAGCGGCGCGCCTTGTGGAGGGCAAGAAGCCGCGCAAACTGACCGGAGTCAGCCCGGAGCAGATGGCGAAAATGGAGCAGGAAATGAGCAATCTGCAGGGGCAGTACAAGCTCGTGGAACAGACGTACGGTCAAGACGTGTTAAATCTGGTGCTTGCGAAAGGCTACCTCGCCAAGCTCCTCGAAAACGAATCCGCACGGCAATACGTTGCCCAGCGCCATCCGGATTTGATGGTGGAATTCGAGTCCATCATCGCAACCATTTCTCTCGACCAGCAGCAGTGCGGCGCGGTCGTCTAGCCGAACCCTGGCATCGCTGTGTAGCCTGACGTGAGCGTCTGCGCCAGGTCGGGTGGCGACTTACCCACAAAAGCTGTGGACAAGCTGCGTTTCATCGTCCGCAATGGCACTGCGCGTCAAAGCCGCTTCGGCTTGCCTGAAATTTGGGCAAACTACTGGCGGCCGCGCGACAAGCGCTTCAATGCCTGTTCCCGACGTTGCTGGAGATGGGTCCCGATGCTGGTCAACGTGCAGTCGCTGACCGCTTCCGGCACATACGGTCTGCGACGAAAGCTCGCCGCTCGTTGATTGAAATTCCGAGGATGATTCGGCCACCCGTGCGGGCGGCCTTTTTTTCGTGCAAAGAAACTGGCACCGCCGAAGCGTGATGCACTGCCCGCAATTGAGAGCCTCAACTCGGGCGCCGCGAACTAAAACACTCCGTCCACCGACACAAGCGCTCTCTTTTCCAGAGGAAGCACTTGAACCGTGCCATTGTCCCACAGCGCTACTGTGTCTTTCGATTGCTCAATGATGAAACCGGTTGCGACGGTTTCCTTGCCCTCGCGCAGAGCCACGCAGTGTTTGCCATGAGAATGCGCAGCGCACCCTTTCTTGAAATCTGCCATGTCGTCTGCGGCGCTAATCTTGGCCGCAGCGGCGCCAAGCTCCACCGGAATGACCATGATGGCGGCAATGACAGCTGGAACAGCAAACATCAGATACGTGCCGACGAAGGGAAGCGCCAGGAAGTAAATGAAGAACGACTTGACGCGCGGACCTGCCGAAAACCCACTCCTTCCCCTATGGCGCCGCCCCAATGCCGCCGCTCCTTCGGCTAAAAGCCAGGAGACTGCGCCCACAGCAGCCAAAGTTCCGATAACTACAAGAATCACTTTCCACGTGATAGCGTGCAGTACGAGCCCGAGGTCCCTGAGGACTGCCCCAAACGCATAAACCATGTAGTCAGGATGTTCTTTCGGAAAGCCCCCTGGACTCACAGCAAAGCTGTCCAAATATACCTCGTGGAACGCCACCCCCACGAGATAGGCGAAGTAGACCGCTACTGCTCCGGCTAGCGGAGCCAGTATCTTCCAAGCTGTGCGCTTGGCATCCGTCCCCGAGGACCCGCCCTCTTCAGACTCAGCTTGAATATTTTTATCGTTGGCGTTGGTCATCCTCTTTCTTTCCTTCCTTCTCCACACGCTGTATCTGCTTCACTTGACGCGAGCCCCAATGCTCGCTCGCAATACCCGAGGGGATACGTGCCACACGCTGGCGCTGACACGCGCCCCGCTTGATGGATTACGGCCTTTTGGCGGAAGTCTGAAGTGAGGCCAGCGCTACCCATCCCCACTCCCAAGTTGCGACAAGCCAAGTCTTCGCTATCCCGGTTGGTGAAAGCCATCGAGCAGGGGAAGGAGCGTGAAATCATGATTGCCCGCAACGGGCGCCCCTGCAAAGCTGGTTCCCATAGACACTGTGCCGGTCGCTTCTCGCATCGGGATTGCCGAGGGTAGGTTTGATGTTCCGGATACCATCGACGCCCACAATGACGAGATTGCGCAGTTGTTCACGGGCAGCGTCCAGTCCTGAACTCACTGGCAGACGCGTATGTACCTTGTCGGTACCGGAACGTTCGCTCCTGGTCGCTAGCGGGCGCCTGGCCTTCCCCGGTCGATTGTCGCCATCGACCCGAAGCGAACGTCCACTACGACTCCAGGCTCATCGAGCAGCAAGGAGTTCTTTCGACATACAAATGGCAGTTGCAGGGCAGAGGCCGCTGAACTGTGAACTGGCCTGTATGGGTAGAGGCACCGCGCTACGGTCGCACGATTGATACCCGCCGAGAGCAAAGACGGCGTCCGGAAACGCCCGTTCCCAACCGGAACGGGCGGAGTCTCACTAGCCCTTCATCGGCAGGCTACCGGCAGTTTTCTCACCCTCAAACCATACCGCCCCGGTTTCACCAGGGTATTCGAACAGCTTCCGCATGCAGGCGTACCACTCATAGAATGCATGGTCGCCGTGGGACCAGGCGCGCTCGCCCCATTCGATGAAGTCGGCAAGGAGCTTTGCCGAAGCCACCGGCCCAATGATTCCCGCGAACCTGCCGTAGAGGAAAATCTCTCGAAACGGACCAGGCTCATGCGCATCAGGCGCATTCGGGTGGAAGCCGACCAACCTGGCGAGCTCCTCAAGCCATTTGAAATACTCGTGCAAGTCGTTGCAGACGCTGAACCAGCTTTCTTGCTCGTACGCGTAGGTCGCGCCAACCTCCAATCCCGCGGTGTTCTGCGGGCAGTCCGGGTTGACGAAGTCAACCAGAATGGAACCGCCGTGCGACAGTCCCGCGCCGATTTCCGCAAACAAACATGCGCCAGTGTCATCCTGCTTCTTCAAGTCCTTGCATCCGGCAAAGTAAAAAGTCATAGCTTGTATTGAGTTGATTCAATGAACCGCGCCCGCTTGCAGGTCCGTATCTGGCCCGCGGGGACGCACCGGTGCACTTGTCTGCGTTTCGCGCGGTGACAGGTGCCTCCCGTATACGGTTGATGAGGGCTCAAAAATGCACCGGATGAAAAAAAATTTAGTACGACAGAAACTGGCCGCATTTGATGGGGGTTTTTCTCAGGGTGCGGCACAGGCCAGTCGTCAGAGATGAGCTTGCTGCCCGCTACGGCCCGTTGATTGGCTGCGGAATAGGCCACCGCCCCGTGCGGGCGGCTTCTGCGCTCTTGAGGCTTTCTTCTCCGGCGGCGCCGGCGCGGCCGCCATCAGTGCCGCCGGATAGAGTGACAGGAAGGTCCATGCCACTCTCCGGTCGCGGCATGCAAGCCATTCGCCTCACTTGTTGCATGCGAGCGTAAGGTTGCGCGGACCAAGTCACCTCGACCTCGCGCAACAAGTGGCCGGCGAGAATGTAATCACCGAGCTTTGCGGCTTTCTGTTCAAGCTGCACCAGCTCGGCCGCCGGCGGTCAGCCAGTTCAGTCTGGTGTCTGCAGAGATTCCCACGCTGCTAGCAACTCGACTTGCTTCTGCAGCCAGGTTTTGGGCATTGCTTGCGTGCCCCACATGTCGATGCGGCCGGCATACTCTCCCATCAGCCAGAAATGGCGCACGATGACGAAGAGTGCGACGGCGGCGAAGTCCGCATCGCTAATCGCCCGGACACTGCGATAGCCCGTGATGTATCGGTGCCAGCGCTCACGGGTTACCGCGTCCGGTTCCGCACTGGCGGTACGTTGCAGCATGGACCAAAGGTAGAGGTACTACACTGCGGTCGCACGCTTGATACCCGATACGGCTGAAGTAGTCGGGGGCGCTGGTTGTCAGCAGAAACAGCCGCTGCACGCCAATCGCCGCTGCATCGCGTTCGGCGATACCAACCAGCGCATGCCCTAGTCCGCCACTCCGCGCGGCGGCCGCCACCGCAACCGAGCGCAGAAGTGCATCGGTGCCGTACACCTCAAGCCCCGCGCAGCCAAGCAGCCGCCCACCTTGCTCGACCAGGTGAAAACGGCTGGCTTCTTGGCCCGCGACGACATCCTCGCTTGGAAGGCCTTGCCCGGCGAGCAAAGCTCTTATGGCAACGTAGTTCTCAGGGCGCGCTGGTCGGAAGTCGGGCATGGTCGAGTTTTACGCCTTCGGCAAGTGTTCGCCGGACGATTCGATGACATTGGGATGGCCGCTGCGAGCAAGACGAGGCTCAAGCAACCGATGCAGCAATACGCCGAGTACAGCGCCAGCACATTTAGCCAGCACGAACCCTGGCCACGCTCCCCGGCACGATGCCGGCAAAGCTGTTGCTGAACATCCGTCCGAACGCCGCCGCCGAGTTGGCGAAGGACGTAGACGCTGTGAACCAGTACGCTGCACCGATATAGGCCGCCATCATGGACGAGGCGCATCCGTTGGGTGCCCGCAGGATGACCGGAAGCAGACCGGCCGTCGCCACCACCTCGGCAATCCACTGCCCCGTGCCGCTGCGCACCTTAGTGGACCACTGCACGATGCTCATGTCGAACATGGCGTGCGCCAGCTCGTGAGAAGCTTCAAAACCGATAAAACTTCGTGATACTTCAGGAGCAACTCGGGCGCATTGGCCACTCCGGGCCGAAGTCCGTCCAGATACAGCGAGAAGCCGGTGAGCACGACCAACGGTCATGAGCTGGCAGGTTTGCCGTCGGCGCAACAACCCGCCGTCCTCGACGCTGGAGCTGCCCATCGCTGGCTCCGGCTCATCGCGATTCGGGATACGATATTCGCCGAAACAGTACGCGTTTGGTTCCGCCAGCCCAAAATATCAGAACAAGTCGAAGGGGGTAACCCGTATGAAGCTTCCGCTCGCTCGCCTTGAGCGCGTAAATCTCCGCGCTGCGTGGAAACATGAGGCCGGAGAGTTTACGCCCTGGCTGGCTCAGGCCGATAACCTGACCCTGCTAGCCGAGTCACTTGGACTCGGCGAGTTGGAATTGGTGGGTACAGAGTACCCGGTGGGCGACTTTAAGGTAGACATTCTCTGCTCTGATGATGGCGGAAAGGTCATCGTTGAGAACCAACTCGAGAAGACAAACCACACACACCTTGGTCAAATCATCACTTATGCGGCGGGCGTGGGGGCTCGTAAGGTGATTTGGCTGGCCGAGTCGTTCCGTACCGAGCACGTGGCTGCGCTGGATTTTCTGAACCAGCACACTACGGACGAACTGAACTTTTTCGCAGTCGAAGTGGAGTTGTGGCGCATCGGCAATTCGCCAATGGCTCCAAGCTTCAATGTTGTCGTTAAGCCCAATGATTGGGTTAAGACCAGCCAGCAGAGCGCAAAGGCTGCGACTACGACCACCCCCACCAAGCAGCGGCAACTGAAGTTCTGGAGCGAATGGTCGGCCTGGCTTCAAGCCAAAAATTCATCTCTGAGACCGCAAAAACCGTCCCCCCAGCACTGGACAAACATTGCGCTTGGACGAGCGGGCATACACTTGGCAGCGACAGTGAACTCCCGCGAAAATCGGGTGGGTATGGAAGTTTATATCGGCCATCTGAACTCCAAGTCGATGTTTAAGCAACTGCACGCTCAAAAGGCGGACATCGAGAAGGCACTGGAAGTCGAGCTCCAGTGGCAAGAGCTCCCCGATGGTCACGCCTGCCGCATCATTGACGTGAGACCAGACTCCCCACTGGACGATGAAGAACAATGGCCCGAGTACTTCGCGTGGCTAGAAGATGCAGGACTTCGGATGTCCACAGTCTTCAGGCCGCTGGTCAAAGAGTTGAGCTAAGCGGTCCGGGGCTACTCGTTGGAGCGCTCTATCTCTGATGAATCAGCGCCATGGCTGACGCGAGGGACGAACAGGGCAGCGCTACATCGACGCGTCGACTCGTCCCGAGGGGGAGCAAACACGAATCTGTCCGTGTAGCGCTAACTACGTGCAGCCCAATCAACTCCATGAGCCTGTCGCAATAGCCTAGCAACCGGCCGCAACCTGGCCGAGCTCCGCCAAAACGGTGTCTTTGAATGCCTCAAACACAATCCAGTTCTTGAACTGCGGGTTCCAATAGGCGCGCAAGGAACTGAACTTCGTGTTGGCCGCGGCTCAACAACGTCAAACTTAACCTTGCCGCCGTATCAGAACACTTAATATCAGCCATATTCCATACAAATATCCTGATGGTTAGAGCCCTGGCGCTGGGCGCCAACCGACGTAGCTCGGAAATGGCGTGTTGGCGTGGAACGCAAGAAAAATCTCGACAACCTGGTTCGCCATGAACCACTCGTCGGAGCACATCGGAAGGTTGCCTGCTCCGAATACCAGGATGGTTCCATCAGGGCGGGCGGCGTTGGGCTTGTCATGGAACGCCCTGGAGCGAACCTCTGTCGGCACGACGAATAGCTCGACCATGCAACTTACGCCACCGCCAGCAACTTGTACGTAGCTGCCCGACTCATTTGTCAAAGAAGCGTACGACGACCGCCCATAGCTTCTCAGTGACCGAATCGCTCTAGCTATCTGCGCCGCAGTCGGATTGCTGATACCGGCTTTACCTTCGACTTCGAGCATCATTGGATGACTTGCTGCCATCGAGCGCCTGTACGCTGATACAAGTAAGGGTGCAGCTTGTGGTCGCAATTTCCAGAACGCTGCACGACCTGCTGAAGTTCCATTAGGCCTTGCGCCGAAGATGCGTCGCAGAATGCGAGCAGGTCACGTGCTGGCGCAACCGCAACAAAACGCTCCCGAACGAGTTGCGCGCACCAGTGATTCCACATGACATCGAGCGCAAGAAGACTAGCTTCGAAGTTGCCACCTATGAGCGCGACATAGATAGCGCCGCACTCGTGAACAACCAGCTTTTCTTCAGCGAGGGTCTGAAGATTCGAAACAGCCATCGAGTGGAGCTGGTCAACCGATACACCTTCTTGGTCCAGGTGCCGATGTTGGAGGTACTCGAAATGGCTACCCTCACAACAACACGCATCCGCGTTGCAGTCGGTCGGCTAAAGAAGCAGGACTTTCGCAGTTACACCGCCCCAGGTGAGCGCTGCACGCCAGCAAATTGCTGCTGGTTCTGCGGCTGAACACGAAGGAACGGAATATCGCCGGGCTTGCTCGCAATGACCCGAACCTCAGGGGTTGGCTGCCCTGCCTTCCCGCTCTGGGCCATACCGTTACTCAACCAGCTCACGACGGTAGTCCTCTCGCTCGGTGGAACTGAAACAAGAACTTGGCATGGCTCTGAACGAGAAGCTGCGAGCTTGCCCGTCAACTCGACGCTCTTTTGGAGGTCCGGACTGTGGTTTGCCAACATGGTTGGCGGCAGGCCAACGGTCGTTCCTTTCCACGCATCGACATTAATCGACTTCCCCGCATCATCCTTCTGTACCACGGTCGCCGTGTCGGTCTTCACGGGCACATTTTGTGCCTTGAGGGAGGACTCCAACGCCCGCGCCTCCGCAAGGTCCTTCTCTTTGCCGTTTCGCCAACCAAGATAACCGCCGGCTGCACCTGCCAACAGCGCGGTGTTTCTACACGCCACGTTGGACCCACCAACGGCTTTGCATAATGCGAAGCCAGCGACGGCACCCAACCCCGCACCTATTGCGGCTTGGTCGCCCGCGTTGGAGCCGCTAACCGTGCCATTCGAAGCGCAACCGGCAGTTAGAAGCGAAGCGGTTGCAACCACGCAGACCGCTGAACGGAAAATGTATGGTTTCATCGTTGTGAGCCGAGCTCTCTGAGTTGGCGTTCGAGTTGCTGATTCATCTGACGAACATATGCCTCTTCGGTTTGAACCTGCGCGCGAACACCGGCAGCTTTCTCTCCAACGTTGGTACGCTCACGCGTAGAAGCGGGCCGTACCGCTACGGCGGAGGGTGCCTGCGCCACCAAAGTTGGCACTGCATCGGCGGACTGGTACACCGCAGCACTGACCTCGCGAATGGCTGCAGAGCGACCAGTTGTGCTCTGCTGCCGCAGAAACTCAATCGTTCGCTCCCTCTGCGATGAGTAATGCAGTGCCACAGCCAGCGCAGATTTGGCCTGCTCAGGCAGCCCAAGCTCGGCTAGGCTCGTCGAAAGATTGGCCCAAGCGCTGGTTCTGCGAGGCGCGCGGTGCAACACCTCTCCAAGCACGGTTACCGCATCGGCTTGATGACCGCCCTCGCCAAAGGCATACCCAAGGTTGTTGAGGAGCTCAAGGTCAAGCGGGTCCGCCTCAACGCCGCGCTTGAAAGAAGCAATGGCTCGCTCAAAGTCAGCGTGTTGAAGCGCAGCTTTGCCCTCCGCATTGGCACTTCGGGCGGCAACCCGGTCACGATTTCCGGCGGCGGCCGTACCCTGTTGCTGAATGCGCTCAGTAAGCGAATCGACCCCACCCCAGTCGGCCGCAGCGGCATGCTGCAACACTCCGTTAATATCCGTGGGCAGCGCTACCGTGGATGCTGACGCCTGTCCTTGAGCAGGCGCAGGAGGCTGCACAGTTTGCGCGGGTTGCACCTGCTGCGACTGTGCCGGAATCTCCTGAACTGGCTGAGGTGCCGCAGGCGCTGCAGGCGCCTCAATAGCCTTGGGCAATCCTGTCGAGGAGGTAGTCGGCGCCTCCCCTTCCTTAGGCGATTCTGCCGCAATGGGCGCTCGCGGCATCTCGTATGGAGACGCTTGTCGCATTGCAACGGCGCTTGACGTACTTGGCGACGACGTCATCCGCATCGACAGCGGAGGAACGACTACCACCGCCATTGCCACCGCTGAGACCAGCGGCAACACCATCCTGTCTCGAGCGGTGTCAGACAATGCAGGACGGTTTGGACGCTGGCATGCGTCCATCAACTCTTTGCGTTGTGTTTCGCTCAATTCGGACGTGTTGGTGGCAGCAAGCTTTCGCTGAGCGAGTAGCGCCTGCCGCAAACGTTGCGAATAGGACAGGATGGAATGCCGCCGAATAACACCATAGAGCAAGGCAACAATGACAGCGCCACCAATCAACCTCGGGTCGGTAAAGCGCTCAACAGCTGGACCGCCCATCACGTTGAGACCGCCAGCCGCTAGCGCTGCTAGCGCTGCTGGAATGAACCCGCGTCGAACTGACCGCTTTCTGTCATGGTCTTCCGGAGAGGATTCGGCAACAAGATTCGTCGTGCTGGTACCGTCCGTCCAAATCTCGTAGGACTTCCCCTCGTACTCGTAGACTACATGACATACCGGCAGTATGGCGGTCGCGCACCGCTTGGAAATTGATGCGGTCCAATGCCAGTCTTTCTGATGGTCTCCCTGAGCGTGCTGCTTGACACTTTCGTCGATAACAGCGTTGACCAGCGCCTCCCCTCTGCCTCGATATGCATCGGATTGGGTGACAGAGAATGACTCAATCTCAATGCCACTTGTGTATGACACATCATAGGCAGTCGCACCTGAGCGCCCGTGGCACAACTCCACGAGATTAACCGTGAGAGGAAGCGAGCTTTGCTGCAGGCGATTACCGGCATATGTCAGCACGGTAAACCTGCCGGAATCAGTACCGTTGACTGGTCTCCAGTCGGTGACAGTCTTTGTCTTGGTTACGGGTCGAGAATGCCCCTGCGAGTCGCGCTCAAACGCCGTATAGTGCTCGGTCCTGTCGTAGCCAAAGCTGGCAGTCCACTCGGCCTCGAAGCCGCCGGAGAAAACGTAGGCCGGAACATAAAACTGCTCCACCTTGCTGAAGGTGGCGTGCTCAAGCAAGTTATCCGGCGTGTACTTTCCTGCTGCCAAATGCTGGTACACAGCATCTTCCAGTTGCGCCTTTGTAACCGCCATTGGCACGACGATTTCCGGCGCATCGGCAAGCGCCTCATCCTCTTCAGCTGGAATCTCCGTTACCGCAGAACAATATACGCACTTAAGAGCACGTGCTCCCGCCGAGTACTCCAGACTTGCTCCGCAACCTTTGCAGACCAGCTTAACCTGACTATCCTCCAATCCCCTTCTCCCCGTTTTTTCAATGTTATGCGTGCGAGCGGGCTGCAATCATGGCCTGCCAGTGCTGTGTAAGCAGGCGCTCGAGTTTTCCCAACGCCTTATTGGCTCCCTCGACATCTCCAGCACTCGCCATCGTCTGCAGCACGCCTATCTCGGCCGTGATTGCGGCCGCCCCTTCATCCGCGATGCCACTTACCGGCGACGGCGCGTAGCGAATGTCTTCAGCAAGCTTTTCACAGCGAACCGCGACGGCCTTGTCTGCAAAATTGCAGGCAAGTGTCTCCAACTCGAGTCTCCACTCATACTGATACCGAGGCGTTGAAGCCCGCGCAACGTTGTCCACGACAGTAGCAGCAGCGCTCGCGAGAACATTGCCGATGGCGAAGGACCCAACAGAGAGAACCAGAAACGTCCAAGCAATGGCATCACGCCCAAACAAAGCGAGCAGCAGTGCAACAGCAGCTAGCCCCAAGGCCAACAGAATCGTCAGTCCCATCGGCCCAAGCAAAGCCAGCTTGGCAGCATTCGTTTTGGCTGACGGAGCCAGCGGACTCGGTAGAAAAATCAGTGTCCCGCTCAACAGCGCAAGCAGAATGGCACTGCAAGTGACGGTGCTGTTCCAGGCGTTCACAGGCAACACAGCGTAAAGCGCCAACAGCATCGTCGCGGCGACAAGAGCGCCAGCAACAGCAAGCTTTCCTTTAGTTGTCATTGCTTCCCCTCAGCTCGCCAGAATTTTCTGTTTTTCGGCTTCAAATTCCGAGTCTGACAAGACTCCTGTTGCCCGCAGCTCCGCCAAATCCTTAAGCAACTGAATTCTTTCGGCCGCACCAATCCGACTTGCGCCTCCGGCTGGACTGGCAGGCGGTTGCATCGCCGCCGCCGGGGCGCCCGGAGCTGCCGTCTGCGGTTGAATTTGAGTTGCGAGCTGGGAATAACTTTGACCCAACGCAGGGCCCATCCCAACACCCATGCCTAACCCGAGACCAGCCCCGAGAACGGAGCCTGCCGCCCCCTCATTTCCGGCAGCCGTCTCCATCACGTTGAAGCTGCGCTCCTGCTGATACGTAAAACCGATAATTCCCATCTCCGCACGCTTCGCCAGCGCAGCCTTAAGGCTCTTTACGGCTGGGTCTTCTTCGGGAACATTGATGGAGTGAATATTGAACTGAGCGAGCCCCACCCCGTACTCCGCCATCTCAGCGGACAGAGAGGTTTTCAGGGCCGATGACAGCGCCTCCAGCTGAGTGCTGATTTCCAGGATGGAGATACCCGCACGAGTAATTGCGTTTGCTATTTCCGTTTTAATGCGGGTGATAAATACGCCCCGGAAATATTCCGCTAGCGTGTCGCTATCAAACCCCGGAAGAGTGCCAACCAACTTCAAAAGAAATCTCTTGGGGTCGGTAATGCGAATACCATACTGCCCAAAGGCACGAACCGGAACCATGACGCCATACTTCGGGTCTTGCAACTGAATGGCATCGGGCGTTCCCCACCGGACGTCGAGATTGGTAACGCGATTGACGAACCATACTTCCGCTGTGAATGGAGATTTTCCGCCGAAAGGAACTCCAATAAGCGTGCGGAGCACTGGTAGATTTTCAGTGCTAAGCGTATGTCGGCCAGCACCAAACGGCCCCTCATACGCGCCACCTCGAACGACAAATGCTTCCTGGGATTCGTTTACGATGAGCTGAGTCCAGGTGGATAGCTCTTCAGAGGGGAATTTCCAAGCCAGCAGGTTGGGGCTGCCGTTCCACTTTACTAAGTCAATGACTGCCATACTCTTCTCACCCGCAGACGGAGGATGTCGAACCGCTCACGCTTGTCAGCGGCCATTTAATTTTTCGCCCTCGTTTATACAACTGACGCCGCGACATGTACCCCCCCACACAGGAGGGGGTTCCTATAGAACGACGATTACCATTATTAGGAACAGCAAACGACAAATAAATGGGAAACTTTAGGGCTGAAGAAATTCAGCACACCCCCGCGCCACATCTGGCGCGGATACTGCGTTTGCGCCCCCTTACGTCAGCCCGACCGACGTGAGCAAGATAGCCGGCTGGGATGACTCCGCACCAGCCACCAGTCCGAGAACGCTCCAAGAAATGGCGTTAATCGAGAAAACGGTCTTTGGCGACATTCCGCCCGGCGAGGCCGAGCGCCTCACCGAAGTGTTGGCTTGCCCAGCCGCTGCCCGCACCCTGATTCAGTCCGTACTGCTAGTGGACCCATTAGAAAGTTTCCCGGTAGTCTGGCGTAGGGTCTTGGCCCTCCTGCCAAACGTCACACAGTGGCAACCTGAGTCACAGGGGAACGGACAGCTTCGACGGTTGTAGGAGCGCGCTGCTCGAGCTCTACGCGATGGCCAACTAGGAGTTTTCGAGGGACCCATTGCCGATGGCAGCGTAGTACACGCACAGGCGTCAACTCGCGAGACAACCGAGAGGGCTCAATGCAAGGACTAGAAGGCTTGTTGCGAACTGCCTCATAGAACGAGTTTCACCTCCGCAAAGACTGCGCAAACGGCTCCTACTCGGCTTCTTCATAGGTCATGTTGGAGCCACCTCATAGGGTGCGTAACCGAGCCGCCTCCATCGCTCAACCAGCTCATGCACGAGGTCGGCCGTACCCGCAACGTGTGCGTCTCCCTCATGGCACAAGATGAGACAGAAGTCTTGTGACTCGACGAAGATGTCAGCCCGGCCGACGTCGACGATTCCGGCCTGCTCCGCTTGGCGAATGAACTCCAGAATCTCGTCCGTCCTCACACCATGGTCTTGCCACATGTCGTCGATGGGAATATTGCAGTCCCAACCAAAGCTCACCTGCACTTCACCGATGCCGGCTTGCTTTAGCTTGCTGCTCACGAATGTCAGTTCGTCCAACAGAGATTGGCGGTTCAGTGGCTTGGTTCTGTATTCGGTCATTCCGCGCCCTATGGAACAATTTTCATGTCAATCGAGATTGGAAGTGGTCGACCGCCCTCCGTCGGCGGTGGCGGGGCATGAAATGATGGCATTGCGGCCACGAAGCATGTAGCGGTATCCGTTTTGGGCTCATACGCGATGCGATTGAAACTCCCACCTTTGGAGCGTCATTTGCTTTTTTTCGCGCGACAACTACCAAGAGACCCGTGGACCAGAACAATTATTAATATAAAGACCGCGATAACAATATTGTCCAGCCGATTTTGAGTTGCCGTTGGGCTGGCTAAATTCCAATGACGGCGCTGGGGGCTGAGTGGCGGGTCATGGCCGATAGCGGTCGTTGACCAACGAGGTTCCGACTTGGCGGGCAAGCATTCAATACCGTGTGCACATGCAGCGGATAGCGATGTACGCCTTACAATTCGAATTCCTCCGTTGATGCGTAGGGCAATATGTCTAGTAGCTTGCGTTACCTGGTATTGGGATACACGCTCATATCTGTGCTGGGTGGTTGCTCCGTCACCAAAATGAGGGATGACCGACCTCTCAAGTCTCGCTGGACCTCAGAGCAACGCCGCGAGATGGTGTCGTCTAACCCAGCTTGCGCTGCCGTGACCGAAGTCGAAATCCATCAGGTGCTCGGCGCTGGCGCTGTATTAAAGGAAGCCTTTGGACCCGGACAGAACTACGCAACATGCAAATACCTGGTCGGTGAGGACCGTTGGTTCTACTTTGAGGTTCAACCCTTTCCGCATGGTGTCGACGCTCCTCTCTGGTGCGCTGAAACGGTCAGCGACTATCCAAATCCCCCTAAGCACTGGCCTCATTGTTCTGTCATTGTTCACGAGAATCTGTACCAGGTGGGGTCTCGGGCTGAGACGGTGTCCGAGCAATCGATGACGGCTTTGCTTAGGCTCGCTGTCAAACGCATCACCGTACCGCAACCGGCGCGTTGACTAGGTTTCAATGGCCGCCCATGGCCGAGAGCGGCCGGCAGCCAACCGCAAATCCGTTCCCTCAGGAAACGGAGCCCTCTTCGCCTACACTTAACGCCTCCGGCAACTCCAAGCCAAGTATATGAAGAAGGCGGGGCGAATCAAATCCTGGAATGCCGATAAGGGCTACGGCTTCATCGACGTTCACGCAGACATCAAGGATGTCTTTTTTCACATTACTGCGTTGCAGACTCGCTCAGTTCAGCCGAAGCCGGGTGACCGCGTCAGCTTCGAGATTGCCCGCGGAATGGACGGCCGGATGCAGGCGCTTGGAGTCACGATTGTGGGCGCGCCGAAGTCCGCGAAGAACACGGGCGCAAACAGGCTACCCGCACTCCTCGGCCTGGCTGCCTTGGTAGGCGTCATTGTCAGCGCCCTTGCCGGCTATGTCCCCCGGGAGGTTGGCGCCGTCAGCATTATCGCCAGCCTCGTTGCCTTTGTGGCGTACGCTGTAGACAAGGCACGCGCGGGTCGCAAGGCGTGGCGAATTCCTGAGGCCAACCTCCACCTTATCGCGCTCTGCGGCGGCTGGCCGGGTGCACTTGCCGCACAGCACCTACTCCGGCACAAGAATCGGAAGCCGGAGTTCCAACTCACCTTTTGGGCCACAGTCGTCTTGAACATCGGCGCGCTCGTGACTTGGAAAATGCTCGTCTCCGCCTAAAGCGCTCTCCTGCGCCAAGGAAAGGGGGCTCGGCCGCTGACCGCATCAGAATTTCAGCTTCTGCTCCGTTGCCTCGCAGGTCCCGGTAACGTTCACGCGGTCGGTGTCGAACCGGCTCCCATAGGTGTAGGAGAACTTTCCGGTCGCGCGCGATATACGCAGCGTGTCGGTACGGTAGAACCAGTCACGGATGACGTAGTCCGAGCCATCCTGGGCCAACTTGTTCATCGGCACATCAAACGGCACGCCCTTATGGAGGAAGTAGCTGTCCTCCGAGTTGGCATCGACCTTACACACGATTTGCGTCCTTTCGGCGCACAAAGCGGCCGACGAGAGAAGGGCTAGTACGGTCGCACAGCAGGCTCTTTTGAGCGCCATCGTTGTAGTCCAGTATGAAGTTCGAGGGATTGTTGTCGCACCTTACGGCGCGGTGCGGAGCAGGGTATCGGGCGCGGCGCGAAACGGCGGGTGTGCTGCGCGCCCTCTCATCATTGCTGGCTTGGAGAGCCGGACGTTTGTTCAGCCGGTTCGGTGTCGACAGCAGGCAAACTTGTGGGCGTGCTCCGCGCTCCCCCCTGAGTCGGCAAGGACGTGGGGGACGGTGAAGTCAGGTTGGCCGATTGAGTTGGGCCGGCCGACAACTTCATGAAATCCACAAAGTCCTTGGCCTTGGCATCCGTTTGCGCAACACGCTCAATGCGCTGGAGCACCTGCTTGAGCCACTTCGGCTGGGCCTCCTCCTCCATGCCGTTCACCTCCGCCGAGACGAATTGATGGTTCTTGAGGAAGCCTCCATGGGTGCGCGCGATACTGGCCACGCGGAAGATGGCCTCGACCGGCTTGCCCTCGCAGACTTTCCTATTGAAGATGAAAGCCTGGCCTGCGGTCTTGTCAGGCTCCGGCGGCAGGGTGTCCTCCAGCTCGCCATGGCGAATGGTTTCCGGCCAGTCACGTACATAGGGCACCATTAACCCTGTGTATTTGCACTTGCCATTACCATCGTCGCGCCACCACTCCCGGTGCGTACTTACCCAAGTCACACTCTCACGCTCTTGCGCCGTGGTGTGGAACATGTAGTCCGCGTCCGAGTAGAGGGTGATGTTCGAAACCATCACCCCAGCCAGAAATACCCCATTCAGGATGCTCAGCGCATCAAGCATTACCGCTCCCCGTACCTATCGTCATATGTGTCCGTAGCCTGACCTATGTCACCGGCCGACTCTAATATCGGCCACATCTTACGAATTACGTAGAGAAACAACAAGAATTTCCTACGAGCATCGTAGGATGCGATTGAAACAACCAACCACGGTCTTTGGACGCCGCTTGCGCGATGCGCGGCAGCGAGCGGATATTCCGCAAGACCAGTTGGGTGTTCTAATCGGCCTGGATGAGGGCACTGCAAGCGTCAGAATTAGCCGCTACGAGACAGGAGCGCACGAGCCACAGTTCGGCATCGCGAGAAAGCTGGCCGAGGTCTTGGACGTACCCGCGGCGTACTTCTACTGCGAGGATGACGACCTCGCCAACGTGGTCTTCGCCTGGGGACGGTTTACGAAGGCTGAGCGGAAGCAAATCAAGGGATTGGTCGACGCCAAGTTGCCGACCAAGCCCAGAAAGCCGTAGCGGTGCCCTGGCGCCCATCGGATGCCTTCACGGCTGCGCCGAGCGCTGCTGCTTCGCACGGCATGTTTCGAGCTCTCTCGACAGCGCATCAATCTCTGACTGCATGCCGGCCGCCCGCTTGAGCAACTGACCAACCCGGTACCAATATTCATAACCCAAGTCGCCGTCTGCTAGCGCGAGCTCGTGGAACTTGCGAAGTGCAATGTCCAGGTTGATTTGATTCTCCGACGACATCATCGTGCTCCATACTATGGGCGTGGCAGGCTCACTCCCCGTGATGAACGTTAGTGGCGATGCTCACTTTTTAGTGAGCCCCCGTACCCAAGCGCACTCCTCCCCGGGACCTCTCCCGGCCGGAAGCCAGCAGCCACCCCCGGCACCTCGACACCGGCGGCTATGGCCACGCAGCAGATGTCCGAAAACATGCTCCGTAGGAGCTCCTCGACGGTCCATTTGTTCGAAAACCTGTTAGAAGAGCGCCGGATTGTCCGAAAACTGTCGACTTGCTGGTCGAGCGCTGGATGCGGCCGCCAGGGAGCCAACGATGGTTCACCACGCCAGTATCTGTTGGGCCCGCTTCATCACCCAATCCTGTTCCGCCTCGGAGAAATCCCACTCCCCCAGGCTAACTTTCCGGGCAAACCCCACACGTGCGCGCGCGAGCGCAAGGTCGTGTGTCAAAGACCGGTTCTCTGATATCTTGCGAGCACAGTACACAGCGAACTGCTGCGCGAGGTCTTCGCAAACCTCGTATCGCTCCAGCCGCTCCTCTTCGGTCAGGCCAACAATATATTTTCCATTGACCAGTCGCACCGCCAGCTTTGGCTGCGCACCGGCAAGTGAGGCCAGCGGAGCGCCGCCCGGAAAATCGTCAGGAATCGTTCGGTCCGACATCTTCTCCTCCTCGCGTACCCTCCTCAGGGAGGTAGACCGATTGCGGCACCCAAGGGCGTGCTTTGGCCTCCGGTACACACCTGGATTCCGCGGGACTTTCGGCCGCCTCCTCCACACTCGAGTTGATGATTCCGCCCTGTAGCCAAACTCGCGTGGCGAGCAATATTTCAGTGCACCGCGAGGATGTCGCTCGACGCGAGATGGCGAAGGCCGCGCATCGAACGCTAGCCGCTGTCCACACCATGCACATCGGCGAGCCACTTCCGAATGCGCCGCAGGGATTCCGGAGAATCAATGCCTTGCTGAGGGTCAAGCAAGACGAGGTGTGGCTCCAACCTGAGGAAGTCCGTGCTCAGGTGGTACGCCCCATAGACGGAGTCATCAATCGCCAGCCAGTTCTTTAAGTGATGTTGGAATACGTATGAGCGAATGATGTACGTCCGCGCGGAGCCATCCAGCAGATATCCGAAGCGCGACTTGATGCCGTGGGTTGTACCGACCACCCGCTTCGCGAGAAGTGGCGGCAGATACGAGACAACCTTTTCGACGGGCAGCATGTCGAGCCAAGATGTGGTCAGGACGATTTCGACGCGGGGATATGGATTGAGCAGGCTCTCCAGCAGCGGGGCAAACTCAAACGTCGGATTTCCTGTGTCGAGAAATACTTGACCGCTTGCATCCAGCAATCCATGACCGCGGTGAAGCGTGCCGTCGTAGTCAACGAATAGGGTGGGCGTTGGATTGTCGAGAACCAATGCCGGCGTTTTAGATTCGTTGCTCATGGTGTCGCTCTCCTGGAAGCACAAATCCCTTCCGAACAAACTTCCGAGATTCACGGCTCATGGGCATCGGCGACGCATATACTCTGATGCATGAGCCTACATGCTAGCCGCCGCGCGCAATGCCGCCGGATAGTAGGGCCGCCTCATCCAGTTGATGGGCTTCGGTGATGTAGCCATTGCCGCCTGCGCGGACGAGGTGCTGACCACCAGCGCGCAGGGGACACCGGATTCTGGGGGGTTAGTTCTGAGACATCCGGCGCGCTGGCGAAGGCAGAGGCGCGGAACGAAAGTCTGCCGGGCGAGGCCGGCTCCATACCGTAGCAATGTGGGTGAAGGCTGAGTGAAGGCGCATCCCAGGCAAGCCTGCCAGGGAGGGCTGGGCTCAGCCTCACCACCCGTAGCCACGCTGTGAAGGTGTTCACATGCTTTTCAGGCTGAGCCTTCTTGGTAAGCGGTGCGTTGATAGCCCTGCGCTCAGTTAGTCCGACTTGAACGATGGGGCTGGCGCCCCGCAAAGCATCTTTCGCGCGCAAGCAACCATTGGCACTTGGCGGACGAGATAACATTCGCGGATACGTATCAGTGGGGGACTTTCTTCGACCGGCGATATTCATGGTCGCCTCCCGTCATCAAGCGAACGATTGAAGGGTTGGCCTTCGAGAGATGTTGGAGCTCCACGTCGTAACCGTAGAGCCGGTGCAGCGCGACAGCGACTGCACATGAACGCGAGTACCCGCCTTCGCAATGAACGACCACTGACGCCACCTCATCCGGCAGCGCTTCGATGAAGGCACGAATGTCATTGCCGTGCTCCATGGTGAACGCGTAGACGAGCTTTCCCCGCGCCTTCTCGGACAAGTCCGGCTTGAGGAAATCGACGTCGGCAAAGCTCAGTCGCAGGACGTGAACGAAGTCGCCAATGCTGGCTGGGGGGCGTTCCGGCGCGGTGATTGAGATGACGGCAATCGACGGCAGTAGAGGCAATCGTTCAGCGTCTGACCTCGATAGCGCAAACACCTGACGAGTGCCATCCGCCGGTGGCCGGTAAAGCTTCCCGAGAATGTCTTGCAGGTGCTGCACCATTTTGTGCCCCCCTACAAAAACTTGATTGTCAAAGCGCGGCCCGCAAGCAGGCCGCGCCTCAGCGTCACACCGGCGCTGCCGACACAAACAGGTCCTGCCCAGCCCTTGCCCCCAGAACTGCCAAACGGCCCAACTCTGCGATGCGAATCAGCCCACCGCGAGCGGCTCCACCTGGGAACTGCTGCGCACCGACCAATTCGATGCCAGACAACAGTCTCGACAACGCGGATGACTTGGTGCCCATGCCGCGCGCCAAGTCGGCAAGGGGCACGTAAGTTTGTCGAAATGCCAACAGTTGATGAGGCAGCACCACGCGACATGGCTGGCCACGCAACTCGATTGACTGCGCATCCAGCAAGCCCTCATCAATCCAGTGGGAAATGCTCTCCCACTTCCAGCCCGTAAACTTCGAAAGCTGCTGAATGGACATACCGGCCTCGAGAAGCGGCGTGCCGAAATACTGCGACACGTCCGTCCTCAGGAAGGACATTTCGCCCAGTGTCCGACCGCGCGCGACGGCTCTCACCTTGCCTCCTGCGATGGCCTGCATCAGCGACTCGATTGCCCGTCGGTCACCCATGCGCCGGCTCGTCAACTCCGCCCATGTGAGCGTCGAATCATCGGCCACCACTACGGATTGAGCCGACCGCTCCACACGCTCATGTAAATCCGAGATGGATTGGCGCTCGACCGGACCGCCCTTCATCAGGTCTTCGCGCCAGCGAACGTCGGACCGGATTACCCCAGTTGCTTTCATGCGTTCGAGCACGATGGGCGAAACGCCCGCCAGTTCGCAGGCAACGACGTCGGAAATCCACCCGGCGCGTAGTCGCTGGATGCGCTCAACCTCAGCGCACGGAATTTCGAACAGTTGACCTCGCGTTCCAGTGCGCCGTGCACGGTGCTCGCACTCGCCCGCGGCAATGGAGTCATGCATACGTGAAACGCTGACGCCGATAGCCTTTGCGGCATCCGACGCGCGCATGTATCCGGTCGCGTCCTCGGCCATAGCTTTGGCCGAATCCAGGCCCAGGACACAATCGGACTTCCGGGCAGCGACGTCGATGATGATTTGGAGAAGAGGCTCTAGCGTCGTGCCCTGGCAGAGCTTGCGCAGACTGATGTACCAGTCGCCAAGCAACGTGTTCAGCGTGCGGGCATCCTTGCGACCAGCGGCGATGCGCTGCTCGACGTGGGTCCGGAACCCCATTGGCCAATCGACCAGCAAATCTTCGAGCGGCGAGAGAAATTCGACCGCTTCGGTGACGAATTTCGGCCATGCCGCGTTGCGCGGCAACCCGGAACGCGTCGGGTCCGCGTATTGGCAGAGCGTGCGGATGACCTTCATCAGCACGTTGATGTCCATGCCGTGCACAAGCGGCTTGATGCTGCCAGACTGCTGCCCGTCGCTCGCAATCAGCGTCGACAGCCACTGCTGTGCGCGAGTCGCCGGTACACGTGGCAAACTGCTCAGGTCGTGACCGCACGAGCACAATCCAATGTAAAGCCGCTCCGGTGAGAGATGCTTCCCGCAGGCGTTGCACTGGTCGACCAGCAGGATTCGATGTTGCGGACATGCTGTGACATAGGCGTGTTCCCAGCAGCACCGCAGGTAAGGCGATTCAGCCATGCACGCAGGACACACGGCGTCAGATTGCGCACGGTGCAGACGTCCCCAACCCCGGCAGAGGTTTTCCTGATGTCGGGCAAATTCGGTCCATGCCGGTTCCAGGCCGAGATTGCAGGCGACGTCGTCCGTGCGCGTGAGCAAGGCACGGCGATTCCGCTCGACGCCTGCCGTACTTGCCAGGTCGCGCCAGCTGAAAAGTGCATTGTCGGCGGCGAGACGTCGGTAGTAACCCATCCCGGATTCGTCGTCCCTGGGTGCGCTGGTGAGAACAAGGCTCATTGTTTAACTCCGATTTTTTTGCGAACTGGTACCGACGCCGCGTTACTGGTCAGGACGTGGACATATGCCTGTTTCAGCGCCGCCGGCTCCACGCCCGCGTCGTCGATGCCAGAGTCCTGGAATGCCAGTCTGTGCGGCGACCCCGCGTGGCTGACATCTTCAAGCGCCTTCTGGCAATCAGCGTATGTAATGGCGCGCGGCGCTTCGTGTGCCATCAAACTCGCAAGCTCGCGCATGAAGTCCGCGAGCACCCCAATCAGGCCCCCGGTAAGCAGATAGCTTTGCTGCGTCAACACGCGGGCGGGCATGTCAATGGGATAGCCAGCCGCAGCGAACAGGCGCGCATAATTCGCGACACACGAGTGGTATGCCGTCATCTGTCCAACATCGGTTGCGTCATACGGCAAGAAAACGCGCGCGGGACCAGCCCGGTTGCGCAATTGTTCATTTGCGGCAAAAAGCCGCTCGAGTCGCGGAATGCCGAAGAGAATCAGCGTCATGTTGAGGGTGTCCATCAGCGTCTTGAGCCAGTCGCTGGCCGCGCGCGGAGGCACCCGCGAGCCTTCATCAACGAGGTGTGATATTTCGTCGAAAATCACAACGCGTGTGCGGGCCCGGCGCAGTTGCTCCACCATCAGGTCGAACATCGCGCCCGCCGTCATGCTGCCGGAAACCTGCATGCCCAAAGCACGCAGCACACTTTTAGGAAGCAGTTTGGCCGTTGCGGATGGGGGCACCTCAACAAGTAATACAGGTACATGGCGCCGCCCCTCAATGCGGGCTTCAGGGTAGTCACGCGACAGTTTGGCGATGAGGGATGATTTGCCCACACGGCTCGGACCAGGAACGCGAACGATTTTTGGTGCAAAGCCAGCGAGAGCGTCATCGATGCGCCGCTTGAGCGCCGTGAGGTGCTCCATGAACATGAGATGCGGTAGTTCGCATTCCTCAATGTCCTTGCGCAATTGTTGGGCTGGCGTCACAGCAGTTTTTCTCCAGTGTTTCTGTTAACAATGTTCATCGACGGCGCGTCGTCGTATGAGATGACGCCGGACTGAAAATCTTCTGCCGGCAACGACGGATTGGCCGAAGGTGCAAGTCCAAATGGTGCTGCCGCTGAAAGCGGCCGGTCGATGGCCCGCTGGACAGCTGAATTGTCTTTGGCGCGGCGCACGGTTTCCCTGTTTTCCTCACGCTTGCCGCGAGCCTTGGGCTTACCGGCTTTCGCGTTTCCGGTGACCGCCTCGTCCATCTCCCGCTCGAACTGGACCTTTTCGTCCGGGACCGTCCAGTCAGCCACGCCCGAATCGAACCGCTCTTTGGCTTCAGCAAAGGTCCACGCCGGCGTGTCCGGACGAACGTGCTCGTGCGTCAGTGGGACAAGCGGAAGGTCATTCCCCTCGTACACGTACACCTGACGAAAATCGTCGGGGTTGTAAACCACGTGAAGTTCCGCATGGTCGCCGTACTTGGCCAGCAGATACGACTTCGCTTCGCCGTTGTACCTGAACCCATGCTCAAGCGAGATGCCCGTCTTGGCGTTCAACTTGCGTATCTGGTGTTCGAAAAGTGCCGCCATCCATTCATGGCGCGGTGGCGGCAGAGTGATGGGTTGTCCCATTTCTTCGGTCTGGTAGGCCAGGCGCTCAAGCGGCGTCTTTCCCTTGACCGAATCGACCAAAAGTTCATCCCAACGCAGCCGCTCGAGCGGGGTGTTGGCCCAGTCCCTATAGAGCCACCCAACAATCCACTTTTCGAGTGCTTCGACGCTCATCAACTCGTCGCCGAGTGCCTCGGGGTCGCGCTTGCCATCTTTTCCTTCGAAGCGCGTGCATCCCGGGAGACGCTGCAGTGCTTCCTTGAGTGACCTGTTCAGGCGCTCGATGAATGGCTTACCTTGAGCTTCCTTTGCTTTGCAGTGCTTGACATCCATTCCTAATCGCTCGAGTCGGACGATTCTTCCGCCTTTGGTCTCCGGACCATTATCAAAAATGACCTGAGCGGGCGTGCCGTAAATGTTCAGCGCGTGAGCGATGCCAAGCTCCGCGAAGCGGGCTGCCTTGGCGGGCGTTAGATACATCTCGAGGCACAACAGCGAATCCATCTCGCGCGGCGAACCGATGACAAGATGCCATCCCACCGGATACCCGGTGCAGACATCAATTGCCAGAACCAGATAGATGGTCCGGGCGATGCCATGGGGCGTTACTACAACGAACGGCAGGTGCAGAGCATCCTGCTCAATTCGGGCGAACGGAAACGCCGCCCGGATACGCTTCTTTGCAAACGATTTACCTGCGACCCTATTAAGCGGGTCCATCCGGTCGTATTCGGAATCGACGGTCAGCTCATCAATCCTGGCGCACACGAACTTGCGGCTGATGGCGTGGCTGGCAACATGCAAGCCGCGCCGACGAGCCTCACGGTTGACGTATCTCGTCAGGTCGAAGACCGTCCACTTGGATTCCGTGACCAGGAATTGGTCCTGGATGACGTCCTTGACGAATTCGACAAGGTCTTTTGAATATCTGGCCGTCGCATTGCCTTTATTTTTGTCACCCTTGAGAACCGGCAGGCCCAGCAGTTGATTCGCGTGAGCCCGGTACAGGGTTGCTGGCGACGGAAATGGGCAAACAAGTGGCTTGTCTGCGTTTTCCATCAGGTAAGCGTCACGGGCCAGCGGTATCGCTGCGTTAAACGACAGACCTCGTTGGTCCCGGATGGCATCAATGCGCCGCAGTATGTCGTTCAGCAGGCGGACCTTACTGTGCAATTCCGGATTGTCGTACTGGGCGGCAATGCTGACGCGCGGCATTCCCTTCCGATGAAGGACCAGACTGCCCTCCGAAATCCGGGCGCTGATGTCAGCGTATTTGTCATACCTGGCCTTGCGCTTCTCGGCGTCGAACAGTTGGATGGAGCCAGCATGCAGGCGGCCGTCCAGCACCTCGAAGTAGCTGTCAGATTTGCCGGGCGGCGCCAGCTTGTCCCCAGCGCGCAGGTCGGACATCATGGCCGCAGCTCCTCAATCAAACAGAGGTGGGCCAAGTCACCATATGCGGCTGTCAGTTCCAGCGCGCCGCAAATCTGGTTATGCGCGAGGTCGGCCTGAAGAACGCCCATAGCGAGCAGCGGAGGAATCAGGCCGGTCGGAATCTGGAGTTCGGCGCACAGCGTGCGCTGTAGCACCGGACCCAATTCGCAATAGCGTTGGACCCGGTCGATGATGTCCTGCGTCAGGTATTCGCCAGCACGCGCTATCGCCGGCTTCAGCAGCTGCACATTGACGACGACCGGGTGCCGTTCATTCGCAGGCACCACCACCGTGAATAGCGGATAGCAGTGCGCCTCCATGATTTCCCGGGCCCGCTCGACCTTCGCCCAGTACCCACGGTCGCCTTCGAAGCCCTGGAGCTTGACCTCGTACGCGCGCTGCAGGCCGTCGGCCTGAACGGTGGCAAAGTCTGGTGTGTACTCCGCCTCCCCGGCGCGACCGCCGCGCATCCTGCGCGCTTCTGCCAGTTCCTCGGGCGTGAACAGCAGCCGCTCTGCGACCAGGTCGACGGTAAACGGTTGCGGCCTGAAAGAGCGCACGCGCGGGTCAACGCACAGCATATGCGCGACCAGGCGTTCCGCGTCGGATTCGACAGTGATGTGGCCATCGGCCTTTTCGGCATATGTGCCGATGCGAGCCTTGCCATACGTACGGGCCGTAGGCCGGACGCCGGCGTTCGCAGCGCTCTGGCGACTACGGACGCCATAGGACGGTGCGCTCCTCATTTCGCGCCTCCGTCCGGAGTCTGCAATGGGCAGCTAAGCAGGCTGGTCGTCTTGGTTGCAGTTGCGACCCGTCGGGCGGGCAAACTGGGCTGTAGGGTTATGGTCAGCATTCTGTTCTCGCAAAAAAATGGCTTGCAGAGAACGTGTAGTGCTCCCCCATATGGAGTCAGTCGTATACGACCGAAATTTTCCGTGAGAGAATCGCGGCACCAGAAAAATAGAGGCTCGAACAAGGTCGAGGGGGAACGATGGAAGAACTGCCACACAAGCGTGGTCGGCTGCCGGCTGAGCCGTACGAGCGGTGGGAAGAAGAGGCGAAGGGGCTGGTAGAGGAAGAGATGGCACGGCGCGGCATTCGCTACAAACAGCTTTCGCGGATGCTGGAGGCGCAGGGCATCTACGAGTCGCCGGACCAGATAAACCGCAAAATCAATCGCAGGAGGTTCTCGGCAGCCTTCCTGATTGCCTGCCTGCGTGCGATGGGCGTGGAGACCATCGCACTCGTCCCCTTCAAACCGGGACAGAATATTGGAGGTTAGGCGACTGACTACCCACGTCGCAAAATTCGCCCGCAGCCAGACCAGTTTCATCGCCTACTCCCGCCATACCCTCTCATAAATAGTCCAAGTTCGGTGGCGAGTTGCCGCGCGCCGAGCCGGTCGTTTCTGTCCGGATTGAATAATTCAGCCGTTCGATAAGAGCCTTTTGTTGCCCGGCCCTGGCTCTACAGTGCTTCATGTGGGCGCCGAGCGGCTCCAGGTTCTGGATGCGTCCGCCCTTGGTTTCGGCGCCGTTATCAACAACAAGTTGCCCAGGTGTGCCACACACATTCATGTCGTGGTCAATGTCGAGTTCGTTCATGGAGTTCCCCTTTCTTCCCGTTGCGCCGCATGACTGAAACGCGGCTTGCCCGCGCGAAGCAGCGTCCGTTTGCCTGCGTAGATGTCGTCATGAATGTCGGTGACCTTGATGCACCGGTCTGCGCGCTCGGCAGCATCGAACACCTTGATGCAGCCCCCACGCGGTTGGGCATCGAGCACCTCCCAGAATGCATGGTGATTTTTTGGCGGAGCAAGGCGGTCGTGGAGGAGCAGCTTAGGAATCATGCTTCGACTCCTTCAAGCAGGCAGAGATGGCCTAGGTTTCCGTACGCCAGGGACAGTTCGAGCGTCCCGCAGATGGTGTGATGAGCGACGTCTCCCGTGAGCACGCCACTGACGAGCGGAACTGGAATCAGGCCTGGTGGGAGTTGAAGGTCTGAGCAAAGCGTGCGAACCGAGACAGAACCCTCTTCACAGCGCTGCATCACGCGCTCAACGAGCTCGTCGGTCAAGTAAGTGCGGGCTTGGTAAGCTGCCGGCTTTAGCACCCGCGAGTTCATCCGCACCGGATGAACGGTATTCGAGCGAAGGACCAGGGTGCGCAGGGGATAGCCATTGGCAGCCAGAATAGGGCGAGCGCGCGCAACCTTGTCCCAGTAGACCTCGTCGCCCTCGAACCCTTCGGCCTTCACTTCGACGGCATGATGCAAGCCGTCAAGCCACTCGATACAGAAGTCCACGGTGTAGAACTTCGCGCCAGGTACATCGCGATGCTTGTGCCAGGCTTCACGCACCGCATCCCGCGTGAACAGCACGCGTTGGTCTATCAGGTCAACGCAAAACGGCTGCGGCTGAAAAGCCCTGACACGTGGGTCAATCGTCAGCAACTGTGCGACGAAGCGTTCGGCGTCGGGCTCGACGTTGATGTGGCCGCCAGCTTTTTCGCTGTACATGCCGAACCTAGCCTTGCCGTATGTTGATGCCGTTTGACGGATTCCGGTGTTGGCGGCGCTCAGCCGGCCTCGACGACCATAGGACGCAGACGTTCGGCTCACGATGCACCTCGCTCTGCCGCGCTTAGCCTGCCAGTGCTGTGGCCACGTGTCGTGACGTGAGTGAAAAGACCTGCGAGGCCAGGCCGGTAGGGGAAATCTGGGAAGCTGTTTCTATTCAACATCATGCAGTCAATCGAGTCTTCGACTGCATAACTTACGGACGCGTTTTGCCAAAAAATAGGTGTGGTCTGCCCGCCGTTACAGCCAGTCTCGCGAATATCCGTTGGTACGAGATAGCATTCCCGAATGAAATTTTTTTTTGCTCTACGCGCTTGTAACGTTAACGTTACATGGCTGTACGGTTGGGGCGCGCAAGGCGGAAATTCGGTGCTGCGGTGCTTGGCACGATGTGCGCCAGAACAAACGGTGTGGTGGGTGACAAGCGGGACGGCAACTCGCGCTTGGTAATACGTCGGAGGAGGGCACCCAAGAGAACGCCGGCCGGCCGAAGCCGGGAGTTGCGGCAGAGTGCAAAGGTCGGTCCATAACGCGGGACAGGCGATGGGCGCAGTCAGCGAGGCAGGCAAAAACCGAATGCCGTCGCCGGTCTCCGGCCGAACGCGGTGAGCTTTCGCTCGCCAGAAAGTGGTCTGCTTCATCAGCCGCTCCTGCGCCATACCCTCTCATAAATAGGGTTCGCCGCGGAAGCGCGTCAGATTTGCGAAGGCAGGTTCACTCTCGATACAGCATCCCAACATTGCGCTGAGACGGACTTACGGTAGTCAACGCGAGGGGAATTTTCAAGCCGAAAACTATGTCTGGGATTTCCGTGCCGACCTGAGCGGATTCCATCGTGCACGCACAGCGCGGCGTGTTGGCATAAGGAGCACCAGCGTACATTTGCAATCTGCGAGATGAGTGATATACGAGTACGACGCGCCCCCTCCAAGCTTCAACATCGCGCCGCCTCCATTTCGCAGCATAGTTACCTGCTGGAGCTGTTCGGTCTTTTCCCGACGTGGAGATGCTCACCGTACTTCGTCGCCAGGTCCTGGAACTGGCCCGACAGCTGTTCTGCTTCCCCAACCTGAGCAGCGAACTCGTCCAACGTCATCGCAATCGATTCGTCCTCTCGACCCGGTGACATGTCCCAGTGCAGCGGCACAAAGACCAGCAATGGTGTCGCATCAGAGAATCTCCCGGATTCTCCAGGTAGATGTCTTCCTGGCACGCCCCAACGGCCGTGGGCGTAATCGTTGCGAAATACCCTTGCTCTATGGGCACGCTCAAACCAGAGGCTGAACTCTTTCTGACCTGCAGCTGCCGTGTTCACCCACGCGGCGCGCATCAAATATTCCAGCGCCTTCAGGCGCTCATCGAGCTTTGCTGTTTTAGGCTTCAGAAGTGATTGAATTTTGGTGTCCTCATCGCCCCCCCAGTAGCGCAGCTGCAGGCCGACATGAAAATCCAGTCTTGCAATTGCATGAACCATCCGACCGAGCAGAAGATGGAAAGCATCTTCGAAGCGCATGTCTGCGGGAATTCGAACTTCGTTTAGGTTTCTTGAACTTGGCATAGATGGGACGTTCGTCGACATGAATTGCTGGCGCCGCGCAGCAGAGCCTCCCTCCTCCGCACTGCCGAATTATTGATGCGGCGCACATCAGCGTTACAATTGCGGTACATCCCTCTCCAACGAGTCAACCTATGGAACGCAAGTCCGATACCCTGAACCTTCGGGTCACGCCCGAATTGAAGGAGTTGATTCGATTAGCTGCCGAGCGAGAACACCGAACAATTGCCAATTTCATCGAGGTACTCGTCAGAGAGCACTGCGTTGAGCGCGGTGTCGCCATCCCGACCAAGCGACCGCAGAGCCGCTAAGTTCACTGGGGAGAATAGATGGACGTCTTTCAGTTTCGCGAGCACATTGTCGCCGAATATGAGCAGTTCACTCGCAGCTTCACGCGCATCCGCGCCGACGACATTCGGGACTACGTCGATGAGCAATACGCCAGCCAGAAGTACTGGCCGGAGCCGCTCATCCAAATCAACCCGAACTTCAAGTCCGGAGGAACGGTCGACGAACTCGTAGCCGCCGGTCAATTGAGCGCCCAGTGCGCTGACATCTTCCGCCTTAGCAAGTCATTATCATCGGCTGGGGTCTCCTTGCCGCTGCATAAGCATCAAGCGGAGGCTATTAGCTTGGCTGCCGCTGGCGACAGCTATGTGCTGACCACCGGCACAGGTTCCGGTAAATCTCTCGGCTACTTCATTCCCATCGTCGATGCGTGCCTCAAAGCCAAGGCTATCGACCCCGCGCCCAGAACCAGGGCCATCGTCATCTATCCGATGAACGCTCTGGCCAACTCGCAGTTGGAGGAGCTGAAGAAATTCCTTGGGTCGAATCCGGCGGACCGTGCCGTCACGTTCGGGCGCTACACCGGACAGGAGTCCGACGAAGAGCGGCAAGCTATGGCTGCAAACCCGCCCGACATCCTGCTAACCAACTTCATGATGCTCGAACTCCTGATGACCAGGCAGAACGACATCGACAAGGCAGTGATGCGCAATGCCAAGGGCTTGCGCTTTCTGGTTCTGGACGAACTCCATACCTACCGGGGACGACAGGGAGCGGACGTGGCCCTACTGGTACGCCGTGTTCGTGAGGCGCTGGCGGAGAACCTCATTTGCATCGGCACATCGGCCACGATGGCTACCGAAGGTACTCAGATGGCAAGAAACGCCGTGGTAGCAGACGTTGCGTCGCGGCTATTCGGCACCCGAATCGCGGACCGCAACGTCATCACAGAGACGCTTCGTCGGACCACGCCTGAAGATGAAACCATCGCGACTGTCTCGACTCGCTTGGGCGACGCCATTCGTGCGGGCGTTCCTGACCAGTCTGACTTTGCTTCACTGGCAGCGCATCCGGTGTCAGTGTGGGTGGAGCTGACCCTCGGCCTGACCTATGAGGACGACAAGCCCAGGCGTGCACGCCCTCTGACGCTCGCAGAAGCTGCCCAACTGCTGCACGAAGCGTCAGGTGAGCCAGTCGAAATCTGCCTCAGCTATCTACAGAAATTCATGTTGCTTGCCTACGCCGTCAAAGACAGTGCAGACAAGTCGCTCTTTGCGTTCAAACTTCACCAATTCATCGCGGGCGGTGGCAAGGTCTACGCAACATTGGAAGCACCTCGCCAACGCGCTATCACCCTCGAAGGTCAACAATTCGTCGCGGGGGATACCGACCGGACCCGCCGCTATTACCACGTCCACTTCTGTCGAGATTGCGGCCAGGAGTACATGCCTGTTTGGGACGCTGAAAGTCCGGAGGGGCGCGCCTTTAACGTGCGTGGCATTGAGGAGCGACAGCACGACGATGAAGAAGTTAAATTTGGTTTCCTGCTTCCTGGCCTAGAAAGCTGGGACCCGTCCGACCCTGAGCGATACCCAGAAGGCTGGGTAGAGGAGCGTACGGATGGCGAGTGGCGCGTTAAGTCGGACAAGCGCAAGTTCATTCCTCAAGCAGTCAAAGTGCGCCCTGATGGCGTTGCCACAGATGGGGTGGGCTTGAATGGCTGGTTCATTCCTGGGGCATTCCGCTTTTGTCCAGTCTGTGGCACCACTCACACCACGTCCGGCAAGGATGTTCTGCGGCTGACGTCTCTGTCGGGCGAGGGTCGTAGTTCAGCCACTACCATGCTGACCCTGTCAGCGCTTCGCTACCTCTATGAGCAAGACCAGCAGCTGGACTTCGCGGCGAAGAAGGTCCTGGGTTTTTCCGATAACCGACAAGACGCTGCGTTGCAGGCCGGGCATTTCAATGACTTCCTGCAAGTGCTCCTGACGCGTTCCGCATTGCTCTCTGCGGTCGAACAGTCGCCATCGAGAGTTTTGAGCGAGAAAGAGGTCGCTAACGCTGTTTTCGAAGCTTTGGGCTTCCATCGTGACGACCCAGGTGTACGCGCAGAGTACATGCAGCAGCCCGAGGTCAAGGGCAATACGCGACGCCAAGTGCAGGAGGCCATGCGCGGCATTTTGGGCTATCGCAGCTACTTTGACCTGCGCCGCGGCTGGCGATTCAATAACCCCAACCTTGAGCAATTGGGGCTGATTCGCATCGACTACCAGGACATCGACGAACTCGCCGCCGATGACAACGAATGGGCTGATGCCCCCCAGGTACTGCAAGCCGCTCGTCCCACAGAGCGCGCCGCGGTGCTGCGAACGCTGTTTGACTACATGCGGCAGGGGCTGTGCATTGCCACGCGGTATCTCGACCGCACCGAGTTGGAGCAGTTGCGCACCCAGAGTTACGCCAATCTTTGCGAGCCCTGGGGCTTCACAGAAGACGAGCGTCCACAGCCCGCCAAGTGGTTTGTCACAGCGCGTCCGCGCGAGGAAACGGACCGAAAGGGCCGCCGACAAAACGTAGACGACTTCCTCGTCATCGGTTCCAGCCGCTCTCGTCTTGGCAAAGAGCTTCGCAAAGGTAGCACCTGGGGTGGAGCCAACCCATACTTCCGGCACATTAACGACCAGACCTATCCAGATGTCGTCACCGCGCTATTGAAGGCGGCTGAGTCTTACGGTCTGGTGCGGAAGGAAGAAACCGATGTCGGGCTGACCGGCTGGCAGTTGAACGGGTCGACTCTCGTTTGGACGGAGGGCTCGGGCCAAAGCGCCCGCCAAGCCGACGACAACCCATTTTTCCGAGGACTGTATCGGAACATCGCGGCGTTGCTGGACAGCCCAGTTCATCAGCTGTTCGACTTTGAGGCCCGCGAACATACGGCGCAGGTCGAGCAGGAAGACCGGCTGGAGCGGGAAGCCCGCTTCCGTTTCACTGATAAGGACAAGGCAGAGTGGCAAGCCAAAAACGGTACCTCACTGGAGTGGTTACCTGTCCTGTTCTGTTCACCCACGATGGAACTGGGCGTTGACATTTCCTCGTTGAACACGGTGTACATGCGCAACGTTCCACCTACGCCAGCCAACTACGCCCAGCGCAGTGGGCGCGCCGGTCGGGCGGGGCAGCCCGCTTTGGTCATCACCTACTGTGCAGCGCAGAGCCCGCACGACCAATACTACTTCCGTGACCCGGTTCGCATGGTCCATGGCCAGGTCAATGCGCCCACGCTTGACTTGGCCAATCGTGAGCTCATCAAGAGCCACATGCACGCTATCTGGCTTGCCGAGACTGGCAAGAAGCTGGGCAACAGCGTACGTGACCTGCTGGACATGAACCAGCCGGAGAGGCTGCCTATTGCAGAGGAGGTGGCGGCTGACCTTGATAAACCTGAGGCGAAGCTGCGTGCTCACAAGCGCGGCCTTGAAGTACTGGACATGCTGAGGGGCGAACTGACCCGAGAGAAAGCACCCTGGTTTAGTGAGGAGTGGGCCGAGACCGTTTTCCAGCGTGCGTACGTCGAATTCCACGAAGCACTGCAACGCTGGCGAGACCTCTATCGGGCGACTGCTCAAGCCATTGACCTGAACTTCAAGATTGAGAACAACCCAGCGGCAAGCGAACGCGAACGGCGTGAAGCTCAGCAGCGGCACAACGAAGCGCGTAAGCAGCGCGACCTGTTGCTGGCCGGTGACAGTGCTTTCAACAGCGATTTTTATACCTACCGATACATGGCCAGCCAGGGCTTCCTGCCAGGCTATAACTTCCCGCGCCTGCCTCTGTTGGCCTACCTACCTGCCCGCCGTGGTCACATCGGGCGCGAGAGCTTCTTATCCCGCCCGCGCTTCCTGGCACTCGGAGAATTTGGTCCCTACAGCCTCATCTATCACGAGGGCAGTCAATATCGGGTGACCAAAGCGCTGCTGACTATCACGGGCGAGGACCAAATCAGCGGTAGCTCGCGCCTGACCACGGAAGTGGCTCGCCTATGCCCATCCTGTGGTTACGGTCACTTCCGCTCACAACGAGATGCCGACCGCTGCATCTCCTGCGGGGCATCGTTAGATGGGGCACAAGAGGTCAAAGACCTTTATCGCATTGAAAACGTTTCGACTAAGCGGGTTGAACGTATTACGGCAAACGAAGAAGAGCGGATGCGTCAGGGCTATGAGATGCAGACGACGCTGCAATTTGCGGACGGAGAACGTGCAGATTCCCAAAATGTCGAACGGACGCATATTGAAGACAAACAGGGACTCATCCTCGAGTTGCAGTACGCACAGTCGGCTACCGTTTGGCGCATGAACTTCGGTATGCGTCGCCGCAAGAATAAGAACATCCGAGGCTTCATGATGAATCCGTCCACAGGTCACTGGGTCCGTGACGAAAATGACGGCAATGGTGACGCAGAAAGCGAGTCCGACGCACCTCCAGATAGGACACCTCCACAACGTATCGTTCCTTATGTGGAGGACCGGCGAAACATCCTCGTCGTTCGTCCCAACTACCGCCTGGGAGAGTTGTCAGCTAAAACGCTGACTACGCTGCAATACGCACTCAAACGTGGCATTGAGGCGGTTTATCAGCTTGAAGAAAGTGAGTTGATGGCCGAGCCTTTGCCCACCCGCGACAACCGGCAGGCCATTCTCTTCTTCGAGGCCGCCGAAGGCGGCGCAGGTGTATTGACCCGAATCGCGACAGAACCCACCGCCATGTCGGCCGTGGCGGCCAAGGCCCTGGAGGTCATGCACTTCCTTCCACCCGAACAAGGTGCGCCTTGGCAACACGAGACATTGGTCGAAGAATTCGACCGTGATGGCAACCCGATTTGTGAAGCGGGTTGCTATCGTTGCCTGCTCTCGTATTACAACCAGCCGGACCACTCGCTCATCGACCGCAAAGACAAGGACGCCAGTGGCCTGTTGCTGGATATTCTCTGCCGCTTAACGCAGGTCAACACAGTTCGTGGCTCGCAGGGTCGTACGCCCGAGCAACATGACGCTGAGCTATCGCGCACAGCCGGCAGCAGTCTGGAGCAGGCCTGGCTGGCTCATGTGACTGAACACGGCTACCGCAAGCCGGACCACGGTCAACACACAATTGCGGCTGCAGGCACTTGCGCGGATTTTTTCTACGACGACCTCCACTTGGTGGTTTTCATCGACGGTCCCCATCACGATGTCGAGGGCCAGAAGCAGAAGGATGCCGACATCAATCGCAAGCTCGATGAGCTGGGCTATTTGGTCGTGCGGTTTCCCAAAGAGACTGCGGCGTGGCCTGACATCTTCAAGAACAATGCGGACCTGTTTGGTCCTGGCAAGAATTAAGTCCATATGAACGCACCCCTGCCAGAATTTCTGCCCGGAAGCCTGATTTCCGCACGCGGCCGCGAGTGGATAGTGCTGCCCGAGTCTGACACCTCGACACTGCGCCTACGCCCTTTGGGCGGCGGTGAGCGCGACGAAACTCTTATCTTTCTGCCGTTGGAGCGCCAACCGGTTCAACCGGCAACGTTCCCTTGGCCCTTGGTCAGTCAAGCTCGCAACCACTCGGCCAGTCAACTGCTGCTGGATGCCTTGCAGCTCAAGTTGCGAAGTGGCGCGGGGCCTTTCCGTAGTTTTGGCAATATCGCGGTTGAGCCCCGAGCGTATCAACTCGTGCCGTTGCTGATGGCCCTTAAGCTGCCCACGGTGCGCCTGTTGATTGCCGACGACGTTGGTATCGGCAAGACAATTGAGGGCGCTCTCATTGCCCGAGAGTTGCTGGACCGCGGGGAGATTCAACGTCTGGCCGTGCTCTGCCCACCCCATCTGTGTGAGCAATGGCAGCGTGAACTGGCCGAGCGTTTTCACATCCATGCGGTGGTGGTACGTTCAAATACCGCGGACAGACTCGAGCGTGACCTTCCACCCGGCACCTCTGTATTCGACGCGCACCCGTTTACCGTTGTGAGCTTGGACTACATCAAGTCCGAACGCCGACGCGAAGCCTTCCAGCGCTTCTGTCCGGAATTCGTCATAGTGGACGAAGCGCACACCTGTACGCAGGGCGGTCAAGGTCGACAACAACGTTACCAGTTGCTCAAAGGCTTAGCCGAAGACCCAAATCGTCACATGGTGCTGCTGACGGCCACACCGCACAGCGGTGACGAAGATGCGTTCTTCAACCTGTTAGGCCTGCTTCGCAGCGACTTCACGCAACTCAAGGACTTGCCAAGCACCCAGCGCAGCGACCTGCGCGAAGAGCTGTCGCGCTACTTCGTCCAGCGCCGACGCCCCGACATCGCTGAATGGCAGGATACCTCGATGTTCCCAGACCGCAAGACGGCGGAAGTAACCTACCGCTTAACCGGTGCATGGGGTCAACTGTTCAGCAATGTGTTGGCCTACGCTCGCGAACTTGTCGAACGCGCCGAGGGGAAAGGCCTTCGTGAGCAGCGAATGAACTGGTGGGCAGCGCTAGCCTTGCTGCGTTGCATTTCATCGTCTCCCGCTGCCGCCGTCAACTCGCTGCGCACACGGTTACATGGCGTTCAGTCAGGCGACGGCGAATCTGAAACGCTGTCCCTCGAAGACCTGGAACTGCAGGCTAGTGACCGGGTGTTGGATGGAACTGACGATGCTCTCTCGACCGACGACATCGAGCCTGCTGCACAGACCGAAGACTCCCAGCGGCTCCAGGAGCTCATTGCTGCTGCAGATGCTCTGGCGGGTAGCCAAAACGACCCCAAGCTGGCCAAGCTGCAGGAGCACCTAGCCGTGCTGTTGAAAGAAGGTTTCCAGCCAGTCGTGTTCTGCCGATACATCGCCACGGCACACTACCTGGCGACTTACCTGCGAAACCAATTCAAGACGGCTACGGTCGAGGCCGTGACTGGGGAGCTCACGCCCGGCGAGCGCGAAGCCGCCGTTGAACAGTTGGGCGAGAGCGAAACACGCATTCTGGTGGCCACGGACTGCTTGTCCGAAGGTATCAACCTTCAGAATCTCTTCACAGCGGTTGTTCACTATGACCTCAGTTGGAATCCCACCCGCCACGAACAGCGGGAAGGCCGTGTGGACCGCTTCGGCCAGAAGGCTCGTGAAGTTCGCAGCACCATGCTGTACGGCGAAGACAATCCAGTCGACGGCGCTGTCCTCCAAGTCATCCTGCGCAAGGCTGAAAGCATCCGCAAGGAATTGGGGGTCCTGGTACCCATGCCTGATGACGAGGGCAAGTTGACACAGGCACTACTGAACGCCGTTCTGCTACGCAAGGGCGAAGCCATCAATGCGCAGTCACAACTCGACCTGTTTGGGGAGCCCGCCAAGCAGATTGAATTGGCATGGCAGAGCGCTAAAGAAAAGGCCAAGCAGAACCGCTCCATCTTCGCACAGCGCCGCTTGAAGCCCGAGGACGTTCTGCCCGAATGGCACAAATCGGCTGCAGTACTGGGAGGTGAAGATGATGTTGAGCGTTTCGTAAGTCGCGCAACCGCTAAGCTGGGCGCGCCGCTGGAACCTGTTCGTGGGCACTTCAAGCTCTTGACCGAGTACTTGCCCCAACCGATTCGCGAGCGCCTAACCGCGGAGGGCATTGAAGGCACGCAGCGCATTGATTTTCATCAACCTGCTGCACAGGGCACCACGTTCATCCACCGCACTCACCCGCTAGTGGTGGTGTTGGCGGACATTCTGCTTGAGCGAGCTCTGGATGCAATAGACGGCGCCGATGACGATAACGCAATCGCTCGTGCGGGTGCCGCGTTCGTTGGGAACGTCGAATTCAAGACAACCGTTCTGCTATTACGCATGCGCCACCAACTCAGCGTCACGCATGGCACCCAGACGCGACTCATTCTCTGTGAAGAGTCCGTGGCCGTGGCCGCAGCTGGGGCAGCGGCGTTCGAGCTGCTATCCGCTGGCCAAGCGCGCGAGCTGCTAGGCACCGAAGCCAGCCGCAATATGCCGGCCGTCCTGCGTGACCGCCATTTGCAAACGGCGCTGGATGCGCTACCTGCGTGGCAGCCACAACTGGAAGTCATCGCCGAGGCCCGCGCCCAGGAACTACTACAAGACCACCGTCGCGTGCGCGAGGCCGCTGAAGCGAAGGGGACTTATCAGGTCACCGCCAGCCTGCCGGTGGATGTCATGGGTGTTTACGTACTGGTCCCGGCAGCAGCCGTGCTAGGCGAGGGGCATTGACGCTATGGCACGCAAGAAAATCACTACCCTGGCATACAGTGCCATCCGCATCGAAGGCGGGCTTATCCCCGCAGATGAACTCGCACGCTTGACCACTCTGGCCGACCCGGCATTGACCGAACAGACAGAGACACAGTACCGAATCCCGAAAGGACTCAAGCTGCGCGACGAGATTGGTCGCGATTTCAAGATTGCTCTCAGCCTGTGGACAGATTTCTTGGCGCTGCGAAAGCGTAGCGATGTCAACGCCTATGAAGTTACCGTGCGAGAGTTTTTGCTACCTTTGATGCGGGATGTGCTGCACTTCTCAGACATCGACCGTTGTACAGCCATCGAGAGCAATGGCCACAGCTATGCGATTGGCTATGTCGCTGAAGATGGACAGGTACCTCTCGTATTTGCAGCGTATAACCAGTCGCTAGACGCGCCAACGGAGCATTTCGGAGAGACCAACCCGGACACTGGCAGGGTACGTCGACGCAGCCCCTACATGCTGGCTCAAGAGGCCCTCAACGCCTCCGATGCCACCCTTTGGGCCATCGTCTCGAATGGCTTGACGCTACGCATCTTGCGCGACAACCCCAGCCTGACTCGCCCAGCTTACGTCGAAGTGGACTTGGAAGCGCTGTTCACAGAAGAGCTCCACCCCGACTTCACAGCATTCTGGCTGCTCACGCATGCCAGTCGATTTAGCTGCCCACCTGGTGAGCCCGCCAACTGCGTGTGGGAACGCTGGAAAGCTGCGGGCCAAGCTGCGGGCGCCACCGTGCGCACCAACCTGCGTTACCAAGTCGCCGATGCCTTGCGTGCACTTGGCACCGGCTTCCTCTCCCACCCAGCCAATGGCGAGCTGCGGGCAGCCCTGCAGCGCTTGGATAGCGAAGATGGCGCTTTGAGCCGCCAAGCATTCTTTGAGGAACTGCTGCGCCTAGTCTACCGGCTCATCTTCCTGTCGACCGTCGAGGACCGAACCGACAAGACCAGCGGGCACCGCCTTATCTTCACGCCTGATACATCATCCGAGGTTCAGCAGCGCTACCTTTCTGGCTATTCGATGACCTGGCTGCGGGAGCGGGCTGTACGGCGCAATCAGCACGACCGGCACGCAGACTTATGGCAAGCGCTCATAATCACCTTCGGCGCGTTGGCAAAAGGTGAACCGCATCTTGGTCTGCCTGCACTTGGGGGCCTTTTTGATGCGGACCAGTGCGCATGGCTCGATGGCGCGCAGTTGGAGAACCGCTGGTTGTTGGCCGCTGTTTTCCAGTTGGGATGGTTCCGAGCCGACGGTGGCCTGACCCGTGTCAATTACCGCGACATGGGGCCAGAAGAGCTGGGCAGCGTTTACGAGAGCCTGCTGGAACTGGTGCCTGACCTGCAGATGCTGTCTCAACCGGCCTCAGCTCGTCTTGCTTTTGTTGGCGACGACGATAGCGAAGGCAGCACCAAAGGCAACGTCCGCAAGTTGACCGGTAGCTACTACACGCCAGAGAGCCTGGTTCAGGAACTTGTCAAGACGGCTCTCGAGCCAGTCATAGCGGACACGGTTTGCGCAAACCCGGGACGCCCCGTCGAGGCGCTGCTCGGCCTGACCATCTGCGACCCCGCATGCGGCAGCGGCCACTTCTTACTTTCCGCTGCTCGGCGCTTGGCTGACGAGGTGGCCCTGCACCGTGCCGCCGCAGAGCGAGAGGGTGGCGCCCCCACACCTGTTGACTTTCGTCACGCGCTGCGCGACGTGGTCAGCCATTGCATCTTCGGAGTGGACAAGAACCCGATGGCCATTCAATTGGCCAAGACGGCGTTGTGGCTTGAGGCATACTCTCCCGACCGGCCTTTATCCTTCGTGGACCACCACCTGCAGGTAGGCGATGCATTGTTGGGCATACTGGCCCCCGAGGTTTTGGAGCACGGTATTCCGGACGCGGCCTACGCGGCGCTCTCTGGTGACGATAAGGCCGTGGCCTCGGCTTTGAAAAAGCAGAATAAGGCCGACCTCAAGAGCTGGAAGGCCATTGCTTCCGGCGACCTGTTCACCCAAACGGGGCTCGCCGTTAAAGCAATGGCGGTGGAAACGCTGCCTGATGACACCCCTGAAAGCATCTTGGCCAAGCGAGCGGCATGGCACGAAGCACAGGCGGTTACGCAGCGCTCCACGCTGACGCGATTGGCTGACACCTACGTGGCGGCTTTCCTCGCACCCAAGTTGGTGAACACGGGTGAGCACGTGCCGCTGTCTGGCTATCTGTGGGGTGTGCTCAGCGGTCAAGCGCCTAAGGCTGAAATGGAAGAGGTAACACAGTATCTATGTCGCATGCACAGCGTCTTCCATTGGTGGCTGGCATTCCCGCAGGTCGCGGCCAAGGGCGGGTTTTCGGTCATGCTAGGCAACCCTCCCTGGGAGCGCATCAAGCTACAAGAAGAGGAATTCTTCGCCAGCCGCAGTCCGCTAGTGGCGACGGCCAGGAACAAGGCCGAGCGTAGCCAGCGCATCGAGTGGCTGCGTGAAGGCGTGCTGCTTCACAACCTGAATCCCGACCAGGAGCGAGCGGAGGGGCTGACGCCGCCGAATAGGGCGGAGATGACGCTTTACGATGCCTTCATCACCGCTCGTCGGGGCGCGGAAGCGGCCAGCCTCTTTGCGCACGAAGGCAGACGCTATCCGCTCACCGGCGTGGGCGATGTGAACACCTACGCGCTGTTTGCAGAGACCTTTTTGCAAGCCACGTCGCCACACGGTCGAGCCGGGTTCATCGTCCCCACAGGTATTGCGACGGACGACTCTACCAAGGCGTATTTCGGTTACATCGCATCCTCTGGAAAGTTGGTCAGTTTGTGGGACTTCGAGAACAGAGAGGCTGTCTTCCCGGCCATCGACAGCCGCGTCAAATTTTCGTTGCTGACCCTCGGAGCAGCCCCCCAAGCCGAGTTCGTTTGCTTTGCCACACAAGTCCCCCAGGTCTACGACCCACGGCGCCACTTCCGGCTTGCGCCTAGCGAGTTCGCTCTTATCAACCCGAACACCCGCACCTGCCCGGTCTTCCGCAGCGAGTGCGATGCCGAGCTGACCAAAAAACTGTACCGCACCGCTCCGGTCCTTATCCGCGAAGCGCAATTTAGTCCCGAGGGAGAACTGCTCGAGGCCGAGACCAACCCCTGGGGCATTAGTTTCCAACGCATGCTGGATATGGCGAACGATAGCGGTTTGTTCCTTGACCACCCCAGCAATGAATCCAGCTCAGTCAACGCGTCGCGCTGCCTGCCGTTGTATGAGGCCAAAATGATTCACCAGTTCGACCACCGTTGGGTGACCTACGCGGACGCTCCGGACAAGCCGGGTGGCGTGATGACGGTCGATGTGACCGCCGCGCAGAAGGCCGATACGACTTATGCGGTGCGCCCGCGTTATTGGGTGCCTGAACGTGAGGTGCTAGCGCGAATCGCGCGCGTGCCGGCGCGGGTCGCGCGTGCGTGGTTAGCGTGGCACGTAGCGGCCGCCCCCGGGGCCGCCCAAGACAGCGCCCTGGCCGAGCTGCTACTGGCCTTGGCTGCATGGGTAGCTGGCGAATTGTTTACCTGCGCGGCAGGGGAACCTGAAGTGCCGAAAGGCAACGGGCAAGTCGGCTGGCCGCAACAACAAGCGTTGTCTCTCATTGCCCCGATTGAAGCGAAACTCAAAACCGATTTCGCCCCGCTCTCCAAAGCCCTGCTGGGCTCTGGCCTGACCACCAAGAAAGCTTTGGTCGAGTTTCCGAAATGGGCGCTACAGAACCTCGATGCGCGTCTGTCGGCTGGCGAGCTCGACGCCCTGAGACAAGTACTGAAGCAGGTGTCTATTCCGAACGTGCTGCTGGACTTAATGGACACCTGGATGGAGCTGCGTAGCCCACAGTGGTTGATGGGATGGCGAGACATCACGAACGCTACCAACGAGCGAACGGTGATTGCTTCGGTGATACCGCGGGTGGGCACTGGTGACACGGTGCTCTTGATGTTTCCCGACCTAAAACACGGCCCAAAGTTGGCTGGACTGTTGGCCGACCAGTGCTCCCTCGTTCATGACTTCGTCGCACGGCAAAAGGTGGGCGGAACGCACCTGAAGTATCACGTCAAGAAGCAAATCACGCATCTGCCGCCAAGCGTGTATCAGCTTGAAGAGCTCGCCTTCATCGTTCCTCGGGTCCTCGAACTTACCTATACCGCCAACGAAATGCGTCCCTGGGCCGATGACTTGTCTTCGTATGACCCCCGCCCGGCAGGAGAGCGTGGCCACCCGTTCGCTTGGGACCCTGAGCGCCGCGCGCAGCTGCGCGCCGAGCTCGACGCTTTCTACGCCCGCCTCTATGGTCTGACCCGCAACGAACTGCGCTATATCCTCGACCCTGCCGATGTGATGGGGCCCGATTATCCCAGCGAGACCTTCCGTGGGCTCAAGAATAACGAGCTGCGTGAGTTCGGGGAGTACCGCACCAGACGCTTGGTGTTGGAAGCTTGGGACAGGCTTGAGCATGGAAAGGCACACTGACATGCTGACGCATCTCAAGCTGAACAACTTCAAGATTTGGCGTTCCACAGGCCAGATGCAACTTGCACCGCTAACGCTGGTGTTCGGCACCAACTCCTCTGGCAAGTCCAGCCTCATCCAGAGCCTGTTGTTGTTGCGACAGACCGTAAAAAGCCAGGACCCGAACCTGGACCTGAACTTCGGCAATTCAGACTACGGCGACTCGGTGGTGCTCGGGCAGTTTTCGGACGTGTTGTGTCGACACGGAGGTACCACCGAGGCGGTCAGAGCTAAACAGATTGGCATTGAGATTGGGTGGCGAACCGGGGAGGCTGGCGTAGAGACGACAACGTTCACGGCTAGGTATGTGCAAGGCCGTGGCGGTAGTGCCGATTTGGCCTATCTGCGGATTGGCAGTGCGGGACGGGGTTTCACAGCGCAGTTGGGCAGGCACGGGGCCTACAAGTTGCTGCCGGCGAGCGCGCGCTACTGGTCCAAGCAATCCCCAGCGTTCAAGCCGCAGCGGTCGTTTTCGTTCTCCGACTCCGCGGTTCAAGCGCTTGGTGCTGATGCGGACCATGTCTTATCAGTAGGCCCCATGCTGCTGGATGAGCTGGCTCGGGTTATCTACCTGGGGCCAGTTCGGCGCCTAGCGCAGCGCGACTACATCTGGAACGGCCGTACCCCCGGCTCCATCGGTGACGATGGTGGTCGAGCAGTCGACGCGTTGATTGCCAGCGGTGTGGCCAAGCAAGACGCGGCCAAGCGCGGCTTACCTATGCCAGCCGCCGCAGAGTTGTTCAACGGTGCCGCCCAGTGGCTAAGCCGCATGGGTCTCGCAGATGATTTGCAGGTACGCCAGCTTGGGCGCTCGGCGCGCTATGAAGTACTGGTGGCGAGCAACGGTGAGGTGTCCAACCTGAAAGATGTGGGTGTGGGTGTGTCGCAGGTATTGCCAGTAGTGGTCGCGGCGCTCTATGCCGAGCGAGGCAGCATCGTTATTGTCGAAGAACCGGAGAGCCACTTGCACCCTTTGGCGCAAACGGAGTTAGCCGAGATGCTGGCGTCGGTCAGTCGGAGCCGGGGTATCCAGTTCATTGTCGAGACGCACTCCGAGCACCTGCTGCGGCGCATGCAGACTTTGGTTGCGCGCGAAGCGGTGAGCACCCGAGACCTTTGCATGTATTTTGTTGAGCGAGAGGGACCAGCCGCCAAACTGCAATGGCTCGAAGTAGACCAATTTGGCACCATCAAGCCTTGGCCAGAACACTTCTTCGGAGATTCGGCTGGCGAGGCAAGAGAACAGGCCAAAGCGCGTGCAGAACGCATGCGAAAGGCGGCCGGTAATGCCTGAAAGCCGCGTGGTGGATACCAATGTTCTCATCGTGGCGAGCGCTGCTCATGCCACATCGCCTTTCCCCGAGAACGAGACGCCCGTCAACGAAGCCCAGCTTCGAGAACAAGTGCTAGCCTGGATGGAGGCATTCGAGAACGACGCGCAGCGCCATGCTGTCCTGGACTGGGATTGGCATATCTGCACTGAGTATCGGAACAAGCTTACCGAGCAAGACTACGGCTGGCTCGCACTAATGCACAAGCATGATAAAAGCGAGGTGGTCTGGGTCGGCATCGATGTCGACGAGCACGGTCACGCCTTGCTGCCGCCAGCCTTGGCAGCACCGGTGACTGACTTGGCGGACAGGAAGATGGTCGCGTCTGCCATCGCGGTGGGTGCCGATATTCGCCCCTGCAAGCTCACCAATGCCTGCGATACTGATTGGCTGGACTGCGCCGACGCCTTGAAGGCGGCAGGCGTGGAAGTCGAACATCTTCTCGAGAATTGGTTGCGCGAGAAGTGGAATGAAAAGAAGGCGAAGAAACCGTGAAGGAACTGTTCCGCTTCCCTCACACTCCGCATCTGGCTTGGCTTGGTGACAGTGAGCCAAGAGACGACAAAGTTCTCTCCCCTGGGGAGGCGAGCAAGCTGCTGACGTCAGACGTGGTCGTCGAGGAGAAGCTTGACGGTGCAAACCTGGGATTCTCGGTCTCAGCCGAGGGAAAGCTCCAGGCTCAGAATCGTAGCCACTACGTAGCGGCCCCTTACACCGGCCAGTTCAGCCGTTTGCGCTCGTGGATACCCGTACACGAGGCGGAGTTCATCAAGGCGCTGGGTTCTGACCTTATTGCTTTTGGCGAATGGTGTGCGGCACGGCATTCACTGAGCTACGACCAGTTACCGGATTGGTGGCTGCTTTTTGATGTCTACGACCGGAAAGAACGGCGATTCTGGTCAACCGCGAGACGCAATCAGTGGGCGAGCGCCCTGGGTATATCCACCGTGCCCACACTGGACCGAGGCAAGCTCTCGCTCAGCAGCCTGAAGGAAATGCTGCAGGAAGAGAGAAGTGCGTTTTCAACGGGTCCGCTAGAAGGTGTGGTGGTGCGCACCGAGGACGACGCTTGGCTCAATGCCCGAGCCAAGCTTGTTCGCGCAGATTTCACACAGCACATTGAGAGCCACTGGCGCGCCCGCTCACTTGAGTGGAACAAGCTGAGCGGGATTGAATGACCGATACAAAAGGCTTTCAGGGACATGGTATGACGCCGCTAGAACACCTTCGCCTTGAGAAGGCCGCTGCGGATTGCGGCTTTGAGCGCACGCCCGTGTTGCTGAATGATGGCGGGATGGAGCTGCGTTCTGCGCAGTTTCCCGAAGCAGTTTCTGTGCATGTCGTGGGAGGCAGTTTCCGCGTTTCTGCTCCGGCTGCATTACTGCCGGATGAGGCTGACGGCGATGTCATCTCCGTCTCCGACCTGGACCAACTCTACGCCGCGCTCCAGCGCGCTTCGGCCGTCGCGCGGACCATACCCAACCGAGTGGCCGACCAGTTCCGACGCGAAAAGGTGCGGCTGCCGCAAACTACAGAGGCTGAACGCCTGGTGATACAGCGCGTGGGGCAAGACCTGTTTCGAAATGCGCTGATGGACTACTGGCAGGGGCGTTGTTGCGTTACTGGCCTCGCCGTACCTGCCCTACTGCGAGCCTCACATATCAAGCCTTGGGCGAAATGCCAAAATGACGACGAGAGGCTTGATGTATTCAATGGCCTCCTACTCGCTCCACACATTGACGCCCTGTTCGATGGCGGTTGGATTTCATTCTCGGACCAGGGCGGCCTGCTCGTGGCCGAGGCATTGCCATATGCTGCTAGAGCCCATCTGGGGGTCTCTTCCGAATGGATGATTCGTAGTCTCAAGCCAGCTCATGTGCCATACCTGACATTCCACCGGGCCCATGAGCTTCGCAAAACATCTTGAAGAGTAGCGGACACAATTGCGCCTTTCTCGTCTGAAGAGATTGACGCAGTTACACCCGTGCTGACGGATACGAATGGGCGTCGGGGCGCCCCTGATGTAGCGCCACTGCTCCAGCATGTCGTGCGCCAGGCGCGTCAACGAAGACATCAGAAGCCCGGAAGCGACTGCTGCGGCGAACCTGGGATTGCGGCTGTATTCCACAGCTTCTGGGCCAATGGATGTCGGCTTAGATGGATGAGCCGGTAGAGCGGCCCCCGGTTCATATTGACAAACAGTGGTTTGTTCTTCGCGACCTGCATTGTGGTTAGGTTAGATACGAGTGATTCCCAATAGTGCAAATATGCATTGACCCTCTCGTGCTTCGGTACTGCATCCAGGTTCAAATTGGCTCTCCATTCCGGTGCTGCAGCATCTAGCCGTGAGCTGGACAACTTGAAGTCGCCACCAATGTTGCGTTGAACATCCATTACGCTGAAATGGATGAGGATGTCGATGTTGGGGCGCGACGAGAGCTTGCGGATAATCTCGAAATCGAGATGCTCTATGTTGAATGGGTCAAGAAAGGCGAAATGCAGTCCGTTCGGCAACGCCGCCAGAACTTCATCGACGGTCTTTGCTGCACTCCCGACGAGGGCTCGCACGGATGCTCCCGCTGCAACCAAGCGTTTCTCACACGCACGCACGGATTCCGTGTCTATGTCTCCGATGAAAACCTCGTTGAATGGCACCCCGCCTTGTTGCGCCATACGCCATGCCGACAAAACCCCGCCGTCGGACATGATTTTTGAATCCCGGTTCAGAACGCGCCCTGGCCCCGCAAAAAGGTCGATGAACGAGGCGTACCCCCACTTTGCTCGAGCTTGCCGGGCAGAATCGACATAGCGCGAGAGCGCAACATGTTTTTCCTCGGACCATGCGCCTACTTTCATCACGGGCAGGCCATCCTCGGGGTCGTAGACACGCTCGTCTGTCTTTTTTGGTTTCACGCTTCCAACTCCCTTTTAGCGCTTGCACGTGAGCTCAAATAGTATGTCAAGCTGTTTAAGCAAACCCAAAACCTGCTAACCTTAAAAAAACCGAGCTCCCCAAGAAAAGCGCGTTATGGCCAAGACTGACGACAAGTACGAGTGGCACATTGGGCTCCCCCCACCTGTCCTTGACCAGCATAGCGCCGTGAAGCATTCGATAATCGAAAGCTACGTGAGCCGCTACATCGAGACAGTAATGTCCCAGGCCATCATCCCGAAGGTTACTTTGTCGCTGGTCGATGGTTTCGCAGGTGGCGGGGAGTATCTCAGCGAGACTACAGGGGGCTCGACTGATGGGACACCGCTGCTTATGCTACGAGCCGTCCGTGAAGCGCGAGCGAAAATCAACATTGGCAGAACCATCACCCCACGGGAAGTGGATGCGGAATTTTTCTTCGTCGAGAAGAACAATGATTCGGCCCAGTATCTTCATCAACATCTCGCGAAGCGACGCGGCGAAGGAGCGATAGCGGACAGCGATTACCGAAAGGTGCGGCTGCGCAACTCGAGCTTCCTTGATGAACTGCCACATATTGTCGCGCGAATCAAAGCACGCCGGAATGGTTGTCGGTCCATATTTTTGCTGGACCAATACAACTATCACGCTGTACCAATGCGCACGATACGGTGGCTGATGTCGGAGCTTCCTGGTGCTGAGGTCATTCTCACTTTCAACGTCGACTCGCTTATGACGTTCCTCAGCGACAGCGAACGGAATCGCAAACCCGTACGCGCTATTGACCTAGAGCAATACATCCCGTGGGAACGGTTGAAGAGTTTGAAGACCGCGCAGGACTGGCGCACATCGCTTCAACGGCACATCGCTCATGGCATTAAGGTTGAGACAGACGCAAAGTTCATGACGCTGTTCTTTGTACGCCCGCAGGCCTCGAATTCGTGGAGCTACTGGCTTGTGCACTTGTCCCAACGTTACAAAGCCCATGACGTCATGAAGGCCCTGCATTGGGAGCACTCCAGCGAATTTGGCCATGAACTGGAGCCAGGCCTCTTCATGCTTGGTTACAACCCACGTCAGGACGAAGACTACAGCGGGCAGTCATCGCTACTATTCGACCACAGCGGCGAGCAGAAGTGCGTGGAAGCACTGACTGAACAGTTTGGAAGGCTGCTTGTAGATAAGCGGCAGCCAGTCACCGTCGCTCAGCTGTTCGAAGAAAATATTTCGAACACTATGGCCGATGAGTCGCGCCTACAGAGAGTTCTACGGAGCATGCATGCGGCGGGGAGCATCGCTGTGTCTACGAAGAACGACCGCCAGCGCCGACCGTCAAAGATTTACCTGCCCACGGATGTTATTGAGCACTCGAGGCAGATAATCCTTACCTGAGCTAGGCGTCAGATACAGACAGCGCGTTCAGGCATTTCGTCCCAAGTGCGGCCGTCAAGCAGGCGGCCATTTGCCGTTTTGGAACGCCGAATGCCGTCGTTGCCCCAGGTTCCCCATTGTTTGAAGAAAAACTTCACGCCCTGCTTCTCACACTGAGCCTTTACCCGATGAACCCACTTTTCGTCCATTGGGCGCGCTTTCGGACCTGACTCTCCGCCTACGATAACCCAATCAATATTTCGGAGGTTCAGCTTACCAAGGTCCTCCAGGAGCGGCTCCACGGAAAGGAAACGTATGCCACCCTGAATCCGTCGCAGGTGGTCTATTCGAGGTACGCCGTGACGGCGGTCTTCCACGGATACGCCAAGCCACGCATTCGGTGGTACGTCGTGACGACTGCAATATGCAGCGAGCCGCTCCGCGCGCTTGGTGAGAATCTGGAACGTGTGTTGGGGGCAGTCCCGGATGGAGTCGAAGACCTGCGATATGTAGGCGTCCGAAACCGACTGATGGAAGAGGTCCGACATCGAATTTACGAAGTAGACGGTTGGACTCCTGCGCTTCCGAGGTTCATCGAGCCGATTGGGGAGCACGGTCAGCCGAAAACCGTTCTCATAGCCGGGCGTCCCCATCGCTTGCAGGCGCTTTGCCATGCTCTCGGCATAACAATTCTTGCAGCCCTGGGAGATTTTCGTGCAACCAACTGTTGGGTTCCACGTGCGCTCCGTCCATTCGATTTTGCTTTGCCCGCCGCTCATTATTCGACCTCTCATCAAGTGTGCGATTCTATCGAGCCTCACTCGACTGTTCTGCGATAGCCATGTTTGCTTCATGCAATCGAGTGTGAGTCGCATGCCGCCGACCCGGCACGGCAACGGACCGCGAACGCGGATAGCTCGCAACAACGCCCCCACACGTCGCCTCTTGAGCTGTACAAATATACAGTACTCTACTGAAATCGAATACTGTGTTGATGGCACCGCCCCTACATACCTGTAGAGCGCGGAAAGCCTGTGACGCACGGTCAAAAGGCTGGATTACGCACGCGGTTGGGGATGCGGGTTACTCGTCGGCCTGGTTTGGCAGCGCAAGAAAGCGAGATGGCCAAGCCAATTCAACTTCATTTCCTCGCCAGTGCGGGTTGACGAATTTTCCATAAATCTGAGCTATTAATAAAAAAGACCCATAACTTTCTCAGGTTATGGGTCTCAAATTCTCAGGTTATGAGGCTATCTACAATGCGCGTCAAACATCAATATTCCGCGCCACCAACGCATTGCTCTCAATGAAGTTCCGACGCGGTTCCACGTCATCCCCCATCAGCGTCGTAAAGATCTGGTCCGCCGCAATGGCGTCTTCAATCTGCACGCGCAGCAGGCGGCGCTGGGTGACGTCCATGGTGGTTTCCCACAGCTGCTCGGGGTTCATTTCGCCCAGGCCCTTGTAGCGCTGGCGGCTCACGCCGCGCTCGGCTTCGGCCAGCAGCCAGTTCATGGCGGCGTGGAAGTCGGCAACGTTCTGCTCGCGCATCTTGTCGCCGGTGCCGCGGCGCACCTTGGCGCCTTCGCCAATCAGGCCCTGGAAGGTGGCGGCGGTGCCCGACAGGGCGGCGTAGTCTGCGCCGGCCACGAAGTCTGCGTCGATGTGGCTGAGGCGCTGGTTGCCGTGCTGGCGGCGCACGACCATTACGCGGTACTTCTCGGTCTTCTCGTCGTACTGCATGAAGGCGTCTGCCGTGGCGCCGCCGTTGGCGTTGCTGGCGTTGCCTTGCATTTCCAGCAGGCGGGTCTTGAGTGCGCGGGCGCTGGCTTCGGCGGCGGCTTCGCTGGTCAGGTCCAGGGCCACGCCTTCGGCAATGGCGCGCAGGGCGTCGGCGTCAATCACGCGAGACAGGCGCTCGATCACGCCGCGGCTGAGCTGGTACTGGCGCGCGAGTTCGGCCAGGGCGTCGCCCGAGATCTCGGTGCCGTCGGCGCGCACGAGCGCGGCGGTGTCCAGCGCCTGGCGCACGAGGTAGGCGGCCATCTCGTTGTCGTCTTTGATGTAGCGCTCTTCCTTGCCGTGCTTGATCTTGTAGAGCGGCGGCTGGGCGATGTACACGTGGCCGCGCTCGATGATCTCGGGCATCTGGCGGTAGAAGAACGTGAGCAGCAGCGT
>Ga0209566_100108_pt1 | contig 119382 bp, 93 predicted proteins | sample Araplavi_mTSA_r2_2_FD_184287 | JGI IMG/M metagenome (GOLD analysis project Ga0209566, IMG submission 184287) | Arabidopsis root microbial communities from North Carolina, USA - plate scrape CL_Cvi_mTSA_r2 (SPAdes) (version 2) | ecosystem: Host-associated > Plants > Roots > Endosphere | place... | reverse complement strand
GGGGGCTCGGGGGCTCGGGACTCGGGGGCTCGGGGCTCGGGGCTCGGGGCTCGGATCGCGCAGTTCCGGGAATCCCGATCAATGCAAAAAACAAAACGCGCCGGAGTATCCTCCGACGCGTCTTGTTCGATTATTAATAGAGGTGGCAAGCGACGAAGTGATCGGGCTTGACTTCTTTGAATTCGGGCATCGTCTTGGCGCAGATGTCCATCGCGTGCGGGCAGCGCGTGCGGAACGGGCAGCCGCTCGGCGGGTTCAGCGGGCTTGGGATCTCGCCCTTCAGAATGATCCGCTCGCGGGACTTCTGCTGCTCGGGATCCGGCAGCGGGATCGCGGACAGCAGCGACTGCGTGTACGGATGCAGCGGGTTGGCGTTCAACTCGTCGGATTCGGCGACCTCGACCAGCTTGCCGAGGTACATGACGCCGATGCGATCCGAGATGTGCTTGACCATCGCCAGGTCATGCGCGATGAACAAATACGTCAGGTCGCGCTCGCGTTGCAGCTTCTTGAACAGGTTGACGACCTGCGCCTGCACCGATACGTCGAGCGCGGAGATCGGCTCGTCCGCTACGATGAACTTGGGTTCGATGGCGAGCGCGCGCGCGATACCGATGCGCTGACGCTGGCCGCCGGAGAATTCGTGCGGGAACCGGTTCGCGTGCTCTTCGTTCAGGCCGACGGCGTCGAGCAGCTCGGCGACGCGCTCCGCGCGCTTGCGTCCGCTCGCCAGACCGTGAATCTCGAGCCCCTCGCCGATGATTTTGCCGACGGTCATCCGCGGATTGAGCGACGCGTACGGATCTTGAAACACCATCTGCATTTCCTTGGTGAACTTCATCCGCTCGGACTTCGTGAGCTTGCTCACGTCGCGGCCGTCGAACTTGATGCTGCCGGACGTCGGCTCGTACAGTTGCATGATCGTGCGTCCCGCCGTAGATTTGCCGCAGCCGGATTCGCCGACGAGGCCGAACGTCTCGCCGCGCTTGACGTTAAAGTTCAAGCCGTCGACGGCCTTCAGCACGCGGCCGCCGGACAGGTTAAAATGCTTGCGAAGATCGGTCAACTCCAGAATCGGCGCATTAGACATGTGCCGCACCCCCTGTCTCGATCGGCCTGTCTACCTTGGGGGCGTCCGGATGGTTCAGCCAGCACTTCGCCGTATGCGCCGGTCCGTCGATCTCGAATTGAGGCGGATCGTTCTCCATGCATACCTTCATGGCGTACGGGCAGCGTGCTGCGAACGCACAGCCCTTCGGAGGCGCGTACAGGTCGGGCGGCGTGCCTGGAATGGACGACAGCTCGCTCTTCTTGTCGGTGTCGAGCCGTGGCACGGATTTGAGCAGACCCCAGGTATAAGGATGTCGAGGATTATAGAAAATATCGTGCAGGCTGCCTTGCTCGGCAACCTGACCTGCGTACATGACGATGACGCGTTGCGCGAGCTCGGCCACGACGCCGAGATCGTGAGTGATCAAAATGATCGATGTGCCGGTCTTCTCCTGCACGTCGCGCATGACGTCCATGATCTGCGCTTGGATCGTCACGTCGAGCGCGGTCGTCGGCTCGTCGGCGATTAGCAGCTTCGGATGGCAGGCCAGCGCGATCGCGATCATGACGCGTTGACGCATGCCGCCGGACAATTCATGCGGATATTGATGAATGCGGCCTTCCGGGTTCGACATGCCGACGAGCTTGAGCAATTCGACCGCACGGGCGAGCGCCGCTGACTTCGACAGCTTCTCGTGTTTGCGGATACCCTCAGCGATCTGCATGCCGACGGTCATCGTCGGATTGAGCGAGGTCATCGGATCCTGGAAGATCATGCCCATCTCGGCGCCGCGAACCTTCCGCATTTGCGACTCGCTTAGCTTGGTGATGTCTTTATTGCCTTCGTACAAGATAGAGCCTTCTTTAATATAGCTGGGCGGCGTCGGCGTCAGGCGCATGAGCGTCTGGGCAGTGACGGACTTGCCGCTGCCCGACTCTCCCACGATTGCCAGCACTTCGCCTTTATCCAGTTTAAAGGAGACGCCGCGAACCGCTTGTACCTCGCCTGCATGCATCTTGAACGATACGCGCAGGTTGTTCACTTCCAATAGAGGCGTGCTCATCGGACTCTCCTCCTTATTTTCTCATCTTGGGATCGAGAGCGTCCCGAAGGCCGTCCCCGAGCAGGTTGAAGCTAAGCAGAATTAAGCTGAATACGATCGTCGGGAATACGAGACGATGCGGGTGGTAACGCATGTACGTCGCGCCGTCGCTCAGCAGGTTCCCCAGGGATGCGAGCGGCGGCCGGATACCCAGACCGATGAAGCTGAGGAATGCCTCTGCGAAGATCGCCGTCGGAACGACAAACGTAATTTGAACGACGATAACGCCAAGCGCGTTCGGAATCAGATGCTTCAAAATAATGCGGAACGGCTTCGCCCCAAGCGCGCGGGCTGCCAGTACGAATTCTTGCTCCTTAAGCACGAGCATCTGGCCGCGCACGAGTCTGGCCATCGAGACCCAGCCTGTGATCGCATAGGCCAAGATGATCGTCGATACGCCCGGCCCGAGCACCATCAGCAGCAGAATGGAGAGCAGCAGGTACGGGATCGAATAGATAACTTCAATAAAGCGCTGCATGACATTGTCGACCTTGCCGCCGAAGTAGGCGGAGATGCCGCCGTACAGCACGCCGATCACGAGATCGAGCAGGGCGGCCATAATGCCGATGAACAACGAAATCCGGGCGCCCCACCAAACGCGCGTCCACAGGTCGCGGCCGAAGTCGTCGGTGCCGAAGTAGTGAGCTGCGGAAGGACGCAGATTGACGGCGCTAGGATTCTGCGTCTCGTAGTCGTAGCCGCTGACGAGCGGAACGATGATCGCGAGGGCCGCGACGATAATCATAACGACGAGGCCGGCCATGGCCAGCTTGTTTTTCCTCAGGCGCCTCCAGGCGTCCTGCCAGTAACTGACGGAAGGGCGAAGAATCGCTTCTTTGTCGCCAGACTTGACCGCCGGCTCGAATTGGCTCTTGGCGATATTCTCCATGGTCTATCTCCCCTTCCCTAACCGAATCCGCGGATCGACCAGACCATACGCGATATCCGTGATGAACATGACGAAAATCAGTATCGCCGCGTAGAAAATCGCCAATCCCGCGATCATCGTGTAGTCCGTCGTCACGATCGACTGCACGAACTGGTGTCCGAGACCCGGTACGGAAAAGATCGTCTCGACGACGAGCGTGCCCGTGACGACGTTGGCTGCGATCGGACCGAGGATGGTGACAACCGGCAATATCGCATTGCGAATCATGTGATTCCAGACGATAGCTTTGCCGCCGATGCCCTTGGACTTGGCGGTCTTGATATAATCCTGGCTGGCGACGTCGAGCATCGACGCGCGCATCATCCGGGCGAGGATCGCGATCGTGCCGAATGACAGCGCGAGCGCCGGAAGCACGCGGTGCTGCGGACCGTTCCACAGACCTGGAGGCAGGATGCCCCATTTAACGCCGACAAAGTATGATAACAGCGGGCCGACGACGAACGAAGGAACCGATATCCCGATGATCGCGATCAGCATCGCGGTATAGTCCCCTGCTTTGTTGTGTCGCAGCGCCGCGAAAATGCCAAGTAAGAGGCCGATAATAACGGCAAAAATGAGAGATTCGACCCCGAGCTCAAGCGAGGCCTTGAAGTTGTGCTTGATAATGTCGACGACTTCGCGCGTCGGATATTGATAGGAAACGCCGAGGTCTCCTTGAAAAACTTTGCCCATGTACTTCAGGTATTGCTGCCAGACGGGTTTGTCCAGGCCATATTGCTCCCGCAAAATCTGCAGATTCTCGGGCGACAGCTTCGATGCGTTCTCGCCGAACGGATTGCCCGGCAGCAGCTTCATGAGGAAAAACGTAGCGGTTATGACGACCCACAGCGTGATAATCATATAAATAAATCTGCGCAAGACGTACTTCAGCATGGAAAACCCTCCCTTCTTGGAATTTACAAGCGTCAAGCACATGAAGGAAGCCGTCCGAGAACGGCCTCCCTCATGGTTGGCTGTGACTGTACCAGGTGCGTTAATGGAGAAGCAAGCTTGACGCTTGTATTATTCTTCGAAGTGAGCCCACTTCAGTTCGAAATCAGGGCCGTAAGGCGGCAGGATCAGATCCTTCAGCTTCGGATTGATAACGAACGGCGAGGAACGGAAGTACAGCGGAGTGACGGCTGCTTCGCTCAACAGGATCTTCTCGGCTTGCGCCATCTCGTCGGCACGCTTCGCGTTGTCCGTTTCGAGTTGAGCGGCCTTGACCAGCTTGTCATACTCGGCGTTCGACCAGTCTTGCGTGTTGAACGAACCGCCGGTGAGGAACATGTCGAGCCAGGTCATCGGATCGTTGTAGTCCGCGCCCCACAGGGTGCTGACGATTTGGTAGTTCTTGGACAGCTCGCGATCCAGACGGTTCGCGTGCGGCAGCGGTTCGGTCGTTACGTCTACGCCCAGGTTCGTTTTCCATTGGGAAACGAGGTATTCGAGCATCTTCTTGCCGGTCTCCGTATCGTCGCCGATGATGGAGAGCTTAGGCAGGGTAGCGCCGGATTCCTTAAGGCCTTCAGCCAGCAGTTCCTTAGCCTTGGCTGCGTCGAATGCAGCTTCGGTGTCGCCTACGACGGTGCGGAAGTCCTTGCCGTTGCCGTCCTGGTTGCCCGCCGGCACGAAGCCGGTCGAAGGAACGGAGCCGTTCTTCAGCACGAGGTTAGCGACGCCTGCGCGGTCGATCGCCATCGTGAACGCTTGGCGAACCTTAACGTTAGCAAAAGCAGGAACCTTCGTCGCTTGGAAGTTCAAGTAGCCCGTGACGAGCTCCTTTTTCATTTGCAGGTCAGGCTTGCCTTGGTAGGCCAGCATTTGGTCGCCCTTGACATCGGCATAGTCGGTCGCGCCCGTCTCATACAAGTTCAGACCGGTCGCCGTATCCTTCACGATGTTCAGGGTAACCTTGTTAAGCTTGACGTTGGCGGCATCCCAGTACTTGTCGTTCTTTTCAAGCACCAGTTGCTGCTCGTGATCCCACTTCGTCAGCTTGAACGGACCGGCGCCGAGCACCTTGTCCGCGTCCGCGCCGCTCTTGTCGCCTTGAGCGGATACGAACTTCTCGTTCTGCGGGTAGAAGTTCAGGAACGCCAGCTGAGCCGTGAAGAACGGGATCGGGTGGTCCAGCGTGATCTCCAGCGTCGTGTCGTCCTTCGCAACGACGCCCATCTTGTCCTGTGCAGCCTTGATCGCTGCATCGTCCTTGGCGGCCAGCACGTCGTTGCCGCCCTTGATCCAAGCGACCATGAACGCGTAAGTAGCCTTCGTGCGAGGGTCGACGGTACGCTTGAACGAATAGGCGAAATCCTTGGCGGTCAGCGGATCGCCGTTCGCCCAGGTCAGACCGGACTTCAGCTTGATCGTGTAGACCAGGCCGTCGTCGGAGATTGTCGGCATGCCGTCAGCGAGAGCCGGCTGCGGCTGCAGGTCTTTATCCAAACGGTACAGGCCTTCGCTGATGGCGCCGAGAATCGTGAACGACGCGGCGCTCTCCGCGATCGATACGTCAAGCGCAGGCGGGTCTGCACGGTAGTTCATTACAAGTTCGGTCTTGCCGGAGGAGCTGGATGGTGCGCTGCCGCTTGCACTGGCGGTGGAGCTGGCGCCGGAGCTCGCGCTCGGGCTGTTGCCGGCGTTGTTGTTTTTGTCGCCGCAAGCAACCAACGAAGCGCCAAGCAGCGTCAACGTAAGAATACCTGACACAATCTTCCTTGTCTTCATGTACTGGCCTCCCCAGATTATTGATCGAGCAATTTTACCACAGTTAATTTCCAGTTTTCTTGCGGATGCTCTCTCTCCTAGGCGATTATATAGCAAGATAATTAATAAATCTATGATTATTTGCACATTTTTTAATCAAACGTTGAAATAATTTTTGCCTGTTTTAGCGTATAAAAGCGGCTAATCTTTAACGCGTTTTTACTTTAACGATGGAAAGCGGTAAATGTAAACGGATTCTTTTGTGAACTGTTAACAATCAGTAGGTTTGGCGCCCTATGACATGTCACAGACATGTCAGTTACCAATTAATATCTATAACTGGAAACTAGACATTGCCCTCTTGCGTGTGTTTGGCGATCAAATCCATCTTCAGCTTCCATGCCCGCTCGCTCAGATTGACACGGTACAGCTCGGGATTCAGCTTGCGCAAATACTGCGGCCAAAACAAGCGCAACTGCTCGTCGTGGTACGCGCGAATCTCCGCAAGCGTCGGAAGCGGCCGAACCAGCTCTCCTTCGACAATAATCGGCGCAAGCAGGGGCAATGCATCGTAACGGTCGATATACTTGTGAATGTAAGGATGGACCGGATCGAACAGCTTGATCCGCTTGCCCTCGCGAATATCGGACTCGTCCTTGAGCGCGATGTAGTCTCCCTCGGCCTTGCCCGTCTCCCGGCTAACGATGCGATAGACGTCCTTCAGTCCGGGCGTCGTCACTTTTTCCGGATTGCCGGAGATCTTGATGACAGGCTCGTAGACGCCGCCGCGGGAGATCGCCACCATCTTGTAAACGCCGCCCAGCGAAGGCTGATCCGCAGCGGTGATCAGCTTGGTGCCTACGCCCCATACATCGATCTTCGCGCGTTGGCGCTTCAGGTTGTCGATGATATGCTCGTCCAAATCGTTGGAAGCCGTGATCCGCACGTAGGTCAATCCCGCTTCGTCCAGCATCTCGCGCGCCTGCTGCGACAAATACGCAAGATCTCCGCTATCCAGCCGGATGCCGACCATGCGCTTGCCCGCGGCTTCGAGCGCCTTGCCGACCTTAATCGCGTTCGGCACGCCGCTGCGAAGCGTGTCGTAGGTGTCGACGAGAAGCGTGACCTGATCCGGCAGCGCCTCCGCATACTTGAGGAACGCCTCTTTCTCCGTGTCGAACGCTTGCACCCAGGCATGCGCGTGCGTCCCTTTTGCGGGAATGCCGAACATCATGCCCGCCCGCATATTCGATGTCGCGTGGAAGCCTGCCACGTAAGCGGCCCGCGCACCCCATACCGCAGCGTCCGCTTCCTGCGCACGCCGGGTACCGAACTCGAGCAGGATGTCATCCTCGGCAACCTGGCGAATACGCGAAGCCTTAGTCGCGACGAGCGTCTGATAGTTGAGGAAGTTCAGCATCGCCGTCTCGAGCAGATGCGCCTCGAACAGACGCGCCTCGACACGGAGGAGCGGCTCGTTCGGAAATGCCAGCGTCCCCTCCGGCATCGCGTACAGCGTGCCCGTGAAGCGGAAGGACCTCAGCGCTTCCAGAAACCCCGGCGCGTAATTCTCCTCTTGCGACCGCAAATAATCGATCTCTGCGTCGCCGAATCCGAGACCCTCGATGTAGCGGACGATCCGCTCAAGGCCGGCGCATACGGCGTAGCCGTTGCCGAACGGCAGTTTGCGGAAGTAAATTTCAAACACGGCCCGTTCGTTGAGCGTACCCTGCACCCAGTGCGCGTACATCATATTAATCTGATACTTGTCCGTATGCAGCGTAAGGCCTTCCCCATCCATCGTACGTCCTCCATTCGGGTCAAAGGTCGGGTCGGGCGCGCTTCGGAAAATGCGAACCGGTAATGCGAACCGTTGCCTCCAATATTATGCGTGCGTCGCAGCGTGTTCATGCAGCTTGCCGGCGGGCCGGTCAGGAACGCAACCAACCTAAAAAGCCGGACGCTGCCGTCCGGCCCCGCGGTTCATAACCCGCAATTTTGTTTACGCTCGTCAAGTATGCGGCTGGCGTAGGGGCCTGCGGCAGCCGACGGCGTAATGCTTTCGCTCGCGATTGCCGACGAAGCGCAGTCTCCGCTTGCCGTCCGCGATACCCAGCGCTCGTCCATCGTCGTCTCTCCTTCATGGACGCCTTAGGCACTCGCCCGCCTAAGGCGTCAATCGAGGTAAACATACCCAGAAGAAGACCATTCGAAACTTACCGCGCTTCTCTATCGAACACGAATCTCTCGATATCGGCCAGCCCGCTTCGGTCTCTGGCGCTGTAGAAGACGACCGGGCCGGCGAACCTCCCGCCGAACTCCCCCGCAAGAGCCGCCTTTTCCTCCGGCGTCAATCCGTCGGCGAAGCTGCGGACGAGCATCGTCCGCTCCGTCAGCCCGCTGCGGGCGATGCCGATCAGCAGTCGGTCGTCGGCCGCGTGGAGCTTATCCTTGATCACGAGCACGAGCCGGTCAAAAGACCGGAACGGGAATAGCTTGAAAAAGGCGTCTGCCGGATGCGCCGACGTGCCGTAGCCGGGCGAATCGGCGAAGATGGCGCCGCTGCACGGACGAATCAGCATGGCGCCCGGGTCGTGCGCCCAGGAGGTTGCGTCCGTACGCTGGCCGACGGACGGGCGCGGATCGCAGCTCTTGTCCGTGAGCAGATCGAGCAGCGCGGACTTGCCCGCGCCCGGCTGGCCCAGAATGGCGACTTTGCGCTGTCTGGGAATCACGGCCAGCTCCGCCGCCAGCCGTCTTAGATTGCGCTCCAGCACCGTAGGCTCGGCCGGACGGTTCGTCGGCTGGCGGCTCATTGCAGTGCGCTTCTCCTTCGCGCTCACGCGTCCTGCCCGATGCCGAGTTCGCGCTCCAAGATCTGCCGGGCCAGCTCATGGCAGTCGTTCAAATAGGACTTGCCCGCCGCCAGCGTCATGCCGAAGCCCGCCGCTGCCGCGATCGCTTGCCCGACAATCGGCACGAACCGGCCGACAGCCGCGGATGCGCTCTTGCCCGCGAACTTTTTCAGAAGGAGCGTAATGCCCTCCTTCGTCCCATAATCGAGCACCCGCTTGCCGAGCGGCAGCAGCGACGGGATGAGCTTGTTCACCTTCTCGTCAGTCAGTCCGTAAGACGCCCGGATCTCGGCGAACATTTTGTACATAATGGACATGTCTACCCCGACGTTCACGCCAGGAACCGGGTTCAAGCCATTGGCCGCGGCGAGGCCCGCATGCTTGTAGACGGATTTCTCGCAGGCCTGCTTCTTCGCCTCGAGATGCGCAAGGCTGAACGCCTTGGCCGAACGCGCGTATTTCTCCCGGAGCGCCGGCTCTAGCGCCGCTTGGATCCCGTCCACCAGTTCGCCGAGACCCTCCCGGGTGCGGCAGCTGACGAAGTAGACCTGTTCGGCAGCCCCGATCTGACGCTCCACGTCCGCCGAGATTTCCGCTTTTAACTCGTCCGTCGTGCGGCCGTCCTCCCACAGATCGTCCAGCTTGTTGCGGACGAACAGGCAGGTCCGCCCTTTCTCCTTCAGCTCCTTGAAGAATGCAGTATCCGCTTCATGGAACTTGCCGGCGAACACGCACAGGAAAAGGTCCAGCTCCTCCGGCCGGAACCGGTCCATCCATTCGTTCGGCGGAAACCGCGACGTTCCGTAGCCGGGCAGATCGACGAACAACAGCTCTTCGTGGGCGATAATCTGCGCTTCTACTGTCGTATCCGTCGTTACGCCCGTGCGCGCGACCGGTTGTCCCACGATCTGATTGATGAGCGACGACTTGCCGGAGCCCGGCTGCCCGAACAGGGCGATCCGGAGCTTGGCATTCTGCTCGTCTTCAATATCCTGCCGCAGCTTGGCCGCGTCTTCTCTAAGTCCCATTGTGTCCTCCCCCTGCCCGCCAGCGCTAACGTATGTTTTTCCCGTAGAAAATCTCGTCCATCTCGACCTTCAGGCGCTCCGCGATCTCCTGCTGTTCGGCTTGGCTCAGCTTGTCCTTGGTGTAGCCAAACAAATAATTGTTCAGGTCGAACTCGCGAAGCTTGCACTTCGTATGGAAAATATGCTCCTGATACACGTTGACGTCTATCATATCATACGCTTCGATCACCGCATCGGGAATGTAATTCTGGATCGAATTGATGTCGTGGTCGATGAACAGCTTATAGCCGTTGATGTCCCGCGTGAACCCGCGCACCCGGTAGTCGATCGTCATGATGTCGGTATCGAACGAATGGATCAAATAGTTGAGCGCCTTGAGCGGCGAGATCTCGCCGCAAGTCGACACGTCGATGTCCGCGCGGAACGTGCTGATCCCCTCGCTCGGATGATATTCGGGGTACGTGTGCACGGTAATGTGGCTTTTGTCCAGCTGGAGCACGACATTGTCCGGCATCGGGCCCGGGGACTCCTCGAACGATTCGTTCGGCACCTCCACGATCGGCCCCTCCGAGACGAGCAGCGTCACGCTCGCGCCTTGAGGCACATAATCCTGCTTCGCCGTGTTCAGCACATGGGCGCCGATAATGTCGGCCACCGCGTTCAGAATCTTGGTCAACCGATCCGAGTTGTACTGCTCGTCGATATAGGCGATATACGCCTCGCGCTCTTCCTTGGTCTTCGTGTAGCAGATATCGTACATATTGAAGCTGAGCGTCTTCGTCAGGTTGTTGAAGCCGTGCAGCGTGATGCGTTCCTCGTTTGACAGCGTCATGTCTTCGTCCCCCTTGCTCCTGTTGAGCTCGTCTCCTTATTATGGCTGAGGCTCCGGATCCTCAACCCTCGCCTTATTTCTTACCCCGAATGCGGCCTTTCGGAGCACGCGGGCGGGAGCAAAAGGTCCGGCACCAGAAGGGACACAATAAAAAGACCCGCGCTGGGCGGGCTTCTCGGATGACGCGGCGGGTATGTCGTCGCTTATTCGTGGTGTGGATTCGCCTCGACGACCTGCAGCGAACGCGTGAGCTCCTGCAAAATGTCGGATTGCAACTGCGGATTCATGTACAGCGCTTTGATATAGGCCTGCCCCGCTTGCGTGGACGTATATTTGGGCTGCAGCCTGTTCAAGGTCAGAACGATGATGTCCGTGGTGCATTTGTCGCAGTCGCACTTCAGCTGGTAGTTCGGTATGATCTGTTCTTCGAAGAAGCTGACGACGATCGGCTCCATCGCGTTAAAAATAGACGAAGATCTCGCAAATTCCATCGTGCACATAACTCCCCGGATGCCTATTTTTCATTCAGCATATCACAGGGCCGCCCCATCGTCATAAGCCCTAAGTGCCAAAGTTGCCGCGCAACCTGCCGTTAAACGGGCAAGGCGATTGGGTAATAAGGAAGCATCACCGAAAAAAGGAGTGCTGCGATATGTCCGAATATAGAGATTATGCAGCCGAGCTGCCTCAGTTCGATCCCGGTACGCCGGAGATCACGCCTCCCACGTCGCCCGAGATCTCGCCGGTCGTGCCGAATCCGGACATCGTGCAGAATCCGCCTCCGGAGGTGAAGCCGGACGCCGTGCCCCCGGACGTCAAGCCCGACGCTACGCCGCCGGAAACGCCGCCGGAGCAGCCATTGTGACGGCACGGCAGCTCAAATAAGAGAAGCGATGCTGGAACCGCACATTTTTTGTGCGGTTCTTGCGTGTGCGTGCTGGCTCCCGAGTTTCGTGTTGCGCACTAAAGCGCAGATCTTACGCTTGCGCGTTTGTACTACGATGCTGGCGAGCAAGGGCACAAATGCGAACGCATCCCCCAAAAAATACTTTGTGATAATTTTCACTTTATCTATTGCATTCCGTTCGAGGGTGGCGTATATTGGAATCAACAAGACATTGTGATTTTAATCACAACCAAACGACGCGAAGATTTGTATGCTGTAGATATGGATCTTCGCTCCCTTTTTCGCAGACATGTGAATTAAATCACAATATATGATTTCAAGGAGGACTTCCCTATGAAAATCGTCGTTATTGGCTGCACCCATGCCGGCACCGCCGCCACCATTCAAATGGCCAAACGTTACCCCGACGCCCAAATTACCGTGTACGAACGCAATGATAATATCTCGTTCCTGTCGTGCGGCATCGCCCTCCATGTTGGCGGCGTCGTGCGGAACGCGGAGGAATTGTTCTACGCCCACCCCGACACGCTCGCCGAACTCGGCGTGAACACTCGGATGCGCCATGACGTGCTTGCAGTCGACACAGTCTATAAGACGGTGACCGTCCGCAACCTGGAGACTGAGGAAGTGCTCGTCGACAGCTATGACAAGCTGGTCGTCACGACAGGCTCGTGGCCGATCGTCCCGCAGATGCCTGGCATGGATCTCGACAGGGTGCTCCTCTGCAAAAACTACGCGCATGCCCAGACGATCATCGAAAAAGCGGCAACCACCAAGCGGATCACCGTCGTCGGCGCAGGCTATATCGGCGTAGAGCTGGTCGAAGCGTTCCATCAACTTGGCAAGACCGTGACGCTCATCGACAATACGCCGCGCGTCATGTTCAAATACCTCGATAAAGCGTTCACCGACATCGTCGAAGCGGATATGAAGGCGCGCGGCGTACGGCTCGCGCTCGGTCAGACGGTCACCGCGCTGGAGGGTCAAGATGGCACCGTCGCCCGCGTCGTCACGACAGAAGGCGCGTACGAATCGGACCTCGTCATCCTCTGTATCGGTTTCCGTCCGAATACCGAGCTGCTCAAGGGCCAGGTCATGATGCTCCCGAACGGCGCGATCGTCGTCGACGAGTATATGCGCACGAGCTGCCCGGACGTGTACGCCGCCGGCGATAGCTGCGCGATCCGCTACAATCCGACGGGCAAAGCGGCTTATATCCCGCTCGCGACCAATGCCGTCCGCATGGGCACGCTAGTGGCCATGAACATCATGGAGCCTCGCGTAAAGTATATGGGTACGCAAGGGACATCGGGCATCCGGATGTTCGAGTTGAACATCGCCTCGACCGGCATGACCGAACAAGCGGCGATCGATGCGGGCTTGAAGGTTCGGACGACGACGATCAGCGACAACTATCGTCCGGAGTTCATGCCGACCTACGAAAAGGCGCTGGTCAAGCTCGTCTACGAGGCAGACGGCGGACGCCTTGTCGGCGCGCAGGTACTATCGAAGGCTGACCTCACGCAGGCGGCCAACACATTGTCGGTATGCATCCAGAACCGGATGACCGTGGAGGAACTCGGCTTCGTGGACTTCTTCTTCCAGCCGCACTATAACAAGCCGTGGAACTTGCTCAATCAGGCGGGACTGCAGGCAGCGGCGGATCTGGAGGCGGCAAAGGCAGATCTCACGACAAGAGCCTAAAGGCTGTTAGGTCTTGCGGCCTTTAGAGATTGCGTGAGTATAGGGGTTGAAAAACTTCCCGGAAAACGATCTGGAATTTAGCTAGCCCACGATAAATAAAAAGGCTTGGCCGGCGGCCGTCTTCCTCTCAGGAAGGACGGATCGCAGCCAAGCCTTATTTGTGTGTCCCCGTTTCCGCTTCAGTCGGCCACGGCCCCGCAGCATTTCTTGAACTTCTTGCCGCTGCCGCACGGGCAAGGATCGTTGCGTCCGATCTTGCGGCCGGTCTGAATCGAGATGACGTCGGCCTGCTTCGACCGGTTCGGCATCTCCAATACATTGGAAGGAATGCCTGCGGACGATCTGGGCAGCTCCACCGGACGATGCCCCTTAAGCACCCATTGGCGCGTTTCGTTGTTCAGCCGGGCGAGCAGGCCGGCGAAGTCGTTGATCGTCGCCTCGTCTTCGATCGAGAATTCGAACTGCAGAATCTCGAAAGCGGCGCTCATCGATTTGCCGTTCTTGAACGTGTCCGCGCAGATCTCCGCGATGACGTCCGCTTCCTTCTGGTCCACCCTGTATTCGCGGACGAGGTAGCGGGCCAGTTCCTGATGCGCCTGCGTCCGTTCGACGAATTCGGGCTCGCCCGCCTTGAGGAGGTCCGCTCTGGTGAACGAGCGATAGTCGATATCGTCCCGCGACCGCTGGATGCGCAGCAAGCTCTGCGGGTCCTCCACATCGAGGTTCGAAAACAGGCCCTCCTCGTCCACATCGAACATCGCGCCGAAGTCGAGGGCGTCGACGAGCACTTCGAACACGTCGCTCTCCGTTTCGGACGGCCGTCCGGCCAGCTCCGTCAGCCGCGCCTCAAGCTCCTTCTCCGGCAGCACGCCGTAATAATAGAGCAAGCCTTGCGTAAACTTGATATTCTCGGTATTGCGCTTGATGTGAGCAGGGATATCCGTCAGCCCCTCGAGCTTCGCGAATGCCTCCACCAGCTCGCTCGGCATGACGAGCACCTTCTTGCCGTTAATCTGACCCGGGAACGCAATAGCCCGATCTCTGAGGTAATAAGCGACCGGACCCGCTTGCGGCGGATCATTCAGGAGCCCGTTATTTTTAACGAGCTTGCGGATGAGCGTCCACCGTTGTTCGTCCCACAGCGCCGTAGATGCTGCGGCGCTCTCCGCCAAGACCGGAGTCAGCCCGTCGATGAGCGCTTGCTTGCCGTTCTCGTTCATCCAATCGTATATCTTGAGCCGTCTGGCGATTCTCTGCAGCATGTCCCCGCTCAGAGCCGATAATGCGTCCCGAAGCGCTAAAGGCCAAGTCAACGCCGGCCACTCGCCGTCAAGCGTCAATTGTTCCGTCATTTTTCACCCTGCTCCCGTTTTTGCTTCATCTCCCCGAAGGGCCTAGATTCATTATGCGTTTGAACCGCATAAGCTGACAAGCCTTGCCGCGGGGACAACTCCCCTTCTCCAAAAATAAAAAGAGCCCGAACGGCTATCCGTCCGGACGCTCTGGAAGCGCGCGCGATCCGTTCACACGCCGGTGCGCTTCTTCTGATTATTCGGCTTTTTCTTGATCTGGCTGCGCATCTGCTTCACGTCGGTCGAAAAGCCGCTCTGCTGGCCGCCGCCTTGCGAGGCCGCCTGCTTCTTCTGCGCAAGACGCTGCTTCATCGCTTCCGCCAGGCTGATTTTTTTCTGCTCCTGCTTGTCCGCACCCGCGGACGGATTCGGTTCGTTGGTTGGTGTCACGGTCGTCGCCCCTCATTTGAAATGACGCTTAAAACCAGCTTGTATCATTATAACCCCGCTGCGTAAAAAGGGCCACGCCTTTGAGGCGCGGCTCCAGCTGTCGACGTGATGTATGACTTCCGTTCACCGGGATCAAATGCGCTGATCGGGCGGGAGCGGGCCGTCCTCCGCGACGATGCGGGGCAGCTCCCGGTCGATCGCTTCGTTGCGAAGCGCGCCGTCCGCCACGCTGTCTTGGGCGGGGGAGCTGGCGACGACGTCGTCGGCAAGTCCATTGTCGTGGCCGATCAGCAGCAGGAAGCGACCCTTGTCCACTTCCGGCGCGTACTCCAGCGCTTCGCCGTTCGAGAGGCCGATCTCCTCGAGTCGACCGGAGAGCTCGCTGTCCCCTCCCGCCTTGAAGATCCGCTTCACCTTGCCCAGCAGCGAATCCTTGCCGGCCGCGCCGCCCTCCACCTCGACCAGGTCCGCCGACTGCCCGAGGCTGCCCAGACTCCACGATTCCTCCCGGTCGGCGACGACCGTCAGGTCGTGGTCGGAATGCCCTCTTATTTTCAAAGACTGGATCGCGTCGATGACTTCGCTGCTCGTGTCGAATACGCCGTATACGGTCAAAGACATCCGCTGACACCTCCATTAATTGCACGGGATAAGCAACATTACCCCGTGCGCGCCCGGGTTAATCCTTGTTGGGATCGGCTGTGCCGGGGGTACTGAGTAATGATCCGCCAATCATCAAAGCGACAGGAGGAACAGCATTCATGAGAGCGGTAACCTTCCAGGGAAGCAAAGATATCCAGGTCAAAGAGGTCGAGGATCCAAAGCTGAAGCAAAAAGACGATATCATCGTCCGCATCACCTCCACGGCGATCTGCGGCTCGGATCTCCATATTTATCTCGGGGGCATGCCTACAACGAAGGATTTTGTCATCGGCCACGAGCCGATGGGCATCGTCGAGGAAGTCGGCCCCGAAGTGACGCGCGTCAAAAAAGGCGATCGCGTCGTCATCCCCTTCAACGTATCCTGCGGCAAATGTTATTTTTGCGAACACGACATGGAGAGTCAATGCGACAACTCGAATCCCCATCCGCCGCTCAAGGAGATCGACTCCGGCGGCTACCTCGGGTACACCGAGCGCTACGGCAACTACCCGGGCGGGCAGGCCGAATATCTCCACGTGCCGTACGGCAACTTCATGACGCTCGTCATCCCCGAATCGTGCGAGCTGCCGGACGAGTCGCTGCTCTTCTTGTCGGACGTGCTGCCGACCGCATATTGGAGCGTCGAAAACGCCGGCGTCAAGCCGGGCGATACCGTGACCGTGCTCGGTTGCGGACCGGTCGGGCTGATGGTCCAGAAGTTCGCTGCCATGAAGGGGGCGATGCGGATCATCGCTGTGGACAATGTCCCTTATCGCCTCGAGCACGCGCGCAGGATGAACAACGTCGAGACGATCAACTTCGAAGACTACGATGAGGTAGCCCTGCACATCCGCGAGATCACGAAGGGAGGCACGGACATCGTCATCGACTGCGTCGGCATGGACGGCAAGAAGAACGCGCTTGAGAAAATCGGCCAGAAGCTGAAGCTGCAGGGCGGCACGCTGAGCGCCATCGACATCGCAATGGACGCGGTTCGCAAGTTCGGCACGATCCAGCTGACCGGCGTGTACGGCGCGCTCTACAACATGTTTCCGCTGGGCCATATGTTCGAACGGAATCTCACTGTGAAAATGGGACAGGCGCCGGCCATCCACTACATGCCGAAGCTGTTCGACATGATCGTGAAGGGCGAGTTCGATCCGACCGAGATCATTACCCACCGGCTGCCGCTGGAGCAAGCCAGCGATGCCTACCGCATTTTCAACGAAAAGGAAGACGGCTGCATCAAGGTCGTGCTGAAGCCTTAAACCGTTCTGAACGGATAGCCCATCCTCGCGGCGGAGGATGGGTTTTTGACGTCGCCCGGGGAGCGCGCCCCTGCTATAATGGTACAAAAAGGTTGCACGGAGCAAGATTCCGGCATCGACGCCTGAAGGAGATTTCCGCTTGAAGTCCCGCATCGAGAAGTTTGAACGGATATTCGCCCAAAATCAATATGACGGTCCTTCGGAAGCAGACGGCGGATCCGAAAATTCGTATCTGATCCGCACCGGCGCGCTGCCCGTGCTTCTGTCCGCCCCGCATGCCGTCAACCATCCCCGCCACGGCGAAGTGAAGCCCGCGGACCTGTATACAGGCTCGATCGCAATGTTCGTGCAGGAGTTGACCGGCTGCCACGTCATTTGTTCCACCCGGAGCGAGAGCGAAGACCCCAACTATACGATCGCGGGAGCATACAAGGAGGCGGTCGCGGAGCTCGCCCGCGCGCACGGCATCCGATTCGTCATCGACCTGCACGGCGCGGCGGAATCCCACGACTTCGACGTGGACCTCGGCACGATGGGCGGCGCGTCCGGGCTCGCCCCATGCGTCTCTGAGATCAGGCGCCTGTTCGCGGAGCACGGTCTTGCTCGCGTGACGGAGAACAAAGCGTTTCCCGCCCGGCATCCCGGCACCGTGACCGCCTATGCCACGTCGGAGCTCGGCCTGGCTGCCCTGCAGGCGGAGATCAACCGCAAGTATCGCGACCCCGGCGACCCGGATGCGCTGGAAAAGCTAGTCGTGTCGCTTGAGCAGCTCGTGTATGCGCTGGGATCGACGTGCCAGACCGGCGCCAGCCGCGGCTTCGAGGCGATGTCTGCGGTCACCTATGCCGCCCGCGAGGAGGTGCTGCTCCATCCGCAGGACTTGGCGGAGCTGGGCCTTCTCCCCCATCTTCGCGTAAAGGCGACGGCCATGAACGGGCGGGAGACCGAATGCTATGTTGCATGCGACCGTTCCGTGCGCCGCGGCCGGATCAAGCTGTCCAAGCGGTGCAGAGACAAGCTCGGGCTGGGCGAAGATACACCGTCGGAGGCGGGGCTGGCGCTGCCGGGGGACGGACAAACTGTACTGGCCGCCATCGCTTCTAACGCGCGCGCCGGAGGCAATCGCGTTACGCTTGAGCGACCCGCGTACGAGTCCGTCCGCCGCGGCATCCCGCTTGTGGACGAGATCGCGAAGACGCATGTGCGGGCGTGTAAGGAACTCGAAGCCAAGTACGGACGCGACGTTGAGATCATGAATCCGGTCAACGGCTATCGCGTCCATGTGAGGCTGAAGGGCGCGGATACGGCCAAGCCTTCGTCCGTATATCTCGACCGCTATAATCTTCTGCTTCTCGGCGTAGAGCCAGGCGATACGAAGGGCAAGCTGATCTTGTCGGCCGCGAAGCGCAAAACCGCTCTTGGCGTACGGCTTCGCGGCTGGCTGCGCAGCGCCGTATCTTGGCCGGGCGACTTCCTGATCGGCCAGCGCGAGATCACGCTGCGGGTCGGCTACCTTTTCCCGTTCGACGAACGGCATCGGCTCGTGCGCGTGCATCCGAACGTACGGCGCTTCCTCGGCGTCGAAGAAAACGACCGGCTCTCCGTTTCTTACGGCGGCCGGACGATCGTACTCCCGGTCCTGGACGTGGATACGGAGCATATGGACCGGGTGGCGCGCATCGACGATGCCTTCGTGGACAGCCATCTGTACATCGGCATTCCCGCGCTCGACCGCAATCGTCTGGGCATCCCGAACATCGGCACGGCCATCCGCGTCAGGCGCAACCGGACCGCGCTGCTGTACAAGCATTTGAACAAGCTAATCCTGCCCGTCATCGCGCTTTGGTTCACGCTCGCGCAGATGTACCAGCAGTTCGGCTGGAAAGTTTGGCATCTCGTGCTGGCTTCGGTCGTGCTGCTTCCCGTCATTTTGTACACATCGCTCTCCGAGGAGCGGGCGAAGATCAAGTAGTTCGATCGGAGGCTGGCAGCACATGTCCATCACACAACAACGCGAAGCGGAAGATATGATCTACCGCTCCTACCTTCGCGCCGCCCCAGCTCTCCCGCTCGCGGGCGACAATATCGTACGGCGGCCCGACCTGACCCGCCGCCTGCTGGACGGCATCGGCGCTCCCGACCGGGGAAGGCGCTTCGTGCTCGTGACCGGCAGCAAAGGAAAGGGCTCGACCTCGCGGCTCATCTCTTCCCTGCTCGGTCATCTAGGCTACAAGGTCGGGCTCTTCACCTCGCCTCACTTGGTCGATTACCGGGAACGGATCCGGATCGACGGCCGTGCCATCGGAGCTTCCGACTTCGTGCGGCTGGCGAACAGGGTCGAGCCCGCATGGGAGACGATCGAACGCGGCCTTGGCGCATCTGAGTACCAGGGGCCCGTCGGCGTGTCGCTCGCGATCGCGGTCGCCTGGTTCGCGGAGCGGGACACCGACATCAACGTCATTGAATGCGGCCGGGGCGGGCGCTACGACGATACGAACGTACTCGCCAACGAATGGGCGGTCATCACGCCCATCTTAGAAGAGCATGTGCGTGAGCTCGGGCCGGGCATCGGCGATATCGTGCGGCACAAGCTGGGCATCGTGAAGGCGCCGGGGACGCGGGTCTACTTCGGCATGCAGCGGGACGACGTGCGTGCACGAATCGAGGCGGAGCTCGAAGCCGCGCGCGCGGAGATGATAGGGGCGGAAGAGCGGCCAGGAAACACTTCGCCTCGAATTCATGGCGTCGAGCGGTGCGCGGACGATTTTGAAGAGGGGCGCGGAAAAGGAGGGCATGCGAAGTTCACCGGCACGGCGTTCGCAGGCGAGTCGTTCGCGGCTGAACGGATCACGTTGAGCCCGGACGGGACGTCGTTCGACGTGAGAACGGACCGTGCCCGCTACCGCAACCTCTCGTTGCCGCTGCTGGGCGCCTTCCAGGCGGAAAACGCGGCCGTCGCGGTCAAGCTCTGCGAGGAAATCGCCGGCGCTGCGCTCGATCCGGCGACTGTCTCCGCCTGCTTCGCCGGCCTGCAGTGGCCGGGCCGCTGCGAAATCGTGAGCCGCGAGCCGCTCACGATCGTAGACGGCGCGATCCACCGCGACTCCGCGGCTTATCTGGTGCGCGTCGTCCGGGCGCTCGGTCTCGGCGAGCAAGCCCGGATCGCGGCCGTCGTCGGCGTGCCGCGCGACAAAGATTACGCCGGCGTCATCGAGGCGCTTGCCGGCGTCGCAAGCCGGATCCTCGTCACGCGGCCCGACGTCAGTCATCTTGCTTTTCCGGAAGATGCGCTGGAAGTCGCAAGTCGATACTGCCCGGAAGGAAGCGCCGCCTACCCGCTGCTCGCGGATGCGCTTGACGCGCTGCGCGCAGGGCCGCCTCCCGACTGCGTTCTCATCGTCGGCACCCAGACGCTGATCGGCAATGCGAAGCGGCTGTACGGACAGGGGCTGGAGGATATCGGGAAATAAGCGTTTTTTCCGGCAAAGTCGTGCATGCATAGAACGGAGCGAATACTGCCATTCTAATCCACGGCCCAGCAATCGCGGTCCTACAATGATCTTCCGGGAGGAAAGCAAACGTGAACAACTTCAACCTGTCCAGCCAGATCAACCAATGCGAGCACCTGATCCAGCAGCTCGTGAACCAAACGCAGCAAGCAAGTCAAATGTATCAACAAATGCAGCAGCAGGAGCAGCAAAACGCCGCTCGTCTGGAAGAGCTGGCTCAACGCGAGCACAAAGCGGTGCAAATGATCCAGCAGGCGCTGCACGGTCACCAAACGGCGATTCAGCAGCTTCAGCAAGTCAGCCAAATCTGCCGCCAGCTGGAGCAAAGCGCTAACATCCAATACTCGCAAAACGCCATTCACAACCAGCAACAATCCGGCTCGCAGTACGGCGGGTACAACGCCTATCCTCAGCAGCACCAATTCGCCCCGATGAATAACATCAACAACAGCGGCATGAACAGAAGCTTCCAATAATATAGGAAAGAAGCCGCTTGCCGGCCGATGACGTTCCTCGGCGCACGCGGCTTCTTTTTTATGCTCGCCCGCCAGGCAAGCGGAAATGCAGAACTCGTTGAAGGTCCCGATGCTTACAGCTTCTCGAACCTCAATGCGATAGCGTCTCTATACATCGCCTCAAGCTCCGATGAGCTCTCCGGATGCTGCCTGAAGTGATCGCCGAGCATCACCTTGTGGTTGATCTCGATGACGAGCGGTCCATGCGACGCCGTATCCAGGATGTCCACGGAGCAGAACGTCATGTCGAGGGCGGCAGCGGCCCGGACGGCGAGCGGCGATAATCGTCCGCGATCTTGCGCAGATACCTCGACCGAGAGTGCCCCCTCCGCCAGATTATGCTTCCAGGAGCTCGTCCTCTGCTTGCCCACACAGACACGCGCCTCGCCGGCGAGCACGACGACGCGATATTCGAGCTCCGCCTCGCGATAGGGCGATATGGCTGCGTGCCGCTCCAGCGCGTAGATGGCTTCAAGCGCCGATTGAAGTTCCTCCCGACTGCGCGTGCGGTAGACGTGCCGGCCCTGCGCGCCGTCATCCGGCTTCACGACCGTGTCGCCGCCGAAGCGAACGAACGCGTCTTCCGCGCGCGCCTGCGCCTCGGCGACCCCCCCGCCGAACCGGTAGCCCGGATGCGGCAGGAAGACATGCGCGACCGCAGGCACCCCGGCGGCGTGAAGCGCATCCGTTGCCGCGGACTTGCTTAGCGCGAGCGCCGATGCAGAGCTCGGATTAAGGCCGAGCTCCGCGTCCGTCATCAGGAAGCTCGCGTCCCCCCTGCGTACGCGATAGGTCAGATCCGGCGTGATCGTCTCGAACGAGACGCCGTCCCCGGCAACCGCCCGCTGGATCAGCTTCAAGTACGGGCGGGTCGTGATCGTCACGCCCCCTTCTTCCCGCGCTTGACTTTCAGCTTGTTCAGCCCGCTCCCGCCGCCCCCCTGCCGCCGTACTTTTCAATCGGTCCAGCCACGGATGCCCTTGCGGGAATTGCGCGCGCAAACCCTCGTTCAGCCACGCCCGCTCCCCGTCCATCAGCGAAGGCAGCACAGCCTCGAAGTCCATCCTGTCCTTGACGCGGATCGAAGCGCCCCCGCCCTTGTACAGCAGTTGAATCTCCGGCCGCAGGTAGGGGACGCCTTCGGCACTACGCAGGAAAAGACCGCCTTCCGGCCGGCGGACGGCTCGCGCTCTCCTGTACGTCCATTCCCCGTTCGCGATGTCGACGAGCATCAGCTGAAACGCCCATGGCGAGCGCGCGTCGCGCCTAACCCAGATGTCGCTTTCCGCCGTTAAGCGATCTCCGGATCGCAGCGGGCTTATTACGCCGTTTTCAGCCAAATGCAGTTCCCACTCTTTTGCCAGCCGTTCATGCAGCAGCGCTTGATCCTGAAGCCGCAGCAGAACATCGATATCGTCGTGCTGCCTCGTCTGCCTGCCCAGGTGCAGATCCAGCGCCCAGCCGCCGGCGACTCCCCAAGGAGCAGGCCAATCTGCGAACAATGCGCAAACCTCCTTCACGCTTAGCGGCGACCACTCGTAACCTTCGACCGTCATGCCCTTCCCACCCGTCCGTCCTTGATCCTCCTATTGTAAGGGATGCCGCAGCCGAAGCGAAGACGCACGCCGTATTTTTTCGATCCCGCTTGATATTCAGCCAACATTCAGTGGGGCTTAAAAGTCGTTTAAGGTTGGGCGCGCATAATGAACCTATCACCTGGAACGACCGCAGCACCTCACTCAACGATATAAGGAGGGCTCCTTATGGCCCAGCAGAAATGGATCAAATGGATCGTCGGCATGGCGGGCGTCGCGATGTTCTCCGGCTTCGTCGGCATATTGTCGCACGGCGCGCAAGCCAACGAGAGCCCTGCGAACGCTTCGTCCGGTTCGGACGGCGGCTCGATCGCCCAAAACGACGACGATGTCACCGGCCAATGGCAGAATCAGCTCGGCGGCGGGCAGGGCGGCAGCGGGAACGACGGAAGCATGAACGGCGGTTCCGACATCTTCGGGGGAATCGACAACGGGAACGGAAACGGCAATCAGAGCGAATTCCATGGAAGAGGCGGCATGCGGACGCACGCTTCTTGAGCGGAACGGAGGAGGACATCATGGAAACCGACACCTTCAAGGCGATGAATACGACGATCGCGCTGCAAGGACTTCCCGAGCGCTGGCGAACGCTCGCGCGCAGCTGGTTCGCGTTCGCCGAAGCGCAGCTGAGCCGGTTCCTTCCGGACAGCGAGCTGTCGCGGCTCAACCGCGCCGAAGGGCGGCCGTTCGCCGCTACGCCGCTGCTCTATCAACTGCTTGCCGAAGCCGACCGGTACTGCCGCGAGACGAACGGTTTGTTCAGCCCGTATCTGGGACGGGTTATGGAGCGGCTGGGGTACGACGACAGCTTCGAACGACTGGATGCCGGCGGTACGGACAAGGGCCTTGGATCGGCGGAGAGCCGCGGATCGGACCAAATGCCAGATTCAGATGAAAGCCGCGTGTTGAACGAGACACTCGGATCGGACGCGTGTTACAGATCGGGGTGGCACGAAAGAGAAGCGAAAGCGACCGGCAAGCCTGAGGCCGATAACGGTACAGCATCGGCAGGCGACATCGACGGACTGCGCGTTCCGGACGTCCGCCCTGCGGAGCTCGATCCGCGATCCCGCATCATCCGGCTTCGCCCGGAGCTGGCGGCGGACCTTGGCGGCATCGCCAAGGGATGGACAGCCCGGCATCTGGCGAAGCTGGCCAAGCAAGATGGCGTACGGGCCGGCGCTATCGGCGCCGGCGGCGATCTGATCCTGTGGGGCAGCCCGCCCGACGGTTGGCGGATCGGCATCGCCGATCCTTGGCAGCTGCAGGCGGACAAGTTCGAGCTGACGCTGCGCAAAGGCGCCGGCATCGCGACCAGCAGCGCGATCAGACGCCGCTGGAAAAGCAAGGACGGCGCCTTGCGGCACCACATCGTCGATCCGCGCACGGGCGACCCCGCCCAGACCGATCTGGCGCAGGCGACAGTCATCGCGCCGGACGCCGTCATGGCGGAGGTGTATGTCAAGTGCGTCCTGCTGCTCGGCGCGGACGCCGGCAAAGCCTGGCTCGAGCGCCACAATCCCGGCTGCGCGATGGTCGGCATTTTAAAGAACGGCGAGATGCGCTTCGGCGGAGACCTGGAGCCGTTCGCCATGAAGGAGGCTGGTGGATATGAGCGGATTAGCTGACCTGCTGACAGTCTGGACGACCACCCGGGCCGCCGGCATCACCTGCTACTTGCTGCTGTTTCTCTCGACCGCCGCAGGCATCCTGACGGGCCTCAAGCTGTTCGGACCCAAGACGCGCGCAGCCGTGCTCTTCATTCATCAATCCAGCGGCTGGTTTGGTTTTCTGTTCGGCGCCCTGCATGGCAGCGTGCTGCTATTCGACCAATACGTCGGCTATAACGCTTCTGAATTGCTCATCCCGTTCACCGCCCGGTCCCACCCCGTGCTGAATGGACTCGGCACGCTCAGTTTCTACGTCGCGCTCCTCCTGATCGCTTCCTCGGACATGATGAAGCGAATCGGCAAAAAGGCGTGGCGCGCCATTCACTTCCTCGCGTTTCCCGGCTTCGCGATGGGCCTGGTGCATGGCATCCTGCTCGGCACCGATACGCAGGAAATCTGGATGAAGTGGACGTACGTGGCGACCGCCGGCGTGATCGTCGTCCTCACCGTTTTCCGAATCGTCGTGCCCCGCCCGGCCGGCGCCGCCAAGACGAAGGCCAAGGCAGCCGCATGAACAAGAAAACCGTCAGGGAAGATCAACCTGACGGTTCTTTGCTTGCCCCCTTCGTGCCGCGCTAGGGTGGATGGCAATGTTGCTGCACCGCCACTCGAGCTGCGGGCGGTGGGTGAATGGCATTGTTGCTTCACCGTATTCGCGCGGCTCGCGTGGGTGAATGGCATTGTTGCTAAACCGCCATTCGTGCCGCGCGCGATGGGAGATTAGAATTGTTGCTAAACTGCAACTAATTTCCTTTCTTCGATCTGTGTTTGGGTCCGCAAGTGCTAAAGTGCAACTAATGCACGTTCAGAAGCTGATTTTGCATCACAGGGAAATAGATTAATTGCACATTAGCGCTTATCGGACACTGGCAGGTCGATTTGGACTCAATTAGTTGCAAATTGGCACTTATCTCCTCCGAAATTTCGAACCTATAAGCCTTGCGCTCTTGCTCTCTTGCGCTTCAGCCGACGCGTACCACGAGCGCATTGCTCAGCTTGCGGCCCGGCGCCGTCAAGTATTTGCCGCCGACCCATAGGCCGCTCGACGCCCCGCCGTCGAGGTTCATCGCCTGCCAGGCGCCCGCCTGCTTCATGATCTCCGCCAGCTGCGGGATCGTCGCGCCGCCTGTCGTGAGCAGGATCAGCCGATGGTCGCGGGTAATGCCAAGCGCGCTGCGCGCCCCGCCGTTCGTCAGGATTTTCGGATCCCGGAAGCCCTCCCCTAGCACGTTCAGCGATATCTTCCCGTCGGTCACGAGCCGCGGACCCGCTTGAAGCGCGCCGTCCACGCTCCCCGCTTTGAAGCGATCCATGAAGGACAGGCCGGGTATAATGTCCGAGAGCAGATTGCGGTCGTAGACGAAGGTCGCCCGCTTGTCTCCGGAACTGTTTTTCTTCAGCACGCCGCCACCCGCGATATAGCCGTAAGGCGTCTTGAAGTCGCCGTCGGTATAGGCGTCGAAAAAGGTGCCGTTAATCGCGACCGCGGCTTTCGCCCGCTTGGCCATGCTGGCGAGCTCTTCGACCTTGCCGATCCGGTCGCCGGCGAGCACCGTGTCCAAGCGGACGCCCGGGTGCAGCAGCGCGACAGTGACGACTTGCGCCGAATGCGTTTTGCCGCCGACCTTAAAGCGCTTCGTCTGCTGAACGACCGGCTTCAGGTCGGCCGGGGGCTGCCCGGGCGCAATGGGCAACCGCAGCTGTTCGCCGCCCGGGGCAAGCAGCCGTCCGGCGCCGGCGTCCGTATCCCGGCTCAGCGTCCAGCCGAACGCCGAGCCCAGCGCGGACAGCGGGACGAGCGCGCTGCCGCCTTGCTTGAACGGAGCGGCCTTGAGCGCCTCGGGCTCGCCGTTCAAGCTTGCCGTCTTGCTGTTTATCGTCACCGCGAGCGTGTCTTCGTCACGGACGATACGGACCTCGCTTCCATCTCCTGCGAGCGCCGCATGCGCATTCGCGAACCCTTCCAGCGACCGCACCGTCACGAACGATTGCCCCTCCGCGTTGACGTATATGAATCCCTTGGCGGGTGCCGCCGTCTGCGCCTTCACGCTCTGAGCCGGCAAAGCCCCCGCTGCCAACCCGATTGCGAATATGGCTGCGATCCATGATTTTCTTTTCATCGTCGATGTCTCCTCTATCCGAATCTCTCCTTGTTTATCGGCAGTTCGCGATCATAATACAAGTAACGGTCCTCCCTGCTACAAAACCGGCCCGACATACGTCTTATTAGGTGGAAAGGGGGCAGTCGCGACATGGAGGAAGGCGCGCGGATACCCGAGCTGTTCCAGCGCCTGTTCCGGGAGCACTACCCCGGGGTGGCGAGGAAGCTCTATGCACTGACCGGCGATTATGCCGTCGCGGAGGATTTGGCCCAGGAAGTATTCCTGCGGCTCTACAGGAACCCGCCGGATCGGCTTGAGGCGTTCGGCGCGTGGCTGCACCGGGTGCTGACCCGCGTGGGCTACGATTATTTGAGACAAAGGGCGTCGGGCAAGGCGCTAATGGAAAAGGAAGCCGCGCGCGTGACGGTGTGGTCGGAAGGCTCCGCCCCTTCGGGAGAGACGGAGGTCATCCGCGAGTGGGAAATCGACGTGGTCCGCCGGGTGCTTCGGAAGCTCTCGGATCGCGACCGGACCGCGCTGCTGCTTCGGGAGGAAGGGTACAGCTACGAGGAGATCGCCCATCGGCTGGAGGTCAATCCGAAGATCGTCGGCACGCTGCTGGCGCGGGCGGAGGCCCGTCTGAAGAAGCAATACGGACAGGAGGAGGAGCGGCACGATGGACAGCGAAGCGAATCGGACCGACGGGAAGCCGATCTTTGATACGGACCGGGCTTGGGAGCGGTTCGAACGATCCGCGAACGGGGATCCTGCGGCGGCGTTCTGGCAGCAAGCCACGGCAGAGCGTCTGTTGGATAAAGAGCGCATCGAAGCCAGATCGAATGAAGAGCCGGAAAATCGGATAACGGAGGGCGGCTGGAAGATGAAGCGAACGGAAACGATTCTGGCTACGAAGGGAATGCAAAGCACGACGGGAATGCAAGATACGACTGAAATGGACGGCACGCAGAAAACCCAGGGGACGCAGAAGTCACCGGTTATCCGTTCCGGGCAGGAAGCTGGCGCGCGCGTACGCTTCGGCATGAGCGGCGCTTGGCGGACGGAGCGGCCGGCGAAGCGCAGGCTTCGCCGAGGGTCCGTGGTCGCAGCGGCCGTCATGGCCGTCAGCCTGCTCTTATCGCCTTGGGGCGACCGGACGCTGGCGGCCATGCTGCATACGTTCCGCGTCCAGCACGTAGTCGGCGTCGGCATCTCTCCGGATGACATGGCGGCGATCTCCGGCTTGCTCGAACGGGGTTCTCCCGAGGGAGACCGGCGCTTCGAACTGGCGCAGTACGGCACGTTGACCCAATCGGGCGGAGGGGAAGCCCGTACCGTCACCTGGGCGGAAGCGAAAAATCGGATGGGAGCGTCTCTGCGCCAGCTGGATCATCCCGATGCCCTCTCCTTTCAACCGGCCTCCACGCTGACGTTCCGTCTGAACGTGAAGGCAGTCAACCGTCTGCTCACCCGCTTTGGCAGCAGCACCGCGCTGCCTGCGGAGGCGGACGGCAAAGCTATAACGCTGCACATTCCCGACGGCATCGCCATGGAAGGCCTGCTGGCGGGCAAGCCGGCGCGCCTGCTCCAATTCGGCAAGCCGGAATTGACGGTGGAAGGCGGCATCGACGCATCCCACGTCCGCGAGGCGATACTGGGGCTGCCCGTGCTCCCGGACAGCCTGCGCACCAAGCTGGCCGCCATCGGCGATTGGCAGAGCACGCTGCCCGTGCCGGCGCGCGACGGTGCCACCGAGAGCCTGCGGCTGGGCGATCATGATGCGGTCATGACCGCCGGCGACGCCAAGCGTTTCCTGCTCTGGCTTGACGGCGATCGAATGAGCTTGCTAAGCGTCGATACCGCAGATTTTCCCGAAGCGTCCGCGTTCCGGGTGGCGACCGAGGAGCTTGTCAAGCGATGACGATGATCGATACGGAACAACTGACGAAGACCTACAATGGCCGCGGAGGCTGCCGCGACATTACGCTGCAGGTACCGGCGGGCTGCATTTTCGGCCTGCTGGGACCGAACGGCGCCGGCAAAAGCACGTTCGTGAAAATGCTGGCCGGACTCCACCGCCCCGACGCCGGGCGGGCGGCCGTGCTGGGGCTGCCCCTCGGCCGGCCGGAAGCGCGGCGCAAGCTCGGGTACTTGCCCGAGCTGTTTCGCTTTCAGGATTGGCTGACTGCCGAGGAGGTGCTCCGCTTTCACGGCCGGCTTGGCGGACTAAGCTCGAGAGACACGCGGTCCGCCGATTTTCGCCGCCGGGCCCGGGACACTTTGGAGCTGGTCGGCTTGTCCGAGGCTGCGAACCGCAGGGTCGGCGGCTTCTCCAAGGGCATGCAGCAGCGCCTCGGGCTGGCAGCCGCCCTCCTTCTGGATCCGGAGCTCGTCATTCTGGACGAACCCGCTTCTGCGCTCGATCCGATCGGCCGGCACGAGATTCGCGTCCTGCTGAAGCGGCTCAAGGACAAAGGCGTAACGGTATTTCTCAATACGCATCTGCTAGAGGACGTGGAGGCGTTGTGCGATCAAGCCGCCTTCATGTACGGAGGCGAGCTGCTGGCGTCGGGACCGCTGCGCGAGCTGCTCGGCGGCGACGGCGATCAGGGAGCAGACGGCGTCAACTGGCGTTTCCGCCTTGGGGGCTGGCTGCCGGACGCTTGGTCAGAGCTGAGCGCGACGGCAGGCCGCGCCCTCTCCTCCGAGCTGCGCCTGGTCGAGTCCGACGACAGCGGCAACGTCCTTGTGAGCACCCGCGTCTCGGACCGGGAGCAGGCGGGGTACCTATGCGCGCTTTTCATCGCCGGCGGCTTGACCTTGTATGAGTCCGGGCCCGAGCCCCTGAGCCTGGAAGCTTGGTTCCTCCGGATGGCCCAATCCCGCCAAGGAGGCATATACCGATGAGCTTATACATTTCCGCCACCTTCAAGGAGCTGACGCGCAAGCGGGTATTTCTAGTCACGCTCATTTTAACAGGCGTCTTCCTGCTCCTTTTCGGCATCGGGCTCAAAGAAGTGACCGACATAGCCGCACAGGAGTCGGAGGCCTCCGCCAAACAGCTTGTCGACAGCATGGTGTTCATGATACTGGGGCTTTTTTTCGCTCAATTTCTGGCTTCCTTTTTCGTACTCTTTTCTACGATGGGGACCGTTACCGGCGAACGGGAGAGCGGTTTGCTGCTGGCCGTCGCCGCCCGCCCGTTTCCCCGCTGGAAGCTTTATCTCGCCAAATGGCTGGGCCACGCCGTCTGGATCGCCGTATATAGCTCGATCTTGTTCCTCGCGGTCGTCTGGACCGTTCACGGCATAACGGGACTCAACCTGCTGGCGGGCGATCTCGTGCGGGGCTTCGCGCTGTTCCTCTGGATGCCGCTTCTGCTGCTCACGCTGACGATGCTGGGCTCCGTCTATTTGCCGATGCTCGGCAACGGCATCTGTGCCGCCCTGCTGTACGGGCTCGCCCTCTTCAGCGGGCTGGTTGAAGGCATATCGAGCGAAGGAGGCGTTCTTCCGGCTATGCAGAAGTTCACCCTGTTGACCGGACTGCTCCTGCCCACGGACTCGGTCTACAGAAGAAGCCTATACGAGCTCATGGGAGGGTCGGATTGGGCCGGCCTGACGAGCACGTACATGGGGCCCTTTTCAATACCGAGCATCCCCTCGAATGCCTTCCTCCTGTACTCGGTCGTATATGCGGCAGTGCTGCTCTGGCTGGGCTGCAGGGCGTTCAGCCGGAAGGATTTGTAGTCTCCTCACCTCGTCGCGAGCATGCAAAAAAGGAATGCCCGATCGCCCTGTTTTCGGCGATAAGGCATTCCTTTTTCGTTAAACGATGCGAACAGTCGCGTGCCGAACCGGATTCGGTCCCGGACCGCAAGAGACCTATGCTCCGTTGGCTGCAAACCTCGTCTAACGTTGCTTATGATCGTACGCGCCCTGAATCGTTAAACTTAAGACCTATGGGTATCCGTCGGCTGCGCCTTGAGCGAGAACGGTCGTGGCCCTTGATACGGGCGGCCTCCGGACTGCGGACGCCCGCCTCCGGCAGGCGCATTGCTCGTCCGCGCCGCGGGGGCGCGGTTCGGGTTGCCGCGTCCTGCAGGCGCCGGTTGCTGCTGGGCTCTGCCCGAGCCGGATCGGCCCCCGCCCGCCGAAGCGTCCGGCCGGCTGCCGCCGCTATCGCGGTTCCCCGCCTGCCGGCCGCCGCGTCCTGCGTCCTGCGGACCTGCGCCGCGTCCCGCCTCCTGCTTGCCGCCGCGTGCGGGCGCCTGCCGGCCGCCTTGGCCGGCTTCTTGACGGCCGCCGCCTTGGCCGGCTCCCTGCCGACCGCCGCCTTGGCGACCGCGTCCGCCGCGCTGCTGCTCGCCTTCATCCTTCGGCTCTGCCGGCGCGGAACCCATCGGATACGGGTGCCCCTTGATCTCCGGTATTTTTTTACCGATCAGCTTCTGGATATCCCGCAGATACGGCAGTTCCTCTTCCTCGCAGAGCGAGATCGCGATGCCGCTCAGACCCGCCCGGCCGGTACGGCCGATCCGGTGAACGTAGGTCTCCGGCTCGTTCGGCAGGTTGAAGTTGATGACATGAGAGAGTTCGTCGATGTCGATGCCCCGGGCCGCGATGTCCGTCGCGACCAATACACGGGTCGTACCGTTCTTGAAGCCCGCGAGCGCGTTCTGCCGGGCGTTCTGCGACTTGTTGCCGTGAATCGCGGCAGCGGAGATGCCCGCCTTCGCCAGATGGCGAACGACGCGGTCTGCGCCGTGCTTCGTGCGAGTGAAAACGAGCGCGGACACGATCCCCTTGTCCTTGAGCAGATCGTTGAGCAGGCTCTGCTTGTTCGCCTTGTCCACCAGATAGACGGATTGTTCGATCCGCTCCGCCGTGGACGATACCGGCGTTACTTCGACCTTGGCCGGATTGACCAGGATCGTCTGCACCATCTTCGTGATCTCGTCGGGCATCGTCGCCGAAAACAGCAGCGTCTGACGCTTCTGCGGCACCTTAGCGATGATGCGCTTCACATCGTGCACGAAGCCCATGTCGAGCATCCGGTCCGCCTCATCCAGGACGAGAATCTGCACGTGCGAGAGGTCGATGAAGCCCTGGTTCATCAGATCGATGAGCCGGCCGGGCGTGGCGATGACGATATCCGCGCCGCGCGCGAGCGATTCCTCTTGAGGCTTCTGCGAGACGCCGCCGAAGATGACGATGCTGCGCAGGTCCACGTGCCGCCCATAGGCACGCACGTTGTCATAGATTTGAATCGCGAGCTCGCGCGTAGGCGTCAGCACGAGCGAGCGGATAGGCCGGCGCTTGCCCGGCGGCTTCTGCTGCTCGCTCAGCAGCTGGATCATCGGCAGCGAGAAGGCCGCCGTCTTGCCCGTGCCCGTCTGGGCGCAGCCGAACAGGTCCCGGCCCGCCAGCACCACCGGGATCGCCTGCTCCTGAATCGGCGTCGGCGTCGTATAGTTTTCTTCGCTCAGCGCTTTGAGGATCGCCGGCTTAAGTTTAAGGTCAGTGAAGTTCATGTAATCTCCTTTATGTTAAAGCGTATCGTTCAACGGTCATGCCAAGCATTATACCTTACCTGAGACCGCGATTGAAAGGCAATGACGCCATATCGCCCCATGAAAATGCAAAAAAAGGCAAATTCCACGCAGCTTCTAAGCGTATGCCTGCCTTTTCTGCTACTATTAAATAAACTGTACCCGTTTCAAAGGGGAGACGACCCATAATGAGCAACGATGCGCAGGGACATTCGAACGGCGACTTCAAAGTCGTCACGCTATGCGGCTCTACGCGATTCAAATCGGATTTCGAGCGCGTCAACGCCGAGTTGACGCTTGCGGGCAACGTCGTCATCTCCGTCGGGGTTTTCGTTCACGCAGGCGTACCCGCCGTTTCGGAGGACCAGAAACGGCTGCTCGATCACATTCATCTGCAAAAAATCGATATGGCCGACGAGATTTTCGTCGTCAATCCGGGCGGATATATCGGCGACAGCACGCGGGGCGAGATCGAATACGCGATAAAAACGGGCGTCCCCGTCCGCTATCTCGTCCCTCCGGTTCCGAACGATCCGGGCGCGCATTCCGAGGGGAGGCACGCGCCATGACCCTTATCGTGACCGCCGAATCTCCCGAGGGACGGTATCTGCGGCGATCGGATCCCGTACTGGGCCGACTGATCGAACGCATCGGCGAGATTCGTTTGTCGCCGAGCCGCTCGCCTTACGAAGCCCTCGTCGGCTCTATCGTCTCCCAGATGCTCTCCTCCAAAGTCGCCGGCGTGATCAAACAGCGGCTGACGACGTTAATAGGCGGTCCGCTCGCGCCCGAGACGCTGCTTGCGCACGACGAAGAGACCCTGCGGGGCATCGGGCTCTCTTACGCCAAGATCCGCTCGATCCACGATCTCTCCCGGCGGACTTTATCGGGCAAGTTGGACTACGAAGCGCTCGGCGTTCTGCCGGAAGCGGAAGCCGTTTCCATGCTGACGCAGGTGAAGGGAATCGGAAAATGGACAGCCGAGATGTTCCTGATCTTCTCGCTCGGCCGGCCGGACGTGCTCTCTCTCGGAGACGCCGGCTTGCAGCGCTCGGCCCAATGGCTGTACGGACGCCTCAACCCCCACGAAGCGCCCGGCTGCCTGGGACGGTACGCGGATCGGTGGAGCCCGTACCGCAGCATCGCCTGCCTCTATTTGTGGCGGGCGATCGACGACGGCTACGTGGACGGGCGGTCGGAGCTGTAGCGAATGCGGAGATTTTACCTTTAAAACGAAAGCAAGCGCAGGCGGGCGCCTGCGCTTGTTTTTCCGGACTTCAATTAGATGCGCTCCAGGAACGGAATCGCCATCGCGGCGATTCGGGCGTGGCCCCGCGCATTTGGATGCAGTCCGTCGTCCGTGAACAGCGGGAGCGTGAGCCGATTCAGCCCGCTCTCCGCGTACAAGTCGAGCACCGGCAGCGCATACTCCCGCCCGAGCGCGGACACCGCCTCCGCATAGTCGCCGAGCCGATGTCCCTGAGCGTTGGGACGGACGATATCATAGCCGTCCTTGTCCCGCTGCAGCGGCGTCCAAAGACTCAGGCGGCAGCCCGGATTCGCCGCCAGCACGGCTTCGATCAGCGTCCGGTACGCGCCGACGAACGTCGCCGGGTCATAGCCGTCCCGGCTGCCCAGCGGCTTGTCGAGCCGATAATCGTTCGTTCCGGCGAAAACGGTCGCGCAGTCCAGCCCCGTATCGACCGACGCCGCCATATTGACGGTAGCGCCTTCGTCGGTCGCGCCGCCGGCCGTCATCGGACAGCCGCTCCTGCCGTAGTTAAGCACCTCCGCGAAGCCTAGCGCATCCCGTACGATCGGCTGATAGCCGTTCGCTGCCGTGATGCTGTCTCCCAGCGTGCCCCAGCGTTTGCCTTGCCACTTCATGCCGCTCACGCTCCAATCCAATCCGAATGACCGCTTCTTACTCGGCCGCCGCCGGTTCGCCCAGCCACGCGCCCTGTTCCACGAGCAGGCGCTGAAGCTCGGGCACCCAAACCTCGCGCGAGCCTGTCCCGTCGCGCAGCGCCAGCGCCGAAGCAGTACCCGAAGCTTGCCCCATGGCGAAACAATTCGGCATGACTCGCAGCGACCCCTGCACCGCGCGATCCGACGATGCGGCGCGTCCGGGCACCCACAAGTTGTCGATGCCGACTGGCAGCAGCACCCGGTACGGCACGCCGTGCGACTGCCCCGGCTTCAGGTGCGTGAAGGTCATCTTGCCTTTGCTGTTCGCGAGATGAATGTCGATATAGTAAGCGTTGCGCGCGATGTCGTCCGGAAAGGAGCGGGCGTTCATGAAGTCGTCCGCCGTCAGCACGTAGTCGCCCTCGATCCGCCGCGTCTCCCGGATGCCGACCTGCTCGCCGCTCGCGACCAGATGCGCGCGCTCGAAGCCTGGCACGTATTTTTGAAAAAAGCGCAGCTGCCGCTCCACGAGCCGTCTCCCCTCGATCGCGCCGCGTGTCAGATCCTCGGCCTTCGTGCCGTCGATGCCGAACACGTGACCGAAGTTGACGCCGACGAGATAGTCGTTCACCCAAGCCAGGCCGGAGATCGATTTGCGCCCTTCGGGAAGGGCCCCTTCCGCGATCGCCCTTTCGACCGTCGCGTGCAGCTGCCCCGAATCGCCGGTCTCCTCGAGATAGCCGCGAAAGCGTGCGCGGTCGACGTTCGCCAGCAGATAGCACATGGACCCCGGCTGCAGCTCGCCCTCTTCGCCGCCCTTCTGAAAAGGAACGCCGGCCAGCGCCGCGATGTCCGCATCGCCGGTGGCGTCGATCACGTATCGCGCCCGGACGACCGAGCGGCCCGACTTGTTGACGACGACGATTCCCTCGATGCGGCGGCCGTCCTCCGACTTCAACACGTCGTAGACGAAGGAGTGGAAAAGCGTCCGGACGCCATGCTCTTCAAGGGCGTCGTCGTACACGCGCTTCAGCGTCTCGGGGTCGATCGGCACCCAGTCGAGCGTATCCTTGTATTCGCTCCGGTAGTCATCGTTGCACGCCTGCTTCATCCGCTCCATCAGCGCCATGCCGATGCCGCGGACGATCGGCTTCTCCTTGTCCGTGAACGGACAGAAGGCCGGCACGAGCGACACCGTCCCCATGCCGCCGAGGTAGCCGCGCTGCTCGACGAGCAGCACGGTCGCGCCGTTCATGGCGGCGGCCACGGCAGCCCCGATTCCGGACGCGCCGCCGCCTACGACGACGACATCGGCCTCGTGCGAGACGGGAACCTCCTTCGCGGGCAGCGTCACGCTTTTCCTCTGCGCAAGTTCTTCCGTATTGAAGCTCATATCTCCGCTCCTCCCGCGCCGTTCTCCAGGCAGAGCCGGATCAGATCGTTCACGTCCGCCGTCGCCAGGCATTCCACCGTATCGGCCGCGCCGTAGTAGATCTTCACTTCGCCGGAGTCTTCCAGAATCATGCCGCCGGGGAAGATGACGTCGTTGCGGAAGCCGCCGGCCGTCTCGTAGGGCGCTTCCGGCGCGAGCAGCGGCGCGCGGGACATGCCGACGATCTTGCCCGGATCGTCCAGGTCGAGCAGCATGATGCCGGCCGAGTAGCGCTTCTTCCAAGCCGGCTCCCACCCGTTCTTGCCGCGCGCAGGATCGATGTCCACGGCGTGGAACGTCGTCAGCCAGCCCTTGTCCGTCTTGACCGGCGGCGCGCCCGGACCGATCTTGTCGTTGGCGAACGGCACGTGCTCGACGCCCATGACGAGGCGGGAACCGCCCCAGTAGCGCAGATCCGGCGAATCCGACAGCCACATGTCGAAGCGGTCGACGCCTCCGCGGCTGTATACCGGGAACGGGCGCTCGAGCCGCACGTACTTGCCGCCGACCCGCTCGGGAAACAGCACCATGTTGCGATTGTCCGGCACGGACAGGCTCAAGACGTCGAAGCGGCTGAAGTCGTCCGTGACCGCGATGCCGCCGCGCACGCCATGCATCGTGTCGACCGCGAAGCACAGATGGCAGCGGCCGTCGATGACGGTCAGCCGGGGGTCGTACACGCGCGTCACTTCCTCGTCGTGCCAGCGCCAGCAAGGCGCAGGCTGCACCTCCCAGGTCACGCCGTCGTCGCTGTAGGCGAGACCCAGATTCGTCGTGCAGTGCGGTTCGATCGTGCCGAGCGCCGCATTGCCGTAGTCGTTGCGGAACACCATGACGTACTTGCCCTCATATTTGGTTACCCCTGCGTTGAACACCATCGCCGGCCCGTAAGGCACGTCCTCCGGCTTCAGAATCGGATTCGCCGGATGGCGGCGGACGAGCGAGCTGGACGCCAGCGCGCCGATCGTCGATACAGTCATGCGTTTACCCTCCATATTGTCTTTATGTCATTGTCTCTATGTCTAGCCTTTGACGGAGCCGGCCGTCACCTGCATGAACGACTTGTTCGCCAGCATGTACACGACCAGCATCGGCAGGATGGACAGGCAGGCGCCGGCCATCATCAGATTGAGCTGCATCGCCGCCGAGGCGCCGTACCGAAGATTGGCGAGCCCGACGGTCAGCGTCTGCAGGCCGGGATCGGTCAGCGTGAACACGAGCGGCAGAATATATTCGTTCCACGCGTGGCGGAAGGCGAACAGTCCCGATACGCCGAGTCCCGGCGCGAGCAGCGGAAGAATGATCCGGTAGAAGGTGCGGATGAAGCCGGAGCCGTCCAGCATGGCCGACTCGTCGAGCTCCCGCGGGATCGCCTTAAAGAATCCAAGCAGAATGAAGAAAGTGCTGGCGTGCGCGCTGATGAGGATGAGAATGACGCCCCACAGCGAGGAGCTCAGGTGCAGCTTGACCATCAGGTCGAACTGCGGCCGCAGCACGACCGCGCCGACCGAGACGAACATCGTAGACGCCTGAAGCCCGACATATAGGGACTTGCCGGGAAAATGCCGGCGGTCGACGACATAGGCGGCCGCGGCAGCGACAAGCAGCGTGCCGACCGTCGCCGCGACGCTCATGTAGACGCTGTTCCAGGTGAAGCGGGCGAAGTTGCTCTGGCGCCACGCCTCCGCGTAATTGTGGAATTGCCAACTGCTCGGCAAAATACGACCGCCGCCCATCAGCTCGGCATTGGTCATCAGCGAGCCGGTCACGGTCATGAGGATGGGGAACAGGGTAAGCAGGGCGACCGCCAGCAGAAATATCCAAAGGACCGCCCGGCCGGCGATCGCCGCAAGCCGCGCTCCTGCCCAACCGAAAGCGGCGCCATCCTGTCGCTTGCGCGGGACCGGCTTGCCCATTGCCGCCGTTTGTTCGTTCATGCGAGTCGCCTCCTTAGAACACCTTGTTCATTTTACGGCTCATCCAGTAGTACGCCGCCGTGATGATGCCGACGATGACGGCGGTCGTAAAGCCGACCGCGCTGCCGTATCCGAACTGCTGGTCGGCCGGCGCGCCTGACGTGGCCACCGGGAAAAGCAGCTTGTACAAATACAAGTACATGACTTCCGTCTTGCCGATCGGACCGCCCTCCGTCATGACCATGATGCTCTCGTACCCCTTGAGCGACGCGATAATGGCCAGCATGATGATGATCTGCATGACCGGACCGAGCATCGGCACCGTGATGCGCCAAAAGCGCTGCATCGGACCCGCGCCGTCGATGGCCGCCGCCTCGTACAGGTCGTGCGGAATGCTCTGGAGTCCCGCCAGGAACAGCAGCATGTAGTTGCCGACGGCGCCCCACGCAGCCGCCAGGATGACGGTCAGCATCGCGTGCTTCGGCCCGAGCCATTCGAACGGGCTGCCGATCAGATGGTATTTCATAAGCAGCTGGTTGACCATGCCGTTGTACGAGTTGAAAATCAGATAGAAGACGACGGCGATGACCGCCGTGCTGACGACCGTGGGCATAAAAAACACCGCGCGCAAGAAATGGCGCCCGCGGAGCCTGCCGTTCAGGATGACGGCCAACACCAGCGACAGCGGCACCGTGATGAGCAGCTTGCCGCCCGCGAATACGAACGTATTGCGCACCGATTCCCAGAACGCCGTATCGCGCAGCAGCCGCCTGAAGTTTTCCAGTCCGACGAACGTCTCTTCGCCGTAGCCGGGATAATCGTAAAACATATAGCGAAGCACCCAGATCAACGGGTAAATGCCGAGCGCCACGGTCAGGATGACGCTGGGGAGCAGCAGCAGCGAATTTTCTCTCAGACGGGTCCAGCGCGTCATTTCTCTCACTCCTTCCGGGGATAGCGAAGGGCCTTCGCCGATCATTCACGAAGACCCCCGCTTCCTTCTCTATATTCGCGATTACGACCCCAGCTTGGACGGATCGAAGGACGGATTCGGCTGAATCTTGACGTCGCCCTTCTCGACCGCTTTGGCCAAAGCGTCGTTGTAGCGCGCGTTCAGATCGGTCACGACCTTGTTTACATCGCCGCCGCTCAGCATATATTTAAAAAACGCGTCGCCATAGTTCGCTCCTTCGGGCGTCACGCTCGGGGAGACCGGCCAGATCGAATCGTGCTCGCCGACCAGGAAGCCCTCCATGCCCGGGATATCCGGGTTTTTGGCCTTCTCCGCGATGCTCGGGACGACCGAGATGCCGAAGCCCTGCTCGTGATAGGCGGTTAAGAAGTCGTCCTGATACATGTACGCCATGAACTTCCAGGCCGCGTCCTTATGCTTCGACCTGTCGCTGATGCCGAGCCAGGTGCCTGCGGAGACGATCTCCGACGTGCCAACCTGCTTGCCTTCAAGCGTCGGCGCGAGCGCGGCGCTCCAGTTGATCGTCGTCGGGAATTGATCCTTGTATACGCCGGGCTCCGTGGCAAAAGAGAGGTACATGCCGATCTTGCCGGCCGCGAACTGGGCGCGCATCGGGTCGATGTCGAGCGTCTCGGCGCCGGGGAGCACGCTGCCGTCGTCCCACATTTGCTTGAAGTAATCGACGACCTGGCCGTAAGGTTTGAAATCGAACTGCGCCGTCTTCAGATCGTAGCCGAGCCCCTGATAGCCGCTGAGCGACAGAATCTCGCGGATCGAGCGATCGAACGCGCTTTTCGGGTTTTTGAAGTTGAGCGCGAAGCCGTAAGCCCCTTCGCTCTTGCCCGCCGCGGTGATCTTCTTGGCGTCGTCGACCATCTCCTGAAGCGATTGCGGAGGATTGGCAATGCCGGCCTTGTCGAACAGATCCTTGTTGTAAACGAGGCGGAGCGTCTGCCCCGAGTTGGGCAGGCTGTACAGCTTGCCGTCGAAGGTGTTCACGCCGTCGAGCAGCAGCGAGCCGAACTTCGACTTCATGTCGTCCGTGACGTATGCGTCGATCGGCGCCAGGTAGCCTTTCTTGACGAACGTCTCCGTGTTGGCGCTCTTCAGGCGGAGGACGTCGGGCGCCTTGTTGCTCGAGAAGGCGATATCCACGCTCTGATTGTAGTTCTCGGAAAGGACGGTCAGCTCGACCTCGATGTTGTCCTTATTTTCGGCGTTGAACTTGTCGATGAGCGACTTGATATATTCCTGGTCGTGACGGTCGTCGGTCCAGTACGTGATGACCGCCTTGTCGCCGGACGACGCCTTGGACGGCGCGGCGGACGCCGTTGACGACGAAGTCGCCGCGGACGACGCCGGAGCCGAAGCGCTTGCGTCGCCGTTGTTCGAGGAATTGCCGCACGCCGCGGTGCCGATCGCAAGCGCGGCGGTCAAGCCGAGACCCAGGCCTTTTTTCCACATGTGTAACTACCCCTTTGGATTTGTATCATGTTCCTTCGTGTTCATTATAGGTCCGCGCCGGCTGCGGGGACGTACGGCGAATCGACTGTCCAGGGCGACAATCTTACGGTCTTGGCGGCCGGTCGCCGCCTGCCGCGTAGCTGTCGCGGAATTCGGACGGCGTCATCCCCGTCACCCGCTTGAACGTCTCGCTGAAGTAGCGCCGCTCCTCGTAGCCGACCTCGGCGGCGACGTCCTGAACGGGCTTGCCGCTCAGGATGAGCTGCTTGGCCCGGTTCATCTTCTCGCCGGTCAAATATTGCGTGAAGGTCATGCCGGTGACGCGCTTGAACAAGCTAGAATAGTAGCTGACGCTCAGGTGCGCATGCGAAGCGCATTCGCTCACCGTCACGTTGCGGTCGAGCCGGGACTTCACATATTCGAGAGACTTGTAGACGACCGCCTCCCCCTCCGAGCGCGTATGGCTGCGCACCAGCTCCGCGCCGTTCGCGCATAGCAGGCGAAGCTGCTGCTGCAGGACGTCCAGCGTCGCGCCGGCGGATGCGCGCAGCGCCTTATACCGGTCGACGAGCGGCTGCAGCTCCGGCTGCGGCACCAGCTCGTAGAGCGTGCGGATCGCGGCGGCTGCCAGCTCTTCGTAGAGGCCGATCAGATAGTCGGGGTTCGGCTGCGGCCGAAGTCTTCCGAGCGCCTGCGCCATATCCGCAAGCAGCGCGGTCGCGCGGTCGGCGCTGCCCGAACGAAGGACAAGCAGCAGCTCGTCCTTGTGCTCGAGGGCGATCGGCTCCTGCCTGTCCGTCTTCGGCAAGCTGTCATAACCGATGGCGCCGTTGCCCCCCGTATACAGGTGGTAGGCGAGCGCGGTCTCCGCCTGCCGGTACGAATCGGGGAGCTCGTGCACGTCTTCGACGCGGCCGCCGGTGCCGATCGACACGGTGAACTTCGTGTACCGCTCCACGTTCTGGCAGACGCGCTCCGCGATCTCGTCCGCCGCGAACAGGCCGGGATCGTTCAGCACCGCCGCGAACCGGTCGTCTCCCGCGCGGAAAACGACGCAGGCCGCATGTCTTTGGATCGACTCCTCCGCGATATTTTGCAGGGAGAAGCGAACCAGTTCCACCTCGCGGATGGACAGTCCCGCCACTTGCTCGGGGAAGCCGTCGATCTTCATCAGCATGACCGTGAAGCCTCGCGGGGCAAGGTCCACGCCGAGGAACGCCCACCTGTGCTCCGCCCTTTCCCAGGGCGTGCGGTGGCGGACGAGCAGCGAAAAGTATTCCTGCCGGAGCAGCGGCATGCTCTCGCGCACTTTGCGCTCCAGTTCCTTGCGTCCGAGGGACTGCGATCTCTCCTCCAGCACCTGCGCCTTGGCCTGCAATACCGCTTCCGCGATCTCCGTCTCGGTGAAGGGCTTCAGGACGAAGTCGAACGCGCCCAACTGTACGGCCTGCTGCGCATAATCGAATTCCGCGTACCCCGTGATCAGAATGACTTTGCACGACGAATTCCGCGCAAGGACCGCCTTCAGCATGCCGAGCCCGTCCATGCGGGGCATCCGGATATCGGTGACGACGATGTCGGGCTTCGTTCGCTCGACGAGCGCGAGCCCCTCCTCGCCGTTAAAGGCGGAGCCGGCCAGATCGATGCCGCGGGACGCCCAGTCGATCGCGGTCAGGCCCGCGACCACGCTGCGGATATCGTCGATGACGGCCATGCGTACGGGTTCAACGTTTTCCATCGTGATCTTCTCCTCTCAGCGGAATGCGCAAAGCGATCGCCGTGCCGCGATCCGGCGCGCTCTCGATGCCAAGCTTTGCTTCGTCGCCGTATACGAGCTGCAGACGGCTGACCAGATTGCCCAAGGCGTAGCCGCCGCTCTCTCCTTCCGCGCGGCCGAGGTGCCGGACGTCGGCTTCGTCCATGCCCCGACCGTTGTCGCGCACTTCCACGATCCATGACTCCGCGCACGCGTCCCTACGCACCGCGATGACGATAATGCCGCCGTCCTCCATGTCCTTGAAGCCATGAAGAATCGCGTTCTCGACGAGCGGCTGCAAAATGAGCCGCGGGACTGGCTGGGCCAGCAGCGCGTCGTCCTCGACGACGACGTCGTATGCGAACAAATTCTCGTAGCACCAGCTTTGAAGCTCCAGGTATTGACGGACATGAGACAGCTCCTTGGCCAGCGTCGTCATCTCCTGCCCCTTGTTCAGTCCGAGCTGGAACAAGCGGGACAGCGCGACGACCATCCGCTGCGAAGGCTCTACCTGGCCGAGGTTCAATTTCCAATAAATCGTGTTCAGCGTGTTGTACAAAAAGTGCGGATCCATCTGCGCGGACAGCGACTTGATCTCCGCCGAGCGCTTGCTCGCTTCCGCCGACTTGACCTCGTCGATGAGCACGACGATCTGCTCCAGCATGCGGTTGAAGCGATAGCCCACCTGCGCCAGGTCGTCCTCGCGGTCGCTCTCGAAGCGGGCCGTCAAGTCGTTGCCCTCGACGCGCTTCATGACGAGCTGCAGCCCCTTGAGCGGCCGGAGCAGATAGCGGGTGAACCAGCCGGACAGCGCGAAAGTCACGACGAAGCTGATCGCGGTGATGAGCAGGATCGTCCATTTGACCGCGTTCAGATCCTTCAGCACCTCGCTCTTGGATTGGACCGCCACGACCGTCCAGTCGTTTAACGCAAGACGCGCGTAGTTGAGCAGATAGTCCTCCCGGCCAAGCCGGACCGTCGTATACCCCGCTTGCGCCTCGCCCTTGAGAAACGCCGACGCGCGACCGCTGCGCGCCGTCTGTCCGGCGAGCGGATCTTCGTCCGCGTAGACGAGTCCGCCGTCCGCATTCAGCAGGAACCGCTCGGAGCCGCCGGATGCCGGCGAACCGACGATCTGGCGCAGGCCGTTCTCGCGAATGTTGACGACCACGTAGACGTCCCGGGTCGGGAAGTCGGCGATCGGCTGCAGGATGAGGGAGACGACGCGCGGATTGCCTTTGAACAAGGGGTCCTCGTGCCCTTCGATCCAGATGTTGCGCTTCGCTTCCTTAGCCCGCGCGTAGAGCGCCGTATCCGTAAACGCGACGGATCGGTTCAGGTTCATCGACAGCGGATAGAAGTTGCCGATCGGCGTGGAAATGTAGATGGATTGAATGAGCGGCTCGGCGATACGGGCCTGGGAGAAGACGTTGTCCATATTGGACAGATGCGTGAAGTAGGCGCTCGCATTGCCGGTCGCAGCGTCCTTCAGCATGCTCTGAAACGAATTGCTGATCATGAACGTCATCATGACGACCATCAGGTTGTTCAGCTTCTCGTCGACCACCTGCGCCGACTTGACGACTGTGTCCTGGGTCAGGGTGAGGGCCTTGTCTTCAAGGATGCGCGCGGTGGCCGTATAGGAGAACAGCCCGGTGATGAGGATCGACAGGATCGAGATGACCAGGAAGGCCGACTTGAGCTTGTTGCGAAAAGAGAGCTTGGAGATGTTCATCGATGGATCACGCCTCGCGGTTGAAGTCGGTTTCTCCCGATTATGTCACGGTGGACGCGCGTCTACAATACGGAAAAAGCAGCCGCGGGGCGCCTGGGAACAGAGCGCCTCGGGCTGTCTTCCGCATCAAAAGCTGCGGCTGAGCTCGAACCAGTTCAAATTGCCCAGCAGCTGGTTCGCCTGCGTGGCGCCTGCCGGCTTGAACACGATATACAGATCGTGCGTGCCGGACGCGCCGGATGTCGGGATGTTATAGGTGGCCCACTGCGACCATTGACCGCCTTGGCCGGGCAGATCGGCGGCTCCCGCGAGCGTGCCGGTCGGACTGTCCAGGCGAAGCTCGATTCGCACGGCCCGCGGCGCGTCATACCGGACGGCGACGGCGGACGTATTCGCGCCAAAGGCGACGTTTTTGTACAGCGCGTAGTTGCCGCTCGCGATCTGGGCGACCATGTAGCCGACGCCGTCCGTATCGGTGCTGGCGAGGTGCTTGATGATTTTCGTGCCGTTCCAGTCGTTGCCGAACAAGCCGTTGTTGTTCTCGGCCTGGATGCGGTACTGCGGCGCCGCGCTGCGGTCGGGCAGGATCGTCACGTTCTGGTAGTAGCCGGTATTCGTGACGTTCAGCTCCGCCAAGCTCGTTACCGGGTCCGGATTGCCCAGCGTCCGGATATTGTCGAACGTGACGCCGGAGATCATCGCCTGGGCGCTATATCCTTTTAGCGAGGAGGCCGAGCCCTTGTGCCGGACGTCGATGTTCTTGACCGTGACGTTCGAGATCGGGCCGACGCCGGAGCCGCCGTCCTCGATCACGGCCTTGAACCAGCCTTCGTCCCCCGCATCCTCGACGTCGATGCCATCGAACGTAATATTGGCATAGCTGCCGGTCCCGTACCGATGCTCGATGCCGATCGCGCGCATCGAATCGTAGGTCACGCTGTTCTTGAAGGTGACGTTCGTCTGGTCTTGGAACGCCCCGTGGCCGAGCTTGAACGTCGCATGGTCCGTCCAGGCCACCAGGTTGTTGAAGATGACGTCGTCGAGCGGCTCGGGCTGTCCCGCCCAATTCGCCATCGTGCCGAGGCCCTCCCACGTCTTCGTCGAGAAGTTGTCGTCCAGCGCAATGCCGATGCTGTCCCACACCCGTACCGTCTGAGATTCGTTGATATCGAGATTGTCGTTTTCGTTGCCGTCGAACGAGTTGAAAAACTTCGTATTGGAGATGTTGACGTGATCGGAGCGCGCAGTGATCGTGCCCCAGAACGGCGAGCTTCGGATGACCGGTCCTTCGATCGTTACGTTGCTCGCGCTCATGACGGCGACCAGATGGGCGGCGAAGCCCTGCGTGCCGACCGGCTTGTCTTTTTGGAAGTAGTGTCCGTTGCCGTCGATGGTGCCCCTGCCGTAAATCTTGATATTGTTCGCGCCCGTCTCCGTAGCGATCCACCAAGTGCCGTTGCGGCCTAGCGACGCGTTGTAAAAATCGACGCGGTAGTTCGAATAGTCGTTCGTCATGCGCAGAACCGAGCCATGCGACAGATACAAGGCGGAATTGCTCTTTAACGTCAAATTCCCCATATAGTAAAGTCCCGGCGGCACGTAGACGACGCCCTTCTGCCCGCCTCCGGCAGCCGTTCCGTAAGCGCTGGCGTCGTTGACCGCCTGCTGGAACGCCGCGGCCGTCGCGAGCATGCTGCCCTGCTGCGCCGGATCGACGCCGCCCAGGTAAGACGCAACGTTGAACACGCCCGCTGCGCCGATCGTCGGCGCGTTTTCCTCCGGCTCGTCTCTTGCGACGATCAGCCGCGTCCCGTTGATATTGACGATCAAATAATGGGGCGAGCTTATCGTAAATTTGTAGGTATAGTTGTCTACCTTGACGGGCACGATGCCCAGCTTCAGCGGACTGACGGTGATCGAGCTCACGGCGGAAGCGCTGCGAATGACGATCTCCACGTCCCCCGTAGACGCCGTAAACGTCGAATAATCGTAGCCCAAGTAATCCGGCTTGATCGTACGCGACGCTCCGTTCTCAGTGACGGTCGTCTGATAAAGGCCGTCGACCACCGGCGCGTTCACGCCGTTCGCCGTCACGGTGAAGCGCGGCGATACGCGGTGCACTTGATTGGGGATCGGATTGACGACGATGCTTGCGGCCGTTGCGGCGTTCGCCGCCTTCGGCTGCCACGCATAACCGGTCGCAGCCAACAGCAGGGCAAGCGCCAGCGCGGCGATTTTTCTCCATCGATACATGAATGCATCCCTCCGCCGATTTTGTAATCGCTTTCTATAATGAATATAGTCGATTCGGCGGGCCTGCGGGTGCGGTAAACGTACGGTCTAGGGATACGATTCGACGGTATCGGGCGGGGGATGCGGAACGTACGCGGGTAATCATAGGTAACCAGTCGCCGGGAAAGCGAACTTGAGGAGGGAAGAACAGATGAAACCGTTCGACTATTCGCTCGACTACGCGAGCCTCGATCTGCGCGCGCACCCCGAGCTGTACGCGGTGGGACGCGGCGAGCAGGGCGTGCTGTTGGTAGAGCCCTACAAGAGCGAGATTCTGCCGCATTGGCGGTTCAAGACGCCGGAGGAAGCGGCCCATTCTTCGGAAAAAATCTACGGTATGTTCCTGGCGTACAAAGCGGCGGACGACTTCGTCGGCATGGATATGGCCCGCAAGTTCCTGCAGATGGGCTTCACCCGCGCCCGCCGCTATGCGAACCACAAGAGCGGCCGAAAGTACGCGGCGGCCGGACGCGAAGAGCTGCCCGACCGGTACGACCCGGTCAAGGCGAAGTCGGCGGCGATCTTCAAAAAGAAGTGGGACCAGGCGCGCACCGATCCCGACTACTTGGCGTTGAAGAAGCGTCATCGGGAAACGTACGAAGGCGTCGCGCGGTAACCGGGGCCCCCTTTTACAGACAGCCCAGCACCCAGCCCTCCAGCGCTGCCGTTCGAAGCTCGCCGGGCGTCAGCGTCTCTAATCGGAAGTAAGGCGCAAAGGCGCCTGCCCGATCTCGCTGCTGCGCCCACTCCGCGATGGCGAAGGCGTCGGTCTCGTGGGCCGTCAGCGCCGTCGCCGAAGCGTACCGCCCGTCCCGCGGCGCGGACTTGTACGCAAGCCGTTCCTTGCCTATTTTCGGATACGCCTCCGCTATGACATGTCCGCCGATCGGCCGAACCGCCGCCTCCCGCTCTCGGACGCGTCGATGTGATCGTAAGGCCAACTTTTGCAGCCCATAGTATGCGAGCTCGGAAAGCCGTGATCGATGCCGACGAACGTGCGCCGATCCATCTGCGCAGTTCCGACATCAGGTACCTGTGCAGTTCGGTGCGCGACCACCGGCCCTGCGAGTGATGGGGATGGCGCACGACGCTAGGCGGTTCGCCGCCTGCCGCCCGTACGACCGTGAGTCCCAGGATCGGCTCGTCCGGGAGTCCGGCCCCCTAGTAGTCTACGCCGATGTATACGTCGAACAGCGTTTCTTTGCGCGTCATGCCCCCGCCCCCTCCCGCTTCGTCGACGCAGCTTTATTCGAAGCTTCATTCGCGGATTCGGTTCGCTTTCAGCCATTTCTCCGCCGCTTCGACCGCCTGCCTCGCCCCGAACAGCCGGCACTCGGCTTCGCCGATTCGGCCGGATGCGACATGCCCGCTCTTGTCGAATGGGATGCCTATCCGCTCGAAGTCATCCGCATCGTACGCATAGTCTTCGAACCAGCGCCACGTCCGCACTCCGTCCGAGAGAACGGCTGCGCCCATTCGCTTCCTGGGCATGCCGGGCAGCCTGGCTTCCGCCAGATGCATGCAGGTGCACGAATCGTAGCCTGCGCCGAGCAGCAGCACTTTCGCGTTCAGCTCGCAGAGCTTGCCGAGCGGCGAGGAATCCCCGAACTGCGGCGTCAGCGGATGCTCGGATACGATGGATGCGGCGTGGCGGCCGTTGGCCGCGAAGGACACTTGCGGGTGGCTGGAGCGCAGCGTACCCGGCCAGGTCCGGAAAAGCTCGGCGATCCGCCCCATCCCCCGCGTCGGCGTGAGCGCCGGATCGAAGGCCGGCATCTCGCCATATATCGCCTCGAGCCAGTCCGCCGGCACGGCCGGATTCTGCCATTCGGCCGGATCGCTCCAGTCGCCGCTCTGCGCGGGCATGACGATCGTGCCGCCATCGCCGACAGCCTGCAGGAGCGCTTGAATCACGGCTTGCGGACCGCCGCATACCCAGCCCACGCGGGACAAGGAGGAATGGACGAGCAGCGTGTCGCCAAGTTGAACGCCGAGCCGCCCGAGCTGCTCCGTCATCGTCGATATCGTGTTCGGCCGCCTCGTGCGGTCGATGATGTCTTTTTCGCTCATCGCGCGAACCCCCTTCCGTTTAAGATGAATGCTATTCGCGGTTGGAAAGACTTAACTTTTTTCGCCCGGCATGTTATATCTGAAGGATGAATGCGTGTACGAATGGAGGATTACCGGATGAACGTCCCGTCGCTGGTCAAGTACATCCTGACCAAAAAAGGCGCCTATAAAGATTATCCGTTCGGCGACCAGCCGCTCGTGCTGAAGGTGTCCGGCAAAGTGTTCGCGCTGGTGGACGAACGCGGAGAACCGCCTTCCGTCAGCTTGAAGTGCGATCCCGTGCTCGCGGAAAGCCTCAGGCAGCAGTACGCCGCCGTCATCCCCGGCTACCACTTGAACAAGATGCATTGGAACACCGTGCGCCTCGACGGCACCGTGCCGGACGCGGACCTGAAGGCGATGGTCGATCATTCCTACGATGCGGTCGTGAGCAAGCTGAGGAAGGCGGATCGCGAAGCGCTGGAAATGCGCTTAGCCCCATATCCCAAGGAAGGCCGAACATAATTCGCCTCGATATTGCGCGATGAAACACGCATGCGGACGGACCGCCCTTCAGGGCGGTCCGTCTCATTCCTAGCGCTCCACAAATAGCTCGCGGTACCGCTCGTAGTCCGCAGCCTTGCAGCTGAGCGTCAGGCGCGTGCCCGCTTCCTCATACTCGGTGCTCCGCACGTCTGCGTGCTCGTTGAAGTAAGCGACGAGACGGCCCTGATCGTACGGGATGAGCACCTCGCCCTCGACATTATCGGCGAAAACGCGCTCCCGTATCATCTGCACCAGCTCTTCAATGCCTTTTCCGCTTGCCGCGGACAAATAGATGTCGTCGCCGTCGATGAGCGGATAGGCGGCATCCGGCAGCAGATCCGCCTTGTTATAGGCGTAAATAGCCGGAATTCCGTCCGCGCCCAGATCCTTCAGTGTCTCTCGCGTCACGGCGATATGCTGCTCGTGCTCGGGGTTGGCGGCATCGACGACATGAATTAGCAGGTCGGCCTCCGACACTTCCTCGAGCGTGGAGCGGAACGCCTTCACGAGGTGATGCGGGAGCTGGCTGACGAAGCCGACTGTATCCGCGAGCAGGAACGACTTGCGGTCCGGCAGCGAGATACTGCGCACGGCGGTCTCGAGCGTGGCGAACAGCATATCCTTGGCCAGCACCCGCTTGCCGGACTCCGGCTCGTAGGCTGCCAGTATGGCGTTCATCAGGCTGGACTTGCCTGCGTTCGTATAGCCGACGAGCGCGACGACGGGAATTTCGTTTTTCTGGCGCTGCTTGCGCTGAACCTGGCGCCGCGCGACCAGCTTTTCCAGCTCTTCCTGCATGTGCGAAATGCGCTCCTCGATCCGCCGACGATCAAGCTCGAGCTTGGTCTCGCCGGCGCCGCGGTTCTTGAGGCCCGCTCCGCCGCCTTGGCGGCCGAGCGATTCGCGCAGGCCCACCAACCGGGGCAGCATGTACTGCAACTTCGCAACCTCTACTTGCAGCTGCGCCTCCTTCGTCTGCGCGCGCTCGGCGAAGATGTCGAGAATCAAAATCGTGCGGTCGATGACCCGCCGCTCGAGCGCGGATTCCAGGTTGCGGATCTGCGACGGCGACAGCTCGTCGTTGAAAATGACCGTGGAGGCGTCTAGTTCCGCGGAGATCGCCTTCAGCTCCTCCACCTTGCCGCTGCCGATATAGTGGGCGGAATTGACGCGTTCCGCCTTTTGCGTCAACTCGCCGACCGTTTGGATGCCGCACGCGTCGGCCAGGTTGCGCAGCTCTTCCATCGCGTATTCGAATCCGGGCGCGTTGTTCAGCTGAACGCCGACGACGATCGCTCGCGCCAGGTTGTTCGGTTCGATATCTACTCGTTCCATATTCTTATCATCCTCTCTTGATCGGAAAAACAAAAAACACAGGCGCGTTCCGCCTGCGTTCGGGGTGATCAGATCGAGGAAGCGCGACTCCCCGGATCGGGAAAATCGCGTATCGAAATCTTGCCTGTCAAAGGGCCGATCGCCGTCAGACGAATGACCGTCCGCGCGCGCCAATCGGCATATTTCCCGCTCGGGTTACCTTTGAATGTGGACAGACTTCATCTGAGTCCCCCCTGCCCGCAGGCAGAGCTTCGGCGCTAATCATTAGCCCACCAAAGTGCGAACTCGGATAAAATCAATCACACGGCAACCCTCCGTTTCTTAAAAGTATTTCGATTCTAACACATGCCGGCAAGCATTGGCAAACTTTACGAGTTACGGTAGCCGATCGCGGACGCTTGATTCGCGGTTTTCATCCAGAGGCAGGTCTGGTACTATAAGAGAAACAAAGCCGTATGCGACTGGCGAGATCAGTGGAATCGACCACGAGGGAGCATACGGATGGACCCTTCCGTTCGCCTGGGAAAAAGGATCCGCGACGGGGCTCGTATGAACAGCGAGCTTCGTGCGGGTCCTTTTTGCATGCCGTCGACCATTGCAAGCTATGGAGGAGGAGCTCGATTTGTCCAAGATCTTGAGAGCAAAAGAAGCGGCCGATCTCGTCTACGAGACGATCCGGTCGCGCGCGGAAGAGCTGAAGGAAGCCGGCACGCAGCCGCAGCTGGCCGTTATTCTGGTCGAGGGGGACCCCGCTTCCGCGTACTACGCGCAGGCCAAGCGAAAAATCGCAGACCGGCTCGGCATCGCGTTCCGCCTTCAAGAATTGCCCGCGAATACGAGCGAAGCGACGATCGTGCGGCTTGTGCGCGAATGGAACGCGGACCCCGCCGTTCACGGCATTATGCTGGAGCTGCCGCTCCCCGCCCATCTGTCCGCGCGCCGCATCGAGCGAGAGATCTCGCCGGCCAAGGACATCGACGGCGTGACGCCCGCGAACAAGCTCGCGACCGTCACGGGAGATGCCGGCCTCTACCCGGCAACGCCGCAAGCTTGCATCGCGCTCGCCAAGCATTACGGCTACGCCCTCGAGGGCAAGAACGTCACGCTGATCGGGCGCGGCCAGACCGTCGGGCTCCCTCTCTTCCACCTGCTGCAGCGGGAGAACGCCACCGTCACCGTCTGCCATTCGCGTACGCCCGATATCAAGTCCCATCTGACGGACGCGGCAATTGCCTTCGTCGCCGTCGGACGGCCCGGCATGGTGACATCGGACATGGTCCACCCCGACTTGGTCCTGATCGACGCAGGCATCAACGAACGCCCGGACGGCCGCATCGTCGGTGATGTCGCAGATGATGCCGGCGAGCTTGCGGCGGCGTATTCGCCCGTACCCGGCGGCGTCGGCACGCTGACGACCGCCATCTTGTTCCGTAATTTGATGGATGCCATCGAATGGCAGCAAAAGGAGGCGGCACGCGAATGAGCGAAATATCGTGGGATCAATCGATTCGCAGCTTTGTCGAGCAAGCCGGCAGCGCGAGCCCTACGCCGGGCGGCGGCAGCGTGGCCGCGCTCGTCGCAGCGCTCGGGGCGTCCATGACGTCGATGGTCGGACGCCTGTCTGAAGGGGAGAAGTTCGCGGCCGTTCGGCAGCAGGTCCAGGAGACTCTCCGGGAGATGGACCGCCTGTCCGCGTCTTACGAAGAGCTGCTGCATGCCGACGTGGCTTCGTTCGAGCGCTATATGGACGCGCTGCGGCTGCCCAAAGGATCGGATGAGGAAAAAAACGAACGCCGACGAGCCTTGGAAGAAGCGGCATCGCGCGCGATCGAGGTGCCGCTGCGCCTCATCGAGCAGTGCCGGGAAGGCTTGACCCATACGCTTCGCATCGCGGAGGAGTGCAATAAAAACGTCATCTCCGATCTCGGCATCGGAGCCATTCTGTTCGAAGCCGCGGCGCAGTCCGCCCTGCTGACCGTGGAGATCAATCTCGGAGCGCTTCGAGATGAAGCGCAGAAGAACGGTTATTCAAGCCGAGCCGCAGACCTCGTCCGCGACATCGTCAGTCTGAAGGCCGAGACGCTCCGGATCTCGCGAAGCCGGATGCGGTAGTACGTCCGGCGAGCATGGTTCGTCTGCAGCAGCTTCGGCACGCCGAGTCCCCCTAGAAAAGCGAATGGCGTAGTCGCCTAGATGCAAGAAAAGAAAGAAACCGTCCTCTGCGCAAGGGCTGCTCGTCGCAGCCATTCCACAGAGGAACGGTTTCTTTTTAAGTATGGCCCCGCGCTACTTCGTCACCTGCACGAGCAGCGTCTCGCTTGTCGTCGCGCCGGCCGCGCCCGCGAGCTCCGCGCGATATTCATAGCTTCCCGGCGCCCGGCCGGAGATCGCAGTCTTTGCGTATTGCGCGGACGGCGTGCCGGCGTTCAGCTGCTGCGTATCGATCAGCTCTCCGTTTTCGTACAGCCGGTACGTCCCGCCATTCGTGCCCCACCACATGTTCATCGACACGTCGTAGCTGCCGTCGCCGTCCCAGTTGTTCGCGGACAGCACCGGCTTGCCCGGCTTCGCGTCCTTGACGGTGACAGTCAGCGTCTCGCTCGTTGTCTTGCCCTTCGCATTGATTAGCTCGGCCCGATAACGATACGTGCCGTCGGTCCGCCCCGTGATCGTCGTGACGGCCGATTGCGCCGCCGGCGATGCGCTCGCGAGCGACTGCGTATCGATGAGTATGTCGTTCTCGTAGAGCTTGTAGACGGTGCCGTTCTCGCCGTACCAGAGGTTCATCGTGATCTTGTAGTCGCCGTCGAGCAGGCCCGTGTCGTACCCGTTGTCGCTCGATAGCACCGGTTTGCCTGGCAGACCCGGCCCCTCCGTAGGCAATTCGCCCTTGATCTGCTCCGCGGTCAGCGTCACCGTGCCGTACGACGCTATCTTGCCTGCGGCGTCCAGCGCGTAGACGGCGACCGCATTGCCCTCGGCGGCGGCGAGATCGCTGCCCGCCTCATAGTCGGCCGCGCCTTCCGGCGCATCGCCGCCCAGAACCGGCGCCGCCGGCAGCTCCGCCGCCGTCGCATAAACGGCCGCCTTCAGCGCATGACCCTCCGGCAGCGCACCTACATCAAGCCGCGTCGTGCCCGCGGCCGTTCCCGGCGCCGCCGTCACGCTAAGCGCGGCCGCCGGATACGGCGCGATGTCGGCCGCGGCGAGCTGCCGCGAGCCGAACCGCGCGATCTTGCCCGTCGCCGTCGCCGTCTCGTAGACGCCGACGTAAGCGTCGGCCGCTGCCGCGGGCACCTCGAGCGCGGTTCCGCTCTCAAGCGGAACCGCCCCGCCCGGCAGCGCCGCGCTGCCCAGCTTCGGCGTCGCGAGCGGCGCCGCCGAAACGACCAGGTGCAGGCTGTTCGCCGCATCCGATGCTACGGCGGTCACTTTAACCGAGCCCGGCGCGCTGCCGGGCTCTACCGCGAGCGGCGACGATAGTGCCGGCGCCGGTTCCTGCGGCAAGACCGAGAAGCGGACGTCATCGAACAGCAGGTAGCTGAACCCGCTGGCGTAGAAGCCGACCTTGCCTGACGGGCGATAGCCCGGGTCGGTGGCATCCAGACGCAGCGCCCCGTTTACGTACACCTTGAGATGCCCGCCCTCGGCAATGACTTTTACGTCATACGTCGTATCGCCCGCCAGATCCCAGCCGGTCTGAGGCGCCGTTTTCAGCACGGCCCAACTGCCGTTGTATAGCACCCAATCCGACGTGCCGTCCGCCTTCATCTTGTAGCCGATCCGGGTCGAAGCAGTCGAGTCCTGCCGGTCGAAGATGTACAGCGTGCCCCCGCCCGTCGGCAGCGTCGGCGGCGTGCGGAGCTTGAACTCGAGCATATAATCCGAGAAAATCTTATCCAGAATTCCGGTCGCGCCGTTCAGAATCTTGTACCAGCGGTTCCCGTTCGCGTCCGCATAGATGCTTCGGTTCGGGTCGACGGGCCAGCCGTTTCCGCCCGATTCGAAGTTCGTGAAGTGCATGACGTTCGACACGATGACCTGGATGGCCGTCTTCGCATTCGCGTTTTCGACCGAGGTCGCCGTGATCGTCGCCTCGCCCTCGCTCACGGCGCTGACGACGCCGCTCGCATTTACCGCAGCGACCGACGGATCGCTCGACGTCCAGGTCAATCCCTGGTTCGCCGCGTTGACCGGATCGAAAGTCACGGCGAGTTGCTTTGTCTCCCCGGCGGTGATGCGCACCGGATTTTCCGTCGGGATCACGCCGGACACGTCTGTCGTCGACGCCTTGAACTGGATATCGTCGAACATCATGTTCGCGACGTTGTTGACGTAGAAGCCGACCTTGCCGCTCGCGTTGTGCCCCGGATCCGAGCCCTTCATCCGGAATGCGCCGTTCACGTAGACGCTGTAGTCCGAGCCCTTGACGAGCGTCTTGATATCATACGTCATATTCGGCAGCAGGTCCTGGCCCGGCAGCTTCACTTCCTTGAGCACCGCCCAAGCCGAGTTGTACAGGATCCAGGATGACGTGCCGTCCTCACGCACCTTGTAGCCGATCCGGGTCGAACCGCTGCCTACCTGCTTGTCGAAGATGTACAGCGTCGCATAAGCCGGCATGACTTCGGGCGTCTTCAGCTTGAACGTCAGCTCGTAATCCGTAAAATCCTTGTTGATGACCGCCGACGCATTGTTCAGCAGCTTATACCACCGGTTGTCGTCGACCTTCACGATCGAGCGGTTCGCGTCCTGCGGCCACAGGCCCGATCCCGATTCGAAGTCCGTCCGGTCCATGACGCCGTCGCCGGCCTGGACGTGAACCGATGCTACTGCCGTCAGGCTCGGGTTGACGGCCGACGCGACCGTGATCGTCGTATCGCCGACCGACTGTCCCGTGACGACGCCGGCCGCGCTCACCGTAGCGATCGACGGATCGGCGGAAACGAAAGTCAGCGCCGGATCGCTGGCATTCCACGGCAGCACCGCCGTCTGCAGCTTCACCGATTTGAAGCGGTCGATGGTGATCGCGTCGTTGTACACCGCGACGCCGGTCACCGGGAATTCGTGCGGTCCCGCGGTCGTTCCCGGTGTTCCTGACGTGCCGATGTCGCCGAACGGAATCTGCGGGAAGCCGGGAATCTGGCTGTAGGCCGGCGCATTAGCTGTCAGCGTCAGATCGCCGCCCGCGAGGTTGACGAAGCCGGGATCCGTCGTCGTCACCCAGTTGTTCGCGTACTGCACCAGATTAAATTTGTCGTAAGCGCCATACACATTGGCCGTTACGCTCCGGGCAACGTTCGGATTGTAGACGATGTTGCCCTGGAACGTGTTCGAGTCCGGATAGTAACGGTTTTCGTCAAAGAACGTGGCGAGCTCCGGATACTTCGTCAGGTAAGGCGTGCCGACGAAGTTGTTGTTCGCGGCGAACAGCGCCTGCCACTTCGGCATGTAGTTCTTCGCGATCTGTCCGTCCGGCTTGTCGCCCAGATAGATGTCCGCGTAATCGTACGGAACCTTCGCGTCGACGAAGATGTTGTTGCGCGAGAGGATGTACGAACCGCCGTTATTCCGGATGGCGGAGTTGCCCATCCTGTAGAAGACGTTCTCCTCGATTTTGAGCCCCATCGTGAAGTTGTCGGGATAAATGCCTTCGACGCCGGCTTTGCTCATCCCGATGTCGTGAAAGTAGTTCCGCCGGATGACGGTGCCCCGCTGCTGCGGCGTCTCGCCCGCGTTCATGTAGATCGCGCCGAGGTCCGAGAAATTTTTGCACACGTCGTAGATCTCGTTGTATTCGATCAGATGGTCGTTGCCGAAGACGAGCACGCCCGGGTGCGGCGCGTCGTGCAGCTCGTTGTGCGACATCCGGTTGCCGACGCCCGACAGGATGACGCCGGGATTGTACGCCTTGTGATAATAGGCGAAGTCGTGGATATGCGAGTTCTCGACATAGTTGTTGCCCGGCGCGAGCGTCGTCTTGTTGCCGCCGCTCAGCGTGACTGCGGTGCCTCCGATATGGTGGATATGCGAGCCCACGACGCCGAGGTCGGTGCCCGGCGCTCCGTCGAAGATGTTGTAGAAAAACCGGCTCTGCGTATTGATCAGCACGCCGCTGTTCGTGAAGTTGCGGATCTCGCTGTTCACGATGCGCACGTGGCTGCCGCCGACGATGACGGCCGCCGAGTCCCGCCCGTTTTCGAGAATAAGCTCCTTGAAGTCGATATAGGAGGCGTCGATCGAATTGATCATCGGCGTCTTCAGCATCGTCACCGTGATTTCGGGATTCGCGGTCTTAAACTCGGCGTTCGGCAAATAGTAAAGCTTGCCGGCGTCGCGGTCGATATAGTACTCGCCCGGCATGTCGATCTCCTCGAGCAGGTTCTGCGCGAAATGGAAATCGGGGTACCAGTTCTTGTACAAGCCGCTCATCTCGCCGTAGCGCAACGTAATCGTCTTGTTCGTCGTATCGATCGCGGCGATCTTGTTGTACGACCATTCCCAGCTGTAGCCGAAGATGCCGTCCAGCCAGATATCGTCCGCCTGCGACCAGTACTGCGGCCGGTCGTACGTATACGTGAACGTGCCGCCTCGCTGCTGCAGGTCAGCGTCCTTGCGCGTCGGACCCGGGTCGATGATGTCTCCCATCTGAACCGTGCCTTCGTTCGGCCAGCGAGCGAGCGTCATGCCCTGACCGTTCACGTACAGTTCCATCGGCGGCACCTGGCTCAGGTCGTTAGCCAGATAATAGCCGTGGCGGCTCATCACCCCATAATCGGTAATGCCGAGCGCGGCGAGATCGATTTGGAGCACCTTGGTTCTCGCGTCATGGCTGATGATCCGATTAAGCACGGCGCTGTCGGTTACCGGCACGAATCCGCTTTTCGGGATGTCGCGGCCGCCGGACAGGCGGACGGTCTCTCCGGGGTACGCCATGTACGTGATCGTCTTGCCGGCTTCGCCCGAGTCGTCCGCGCCGAGCTCGAAGCTCGACGTCCGCTCGTACAGCCCTTCTCTCAAGTAGACGGTGACGCCGCCGTCCGGCAGGCCGCCGTTCTCCTTCATGCTGCGGATGGCGTCGCGCGCCTTCTCCAGCGTCTTGAAGGGCGCGGCGATCGTGCCGGCATTGGCGTCGCTGCCGTTCGTCGCGACGTACAAGACTGCGCCGTTACTAGGCGCCTCGTCGGTCGCTGCGGATACTTGCGCCAGCGGAAAAGCACAGAATAATACCATCAAGCCTGCAAGCCAAGCCGTCATCCGTCTTTTCATGAGCATGCGATTCCATCTCTCCTTAAAGAATGAGTCTGGAACACCGCGCCCGACTTCGGCGCCTTTCTCGTTGCCGCGGACCGTCTATGCGATTATTTTTTGAGACCCGACGTCTTCAGGTACTCCTCGAACTGCTTCGTGACTTCGGCGACGTACTTCTCTTCGCCCGCTTCCTTCAGCTTCTCGTACAGTCCGGGCCACGTCTTGTCGAAGTCGAGCGTACCGGTCTGGATGCCCTTCTTGTACTCGCCCCATACCGCGTTCAGGTTGGCGATCTCAGTGACGACGGGCTCGGAGTTGAACTTGAAGCCGCCGACCGGATTCAGCTCGGCCGTTTCGTTGATTTTCTTGGTCTGCTCCCACACGTCCTTCGGCTGACCTTCCTTCAGGTAGCTGTTGAACACGTTGCCGAAAATGAAGTCCATATTCGGACGGTACTTGGAATCCGCCGTCGGCGTGATGAAGCCTTCCGCGTTTTTCGTATAATGCTCGCCCTCGATGCCGTTGCTGATCAGGTTATACAGCTCCGCGTCGCTGTTCAGCAGGTTGATCAGCATCATCGCGCGCTCCGGATTTTTAGACGTGCGGCTGATCGACAGGTTGGTCGTCGCCGAGTAGCCGTTCGTGAACCAGTCGCTGATCGGCACGATGACGACGTCGTTGCCGCCGTTGCGGCCTTTGACCTCGGCTTCGACGCCCGGCTTCAGCACGTTCTGGAAGTCGACCGCAATCTGGCCTTTCGCCAGGTAGTCATTCATCTTGGCCGTCGCCGCATCCTTATAGATGTAGCCCGCCTTGTACCACTTGCTCGCCAGCCTGAACGTATTCAGCTCTTCCTCCGGATAGCGGTACAGCTTGTAGGTCGGGTCGCCAACCTTGATGAAGAAGTGGTCGTCAAGCCCCGGCACGCCCCAAAACGTCGCGTCGTGCAGCACGGTGTTGTAATAGCCGTTGAACGGAATGATGCCCGGCTCGCCCTGCTTGATCTTCTCGAGGAACGGCTCGATGTCTTCCATCTTCTTGATGGAGGCGGTGTCTAGTTTGTACTTGTCGGCGAAGCGCTTCTGAATGATGAAGCCGTAGCGGGAGCCGTTGATCTGCTGGTTGGCGACGCCGTAGATCTTGCCGTCGACCGTCAGGCCGTCCCACATGTACTGCGGCATGTCGGCCTTCAATGCCGGCGCGTACTGCTGGATGAGATCGTCGAGCGGCTGCAGCGCGCCCTTGCGAACGAGCTCCTCCGGCTTGATCAGGTAGCCGGTCCACATGATGTCGAACGTCTCGCTGGCGGCCAGCACGGTGTTCATCTTTTGCACGTAGTCGCCCAGTGCAACCGGTTTCAGTTTGACGGTCGCGTTGATTTTCTCTTTGACGATCTTGTTGACCGCGTCTTCGACCTTCTGCTGGTCCGGCTGCATCTGGTTAAGCGGATAATACCAGGTCAGCTCGACCGGTTTGAGCTCCGAGCTGCTCGAAGACGGGGCTGCCCCGCTGGATGCGGCCGGGGACGAACCGCTCGCGCTTGGCGAAGCGGCTGCGTTGCCCCCGTTATTGTTGTTGCCGCAAGCCGCGAGCGCGGTTGCGGTCAGCAGCGCCAGCGCCGCCGTGGTGCCGATTTTTCTTTTCAGCATTCCTGTGACCTCCTAATTTTTAGCTCTGATTCAAATATGTTAACCCTTGAGGGAGCCAACCGTAAGTCCTTTGACGAAAAAACGCTGGAAGAACGGAAACACGACGAGCATCGGCCCGCCCGCCAGAACGGCGATCGCCATCCGTGCGGAGTTGTTCGGGAAGTGCGACAGATCGATGCCCAGCTGCTGGGCGAAGTCAGAGTTGGCCGTGATGAATTCGATGCTGTTCAGCGTCCGCACGAGCAAGAGCTGTAGCGGCACCTTGTTCGGATCGTCGATGTACAGCATGGCGTTGAACCATTCGTTCCAGTAGGCGAATGCGATGAGGAGACCCATCGTCGCCAGCGCCGGCGTCGACAGCGGCAGAATGATGCGGAAGAAAATCTTGAACTCCCGCGCTCCGTCGATCTTGGCCGATTCGATCACCTCGAACGGCAGCTTCGACAGGAACCCTTTCATGACCATGATGTTGAACGGCGATAGAAGAACGGGCAGGATGAGCGCCAGCAGACTATCCTTCAGGTGCAAATACTGCGTGACCAAAATGTAAGAAGGAACGAGTCCTCCGCTGAACAGCATCGTGAAAAAAACGTAGAAGGTCGTCATGCGGTTGTAACGGTAATCCGGCCGGGAGACGACGTAGGCGGTCATCGCGGTAATGAGCAGGCTGACGATTGTGCCGACGACCGTGATCAGAAGCGTCACCTCGTAAGCCCGAAGCAAAATGACCGGCGAGTCGAGCATGTAGCGGTAGGCATTGAGGCTGAAGTCGCTCGGCCAAAATTGGTAGCCGTGCTGCGTCAGCGCCTGTTCGTCCGTGAAAGACACGGCGACGACGAGCAGGAACGGCAGGATCATCGCCAGGGACAGGACGACGAAAAACAGGTGGATCAAGGTGCGCGGTATCGGTCTTGCTTGCTGCATCTGCGATTCCTCCTTACCACATCGAGTGATCCGGGTTGATTTTCCGTACGATGCCGTTCGCGACCAGCACGAGAACGAAGCCTACGACGGATTGATAGAAACCTACCGCGGCCGACATGCTCACGTTCCCGACCTCGCGAAGCGCGCGGTAGACGTAGGTGTCGATGACATCCGTGGAGGAATACAGGAAGCCCGAGTTGTTCGGAATGAAGTAGTGCAGCCCGAAGTCGCCCCGGAACATGTTGCCGATCGAGAGAATGAGCATGATGATGATAAGCGGCGTGAGCAGCGGCACGGTGATTTTGAGGGCCATCTGCGCCTTGGTCGCGCCGTCGATCCGGGCGGCCTCGTAATAATCCCCGCTGATGCCCATGATGCCCGCGAAGTAGATCAGCGTCGTGAAGCCGATCGCTTTCCATAAATGAACGACGATGAGGATGACGGGCCACGGGCCCGAATCCTGGTACCAGCTGATCGGCTCCATGCCCAGCGAGATCAGCAACCGGTTGATGAAGCCGTCCGAGTGATTCAGGAACGCATATGCGATGTAGCCCACGAGCACCCAGGACAAGAAGTGAGGCAGGAAAAGGGCTGTCTGATAAAACTTCGTATACTTCGCCTTCAGCTCGTTCATCAGCACCGCCAGCAGCAATGCGCCGAGCGTCGTGATCAGCATGTAGCCGGCGTTATACAGCACGGTGTTGCGCGTGATGCGCCAGGCGGTGTCCGTCGTGAACAGGAACCGGAAGTTGTCCAGACCGACCCATTTGCTTCCGAACATCCCAAGATCGTAACGATAATTTTTGAAGGCGATGATGAGCCCGACCATCGGCAGGTACGCGAAGATCAATTTGTAGATGAGTCCGGGCAGCGACAGCAGGAACAGCTCCCGGTTGTTCTTCAGATGCTTGAGCTCTCTTCTTATGAAAGAGCGGCGCTTCGGCTTGTTGGCGACGCCGGCCGGCGGGGATTCCGCATTGGCGAGTGCGCTTGGACGGGTCTGGTCGCTCAGGGCGACCGATGCTTTGTTCGGCATGACGAATGCTCCTTCCCTTGCTTACCGTGCTACTCTTGCTGCCCTTGTTGCTCCGGCTTGCAGGTCTAACGATAGCGCAGGAGGCTTCGAAGACGGTACTGTACATATGCAGGATTCCTGTAAACGCTGGCTGTACGTATGCCAGAATGCTGTAACGGCGCGGTTCACGGCGCTGTACAGGCGGAGTACAGGTCTGGTGCAGGTCCGGTGCAGCTCCAGTACAGGTCGGTACAGCTTCGGTACAGCATGGATCGGATCCGGCACGTGCACCGTATCCTGCTGCCGTACGCTTCGATGTGCGGCCATCCGGTGGGCCGCCCTTGCCATCGAAAAGAGATGCACAGCAGCGCGATCGGTACGGATGACAAAGAAAAGAGCGGACGGACTCGCTTGCGTCCGTTCGCTCTCCTGCCCGCATCGTTAGTTGCGTCCGTAATACAGCTTGAGATTGGCGATATCGACGAGATACAGAATATCGACGCCGTTGGCATTCCGCTCGACTGCCAGGCGCTGGATCGGGATGCCCGGCGCGAGCGACGTCGCGCTCCAACCCGTGCCCGCTTGCGCAGCCATGAAGGCGCGATCCGTCCCGGCGGCCGTCACGTAGTAGACGCGCGACTGCGTGCCCGTCCAGGTGACGTCGATGGCGGCTGTCGTTTCGGCAGCGTCGTAGACGGTCTGCAGATTCCAGCCGGTCGTGCTTCGTGTCGCCTGCTTGACCGAGAACGTCGCGCTTCCCTCCTCCCTGTAGCGGTACGCGATGACCGGCCGGTTCGCCGAGTCGACGGTCAGCTTCGCGCTCTGAACGCCGGGGCCGCCTGGATCGCTGCCGCTCTGCACATAAACCTCGCTAGGCGCCATCGGCTGCACGATGTCAGCCGTTGTTAGCGATACAGGTACGGATACGGGCGTGCCGTCCGCCTTGGAGAACGAATTCGTGGAGGGGCTGTACTTTAGGTAAGACAGCTGGTGGCGCAGCGCGCTGGCTGCGAAGTAAGCCCATTCGAACAAGATGTGCAGGTCGCCGTTCGCGTCGAACGCCAGGTCGTCCGGGTACACCGAATGGTTGAGCGTGGAGGCGATGACCGCGATCTGGCTCCATGTCGCAGCCGCATTATCCCAACGCAGCAGCACGCCATCGCGCTTGCCGGCGGCGTCCTTGCTGGACCGGACGAGCAGGTACAGGTCGCCGTTAGGCGCAGTCGTCATGACCGGGTACGTGACCTTCATCGTCAGATCGGGCATGTCCGCCGAATGATTCTGCGGCGCGCCTCCGACCGTATCCGACCGGAAATAATGCCAGTTCGAGTCATGCATGGAGGCGAATACGTGGAATCGGCCGCTGCCGTCCCGCGCGATCGACGGCTGGTTGTGACCGTTGTCGTCGTCATACTCAGCCACGGCGGCACCGTCCATGACGGGAATATTCGTCCAGGCGCCCGTCCCGTCGCGTCGTGCGATATATACTTTGTGCTTCCCCGCGGTGCTGCCCGGCGCATTGTAAGCCATATAAGCGTACTCGAGCCCTGTGCCGTACGTCTCAAGCGGACTCCACCATCCGGCCTGATTGCTCGAATCCATCGCGTACGGCACCTGCGTCAGTACCGCCGCCGCGCTTCCCGTGCCCGCAGGCAGCAGCGAGACAATCGCGAGCCCCGCGATCCACATCTTCAACTGTTTTTTCCAATTCATCATTCAACTTCTCCTCTCCATCGCTTGGATTGAACCGAAGCTTGCGGAGCGCCCGCTTCGGCAGCGGACGCCGGTGAAGCGCTTGCATGAACGGCCGTCGAATATCCGATGGCAGGCTTATCGTATCATGGAGGCCGCCGCGCGGGTCAGCAACAAAATGATGAAGAGGATAGAACAAAATGAGGTGATTTGTGGGCGGATAGAACAGAATTCCACTGGAGGGGGCTCGATGTGTGCACGTAGATCAACAGTTGGCGCTTAATGCGGGGGCTCAGGCTCGATGTGTGCACGTAGATCAACTGATGGCACTTAAAGCGGGGCTCGGGCTCGATGTGTGCACGTAGATCAGCTGTTGGCGCATAATTCGGGGATTGGGGGTCGCTGTCCGTTGTCCGCGCAGGTCGCGCGGTTCCCGGTTCGCTGCCGGCTTTCGTAAATTCCTGCCTGCAGCTTCCCGGTGTCCGCGAGGCCTATGCGGGTTAGGGCACCTTCGCGAATGCGCCCATGGGCGCGTTCGGCATCAGGCGAACTTGTACGTCCAGAAACGCTCCGTGCCGAATCGTTCCTGCACTTCGCGATTTTTGTGCGGATTTTTCTCGAACAGCTGCGGGACGTAAAATTGCGAGCGATGCGACAGGATCGACGCGATCTTCTGCTTCAGGAAGTCGCTGACGTCCACGTAGACGTCCGGATCGCCGATCGACTCGCGGTGATTGTGCGAAAAGGCGAGGCAGTGCACGGTCGGGCGTGCGGACGGCGGCAGCTTGCCGATCGTGCGGACGACGGCCGCGCCGGTCGCGTCGTGGTCCGGATGGACCGCGAAGCCCGGGAAAAACGTGATGACGAGCGTCGGATCAAGCTCCGCCAGCAGCTCGCCGATTTTCAGATCCAGCAGGTCCTGATCCTCGAACTCGAGCGTCTTGTCGTGGAAACCGAGCAAGCGAAGATCCTGGATGCCGATCGCCCGGCAGGACTGTTCGAGCTCGCCCTTGCGGATCTGCGGGAGCGTGATGCGGTTCGCGAAGGGCGGATTGCCCATGTTGCGCGCGCGTTCGCCTAAGGTCAAGCAAGCATAAGTCACCTGCGCGCCCGCGGCGATGTGCTTGGCCAGCGTGCCCGAGATGCCGAAGCATTCGTCGTCGGGGTGCGGCAGCACGACTAGAATACGTTGTTCCATGGATATCTTCCTTTCCCGGTCGTTAGGTTAAAAGGGTTCGCGGCTCAGCTGCAGCGCGACGACCAGCTTGCCCGAGCTGTCGTGTCCGGCCATGATCAGGCGCTCGGCATCGGTCTCGTCGTAGTGCGTCAGTCCTTCCGCGTAGATCCAGCCTTTGTCCATTTTCAAACCGACTCTGTAGGGGCCGTTGCCCGAGATGGAGCCGAGGCCGTATCGGATCAAAGCGTTCGTAATGAAATTGGCCGCTGGGTGCTTGGTGCTATCGTTGTGGGCCGCGTAAGCGCCCGTCGTCAATTCCAAGTGTATATACAGGTCCTGATCCTTGAGGGAATCGATCCTGTTCTGTATTTCCACAGTTTGAATCGGTAACATGTCGGCGCCTCCTCCGTTATTTATGATTCAATATACCACAGTCAAAGAAACGGCGCATGTGTGCGCGCCTGGCGCTCTCCCGGATCATGCTAAATAGCCCCAAAAAGGCGAGCCGGACCGAATTAGTTCGTTTATCGTGCTTATCATTTAGAGCCGGCTTGTTTATCGTAATGCCGGGTTGGGGTATGTGTTTTTGGTGGCACCCCCAATGGAAGGAGCGATCGAGATGGCCAAGGAACTGGCATTGCATGAAAAGCTCGAAGTCCATGAGATCCTGACGCTGAAAACGTCCTGCGCCACCAAAGCGAGGGCGATGGTGGAGCTCGTTCAGGATGAGAAGCTCAAGGCGCTGATCGAGCAGGATCTGGTCAATTCGTCGAAGGCGATCGAAGAACTGAAGTCCATCCTACAATAAGAGGTGATCCCATCATGGCAACGACAATGACCAAAGCTGAGCTGACCAAGGCGACCGCGCCGCTGGACGATCTGGCGATCGCAACGGACATGCTGCTATCCGCAAAAGCCGCGGTGCGCAGCTACGCAGTCGCGCTGACGGAGACGGCGACTCCCAAGGTGCACAAGATTCTGAAGGCGCAGCTTGACACGGCGATCGAGACGCACCGGAAGATCGCGGCCTACATGATCGAAAACGAGATGTATCATCCCTACAACGTGGACAAGCAGGTCGAGCACGACGTGCTTAAAGCGGACACGGCTCTGTCGCTAATCAAGGAATAGCGCGTCGGGCGGTGAATCGCACGTTCCGGCAGTGGACGGAACTGTCCGCAATCGCAGACGATATTTAGCCCGATACGATCGGGCATCGGCAAGGCGCCTTCGGGCGCTTTTTTTAATGGTCGAAGGTATGCTAGGCTAGGCTAGGGTAAAGCCAGCGTTACAATCGTATGAGGTCTTGAACCGGGAAAGGAAGTCGTGCTGCATGAAGCTTGGAATTCTGGATCAAGCGCCGATCGTAAAAGGCGGCAGCGCGCCGAATGCGCTCCGCAACGCAGAGGAAATCGCCGTCCTCGCGGACGAGCTCGGCTACCACCGGATGTGGATGGCGGAACACCACAATACCCGCAACTTCGCCAGTACGGCGCCCGAGATCATCGCGACGCGCCTAGCCGCGCTGACGAAGCGGATCCGAATCGGCACCGGCGGCGTCATGATGATGCATTATTCGCCGCTCAAGCTCGCCGAAGTATTCAAGACGCTCAGCGCCTTCTCCCCCGGCCGAATCGACTTCGGCGTCGGACGGGCCCCGGGCGGCGATCATTATTCGACGCGAGCGCTTGCCGAAGGGCGACCGCATCTGCCCGGGGACATGTACGACAAGCTGCAGACGACCATGCAGCTGATCGCCGATCGCGCACCGAAGGATTCGCTGTACGAGGGACTGCTCGCTTCCCCTTACGACGTGCCGCTGCCTGAAGCCTGGCTGCTCGGCTCCACGGGCAACAGCGCCGTTCGGGCGGGACGTCTGGGCGTCGGCTATTCGTTCGCGCAATTTTTCAACGGGCAGATGACGCGCGAGATCTTCGACGCCTACAGGGACAACTTCGAGCCTTCGTACTTCATGCCGAAGCCGCTCATCCTCGTGACGTATTCGGCCACGGTCGCCGAGACGGCCGAGGAAGCGGAGTACATCGCGAAGCCGATCGACCTGATGCGACTGTCGCTCATGCGGGGTTCCCTGCAGCAGGTGATGACGCCCGAGGAGGCGCGCGATTACCCGCTGACCGAGACGGATCTCGCCGTCATTCGGGAAAACCGCAAGCTGCATCTCGTCGGCACGCCCCGGGAGGTGGCCGACGCGCTTCGGCGCGACCGCGAGCTGTACGGCTTCGACGAGGTCATGATCAACAGTACGCCGCACAGTCAAGCCGCTCGCCTGAATGTGTACCGGCTGCTCGCGCGGGAGCTGTTGTAGACGCGAAGGGCGGGTCCGTGAAGGATCCGCCCTTTTTTGCGCTGTTTCAGGAGAGCTTTCTGCCTCTTCTGATCGTGTATTCGGTCTTCAGACGCCTTATGCGGCGCCTCTTATACCTTGGCCCACATTTCCTTCGGGTTCAGCTCGTACACTTCGTTTTCCCTGAACATGAATTGATGCATGATGAACTCCCTGCGGATCGTCGCGAAGTCCTCGTGATAGCCTTTGATAAATTCGTTGATCTCCTTTTCGCTGTATTTGCGTCCCGCCTCCAGCTTGGAGACCAGATGCGCCAGCACGATCAGCTTCTTTTTCAACTGCGCGGGTATGCTCTTCAATTTGCCGTCGGCCGTAAAAAAATTTTTGACGACCGTCTCCTTCAGTCGCGTGTCTTCCTGAATTTCCATTTCCGTTGCCCCCTTTTCGGCTTGCCTGTAGATGAGGTCTACCGCGGCATTGGCGTTGTTTTTAATGAAGTAATGGTTGAGCGAAAAAAAGATCGTATTTTTATCTCTTCGCTCCTTGATCAGACTGGCTTCCCTCAATTTGGCGGCATGGTGCGTGATCGTGGCCGGCGTCAAGTACAGTCGTTCGGCCAGCTCCTGACCGCTCAGCTCCCCCCCTGCCAGCAGGATCAGCATTCGTAGTCTCGTCGGATCGGCGAGCGCCTTGTGGTAGGCGACGATTTTATCGAGCTGCATGTCTGCCCCTCTTTCGTTTAGATGGTTATCTAATTTGATCTATATTTAATTAGATAATAATTAAATCACCTTCTCATGTCAACTCTTAGAGGGTGTCTCTCGCCAAACGATTAACGCAAAAATCCCCTGCTTCGCCCGGAAGCAAGGGGATTCACTTTACCTAATCGTATCCATTACTCGCAAACCGTTACTCGCGTTATTTGCAACTCGTTACTCGCGTTAATCGAGATCCGTTATTCGAAAACCATTATCCGTTTGCCGTCGTCCCCGTCTGTGCATTTTCTTTGGCTGTTTTCGAACCATGCCCGCCTTTGCCCGTATGGGTCGCATTGACGATGTCGGTCGCCTTCGCTGCGACATTGGCCTTTTGCGTGTCATATTGAGACTGCGTAATCTTGCCGTCGGCCAAGCGGGAATCCAGCGCGGCGGTCAACTGCTTTGTCACGAGATCGATGACCGACTGCAGCGCCACGCCTTTTTCCGTCGCCAGCGCAGCCATGGATTTGCCTGCATGCTCGGCTGTCTCGTAGTCGGCTTCCGTCATGCCGAGCAGCGTCGCGATCGCGGCCTCGTCGATACGGACGCCGCCGCGACCGCCGCCATGACCGCCTCGGCCTTCGAACGTCTCGTTTACGAGGTCGGCGGCTTTGGTCGCCACTTTTGCTTTTTTCGTATCGTATTGGTTCTGCGTGATGCTGCCTGCCGCAAGCTTCGAATCAAGGCTGGCCGTAAGCTGCTTGGCCACCAGATCGACGACCGATTGAACGGCAACGCCCTTCTCGCCCGCGATCGCCGCCAGCGACTTGCCTGCATGCTCAGCCGTCTCGAGATCCGCTTCCGTCATGCCGAGCAGCGTCGCGATCGCCGCATCGTCCAGCTTGAAACGCTGGCCATGATCGCCACCGCGGCCTTTAAACGCCCCCTTCGTCGTACTCTGCGTAGAGGCGGACGCGATCGCGGATGCGCTGCTCGTCGCGCCGGTCGCCGTCTTGGTCGCGGCAAAAGCTTGTCCGGTCAGGATGGCACCGCCGCCTAATGTGATGGCCAATGCAAGCGCGCTCGCCGTCATGATCTTGTGTTTAGGGTTCATGTGAATCCTCCTAAGCGTTCGTTTGAGGTACACGAACATCTTAGCCCGCTTACCTGAATCCTCCCTGATGCTAAACTTAAGATTAACTGAGAAAGAAAAATCTCCCTTCGGCCTAAAATCCGAGGGGAGATCTGTTTGTAGCGGCTGGTGCGTCAGTTACATGGACCGACCTTTAAGCTCTCTTCTTGCGCGTCAGGACGTCGAAGATGACGGCCGCGGCCAGCACGCCGCCGCGAATCATGTATTGGTACGAAATGCCGACGCCGAGCAGGTTCATGCCGCTCGTGAGCGAAGTCATGACGATGGCGCCGATGATCGAGCCGGTGACTTTGCCGACGCCGCCCGCAGCGGATACGCCGCCTACATAAGCCGCCGCGATCGCGTCGAGCTCGAACAACGTGCCGGCCGTGGTGGTCGCGGACTGGAGACGCGCGGTAAACAAGATGCCGGACAGCGCGGACAGCATGCCCATCGAGCCGAAGACGATGTACGTGATCTTCTTGACGCTGATACCGCTCAGGTGTGCGGCTTCAGGGTTGCTGCCGACCGCGTAGATGTGGCGGCCGAGCACGGTCTTGGTCGTCAGGAAGTGATAGATCACGACGACGGCCAGCATGATGACGACGGTCCAGGAGAAGCCGTTGTAGCCGGCGATGATCCAGGTGATATAAGCGATGATGGCCGATACGAATACCAGCTTGACCGCGAAGATGCCGCCCGATACGACTTCGAATTCGTACTTCAGCTTGTTGCGGCGATTCGCGAATTCAAAATAAACGTATAGCGCGATGACGACTAGCCCTAAGATCAGCGACAGCACGCTGAGGCCGCCGACTTCGCCCAGGGACGGGATAAATCCGTTGCCGAGGGCATTGAAATGCTCGTTTTTGACGATAATCGTACCCGTCTTCTCCGTGACCATGAGCAGCGCGCCACGGAAGATGAGCATCGCCGCAAGCGACGATACGAATGCCGGGATGCCGACCGAAGCGACCAGCACGCCGTTGAACATGCCGATCACGACGCCGAGCACGAGGATGACGGGAATCGTAATGTAGACGGGCACGCCCCAGTTCGACAGCATGATCGCAGCGATCGCGCCCATAAAGCCGGCGGCGAAGCCGACCGACAAGTCGATATGCCGGATGACGATAACGAGCGTCATGCCGACGGCCAGCACGGCGGTATAACCCGTCATGTCGAGCAGATTGCTGATGTTGCGCGAGGACATGAACAGACCGTCAGTCATGATGGAAAACGTAAGCATAATAACGAACAGCGCGATGTACATGCCGTATTCGCGAATGTTCACCTTGATGAGCGATTTGGCTTCGCTGAAGAAATTCATGGGGATACCTCCTATTGCGTGGCGAGCTGCATGATTTTTTCTTGATCGGCCTCTTCGATCGGCAGTTCGCCCTTGATCCTGCCTTCGGCCATGACGTAGACGCGGTCGCTCATGCCGAGCACCTCGCCGAGCTCCGAGGAGATCATAATGATGCTCATGCCTTCGGCGATCAGCTTGTTCATGATCGTATAGATCTCGAATTTAGCCCCTACGTCGATGCCGCGAGTCGGTTCGTCGAGAATAAGCAGCTTCGGACCGACGAACAGCCATTTGCCGAGCGATACCTTCTGCTGATTGCCGCCGCTCAAGTTGCCGACGATTTGCTCGACGGACGGCGCTTTTACGTTCATTGACTTTTTATATTCGTTGGCGATCTTGACCTCTTCGTTCTGATTGATGACGCCGCCTCTGGCGATGCCGTGCAGATTCGCGGCGCTGACGTTGCTCTTGATGTCCTGGAGCAGAAAGAGGCCGTCGCCCTTGCGGTCTTCCGTGACGTAGGCGATGCCCGCTTCAATCGCGTCGCTCGTATGCTTGAACGAGCGGGATTTGCCCTCCACGACGAGGTCTCCTTGCAGTTTATAGGACTTCGGGTTGCCGAAAATGCTGAGTGCCAGCTCCGTGCGCCCCGAGCCCATCAAGCCGGCGATCCCGACGATTTCTCCTTTTTTAACGTGCAGATTCGCGTTTTTGACGACGTTCCTGCCCGACTTGACGTCGTACGCGGTCCAGTCCCGGACTTCGAGCACCTTGTCGCCGAACTTCTTGTTCGCGCGCTTCGGATAGATGTCCTCGATCTCGCGCCCGACCATGTTTTTGATGATGACGCCTTCCGTGATCTCGCCTTTGGCGGCGTCGAGCGTGCAGATCGTGCGTCCGTCCCGAATGACGGTGGCCTTGTCGGCGATGGAGATGACTTCCTTGAGCTTGTGGGAAATCATAATGCACGTGATGCCCTGCCGCTTCAGCTGGCGCAGCAGATCGAGCAGATTCTCGCTGTCGTTCTCGTTCAGGGCGGCCGTCGGTTCGTCGAGGATGAGCAGCTTGACGTCTTTGCTGAGCGCCTTCGCGATCTCGACAAGCTGCTGCTTGCCGACGCCAAGTTCCTTGATCAGCGTCTCGGGATTGACGTTTAGTCCGACTTTGTTCAGCATGCGCTTGGCTTCGACGATCGTCCGGTTCCAGTCGACGATACCGCCTCGCTTTACCTCGTTGCCTGCGAAAATATTTTCGTAAACCGTGAGATCCGGGAACAACGCCAGTTCCTGATAAATGATGGCGATGCCGGTCTTGACGCTGTCGTTGATCTTGCCGAATGTCTGCACCTTGCCGTCAAATACGATGTCGCCCGAATACGTGCCGTGCGGATAGACGCCGCTGAGCACTTTCATAAGGGTCGACTTGCCCGCGCCGTTCTCGCCGATGAGGCAGTGGATCTCGCCCCGCTCGACCTTGAAGCTGACGTCGGTGAGCGCCTTGACGCCCGGGAACTCCTTGGTGATGCTCTTCATCTCTAAAATATAGTCGCTCATTCTCTTCACTCCTTAGGCGCAGCGACGTTCGGTAACGGCGGAATCGCGATAGACGCATCTATCACGATCCCGCGCTTCAAGCTATATGCCGGCCGGGATTACAGCCCCGTAAAGTCGCCCGCTTTGTAGTAGTCCGATTCGATGAGTTCTTTTTTCACGTTTTCCTTGTCGACGACGATGACGTTGGTTTGCTTCGCCTTGACGTCGATCTTGCCGTTGTTGTAAGAGCCGGTCGTCTCAGGCGACTTGCCGTCGAGGATGTCGACCGCCATGCCCATCGCGTCCTTGACCAGGGTGCGTACGTCCTTGAACACGGTCATCGATTGCTTGCCGTCGATCACGTATTGGATGGATGCCTTCTCGGCGTCTTGACCCGTCACGACGTAGCTCGTGATCGCCTTGTCGGATGCGAACACGTCGGCGATGGAGCGAGCCGTGCCGTCGTTCGGCGCCAGGATGGCGACGTCGCCCTTCATGTCGGCAGCTGCGGAAGTCAGGTGCGTCTGCGCCTTGTTCTTGGCTTCGTTGGCGTCCCAGTTGGTCGTGACTTGGCCGATGATCTTGCTCATTTGCTCGCGGGTCAGGTCCTTCGTATCCTTCAGCGCGACCGCTTCGCTGGAGTTCGCGATCTTGAACGTGCCGTCCGCGATCTTCGGCTGAAGCGTCTGCCATGCGCCTTGGAAGAACAGGAACGCGTTGTTGTCCGTCGCTGCGCCGGCGTACAGGTACAGCGGTTGGCCGTTGCCCTTCGCGTGGTCGACCAGGTACTTTGCTTGCGCCGCGCCGACTGCGACGCTATCGAACGTGACGTAGTAGTCGACCGCGTCGGTGTTCGTGATCAGACGGTCGTAGGAGATGACCTTGATGCCTTCCTTCTTGGCGGCTTCTACCGCTGCAGCTGCCGCGTCGCCGTCTTGCGGGCAGATGATGAGGACTTTGATGCCTTTGTTGATCAGCGTCTCAACGTTTTCCTTTTCCTTGGCCGAGGAGCCTTGGCTAAAAAGAATATCCGTCGTATATTTCGTACCGGACAGTGCGTCCTTGAAGCGCTGCTCGTCCTGCACCCATCTCGGTTCGTCTTTCGTCGGGAGCACGATGCCCACGCTCACCTTGCTGCTGCTGCCGCTGCCGCCGTCCTTGCCGCATGCCGCAGCAACTGCCGCGAACAACATGACGACCATCAGCAGCGCGATCGTTTTAAATCCCTTTTTCATTTCTCGTAACCCCTTTCGATCTCGTCGGTTTTTCTGACAAGACCAACTATAGCACCGGACAAGACGCGTGAAAGCGCTTATCGATAGCACTCTTTTGCAACCGCCTGCACATTTTTATACTGCGGTGCGGAAAGGGAAAAACCGCACAAATATTGTGCGGTTCGGTGGTGGTGCGATGCGTGGGAGTATGAGTGCTGACGCAGAGCACCAGCGGATGAGATTCGGCTAGTGTGCGTGCAGGTGCGAGCCTATTTCACGTTTTTGTACACGTCCGCTCGCGAATGGAAGCCCTCCGCGATGATCGTCGCGTCGATGTTCGACTTGTCGACCGCGATCGGCGCGAGCAGCACGGACGGCACCTCGATCTTGCCGTTGTTCACCTTGCGGTCGGCGCCAGGGTCCTCGCCCCGCGCAAGCTTGAACGCCAGCTCCGCCGCCTTCTCGGCGAGCAGCTTGATCGGCTTGTAGACGGTCATCGTCTGCGTCCCCTCTACGATCCGCTGCGCGGCCGCGAGATCCGCGTCCTGGCCTGCGACCGGGATGCGTCCCGCCAACCCCTGCGAGGCCAGCGCGGCGACGACGCCGCCTGCCGTCGCGTCGTTGGCGGCGATGACCGCGTCGATCCGGTTGCCGTTGGCGGCGAGCGCCTCCTTCATGTTGGCCAGCGCGTTTGCGGGCAGCCAATCCTTGCTCCATTGGTCGTAGACGACCTTGATATCGCCGCGGTCGATCAGCGGCTGGATGACGTTGAACACGCCCTGCTTGAACAGATGGGCGTTGTTGTCCGTATCGGCGCCGCCGATATAGACGAACTTGCCGCGCGGCACCAGTTTCGTGATCGCCTCGGCCTGCAGCTCGCCGACCTTTTCGTTGTCGAAGGAGACGTACAGGTCAATGTCCGCGTTGTTCACCAGCCGATCGTATGCAAGCACCTTGATGCCCGACGAATGCGCGCGCTTCACGATAGCGGCCGTCGCCGCGGCGTTGTGCGGCACGATGACGAGAATATCCACCCCTTCGCTGATCATCGTCTCGGCCTGGGATATTTGCTTGGCGTCATCCCCGTTAGCCGCCTCGATGACGACCTCCGCGCCCAGCGCTTCGGCCGCAGCCTTGAACAGGTCGCGATCGCGAAGCCAGCGCTCCTCGAGCAGCGTATCCATCGAAAAGCCGATCTTGATCGGCCCGCTCCGTTCCGGCTTCACGACACCGCCCGCCGCACCCTGAGAAGCTGTCGCCGCCGGCGCGTTTCCACCCGATCCTCCGCCTCCGTCGCAGCCCGCGACCGCACAAAACAACATCAGCCCAAGAGCGAGCGCGAGCATTCGCCGCCGTTTAAAACCCCATAAGACCCGCATCGTTACGATTCCCTTCTGCCCAGCAGCGTCTTGCGGTATTCCGTCGGCGAGACGTCGCACCATTTTTTGAATACCTTGCTGAAGTAGTTCGGATCGCGGTAACCGACCTCGAACGTGATCTCCTTGAGGCTTCGCTCGGGATCTCCCATCAGCTTTTTGGCTTTTTCGATCCGGCATTCGGTCAGGAAGTCGATATAGTTGACGCCGAGCTGCTCCTTGAACAGCTTGCTGATGTAAAAAGGGCTGAGGCCGACGCGCTTGCCGATCGCTTCGAGCGAGATCTCCTCGTGGGAATGCTCATAGATGTACTGCTTGATCTGCTGGATCGCGTCCGGCTTGATCCGCTCCCGATGGGCCTCGTACGACTGCCGCAGCCGTCCGAGCAGCGTCGCGGTCTCCGCGCGCAGCAAGCGATAATCCCGCGCCTGCGACGAGAACAGCGGCGTCTCCGTCTCGACGCCCATCTCGATGAGCACCCGCGAGGCGAGCCAGAGCAGCTCCAGCACTCGCTGCTGCCCGAGGAGCACATCGACGCCGTCGCTCTCGCATCGCCTGAGCAGCTCGACGACGTCCGCTTCGATCAGCTCCCATTGTCCGAGCCGTACGCGGTCGAAGAACTGCCTCTCCCACTGCTTCGCGGACAATCCTTCCCGTGCCATGCCGAGCGCGGGCGTGTCGGCGTAGAATCGGTACTTGACCGGCACGGTCGGGTCGGACGAGGCGATCAGCGCTTCCTGATAAGATTGCCTAATCTGGTCGAGGGATTCGCAAGCATTGCCGATGCCGACGAACCAGCCTGCCAGATCGCGCTCCGACAGCGCCAGGGCTGTCGCCGTCCCGCCTTCTGCGACGGACAGCAGCTCGCGCGCGATGGAGAGCGCCTGGGAGCGGAACGACCGTTCGGCGTCCCTGAACGCGATGACCGGAATATGGCGTCCGTACATCGCGCCGACCCAGCCGCCGCCCGCTTGCCTCGCCTTTTCCCGGATCGCGGCGTACAAGCGCTCCGAGCCTTGGGGCAGCAGGACGGCCATGGCGAACGGCTCGCTTCCCGCTTTTCCGCCGAGCAGCCCGACCAATTCGTCCAGATGCACCTCGTGCACATGATCGAACAGCAGCTGCGTCACGATGTCGGTCTCGATGACCGGCAGCACCTTCCGCAGCGCCTCCTGCTGACGCTCGCTCGCCTCGGCGGTTCTCCGCTCCGCTTCGATCTGCGTCAATACTTTGCCCACCGTCGCCACGATCTCGCTCGCCTTGCTCGGCTTGAGGAGGTAATCCTTGACGCCGAGCTTGATCGCCTGGCGCGCATAATCGAACGTATCGTACGCCGTGACCATCACGAACTTCGTCCCGGGGAGCATGGCGGAGATCTGTTCGATCGCCTCGATCCCGTTCATGCCCGGCATTTTAATGTCCATCAGGATGAGGTCCGGATGCAGCTGGGCGGCGATTTCCACGGCCAGCTTCCCGTTTTTCGCCTGCGAGATGTCCAGCTCCGGGAAGCCTTTGCGCAGGATCGCCTGCAGACCCTCCCGCTCGATCTGCTCATCGTCCACGATCAAGAGCTTAGTCATCGCTGTCGAACCTCCTCGTCTTCGGTATTTGAAGGACGACCTTCGTCCCCTCGGGGCTGCTCGCGATCTCCATAATGTCATCGGTTCCATAAAAAAGGCGAAGCCGTCTGACGACGTTGCTGAATCCAATGCCGGTCGAATGCCCTTCGGTCTCCACCGGCTGCTCCTCGAGAATCTGCTTGACCTTGAGCTCGGACATGCCCGGTCCGTCGTCCGCGATCTCGATCTTCACGCATGCCTCTCCGTCGATGACGCGGAAGCGAATCGTGCCTCCCTCCTCGCTTGGCTCGATCGCGTGGATGACGGCGTTTTCAACGATCGGCTGCAGCGTCAGGCCGGGGATCTGAACGTGCAGGCAGGAATCGTCGATGTCCGCCTCGAATCGCAGCCGGTCGGTGAAGCGGGCTTTTTGGATCTCCATATACTGGCGCAGCACCCGAACCTCCTCGTACAGCGTCACCGATCGATCCAGCCGTTTAAGGTTGTACCGCAGCAGACCCGCCACGCTCGCGAGCAGGTCGCTCGTCTCCTCCGAGCCTTCGAGGTACGCCTTCTTTGAGAGCGTATCCAGCGTGTTGAACAAGAAGTGCGGATTAATCTGACTCTGCAGACTCCGCAGCTGGCTCTCCTGAAGCAGCAGCTTGTTCTGCTGAAGCTCGCGCTCGAGCTGCGCCTTCTGCTGGATCTCGGAGATCAGATTGTTGATATTGATGCGCATGCGCTCGAACATCTTGGCCAGGAAGGAGATCTCGTCGTTGGACTTGACCTCGACCTTCAGGTCGAACCGCCCGCGCGACAGCTCCTTCGCCGCCTGGGTCAGCTTCTGGATCGGCCGCGTGATGCTGAGCGAGAAGCCGTAGGTGAACAGCAGCATGAGCACTGTGATCGTCAGCAGCAGCCATACGCCGAGCTTCTTGAGCTCCGCCGACTGCTCGATGATTCCCCTGTAAAAACGGTCGTACGTCTTCAGCTCCGTGTCGATCAGGGTGAGCGTCATTTCCGAAATATACTTGGAAATGCGCGTAGCCTCGGAAAAGGCATTCTCCGAGTCCTCGGACTCCTGCTCGGATTGAAATAACACCGAGCGATCCGTCGCTTCGAGCAGGCTGTCGATCAGGTTCATATAGTTGGTGATCGCGAACTCATTGTCCGCGTTCCGAACATCCATCACGCCGATCCTCGCCTTGCGCAGCGCTTCCTTGCTCCGGTCGAGCAGCCCAAGGTTGGCTTCCGTCGGCTTGTTACGATAGTTGTAGAGCGCGGTCACCGTCTGCTGGCTCGCGCTCGTCACCTCGTTCATGCGCAAGTACCGCTGCAGGATGTCGTTGTACTGGTTTTGAGTCTTCTGATTGTAGTAGGTCAGCGTCATCCAGATCGCGACCATGATGAACAAGACGACCGCGGCGAGCATCCAAATCTTGCGCTGGATGCTAGTCATGGCGCTTCCTTCAGCTTCCGCATCTTGATGTCGGTCGGATAACCATCGGTATTCAGCGGCATGATCTCGCCGCTTAACCATTTGACCATCAGATTCACGCCGATCCTCCCCATCTGATCCGGCGATTGCTCAAGCATGCCGTCGAGCTTGCCCTTCGCCAGCAGGGACTCGCTGTCCGGGCTGTCGTCGAACGTGTAGATGTCGTAAGGCTCGACCTGCGAGCGTCTCCCGATCTCTTGAATCATCGCGGCCGCGATATTGGCATCGATCGCGACGAAGGCGTCGACATCCGGCAGCCGGTTCATCACATCCTGCGTCGTGGCGATGACCTGCTCGCGGGCTTCTTGCGTCTCCGCGTATGCGGTACGGACGTCCGGGTAATTTTTCAGCACGTCGTGAATGCCCGCGAGCCGCTGCTTCTGGTAATATTCCTCGCCGGTATCGCCCATCAGAATCACCGTGCCCGACTTGCCCATGTCGGCGATCAACTGCTTCGCGATCAGCTGGCCCGCGGCGAACTGGTTCGAACCGACATAGGTTCGTCTAAGGCTGTCGGTCATCGGCACGTCATTGCCGACCGTAATGACGGGGATGCCGTAAAAAGCCGCTTTGACCTTCGTCAGGTTTTTGAACGCGTCCGTGTCGAGGCCCTGCACGATGATGCCGTCCACCTTGGAATCGATCGCGATCTCGAGCTTCTTGAGGAAATCCTCCTGATCCTTGTTGTAGCTGCCCCACACCTCGATGCTGGCGCCGCTCGTAAGCGCTTCCTCTTTGGCGCCGGCGGCGACCTTGTTCCAGAACGGCGTCTCGAGCTCCTGCGTAATGAGCACGAGGCGGTAGCGGGACTGCTGCTCCGCGGACGTCCGCGGCAGCTGCCGCTCGGAGCGGAATACCCGGTCGGCGGACTGCGCCGTAAAATAAAAGAGAACGGCGCATAGTGCGCCGAGCAAGATGAATACCGATTTGCGCAATAGAATGACTCCGTTTCCAATTGGGCTAGCTACATCATATCATCGCCGGAGGGAAGATCAAGCGGCAAAAGGTTGTAAAATACAAAGAAGCCCGGCCGTCCAGGTGGCGGACGAGGCGGGCCGGGCTTGTAAAAGATTGAACAACGGATAAAATGGAAGAAAAAGGAGGCTAAATCAAACTAAAATCAAACTAAAATCAAACGATGCTTGAATCACGTTAAATTGCGGCGATTGAGCGCAATATCAGCGAAGTTACAGCCCCAGCTTGCTGCCCCGCTCGAGGCGCTGAATCTGCTTCTCGCCGGTGTCGGCCAGCTCGCGGAACTGATTGATCGTCTCGCGCATCTTCGGCAGCGCCTCTTGCTTGTAGGTGCTGATCGAATCGAGCGCCGACAGCACGTCGGTGAACGCCTGCTTCATCGTATCGACCGAGATGTTGGCTTCGAGCGACTGCTTGTGGATCGCGGCGCCCTGGTCCTTCAGCATGCGGGACGTGCCGGCGATAAGCTCGCTCGTCGTCTGGTTGAGCAGCTCGATCTTCTTGAGCACGATCTTCTGGTTGTACAGCGCGCTCGCCACGGTGACGGCGATCTTAAGCGCCGAGACGGTCACGTTCTTGGCGCGGTCGACGCCCCGGATGAGCTCCTTGTTGTTGCGGATGACGACTTCAATCGCCATGATGCCCTGCTGGTTGACGACCTGCATCTGCTGCAGGTCCATCAGGCGCTGGCGCAGCGGGAACATGACCTCCTCGGTGATGAACCGGATCTTCTCCTGATCCTCGCCGCGCGTCTTGGCCGCCTCGACCTGCTGCTCGATCGACGCATCCATGAGCGAACCGAGCTGAATCTCTTTCTGCAGCTTTTTCGTCAGATCGCGCAGCGTCTGTTGCTCGATCTCGAGCGTCGTGTTGTCGTTTTTTAGCGTCGTCTTGCCTTTGTCGAGCGAAGCGATGATGTCTGCGATGACGGCGTCCGCTTTTTCATAGCGCATGAAGTATGCGCGAAGCGGGTTGAACAGCTTGCCGAGCAGTCCGCGCTTGGCGAAGTCGACTGCGCTCGGATCGAGATCCTTCAGCTGAATGTTCAGCTCGGCGAGCCCTTTGGCCACCTGACCGCCGTCGTCGCCCGTCTTGGACAGATTGCCCACCGTGACCTGGAGCAGCTGGTTTTTCTCCGAGGAGGACCTCATCGTGCCCATGCCGAACGTATCGATCGACTGGAGGATGTCCTTGCGCTTGTCGAGCGATTCGATATCGAGCGACATGATCGCCTGAACGTTGCTCTCCGCCATCTGCTGGAGCTTCGCGACCTCTTCGGGTACGGGCTTCACTTCCTCTTCTATCGCGACCTTGATCTCTTCCTGGCTGGGGACTTCCATCGTAAACGACATCGCCTTCATCCTCTCCCATCGGTCTATAACTTACATTTGAACGTTGAACAGGTTGCCGAGCTTGTAGACGACGTCGTCCGTGTCCGCGTTGATGCTGGCCGCCTCGTTAATGCTCGAGATGTTCTGCAGCGCCTTGATGTCCGCGTTATAGCCGACGGTGTAGATCGGCACCTTGTAGCTCTCGATGAGCCCTTGCACTTCCTTCAGCTTGAGGCCGACGTTGGTCTCGCCGTCGCTCAGGACGAAGATCAGCGGCTTGACGTTCGGGTTCGTCGCCATGTAATCCTGCAGCAGCTTGAGCGCCACGACGACGCCGTCGAACGTCGCGGTGCTGCCGCCCGCCTGCAGGCCGTCGACCGCGCCGACGAACAGCGACTGCTGGTTCGTATCGTACTTCGCGATCGGCAGATTGACCGTGACCGCGCTGGAGTAAGAGACAAGTCCGATGCTGTTGTCCCGCCCGAGGTACTTCTGGCCTTTGAGCAGCGATTCCTTGAGCCGGTTGAGCGGCTCGCCGTCCATGCTGCCGGAGACGTCGGCGACGAACACCGCAGCGATCGGCTTGTTGCCGTTTTTCTTTTCTTTCCATACCTTCTGCGCCGCGATCAGAATGCTGCCGTCTACCGGGCCGAGCGTCGGCTTGTAATCCTCCAGGTTGTTGAAGCCTTTGTCCTTGGCCGCGTCCTGGTACTTGGCCTGGGCCGCGAACTCGGCGAACTTCTTGACGATCTCGAGCTTGGTCGCCGAGATATTGCCGAGCGCGTAGAGCGGACTGTCGTGCCGAGCGCCGAAAGGCGTGAACACGTAGCCGCCCTTCAGGTCCGCCGCATTGGCGTAGGTCTGATACTCCAGCACGAAGCCGTCGAGCGCCCCCGACTTGGCGGCGTCCCGCATCTGCAGCGTCGTGGACGCGATGAACGGCACGTTGGACTGGAAGCTCTCGAAGCCTTGGACGGCCTTGTCGCTGAGCAGGTTCGAGCCGTCGAACGTCTTCAGCGCCGTCACCAGGAAGTTCAGGCCGGTCGAGCTCGCAAAGGGGTCCGTATAGCCCATGGAAAACTCGCCTGCCGCGATCGCTTCGGTGACCGACTTGACGCTCACCGAGCCGTATTTCTGGACGATCGCGTCGTTCTTCGCCTTGGAGATGACGATGCCGGGCACGTTGCCGACGAGACGCTTGGCGACGAGCTGCGTCTTGACGCCGGCGGCCTTCACCATCTCGCCCCACAGCTCGTTGGACGGCGTGAAGGCGTCGGGCACGTACTTGCCCGAGCGGATGTAGTCGGTGGCCGTGCCCGAAGCGATGTTGCGGACCTTGACCGAGACAGGCTTGCCGTTTACGCTGATTTTCGCTTTGTTGAAGTCATTGGCGACATCGGTCAGCCAGCCGTCGTTGCCCGTGCCCGATTTTTCCGTCGAGGAGAAAATCTCGGCGAAGTCGGCGGTGACGCTGTTCACCGCGATCGGGAACTTGGAGATATCCGGCAGCGAGGCGGCCACGTCCACCGGATCGAGATCGATCTGCCCCTTGACGGGCGTCTCCGTCGTAACGTCGATATTGCCGTACAGCTTGTTCAGCCGCTTGCCCGCATCCTCCGTCGCTACCTGCTTTTGCGACTTGCCCCAGTTCGAGGACATGTTGACGCCGATATAGACGATCGCGAACACGGCGACCAGAATAATGCCGGTCGTAATCAGAAATTTCTTGCCGCTGCTCAAGGCATCGCACCCCTTATTGTTTATAATATTTGGTCTGTTTGATCAGTGAATCGATCTCCTGCATGGCAGGCATGCGCTCGATATCGCCAGGCTCGAAGCTGTCCAGACGCGAGATCTCAAGCAGCAGCTTGTCGAGCTGCAGCATGATCTCCTCGTTGGTGCCGAGCGCGTTTTTGATATAGGACATGTAGTCGTTGTAAAGGGCCGTCTTCTCCTGAAGCAGCTTTGGCGAATACCGGGAGGACTTGCGCGTCATCACGCGCTCGTACTCGGCCTCGTCGAACACGCTCAGCCGGTTCAAGACGCTTTTGATATTTAAGTAGAATAGATTCTCGACCTCGTCCGCGACGGAAGAAAACTTGGAGAAGCTCAGCTCGGCGGGATCGAACCGCTGATGAAGCACTTTGAGCAAGGTCGCCTTTTTCTTGTCCATCCGGTCCATCTGCTCGAGCGCCAGCGAGATGTCCTCCGCGAGCACGCGGATTCGGCCGTACGGCGTCAATGCGGCCACAAAATCCTCCCGGGACTTGATCTGTCCGACGGTCAGGACGATCGGCGCCTTGTACATCCACTTGTAGCTGCCGTATATGAGCGCGATGGCGCTGGCGATGAGCAGCGTCACGCCGAACGCGGTCTCAAGCGGGCTCCCGCCGATCTTCACGCCTACGAATGCGGGCGACAGCAGGATGATATCGACGGCGACCGTGGCTGCCACGAGCCCCAGCATTTTTAAATAATTGTTTCCGGCCACCGCTTGTAGCCCCTTTCCCCTCGGTGTATGAATCGTCCGGTCGCTTTGCCGCTATGCTATAAATATGCTATCGGTCGGAAGGTCAGTTCATATAATTAAATACTACCATATTATGCTAGGATTCGAGGGTTGTAAACAAAATAAACCCTTTTCGGACGTTGTGACGGCAGGCGAGCGACCGGGGCGGTTGCCTTGTAACTGGAAATACGCGCATCGGCCCCGCTGCGTTGCCGAAATTTGAAAAGACTTGTCCGGCGGAAAGCGGCGCGCGGGCAGGAAATAGAAAAAGCTTGCTTCGCAATCGGATTGCGAAACAAGCTTTTTCGGCTGCGATGCTCCGTTACGGCATTCGCGCCGCGACGATCAGCTCGAAGCTCTAAGCGCGCTGCCGCAGCGCGCGCAGTACCGGGTTCCCTTCGGCGACGCGGTGCCGCAGCTGCCGCAGCGCAGCTCGCCGGCCGCTGCGCCATCGGGCTCGGCATGACGCAGCGCCTCCTGGACATACGGATTGAGCGCCGCCAATGCCCGGTACTCTTCCCTTCTCCCTCTGCCGATCAGCGCGAACAGCAGGCCGATGCCCGCGCATCCGACGGCCGCCATCAGGCCGACCTTGGCGAACCCCTCGGCGAAGCGGAGGTCCCAGAGCGCGTGCAGGGCGATGACGGCCGCGAGCAGGAGGGCCGCGGTCCAGCGTCTGCGGCGCAGCGATCGGCGCCCCGCCGGGCCGGAGGCTCTCGATGCGGCGCCGATCCAGACGCCCGCGGCGGCGATCGCGGTCCACGTGCCGTGACCGAACGGAGACAGGAGCGCCCTGATCCACAGCACGGACAGCATGCCGATCGACGAGGCTCCCTCCAGATGCGACCATCCGTAGATTACGCTCTCCACGGCAGCGAACCCCATGCCCGCCGCCGCCCCGAATACGACCGCGTCCATGAGGAAGCGCATCTGCTTCGAACGGATGAGCGCGAGACAGACGAGCAGCTTGGCGCCCTCTTCGATCACGGATACCGTCAGGGGGACGCTGAACTTCGAGAAGTCGCCCGTCCCGGCGCCGGCGCCAAAGATAGAGACGCGCTCCAAATACCAAGCGAGCGGAACGGCCACGACCGCCGAGGATACGAAGATCAGGCCGAGCCGGGCGGGACTGTATCCCAGCAGCTGATGTCCCCGGATATAGGCGACGAAGGTCACGGGACCGACGATTCCGCCTACGATCAATGCGGCCAGATTCAGCAGATCGCTGCGCGCGATCAACGCCAGCACGGTAAGCAGCACGAAGCCGCCGCCCAGCCACAGCAGCACGTCGATCCAGCGCTCTTTGGCTTTGGGCAGCGCAGGCTTTGCCATGATGACGGCTTCCGACGGCGCATCGGCTTCGGCCTTCGGCAGCAGATGAGGCGCGCGGATGCGCAGCATCTCCATGAACTGCCTGCGTACGGGCGCATAGTAGTCCAAAATGTAGCCGAACTCGCTTTTGCCCATGACGAGCAGTTCGCCATCCTCCGCCGCGACGAACGCCGCTTCCGACGGCGCGCCTGCGAGCAGGCCGATCTCGCCGAAAAAATCGCCTTCCCGCAGCTGCGTCTTACGCTTGTGCGCAGCCCGCGCCTCTACCCGTCCGCGGCTGATCATATAGAAGCGATCGGCCTCGGCGCCTTCGCGCACGATGACCTCGCCCTTTTTCATCTCCCGGACCGTCGTAATCTCGGCGAGACCCCTGAGCTCCGCATCGGGAATGTCCGACCAGATCGAAGCCTTGCGCAGCATGCGGTGGATCTTCCGAATCCGCACCGTGAGGAGGAGGCTCTCGTAAAAAAGCGGGCTGCGCTCCGCGAGCAGCTCGAACGACCGGCGGTCGATGCGAAGCGCTTCGACCGGGCCGACCGCGGTCACCGTCGCCGTCCGCCGCTCGCGCTCGAGCAGCGCGATCTCCCCGACTAGCGCTCCCGGGCCGAGTTCGGCGAGCAGAAGCGTCATGCCCACCAGATTGCGCGAGGACACCTGCACTTTGCCTTGCTTAATGAAGTAGCAGTCCGTACCCGCTTCGCCCTCCACGAGAAGAGGACGGCCGTCCTCGAACGAGACGAGCTCGACGGAGGCGGCCGCGATGTGAAGCTCTTGTTCCGGAATGCCGTGCAGCAAGGAATGTTCGCTCAGAAAAGCGATAATGTCTTCGTTTGGCATCCGATTCTCTCTTCCGTTTCTATGCGGATCAGCCCGTTTACCTCATGTTGCCGATGATCGAGCTGCGGGAATCCTGCATTTTCTTGATGAAGTTCGTCATGACGTCGAACGCTTCGTTGCGCTTGTTCGAGAGGCTCTGCAGACGGAGCATATCCATCTGCTGCGAGTTGGACAGGCCGTCGATCAGGGATTTGATCTTCTGGACGTACGATTCGAGCTGCCCCTTCGTCGACGGTACGGCATCCGACAGGCCGGCATTTTTGATCGCGTTTTGCACATCGCTGTACCTTTGCTTCTCGTCGTCGCTCGTATTCGGGACCGGGGCGTCCTGGCCCGCGTCGGAAGCGAATCGGCCCGCCACGAGGTTCAATGCGTTAAGTACCTGATTCAGCTTCGCGATCTGATCGTTCTTGGCCTGGACCGACGCGATTTGATCCTTCAGCTGCGTCTCCAGCAGGTTCGCTCGATTCGACTGTACCGCCATCATGGCGGTCTCCAGGTCCATGTTGCTGACGTTAAGCTGCGTCACGCCGCCGACGCTCCCGATCGCGTTCTGCGTCGCGCCTTTGCCCATCGCGTCGCGAACCGCGTCATAGACCGAATCGTTATACATCAGCGCCGCTCCCCCGACGATTCCGACCGCGAATACGCCTACGAGGGTCAGCGCTCTTATTTTCGAACTCAATTCGACATCCCCCTAAAAATCATCATTTATTTCCAGCATATTATCATGGTGGGGGAACGTCAATGAAAAGGTTAAGGATCTTTCTTGCCTAAGAAGGCCCGGCAGTTACTTTCGATGGAGAATGCCTAAATAGGCAGCCCACGGCCCGACGTCCGTCCGGTAGCGCTCTGCCATCGTCCGGACGATCTGCGACAGATGGGTCAGGTCGTGGACGACCCAGGCGGACACGAGCTCCCGCACCTTCACCGTGCCGAATGCCGGATGCGCGCCCGTGCGCTCGAGCGCCTCCTCCGAGGATGCGAGCGCCCGCAGCCGCGCGATGCTGTCGGCCCGCAACGCGGCAAACGTCTCCAACTTCCGCTCCGTCGTCATTTCCGAGGCCGTGGCGAGATGCGCGTATCGATCGAACGCCGGGAACGGCTTGGTCTCCCCCTCCGCCAAAATAAAAGCTAGGCGCGGAATCCAGTTGCTTTTTTCCCCTTCTATTAAATGACCGACGACCTCGTCCGCATTCCACGCGCCTTCGCCTTCGCGGCAGCTCAGCCATCCCTTCGACATTCCGGACAAAAAAGACGCCAGCGTACGCGGCGTTCGCTCGAGAATCTCGATCGCTTCATCCAATTTGAAATTCATGCTCCGCTCCCCTTCCCGTCTATTAAAGCTATTATAATTGATCGCCGACGGACGTTGAATGAAGATCAGATTTGTCCAGGGAAACCCCGGATTCCTCCATTGTGATTGCCGCATCGGTGCGCAATAATGAAGGTACGATACGCCTTATCCAACGATAGCCAAAAAGGAGCGTGCGAGATGCGCAAAGTCAAAGTCGGGGTCGTCGGCGCGGGCCAGATCAGCGGCGCGTACTTGAGAAACCTGACGGAAACGTTCGACGGCACCCTGGAAGTGAAAGCGGTTGCGGATCTGGTGCCCGAGCTCGCCCGCGCCCGCGCGGATCAATTCGGCGTGGCGATCGCCTGCGGTACGGAGGAATTGCTGGCCGATCCGGAGATCGAGATCGTCCTCAACCTGACAGCGCCCGCCGTGCATGCGGCCGTCAATCTGGCGGCGTTGCGCGCGGGCAAGCATGTCTACGCAGAAAAGCCGTTCGCCCTGTCCCGGGAAGAAGCGGACGAGGTACTGGCGCTAGCGGAAGCCAATGGGCTGCTGGTCGGCTGCGCGCCGGACACGTTCCTCGGCGGCGGGCTGCAAACCTGCCGCAAGCTGATCGACGAGGGATGGATCGGCACGCCCTATTCGGCGAACGGAACGATTATCATGGGCAACGCTTCGAACGGGATGCATCCGAACTTCCGCAACTTCCTGAAGCTCGGCGGCGATCCGATCCTGGACATGGCGCCTTACTACCTGACAGCGCTGGTCTTCCTGCTCGGGCCTGTACGCAGCGTGACCGGATCCGCGCAGCAGCTAAGCCGCGAAGTGACGATCCTGAACCCGAAGTCGCCCAGCTACGGCGCCACGGTGCCGGTCGAGGCGCCGACCAATGTCTCCGCCGTGCTCGACTTCAAGTCCGGCGCGGTAGGCAGCCTGCAGGCGGCAAAGGAGAGCTTCGGCTATTTTCCGCGGCTCGAGATCTTCGGTACGGAGGGCAATCTGACCTTGCCCGACCCGAACTTCTTCGGCGGCAAGATTCAGATTCAGTTCCCGAGCGGCGAGACCAAGGAAGTGCCGACCGTGTACGGGCATAACGAGGATACGCGCGGCATCGGCGTCGCGGACATGGCGGAAGCGATCCGCACGGGCCGGCCGCATCGCGCGAGCGGCCTTCTGGCCCGCCACGTGCTGGACATCTCGCTCGGCATATTCGAATCCTCCGAAGCGCGAAGGCATATCGAGCTGGCATCGACCGTCGACCGTCCCGAGCCCCTGCCGCTCGGTTTGAAGTACAACCGTCTTACTATTAATTAGCTGAGAGGACGTGGCCGTGCATGACCCGTTTCCCCATCGCGATCCAGCCTTATACCGTACGCGAGGCGCTCGGCCGGGATTACTTCGGCACGTTGGAGCGCATAGCCGCCCTCGGCTATGCGGGCATCGAGCTCGGCCTGCCGCCGGAAGGCATCTCCGTCGAGGCGCAGCAGGATAAGTTAGATAGGCTCGGTCTTCAGGTCATCGGCGCGCATGCCTCGTTCAACAGCTTCGACGTCGACTTTGATAGGCTGTTCGATTACCTGCATCGTGCCGGCGGCAAGTACGTGACGATCTCCCTCCAGTTCGAGTCCCGGGAGGATGCGCTGCGCAAGGCCGCACGGTTGAACGAGATCGGCGAGCTGTGCCGCGCGAACGGTCTGACCTTCCTCTATCACAATCATGACTGGGAGTTTCAAAGATATGACGGCGAATACGTGCTGGAGCTGCTGATGCGCGAGACCGATCCGCGGCTCGTCCAGCTCGAACTCGACACGTTCTGGGTAGCCAAGGGCGGCGAGGAGCCCGCTGCCTACCTCTCCAAGTGGAAAGGCCGCTGCCCGCTGCTGCACATCAAGGACATGGAGGCGGGCGAGGAGCGCTTTTTCGCCGAGATCGGCGAAGGGACGCTGGACTTCGTCGCGATCGCCCGGGCCGCGGCCGATGCCGGCACCGAGTGGCTCGTCGTCGAGCAGGACGCCTGCCGCCGCGATCCGTTCGAGAGCCTCGCGATCAGCTACCGCAACCTCGCGGCGATGGATCTGATCCGGCAGCCGGCCTCGCGCGGATAGGAGACCGGGCATGGCATCTACGTCATTGAGCGAGCTGCCGTTCCCGGTTCTCCGCGTGCTCGGCGACTTCGTCATGAAGCCGGGCACCGGTCTCGCGGAGCGGGAGATATCGGATTACGAGCTGCTGTGCTTTCCGGAGGGGACGGGGACGGTCTACAGGGTCGGCGAGCAGTCGTATACGCTGCGGCGGCCGTGCTTCGTCGTCACCCGCCCGGGCGAGCGGCACAGCTATAAGTACGACGAACAGGCGCATTCGCGTCATCTGTTCGTTCATTTTTTGCTCGGGGACATGCCGCCGGCGTCGGTGCCGCTGCTTCTGCCCGAAGGCCCGTCCGTGATCGAATACGAGGACGACTTCCCCGTCTCGCTCTTGAAGCGGCTCCTCACGATCGCGCATGCCGATCCGGAACGCCTGCAGGCGCGCGGCGGCTCGCTGCTGCTTGCGCTGCTGACAGAGCTGCATTCCCTGTCCGCCGCGGGCGGCACCAGGGCAAGGTCGGCCGCCCGCCGACCGCCGCAGATCGAGCAGGCGCTGCGGGAGATCGAACGGACCGTCCCCGCGCCGATCGCCGTCGAGGATCTGGCCGCCCGCGTGGGCTGGACGCCCGAGCATCTGTCCCGCTCCTTCGTCCGCCACCTTGGCTTCACGCCGAAGGAGGCGATCACGCGCAGGCGGATCGATCTCGCCTGCCAGCTGCTGCTGCACGGACAGCAGAGCGTCAAGGAGATCGCCTTTGAAGTCGGCTTCGCGGATCCCAACTACTTCAGCCGCGTGTTTAAGGCGACGAAGGCCGTCTCCGCTTCCGATTACCGCCGCAAAAATCATCATCCGAGATACGCGGATCTGGCCTTGGGTCTCGGCGGCGAAGCGCCCTATCCGACCAACCGCGTGTTTTTCGGAGAACGATAAAGTAGGGCCTATCGATTCTTATTAAATGCAATGAGGGGGATTTGAAGTTGAGCGCATTTCCATTCCGAGCGTCGCTGAACGCTTCGACGTTGTTCCCGTTCGAGCTCGGCATCGAGGAGCAGATCCGCACGGCTGCCGAAGCCGGCTATGAGGGTATCGAGATCTGGATGAAAGACCTGCAGGCCTATGCCGAAAATGGCGGTTCCGTCACCCGGCTAGGCCGCGTTGCGGCGGATCTTGGCATCGCGATCGCGGGCGCGATCTCGTTCATCCCCTGGGGCGACGCCGACGAAGGCGTTCGCGCCAGGGGCAGGTCGCAGGCGGACGCAGAGCTGACGCTGCTCGCCGAGCTCGGATGTCCCGCCTTCGCGGCGCCGCCGTTCGGCGAAGTGACGGACGCGTCGCCGACGCAGCTGGCGGAGCGATACGCAGAGCTCGCCGAGCAGTCGGCACGGTACGGGATCGTACCGGTGCTGGAGTTCTGGGGCAGAGCAAAGAAGCTGTCCACACTAGGCGAGGCGCTCGAGGTCGCCAAGCTGAGCGGCTTATCGCGCGTGCCAATGCTGCTCGATCCGTTCCATCTCTATGTCGGCGGCAGCGACTGGAGCGATGTGTCCAGACTGCAGGCCGAGGACATCGGGATCGTCCATGCCAATGACTACCCGGCGCATCCGCCGCGCGAGACGATCGCGGACGCCGACAGGCTGTTCCCCGGCGATGGCATCGCCCCCTCGGCCGAGCTCGCCCGCATGCTTGCGGCAAGCGGCTACCGCGGCTTTCTGTCGCTGGAACTGTTCGCGTCCGATTACGGCGGACGATCCGCGCTGGAGACGGCGCGCTATGGCCTGGATAAGATCAAGAGAGCTTATGCAGTCTGAGCAATTGCCAGACGGGGATGCTGAAGCGAAAAGGTCTGAGCAAATTGCGAGACTGAGATGCTGAAGCAAAATACGGTCTGAGCAAATTGCCAGACGAGGATGCCGAAGCGAAGGCGCAGAACTGAAGGCGCAGAACTCCTCCCCCACGCGCGAAGTTGCGGACGACTTGGGCAAGCCTTTTTTCTAGGAGAGGCTATCGTCTTTGGGCCAGGTGACTTCGAGGCACAACTGATTGTTATCGAAAAAAACGTACGAGCCGAGCTCGGGAATGTCTGTGACGGCGACACCGGCACTGCTCAATCGCTCTCGTAACGTATGTGCGCTAGTTCCGTCCGGCAGCTGCATGGCGACATGGGGGACGAAGCTTTGTGCATGTGTGTCGGAAGCGCCGAGCCCCGTTTTTTCGATCGGACGTTCGAAGAAATGAAAGCCCCAAACGTCGCCGTCGCTCGGCTTGGCGAAAATGAGGCAATGCCTGCCGCGTCCCTGTCGGGACGGTGCGATATCGCTGATTTGCATCCCGAGCACGTCCCGGTAAAAGCGAATCGTCGCGTCCAGATCGGCCGTAAGCAAGGCAATGTGTTGAATGCTTTGCCAGGGAAGTTGAAAGGATTGCGCAGAGACAGACATCGTTAATCAACTCCTTATTTTTTTCTATACGATGTATAAGGGCTCATAGGCGGAGCGAGGATCGGGAGCGATCGGCCCTCGCAGCCGACGCTGTTTGGCTCGTTCGATAAAGGCTGTCGGCGTGCAGCCCGCCCATGTCTTGAATTCGTGGATGACATGCGCCTGATCGTGATAGCCCAGACGGGAAGCGGCGTCCGCGAAAGAAAAGGCCGGCTCCCGAATGAAGGAGTCAAGCAATGCTTCGAAGCGGAGGATACGCGCGAACATTTTCGGCGATACGCCTATCCGCTGTTTAAATCGTCGTTCGAACTGGCGCAAGGACAACGCACATTCAGCGGCAAGTTCATCGATACGGATACGACCGTGTGTACGGTATAGCCGTTCCAGCGCCGATTGCAGAAAAACCAAATCGTCGGACGTCCAGTGAATTCGCGCTTCGTTGAATTGCTGCGGGCAAAGGTTTTGCCGGGCATTGGAGCTGCGGCGTATCGTTCCCTCCAACGTCAGGGCAAGACGGAGCCAGACGCCTTCACGCGGGATCGCGAGCGGCATCGTCTTCCGGTCAAGCGACGAGATCCGTTTTTGACCAACGGCGTCGGCCATATCCAAGGCTGCCTCTCCTCCTATATGTTCTGTCACAACTTTAGTTGTGCAGCGTTGTCTTGCACGAAGCGTCTCTATCAGGGAGGCTCTAGGAGAGATCATAACAAAGAACGCTACCGGGCGTATTGTGAAAAAACGACGTTTTCCGGTTTCTCGGCAAAAAAACGCAATTGTGCCGTACACGCTGCCGCCGGACGAGACGTAGGTCAACACTTGCCCCGTCCTAGGCGAAGCCAAAAAAAGAGGGTGTCCTAAAAGTCAAAAGATCTGACTTTTGGGACACCCTCTGCTGCTTATTTGCAAGGTTGTGGTTCGTCTGCCTCATGGCGTCGGCGTGCCTCCGCAAGATCGCGATTCGTCTGCCTCATGGCGTCGGCGTGCCGCCGTTGGCGTTAAGCGTCTCGCCGCTCACGTAGCTCGATTCCTGGCTCGCCAGGAACACGTACGCCGGCGCCATCTCCGCGGGCTGACCGGGACGTCCGAGCGGCGTAGTCTCGCCGAACTTCGCCAGCTTCTCCGTCGGCTGCCCGCCTGCGACCTGCAGCGGCGTCCAGACCGGGCCCGGCGCCACGACGTTGACGCGGATGCCCTTGCTCGCCACCTGTCCGGCCAACGCCTTGCTGAACACATTGATCGCGCCCTTGGTGGTCGCGTAATCGAGCAAAATCGGCGCGGGCTTATAGGCTTGGATTGATGACGTATTGATGATCGTGCTGCCCGGCTTCATGTGCTTGATCGCCGCCTTGCACAGCCAGAATAAGCCGTACACGTTCGTCTTGAACGTGGCATCGAACTGCTCGGTCGTGAGGTCGGCGATGTCCGGTACGAACTGCTGCATGCCCGCCACGTTCGCCAGAATATCGAGCCCGCCGAGCTCGCGTACCGCGGTCTCTACCAGCTGCTCGCAGTACGTCTCGTCCTTCTGGTCGCCCGGCACCGCGATCGCCCTGCTGCCTGCGTCCTGCACGAGTCTGACGACCTGCTGCGCGTCCGCTTCTTCTTCAGGCAGATACGACAGCACGACGTCTGCGCCCTCGCGCGCGAAGGCGATCGCCACGGCGCGTCCGATGCCGCTGTCGGCGCCGGTCACGATCGCTTTGCGCCCGGCCAGGCGCCCCGTGCCGCGGTACGTATTTTCCCCGCAGTCGGGGACCGGGTTCATCTCGACCTGAAGGCCCGGCGGCTCCTGCCGCTGCTGATATTCCGGTCCCGCCTTCTGATACTGCTTCGTCGGATCCTGCATCGCATATTGGTCGGCCATCGCGACATCCCTCCGTTGCGTTCGAGATTTTTTACCCTATAGGCTTGAACTCCTTTCTATATAACCATGCCAGCTTGGAATTAAACGAACAGTCCGTCCCAATCGATCTCGAGCGTCCGCCCCGTCGCCATGGAGGCATCCGCGCGGAAGCCGGCCACGTGGCCGACGACTGCATGCGCGAGCGATGCGGAAAATCGCGAATCCGGATCGCCCCGGACGACCCGCAAAAAATCTTCGACGAGCCGATGGTCCCCGCCTCCGTGCATCTCGCCCGACACTTCGATGTCGACCCTGCGCTCCGAGTAGACGCCCGCAGCTGCGGCCGGATCCGGATGGCGGATGACGAACGCGCCTTCCTCCAGCACGCCCTGGATCTCTCCCTTCGTCCCGGCGATATGCACGGTCCGGCACGCCCTGGCCGTCCCCCCGACCAGGCTGTGCGTCGCCGTGCTGCCGTCCTCGAATTCGAACAGGACCGCCTGGTGATCGGCGATATCGTTGTCGCAGCGCCATACGCAGCGTCCGAACGGATTGTCGCCGCGCAGACGCTCGAGCTTCTCTTCGTCGTTCAGCCGTACGCCGTCCAGATAGCGGGGCCATACGTAGACGGACCAGAGCTCGCGTTCGATGTACAGTTTTTTGGCGGAGTAGATACAGCGTTCTTCGATCGGGCAATCGAGCGCGCAGCGGGTGCCCGCCCCCTCCGGCGCGCGGTCCTCGCGGAACTGGGAGATCCCGCCGAAGCTGCTGACCTTGGTCGGCAGAATGCCGGCTTTGAACCAGGCGATCAGATCGAGATCGTGGCAGCATTTCTGCATGAGAAAGGACGATCCGCCGCGCGCTTGACTGGCGAACTTGCCCCTCACGAACGCCGTCGCCATGTGATGGTAATCGACGTTTTCCTCCGTCTGGATGTGCAGGATGTCCCCGATCGTCCCATCCCGGATGACCTCGTTGATCGCCTCGTAAAAGGGGGCATAGCGGAGCACGTGACAGATCATGACTTTGCAGCCATATTCCCGTGCCCTCCGATAGAGCTCAAGCACCTCGTCCTCGGCGATGCCGACCGGCTTCTCCAGCAGCACGTCGTAGCCCTTGCGCAGCAGAGGCAGCGTCGTCTTGACGTGCAGCGCGTCCAGCGTGCCATTGATGACGGCGTCCGCCAGCTTCGGGCGGGACGCGAGCGCCTCCACGTCGTCGAAGCACATGTCCGCCTGCAGGCCGTACAGGCTGGCCGTATGCGCCCCCCGGACGGGATCGGGCTCGACCACGCCGACGATTCGCATCTCCTCCGGGCGTTTAAGCGCGTATCCCGCATAATTCAAGGCGCGGCTGCCGGCGCCTACGATGACGACGGAGACCGGACCGCGATGCGCGCCAGCCGCGTCTGAAGGCTCATTCAATTTCCTTCCCTCCTAAGCAAAGAGCCGGAGCGATTCGGATGAATCGCCCCGCCCCCTGTTGTCATGGCCGAAATATCGCCTTTATAACTTTGCTGCTTTGCTGCTTTGCTGTCGGACGCTGTTAGACCCGCTGCCGCCACGTGTCTTTGCGAGCGATTGCCTATTTGCCGGACTGGTCGTGGGGAACGGCGATCGTCGCGGTGGCGACCGTCCGGTTGCCCGCTTTATCGGTGGCCGTATAGGTGACGGTATAGACGCGTCCCTTTTCCGCGCGCACCTGGAACGACCGTGCGTCCGTGCCGACGGCCGCGATAATGTCGCTGTCGGCGCTCGCCGGCGCATTGCTCGTGACGGAGGTCAGAATCACCGACTCCAGGCCCGAGCCTTCGTCGGCTGCGTTCACCGTCGCGTTCACCGTGACCATCTTGTGGTTCGGCGGCCAGACCGACGCCTTGTCGAGCTCGACCGACAGCGTCGGATTCGTCGTGTCCGGCGGCGGCGCGTCGCCTTCTATCTTCACGTCCAGGCTCGAGATGACCGCCTTCACCGGAAGCTTGCCCGCGCCCGAGTACATGCCGATGCCCGCCAGGAAGTCGCCGCTCTGGAATTCCACGGTCGTGCTGCCGATCGATACCCAGGCGCCGTCTTTCAGATAGAACCCTTCAACGTTGTTGCCCGTCTTCACCAGCTTCATCTGGAACGGCGCAGCGATGCTCTTGCCTTGGAAATCCAGCAGCAGGCCGGTTTGCGAGCCCCAATACTTCTGCTCGGCGACGGGCTTCTGCGCGTCAAGGATGCTCTCCTCGTTGCGGAACACGTAACGCAGCACCTTGCCGGTGCCGTCCGTGCGGAAGTGCACGTGCTTGGAATCGGCGGTGTCCTGCGCCCGGAACATCAGGCCGACCGATGCCGGGTCGCCGGCGCCGAGCGAGTCGATCGTCGCCGTCAGCGTGACCGTCGCATTCGGATCGTTGACATGAACGGGCTTGTTAAAGTAAATGAAGTCGTCGCTCGCGTTCCAGACGTTATCGCCTTGGCCGATCAGCGTATAGGTCGTGCCGGACACCGTAGCGAAGCCTCGGCTGTTCGAGCCGTAAGTCCGTACCGACCAGTCGCCGATCGGAGCCAGCGGACCGGCCGGGAATACCGTGACGACCTTCGTGGCCGCCTTCGTGATGCCGTCCTTCACCGCGATGGCTTCGATCGTCACCTGCCCCGGCGCCAGCGCCGTAAAGGACGCCTGGCCGCCGCTCACGCCGTCGATGCGAAGGACGCTGCTGTCGCTTGACGCGAACTGGACGTCGGCCGACGTCAGGTCCGCGTTCTGGCCGTTCTGCTGCGTGCCTGCGAGCGGGATCGTGCCCGAGTCGCCCGTCTTGAAGATCGGATTCGGCAGGTTGACGCTCACTTCCTTCAGCAGCGTATCGCTCACGCCCGAGTCGAACGGCGTGGTCTCGAACAGCCCGAGATCGTCCGCGTAGGAAAAGCCCGTCGTCGCGTTGCTCTTGTAGATGCGCACGCGCGCGCTCGTAATATCCGGTCCCGTGTGGAACGGCACTTCAATGCGCGTATACTTCTCTTCTTTGGTCGAGATATCTTTGTCGGCTCCGCCGTATTGGGTCACGCCGACGATGATCATTTCTCCCGGCTCGTTGTACGCCCAAGCGACGAACTTATAATCCGTGTCCGGCTTCAGGCCGGTGATCTTCTGCTCGACGCCGCCGCCCTTGCCGAGCTTCAGAACGTTTTGGTAACCTCTCTTCTTCCAGGCCGTCGTGCCGGCGATGTTCGACACTTGCTCGAGCGTCGTCGTCGCCGGTGTCCATACGAGCCAGTTGTCCAGCGTTCCGTCGAAGCCGCTGTTCTTGACCAGGTTCATATAAGGCGTCGCGATCTGCGTATACGACGGATTCGGCGGATTGTCGAAGTCAGGCCCCACCGTCCAGTCCGTGCCGCCGTACTCGTAAGCGCCCGCGTCGGGCGCCGCGCCGACGTACCCGTCCGTGATGCCCTCGATGACGGCCCCCGTATTGATGGCCGTAGAACCGGCGCCGAGACGGTAGTTGCGATTCGCGGGATCGACGAAGTTCACGCCGCTGGCCGACATCGTGTTGTACCCGCTGGCCGTGTCGGAGGTGAGCGATACCGCGTTCGTAAAGATGTTGTTGTACACCCTCGAACCGTACAGCTCCTGGTCGTAAGGAGCGGAGCCCCAGTACCCGACGCTGCTCACGTCGTTGTTCGCAACGGTATTGTTGTAGATCAGCCGATAATTGCCCGGCGTATTGAGCTGAATGCCGACGTTGTTGTTATAAATGACGTTGTGGTGGGCGACGACATTGGAAGCATAGTTGTCGAAGTACAAGCCGACGCTCATGTCCGTGCCCTTGCTGTCGTGAATCAGGTTGTGATGAATCTCGCTGTTGCCCATGTCCGCGCCCCAGCTGTAGATCAGGGCGCCGTCGCGGGACAGCCACATGCCGTCATGGATGTCGTTGTACTGAATCTCCGCGCTGCCCCGGTTCCAATACAGAATATAGCGCCCGGAATTGTACATATCGTTGTTGCTGATCAGATTCCGGGCGCCTGTCGACAGTTTGACCACCGGATCGTAGGCCGCGAAGTAACTGCCGTCGTGAATGGAATTGTTCACGATGCGGTTGTTGCTGCCGTCGATGTTGATCAGCGTACCGGTCGAGTAGGCGATCTTGCTGTTCTTCACCTCGTTGTTGCTGCCGCCGATATTGATGCCGCCCGTGAGCTGGTGGGCGACGGACGTGCCGTGCGATTCGGTGGAGAAGTACAAATACTCGGCCGTGATGCCGTCGAGCACGTTGTAGCTCGCGCCGCCATCCATCGGGATGCTGCCGGCGAAGGTCTGCAGCCCTTCAAGATGAATGTAGGAGCGTCCGCTCAGATCGAACGTCTTGAGGCGCTGCTTGATCTCGACGTTTTCCGGCTTGCCGCCGTCCGGCGCCCAGAGATACACTTTGCGCGCAGCCGAATCGACGTACCATTCGTGCGGCGCGTCCAACTCGCTGCGCAGGCCGGACAGATAGAAGGTGGATCCTAGCTTGGGCCACATATAGTCGAAGTTTTGGACGATCTTCGGGTAGCTCAGCGTATGCGTCGCCGCGTCAAAGCCCGAGATCTTGGTCGACACCGGGTCGTATGCGTCGCCGCCCCGCATCCACAAGGTCGCGCCGACCCAGTAATCGTCCGCCTGCGTCAACTGATCGCTGGACAGCGTCGTCTCCGAGCCGCCCGAGGCGATCCCTACGTTTTTCTTCAGCTCGGGCAGCGTATAGTCGTCGATATTGGGCCATCTCGCCTCCCAGAGGGGCGTGACGTTCCCGCCGTCCCGGATGAAGAGCTGGTTCTGGTCGCCCAGGCTGTTCATCCCTGCGGGCAGGTCGGCGACGTAGACGCGACCCGAATCCAGCGTCCAGCCGCCGATCGGCTCAGTGCCGCTGACGACGACCGCGGCGCCGGGCTCCGCCGCATACGTAATCGGCAGGCCGCTCGTTCCGCTCTCGGCCGGTCTGACCGTCTCGCGATAAGTCCCCGAGTCGATCAGGCATGTATCGCCGGGGTGCATGACCGCCGCGCACTTGCCGATCGTCTGGAAAGGGGTCGCGGACGAGCCGTCCGCCGCGTCGCTGCCCGTCTTGGAGACGTGGTACGTGACCGTAGCCGCCTGCGCGCCGGGAGCGGGCACGAGCCCGACCGCCAATAATGCCATCATCAATGCCGCCATGCTGGACACAAGCCTCGATCTCTGTTTCTTGTACAAGAACCATACCTCCTCTTGTCAGATGGCGGATCCGTCAATCCGCATCTCATACAGTAGCAGGCGAGATCAGAATAAAAAGTGCAAAATCTGCACTTTCCCCCATTCGGGCGCTCCTCGATTTGGACTTTAATGAACCCCGTCCTACATGCCCATCGATTTTTTGATCCGGTAGTCCTTCGGCGTCGTGCCGAAGCGTTTTTTGAACAGCTTGAAAAAATAACTTTGCGAGCTGAAGCCGACTTTTTCGGATATCTCGTTCACTTGCCAGTTGTTGGTCTCCAGCAGTGCGACGGCATTCATCAGGCGGACCTCGTTGATGTAATCGGCTACGGAAACGGTTTCGTACTTTTTGAAAATGCGGCCCACATAGGCCGGCGACATTTTGAGCAGATCCGAGATCTCCTGCAGGCTGAGGTTCGCGTTCGCGTAGTTCGCCTGGATCACGTCCTTGATCGTATCGACGATGACCTGGACCTTGTTCTCGACGACGGCTTTGTGATCGACGAAGATTCCGTCCAAAATATGGACGAACGCCTCGAAAATCTCGTCCAGCGTCTCCTTTTCGAAGACGAGGCCGTCGATGGACCGCAGATCGAGCGTAAGCGGCGATACCTTGTTCTGATTAATCTCCCGGATCGTCTGCTTGATGATGATGCCGACATGGACGACCGATTGAATGACCGCGTCCGAGCTCATCCCCTCGATCACGCCTCGAATGCGCTGCAGCTCCTGGTGGACCTGCTCCCGCCGTCCCGACTTGATCCCCTCGATCAGCTTGCGCTCAAGCTCCGGCGGGATCTGGGCGTCGTGGTTGTCCTGCTTCGCCTGCACCGTCTGCGGCGTGATCACCGCGTTCGCGCCGACGTTCATGCGATACTGCAGGTAATCGAGCGTCCGCTCGTAATGGTAAGTCAGTTCGCCGAACGCGGGGACGACGTCGCTGAGCGCCACGGTAAACGTAATGTGGTACAGATCGTTCACGATCGTCTGCGCTTTGCGAATCGATTCGGAGATGCGCGCATAGGTCTCTTCGTCCGGCTCCCCGATGTCGAACAGCAGCACGAAGTGCTCTTCCCGAAGGTCCACAGCGTCCACGGGGAGCACCTCCGATACGACCTCCTGCACGATGTTGGAGATGGCGAATTGCAGCAGCTTCAGGTCCAGTCCCCGGGTCGACTTCAGCTTCTTGTAGTCGTCCACCTTGATCACGCCAAGCACGAACGGCCATTCCAGGTCGGTCTTCAGATACCCCCGTTCCCGGAACGACCGCAGCTCGTCGGCCGTAATCGCCGTGCTGTCGGTCACGAGCTTGCGCAGATGGTAGGAGCAGATGATATTTTCGTTGCCGGCTTGCCTGGACTGCTCCGACGCGAGCTTCTCGACCAGCCGCTCGTAGATGTCGGAGACGTAGCTGAACTCGTCTTTGCCCTGCGGGCGGTCTACCTTCACGCCGGGCATGCGCTCGGTCTGCTTGAGCAGCACGTTGACCGGATTGTACAGCTTGTTGGACACGAACAGGGAGGCCAGCAGCGCAAGGAAAAAGGAGATCGCAGCTACCGTGATGAACACTTTTTTCAGCTGCTCGATCGACGCCAGCACGCCGGTGTACGGCTCGACGTTCACGATTACCCAGTTCGTCGATGCGTTCGCCATGTAGTTCACGATTTGCTTCTGGCCGTCGTACGTATACGTGAACTGGGACACCTCTTGCTTCGAGGCGTCGATACGCCGGTAGATCTCGTCCTTGAGCGCGGCGAGTCCCTCGTCCGCATGCCCGACTGGGCTGTAAATCTCCTTGTTCTGATCCAGGATGAAGATTCGGCTGTCGGGGTCGTCGGACTTGCGGTTCATGAGCTCCAGCTTCTGGAACAGCCACTCGGGCTTGATATTGATGATGAGGGCGCTGTCCGTCTTGTTGTAGGTCTCAAGCGAATCGTACATGTACAGCGAAAAGATCTCCTGCGAAATCTCGGGATGCTCGGTATTGGGCGCGTATGCGACCGGCATCAGCTGCATTTTGTAGATCGTCTTGGTGCCCGCCAGATAGCTCTTCGTGATCGCCATCAGATTGCTTTTGGCATCCGAGATCGAATCGTCGCCGCTCGTAAAGTAAGCATCCCGCTTGCTGTTGTAGAAGACGATGGAGTGAATGAAGGAATTGTAGGCGATCGTTTTGTTCAGCTTGTTGATCCGAAGCGTATCCTCGAACCGGTCCAGCTCCCTGCTGAACAGCAGATGGGCCATATCGTTATCGTAAAAGAGGGAGATCGCGAAGTTTTTGACCGTCTCGTTCATGTACGAAATGTTGTAGTTGATCTGGGAGAGCACCTTCTCGTTGGCCTCCCGCTGAGAATCGAGACTGATCTTCTTCGAATACATGTATGCAGACAGCAGGGACGCCAGCATGGACGCGAAGATCAGCAGATTGATCGAGAGCATGATTCGCATCAAGTATTTGCGTTCTCTGTATTTGCGAAGATAGTGAGTCATGACATCTCCTCCATCTCCAACATAACAGGAATAGAAACGAAGAGAAAAGTGCAAAATCAGCACTTTTCTCGATTATGGACATTCGGCGGAACAGGATTTTCACATAAATTGAAATGTTTTCTAATCAAGGCTGCATAGGGATTGTTCGTACTCGCTTCGGTCAAGGGCGCCTCCGCAATGCGTGTAGAAGTCCGGGGTCAGCGCATACTGGCCGGAGACCGTGCCGATCCAGCCGGCATCCGGCATCGGATGACGCCTGACCATCGCCTCCCAATGCAGGTAGTTCTGCTTGCCGTTCGATTCGATCAGGCCCGTGGAGAGCCCCGGCAAAGGCGCGAGATGCGCAGCCAGGCATTTGTTCCAGTCGACCATCGCGGGATTCGCCGTCAGGTCCGCACAGAAGCATGGAATCCCGTAGACGGCTGCCGTCCGGGCGATCCGCAGACTCATGCTCATCGTCTTCGCCACCGGCTTGAGCGCGAACGCCCCGTAGCCCATCTGGATGCGCGCCAGCGCGTCCGCTTCGTCGTGCACGCTCTCGTCGCCCGCCACCCGCACCGGCAGATCCTTGACGCTCGCATGGACATGCTCGGGAAAAGGCTCCTCCACGACCAGAATGCGATCCAGCGCGCCCATTCGTTCCACCGCCCCGATCAGCCGCTGCAGCGGCTCCATGCCGGCATACCGCCCGTTGATGTCCAGGTAATAAAGGATCTTCCCGCTGTCGGTTTGCGGACTGTCGCGGCGCTCCGCGATCCGGTGGATCTGTTCGACACGCCGGATGTCCCATGCCAGCATCTTGTCCGGGTTGCCGTCGCCGTCCGGGTCGGACCCGAGCTTGATCTTCAGGACGAAATAGCCGTCGTTCAGCAGCGCTTCGACGTCCGCAGCCGCCATCCCGTAGGAGACGACCGGCGTGCAGGCCAGCCGGTCATGCTTGGCGGCGAGCGCGGCATGGTAAGCTTCCGGGATCAGCTCGCGGAAGGTCGCGTTCGGTCGCCGCCGGCGGAGCAGCGCCCAGGCCGCATGATCCACGGGCACGAGCGCGTTCAGCGCGAAGGTCGCGCGAAGCCCGCCCCGGCCCCATTCGCGGTCGGCATAGGCGCGCGCCTGCGCAGCGAGGCCGTTCAGCAGATCGAGAGGCGTCCCGAAGGACGCGCCTGCGACCGACGCCAGCGCATGCGCGGTGATCGCCTGCATGAACGCGTTGCCTCTCTTGTGCCCCCACCGCGCATGCACGTCGGGATCGGACCACAGCACGCTCTGGACGCCAAGACCGGTGCCCCGGTTGCCGAATTCGTCCTCCAGGCAGACGACGGACTGCCACAGCTCGTCGACGCTGCCGCCCTTGAAACCGAACGGCGCCGCGAGCGGCTCGGCGACCATGCGCAGGCTCGTTTTCTTGATCGTGATCATTGCTTTTGCCTCCTGCCCAGCATGCGATATGGAATGGAATGGCGATGACTCGTCGTCTCAACCAGGCTCCGACTCGGCCGGGATCGGGAGCGCTCGGTCGCTCGCTGTTAGGGCGCCATATGCCCCGGCTCATGCCTGGACCGGTCCGCCCGGGCGAAGTATTCGTCGAGCCGCTCCAGCCCGAACTCGGCCACGATATCGTCCGCCGTGAAGTCCGCCGACTCGCTCGTCATCAGCACGCATCCGAGATAGCCCGGGTCATGGATGACGACCGCGGGACCGTACTTCCGCTTGATGTCCGGGAATTTGGCGTCGTTCTCGTCGATATGGAGCACAGCATAGTCGAGATTGACGCGGGCCGTGACGAAGGAGTAATAGTTCGTACTGCTGGCGGCGACCTCCCCGAGCGGCGTCACGATCGTGCACGGCGCCCCCGAGACGGCCCCCGCGAAGTAAGAACGGCAGGCATAGGCCCAATAGCCCTGCATCAGTCCGCCGTGATACATCGAAGGGAACAGGATCAGGTCGGGCTTGGCGGCGGCGTAGCGGCGCAGGAGCTCGTCGAAGTTCAAGTCGAAGCAGATCGCGGCCGCCACCCGGCCGAAGTCGCATTCGAAGACCGGCGCTTCCCTGCCGTGCAAAATATTCGACAGCTGGTGCTCGTCGGGCGTCAAATGATTTTTATGATAGGTCCCCATGACCCGGCCCGCGCGGTCGATGAGCTGCATGGCGTTGCGCCATGCGCCGTCCTCCGCTTCCGTATGCGTCGCGTAAGCGATGTAGCAGGCATGCCGGCGCGCCGTATCCGCGAAGAAATCGCGGATGCGGTCCTCGCGCGCGCGATAGTACGAGAGGCGCCGTTCCAGCGGAAAAAAGGTCGGATCCGGCCTGTCGCAAGCCTCGTGCAGGACGATGAGATCCGGCCGATCTGGCAGCACGCGGTCGAGCTGCGCCTGCCAGTGCCCGATCATGCGTTCGATGGCCTCTTCATTGGAGACGTCGGCAGGCACGACGAGCGGCCGGGGACCCAGACAGCTGATCGTCACGTATTTCGCCACTATTTCCCCTCCCTTTCCCGCTTATGCCAGCAGATGCAGCTGGTCGGCCCGCACCTCGCCGCCGAGCGGCTCGCCGTCCATGAACGCCTCCGCGTCAAGGACGACGGCCTGCGCCAACCGCTGCAGCCCGTTGTTGACTGCGCCCGCGATATGCGGCGTCAGCACGACATTCGGCAGGCCGCGGAAGGGATGGTCCGGGCGCGGCGGTTCGGGATCGGTCACGTCCAGGCAGGCGAAAAAGCGGCCCTTGCGCAGCTCCTCGGCCAGCGCCTCCTCGTCAATCACCGAGCCGCGGGCTGTATTGATAATGACGCAGTCGTCCTTCATCAGCGCGAATCGATCCCGGTTGAACATATGGTGCGTCTCGGGCAGCGACGGCAGGTGAATCGAGACGACGTCGCTCTGCGCGAGCAGCGCTTCAAGCTCCGCCTTGCGCGCACCCATCGTCTGCGCCTGCGCCTCGCTGACGAACGGATCGTACAGCACGATGTCCACGTCGAATTGGCGCAGCAGCTTGATATAATGCGACCCCGCGCGCCCCGCACCGACAACGCCGATCGTCACGTCGTACACCTCTCGGACGTTGGCCCCGTCGCCCCAGCCGCCTTCCCGCGTCTCGCGGACGAGCCGCCACATATCCTTCAGCGTCACGATCGTGAAGCCGAGGGCCGTCTCCGCCACGCCCTTGCCGAGCGCGGCCGTCGCATTCGACACCCGGATGCCCCTGTCCCACAGCTCGGGCGTGACGATCGGCTTCACGGTACCCGCGGCATGCAGCACCAGCTGCAGATTCGGCGCGGCGTCCAGCACCCGCGCGGTCAGCGGGCCGCAGCCCCAGGACGTGATCGCGATGTCGGCATCCAGGATGATGTCCGCGAGCTGCGCCTCGGAAGGATCGCCGGACTGCTCGTTCATCACGACTTCGCCCAGCTTCCGCAGCCGGTCGAGATGCTGCGGCTTGAACACCTTCTCCCGCTGTTCCTTGCCTTGCAGCAGCGCGATTCTCATCTCTCTTCCCTCCCGCACCGCGAAGAAAATAGACGGGGGCGAGCCCTGTCTATTTTCCGCGTCGGTCTTCGATTCAGTTGTTCACCCGATGCTTATTTCTTGCCGTTCGCGGCCAGCCACGCGTTCAGCTGCTTTTGCTTCTCGGCGCGGATCGTTTCGACGCCGGCCTTTTTCAGCTTTTCCTCGTAGATCGGCAGGTACTTCGCCGGATCGAGCGTGCCCGTGCCGAGCGACGCGCCGTATTCTTCCTTGACCGCGTTAACGTTGGCGATCTCCGTCTTGACCGGCTCCGAGTCGAACACAAATCCGGTGTACGGCGATACGTAGGCCTCATCGTTCACTTTGATCGTCTGCTCGATCTTGTCGGCCGGAGCGCCTTCAGGGAGATACTCGTTCGTAATGTTGCCGAAGATCCAGTCGGTGTTCGTGAAGTAACCGGCATCCTGGTTGATTTTGATATAATTGCCCGTCGTCTTCGTGTAGTGCTTGCCTTCGATTCCGTAGACAAGCGTGTTGTACAGATCCTTATCCGTGTTCACGAGTTCGAGGAACATCATCGCTCGCTCCGGATTTTTGGAGGTGCGGCTGATGGCGTTCATCGTGCTGGCTGCGCCCGTGAACGTGGACTGCGCCAGCGGCGCGAGCACGACGTCGTATCCGCCGTCGGAGACCTTGAATTCGACCTCGGAGCCCGGCTTGCCCGTCACGTCGAACCAGACGGCTGTCGTTCCCTTGTTGTAGGCGTCGGCAGCGGACTTCAGCGTCGCGGCATCCTCCATGATGTAGCCTTTCGTGTACCAGGAGTGCGCGAGCTCGTAGCTGTGCTTCAGTTCGTCCGTCACGTCCGGCAGAACGGTGTGCGTCGCATCGTCTCTGTACACTTCGACTTTATTGTCGATGTTGTACATCAGGCCCGTATAGAAGCCCTTGGTCGTGCCGAACGGCGTGATGCCCGGCTCGCCGTCCTTGATCTGCTTCAGGAACGGCTCGATGTCGTCGATCTTCTTGATCGTGCTGAGGTCGAGGTTGTTTTTGTCCACGAACCGCTTCTGCAGGACGAGCGACGGACGGCTGGCCGACACCTGGAAGTTCGGCACGGCATAGATTTTGCCGTCGCGCTTGGCGTCGTCCCAGAATTTTTCCTGCATCGAATCGCGCAGCTTTTGTCCGTGCGTCTTCAGCAGGTCGTCGAGCGGCAAGAATACGCCCTTCTGCTGGTTCGTATCGAATTTGAACAGCCAGTTGGAGGTCCAGATGATATCGATCTTCTCGCTGGCCGCCGTCGTCGTGTTCATCTTTTGCTCGTAGGTGCCGAAGTCGATCGGCATCAGCTTGATGGTCGCGTTGATCTTTTCCTTGGTTATCTTGTTGACCGCTTCATTCACAAGCTGAAGATCGGGATTCGCCGCGTTTTGCGGATAATACCAAGTCAGCTCGACGGGCGGGAGCTCGCTGCCGGCCGAAGGCGATGCGCTGCCCGAGGCCGAGGCCGAGGCGGAAGCGGTTGCGGATGCCGTCGCGCCGGCGCTGCCCGAGGAGGCCGCGCTTGGCGAAGCGTTCGAATTGTTGTTGTTGCCGCCGCAGCCTGCCGCCGTGAGCGCAGTCGCCAGCGAGATCGACGTGAGCAGCGCGGTCCGGAATTTGAATTTGCCGCCGTTTGTTTTTTTCAACGTAAACCCTCCCTAGAAATGTTGGATGATGATGCCTATCGCAAGATTAAAGGCCGCCGCATTACCGTACCGCCTTCACCGCCTTTCCCAGCGCCTCTAATGGGATATCCTCGACAATCGGTCGTGCTTAGCCTTTGATCGCGCCTACGGTCAGCCCTTTGACGAAGAATCGCTGGAAGAACGGGAAGACCAGCAGCATCGGACCTGCGGACATGATGGCGATCGCGAACTTGGCCGCGGTCTTCGGGAAGTTCGCCAGATTGAAGTTGGACATGACGAGCGCGAACTCGGGCCGCGAGGTGATAAAGTCGAGCGAGTTCATCGTCCGCACCAGCAGCAGCTGCAGCGGCACCAATCGTTCGTTGTCGATGAACAGCAGGGCGTTGAACCACTCGTTCCAATAGTTGAACATGATGAACAAGCCGAGCGTCGCGAGCGACGGTTTGGACAACGGCAGGATCAGCTGCGCGAAAATTCGCCATTCCCGGGCGCCCTCCACCTTGGCGGACTCGACGATCTCGAACGGAATTTTGGACATGAAGCCCTTCATGATGAGGACGTAGAACGGACTAAGCATCCCCGGCACGATGAGCGCCCAGATCGTATTCTTCAAGTGCAGGTACTGCGTGACCAGAATGTAGAACGGAACGAGCCCGCCGCCGAACAGCATCGTGAAAAAGACGTAGAAGGAGGTCGGCCGCACCAGGCCGTAATCTCTTCTCGACAGCGTATAGCCCATGCTGGCCGTCAGGATCAGGCTTAGAATCGTGCCGACGACGCTGACGAAGATCGTTACGCCGTAGGCGCGCAGGATCGCATCAGGAGATTTGAAAAAGTACTCGTACGCCGCAAAGGAGAATTTATCCGGAATCATCCGGTAGCCGTGATGCAAGATCGAGTTTTCGTCCGTCAGCGACACGATGATGACGAGCGCGAGCGGTACAAGCATGCTAAGCGTGATCAGGATAAAAATAAGGTGAATGATCAAAGTCGACCACTTGAAGGAAGACTTTTTGGCGGCGGTGGATTCGGCTGTCGTTGTCTTCGCGGGCAAGGACTTGGTGGGCGCAGAATTGGCAGGCATGGAACGGGCCTCCTTAGAACAAGGAATTTTCTTCGTTGATTTTTCGGACCGTATAATTGGCGAGCACGACGAGGACGAGTCCGACGACGGATTGATAGAGACCGACGGCGGAAGCCATGCTGACGTCTCCCAGTTCGCTGAGCGCCCGATAAATATAGGTGTCGATAATGTCCGTCGTGGCGTACGTCATGCCGTTATTGTTCGGGATGAAGTAATGCAGGCCGAAGTCGCCGCGGAACATGTTGCCGATGCTCATGATCAGGAGAATGATGATGAGCGGCGTCAACTGGGGAATCGTGACGTTCGTAATCATCTGCCAGCGCTTGGCGCCGTCGATCCTCGCTGCCTCGTACAGCTCCGCATCGATGCCGAGAATGCCGGCGAAGTAGACGAGCGCCGAGAAGCCGATGGCCTTCCACAGATGGACCGCGTTCAGAATGTACGGCCAGACGCTGGCTTTGAAGTACCACTGGACCCGGTCGAATCCGAGCCCCTCGAGCCAGCCGTTCAGGAAGCCGTTCTGGTGATCGAGGAATGCCATCGTGATGTAACTGACGACGACCCACGACAGGAAAAAAGGCAGGATCATCGCCGTCTGGTAAATCTTCAGCCACTTCTTGGCGACTTCGTGGAGCAATATGGCTACGGCGAGCGAAAACACGGTCGTCATGAACATGTAGCCAAGGTTGTACAGCACCGTGTTCCGGGTTATTCGGTAGGCGTTTTCGCTCTCGAACAGGAACTTGAAGTTTTTGAAGCCGACCCATTCGCTTCCTAAAATGCCCTTGTCGTACACGTAATTTTTGAACGCGATAATTACGCCGAACATCGGGACATACGACATGACGAAAATGTAGATGATCGCGGGAAGCGAGAAAATAAACAATTCCCCGTTCCTGCTTACGAACTTTAAAAATTTGCCGCGTTTCATATCGGCCGGCGTCCTCCTTGCTGCTTGGATTTGCGACTTCCGCTGCATCGGGTATGTTGCATCGAGCTTTCGACTTGAGAATATCGCCGTATTGACGCTGAGAAAAGTGAAGAAATCGTACTTTACTGTCCGTTGGAGTGCGCGATTTGCTCTTTAGTGCGCGATTCCGCACGCACGACGGAAAAACGAAAAAAGCCGCGACACGGACGGGCGATCCCGTCGTTCGCGACTGTTGTCTCACGTATGGGGAAGGGCGAGGAGGAGCCAGTAATAATAGTGATGCGGCACATTCTTATTCCGGCCAGGCGCGGCATTTTTGCTCAAATAGCGATGCGGCACATCCTTATTCGGACGAGGTGCGTCACTTCTGCTCAAATAGCGATGCGGCACATTCTTATTCCGGCGAGGTGCGCCACTTTTGCTCAAATAGCGATGCGGCACATTCTTATTCCGGCGAGGTGCGGCTACTCTCCGCCATCATTTTCGGCCAGTTGCAGCCAGCCAGGCGTCGAGCTGCCGCTGTTTCTCGCGGACGATCACGTCGCTGCCGGCCTTCTTCAGCTTGTCCTCGTACTCGGGCATGAAGCGCTCCGGATCGATCGTCCCTGTGGCCAGGGCGGCATAGTATTCGTCGTTGACGGCCCGGACGTTCGCGATCTCCGTCTTGACCGGGTCCGAATCGAACTCGAATCCTTCGAAGGCGGACACGGACGCTTCTTCGTTCGCGCGGATCGTCTGCTCGATCTTGTCGGGCGATGTGCCTTCGGGCAGATACTCGCCCCGGATATCGCCGAACACCCAATCGGTATTCGTGAAATAGCCGGCGTCCGTGTTCAACTGTATGAAGTTGCCCGTCGTCTTCGTATAATGCTTGCCTTCGATGCCGTATACGAGCAGGTTGTACAGCGCCTTGTCCGTGTTCACCAGTTCCAGAAGCATGACCGCGCGGTCGGGATGAGCGGACGTCCGTCCGATCGCGTTCATCGAATTGCCCGCACCGCCGAATACGGACCGGGCGAGCGGCACAAGCTGCACGTCGTAACCGCCGTCCGCGGCTTTGAACTCGACCTCGGAGCCCGGTTTGCCCGTGATATCGAACCAGACCGCCGTATTCCCTTTCGAGTAGGCATCCGCCGCATCCTTGAGCGTGGCCGCGTCTTCATTAATATAGCCCGACATGTACCAGCGGTGCATCAATGCGAAGTTGGCCCGCATCTCCGGCGTCACGTCCGGGAGGACGGTCGGCGTCGAGTCGTTCCGGTAGACCGGCACGCGCCAGTCGATTCCGTAGAGCAGGTTCGTGTAAGTGCCTCTGGTCGTGCCGAAGGGAACGATTCCTGTCTCTCCTTCTTTAATCTGCTTCAGGAAAGGCTCGATATCTTCAAGCCGCTTAATCTTGGTAACGTCCAGCTTGTATTTGTCGATGAACCGCTTCTGAATGACGAGGCTCGGGCGCATGGCCGAGATCTGATAGTTTGGAATCGCGTACTGCTTGCCTCCCAGCTTGCCGCCGTTCCAATACTTCTTGTCCATGGACGCGAGCAGCTGCTTGCCGTAGGAGCCGAGCAGATCGTCGAGCGGCTGGAATACGCCCTTTTTCGCATTGCTCTCCCACTGGAAAAGCCAATTGGACGTCCAGACGATGTCCATCTGCTCGCCGGAAGCGACAATCGTGTTCAGCTTCTGCTCGTAGTTGGCAAAATCGATCGGACGCAGGTCGACGGTGGCGTTCAGCTTCGCCCGCGTAATCTCGTTCACCGCATCGTTCACAAGCCGCTGGTCGGGATGCGCCCCGAATTGCGGGTAGTACCATATCAGCTCGACCGGATCCAGCTTGGCTGAGGAAGACTGAGCTTCCGCGCCTCGCGAAACGCCGGTTCCCGCGCAGCCGCCCAAGTACGCCGCGCACAGCGAGCAGACGACGAATACCCATGCCGCCCGGCGCCAGCTCCCTTGTTCGATGATTCTGTACAAGGTTAATCGCTCCCCCCCGCCGCTTTGTCCCATTTTGCATGTGACGATCGTTCACCTATGAATAAATATAGCAATACGAACGTTCTCTTGAACATACAAAAATGCAGCATGGCGGCCACTGTACGGGGCGGTCGATCTGCTTAGCTTCGAACTCGCGGCCGGCGCCCCTCGGGATTTCCTCGCGCCGTCGCGCAGCTACCGAGGCCTGCGCTCCTGCCCCGCCAGCTCGCCCAGCAGTTCCGCGATCAAGCCTTCATAGTCGGCCTCGTCGAGCGAGATCAGCTCCTCGACGCGCCGCCTGGCGTCCCGATGCAGATCGGCCGTGCTCTCCCAGCGGATTACGCTGCGCATGCGCGTATCCAAGCGTTCGCGATCTCCGCCCTCCCGGACGTAGCGAGCGATGATCTCGTAGTCGCGAATCCCCTTCTGCAGCAGCTTGTAGCGCAGACTCAGGAGCGGCCGGCCGTCGCGGCCCGGGTAGACGAAGTTGGTGTCGCCCGCCGGGAAGAACGGGTTGTGATACGAAATCTTGCGAAGCGGATCGGTCGGCCATACCGTGAAGTTCCAACGCAAGAAGCCGTCCAGCTTCAGCTGCCAGACGATCCAGGGAATGGCGCGCGCCTCCAGCAGGTTCGACGAGATGAAGGTGTTGGGGTGCTTGACGTCGCAGGCGACATAATACAGCGTCCGTCCCGTCTTCCCTTTTCTCATTTCCATGATCTGCTCGTGCTCCTGTCCCGCGCAGTCGAGAATCGGCACATGATCCTCGATGCCCTCCTCCTCCATGAACGAGGCATGGGCGATCGCGGCCTTGTACCGGAACGCGGGGGCCATCTTGCGCATGGCGCCGAGCCGCTCGCGGAACAGCGGCAAGTCCGAAGGCTCGTCTGCCAGCACCCGTACCCGGTCGATCCAACCGCGGTCGATGAAGTGACGCTCGAGCGCGATGACGTAGGCCTCGAATTCGCTCCGCTGCCGGATGAAGCGGTAGGTGCCGCTCGCCTCGTCGTAGTAACGGACGCGCACCGCATCCGGATGATCCTGGATGACGCCGCCGTAGCCCGCATCCTCCAGCACCCAGATATTCAGCAAGCCGAACACCTCGATCTCGTCCTTGATGCCGTGCTTCATGCACAGCTCCACGTAGCGGTCGAGCGCGCGGTAATCGTAGTCCCACGTTCCGTCCGCTCGCTTTGCGACCCGCACGATGCTGTACTCGAACAGGTTGGCCGGATCGATCCGGTCATAGCAGGAAGCCTGGCCTGACCACGGGATCTCGGAGACGACGAGCGAGATCGCCTTCTGCCCGAGCGCCGCAAGCGATGCGACATAATGCTCGATCACCTCGAAGTGGCCGTCGCTCCACAGCTCGGCGTCGTACTTGCGCGCGACATTGGAATTGTGCTGCCACAGATCGAGATAAAACGATTGGCGTTCGGGCGGGTCCAGTATGACGTCGTGTACGACGATCTCGAAGCGCAGCATCGCCTCGACCGTCTCGTCCTCGAACATCCGCCGGCGATAAACTGTGATCTCCGGACGATAGACGCCCGGCGCCGCGCCTTCGCCGATCTCCGCTTCGATCCAGACAGGCTGCACCCGCCGCTTGTCCACGCGGATCGACGTCTGCCGAAGGAGGATGTCCGACTTGAGCTGCCTGTCGTCGTCCTCGACCAGGCCGACCAGGCTGGCGCGGACGCTGCCGTCGGTCAGGCCGGGCACCTTCACGCTCACGCGCAGGACGTCGATCGGCCCGCGCTCGTCGAACGCGGCGTCCTCCCCGACGCAGACGAGCAGCTCCTCGTCCGCGTAGATGAGCAGCTGCGCAGCCGCCCGGTCGCGGCGGCCGCAGGCCGCCGACACGGCGCGGTCCGCATCGAACGGCACGCCGTATTTATGGTAGACGCCGAATATGTATTTGTAGCTGTCCGGGGCAAGCCCCATCGTAATGTTCATTCTTATTTCCCTCCTGCGTTATAAATGTCGAAGGCGCATACGCCGTCCGCTAATTCTCGGACAGCGTATGCGTCATCGTTGTTAACTACCGTCTACATCATCATTTGTTGTGCGGTACCGTGACAGTCTTCGTCACTGCTGTCTGATTGCCGGCTTTGTCGGTGACCGTATAGGTGACGCTGTATACACGGCCTGTGCCGCTGCCGGCACGCGTAGCGCGAACCTTGAAGTCGGGGTCCGACGTGCCCAGACGGGCTTCGATATCGCCCTCTTCAAACGCCTCGTTGCTCTTGATTGAGGTCAGGATGACCGAAGCGACACCCGAACCGCTATCGGACGAAGTCAGCTTTGCATGTACGTCGACCATCTTGTTGTTCGGCGGCCATACGGTCGCCGGATCCAGCTCGACGCTAAGCTCGGGAGCCGCACGGTCGATCTGCAGCTGGATGGTCTTCAGCTCCTCGCTATTGCCCGCCGCGTCTACGCTCCGATAGTCGACCTTGTAGACGCCGTCTTCGAAGGCCGGGATCGAACCACCGTCGTAGACGACCCAGTCCCCATCGTTGATCCGGTATTCCGTCCGCTCGACGCCGGATTCGTCGTCCGTGGCGTCAAGGTTCAGCGTGACCGGTTCGTTGTACCACTGCGTCTCTCCGTACGTCGTTCCTGCCGCCGACAGCTTCGCTACGCTGATCGGCGCCGTCTTGTCGGTCGCTACGTAGGAGAGCGAGCTGTTCGTGTTGTACAGGACGAATTTGTCGAACGTGTACTTGCCCGTGAACCGCTGCGCCGTGAATCGGAACAGGTCGAAGCCCTTCGCGACGTTGTTCGGGTCCATGAACGGAATGCCCGTGACGCGATAGACGCCCGTCGCCGGATCCAGCGTGCCGCCGGCGGCGATCGACCCGGTGTAGCTCTTGAGCGAGTCGGCCTGCACGGTCAGCGTGTACGTCTTGGCCGTGAAGTTAAAGTCGAAGCGGAGCGTCACCCACTCGTCGGCCGGCTGCTTGTAGACGTTGTAGTCCGTCAGGCGGACGAACGTCGGCGTCCCGTTCACCAGCTTCTGATAGCCGAGCCCGCCGTCGGAGAAGCCAACGAATTCGCCGAAAATTTTGCCGTTGCCGGCCAGATCGATCAGATAGTGGCCCACGTCGCTGTTCACCTTGGAGAACTTCGTCCGCGTCTCCAGCGTGACCAGCCCGCCGATATTGCTCGTCGTGCGCTGCATGACCGGCGACGACGCATAAGCGTCCGTGGCCGGATCGTAATTGTCGACCGCCATCAGGCCTTTGCCACCCACGTCCGCCAGCGGCACGGCCTGCACGGAAGTGCCGCCGGTCTTGGTGTACGTCCAACCCGCGCCGTCGGTCACTTCCCCGGTCGGCCACGTATCGAAGGAGTCGTACACCATCTTGCCGGTCGTCGGCAGGGTGACGGTCACGGTCGGACCGCCTGCGGACTCGCCGCCGGCCGCGTTCTTCGCCTCGACGCGGAAGGTGTACGTCGCGCCCGGCGTCAAGTCGGCCACGTCCAGCGTCGTGCCCGTCGCGGTGCCCGCCGGCACGGCGGCCGACGAGCCTTGCGCCCGGTATACCGTATAGGATGCGACCTGCTGGCCCGAGCCTGCCGTCGCCGGATCCCAGTTCAGCCGCACCGCGTTCGTGAACGTCAGGTCCGTGCGCAGCGCCGCGGTCTGGCTCCAGGTCGGCGCGCCTGCCAGCGTCATGGACAGGCTGCGCGACTCCGGCGATGTCTTGTCGCTCTGATCGACGGCCCGGATCGTGAACGTATACGCGGAGCCAAGCGTCAGACCGGTGAGCGTCGCCGTATTCGTGCCCGCCGGCACGGTGGTCTTGAGCGTGCCGTTTTGATAGATCGCGTAGCTTTTCACCGCGGGATCGCTCGAAGCATCCCAGGCAAGCGTAGCCGACGTATTCGTCTGGGACGCGAGCCGCAGCTTCGGCGCCGGGAGGCTCTGCGCGATCGCCGCCGTCGGATAGACGGCCAGGTAATCGAACGTATACTTGCCCGTATAGCGCTGCGCCGAGAAGCGGAACATCTCGAAGCCTTTGAGCGTCGCGCTCGTATCGAGGAACGGGATGCCGACGACGCGGTACGTCCCCGTAGCGCGGTCCAGCTCGCCGCCCGCGACGAGCGTGCCGCCGTAATTTTTCAATCCGTCCTCCTGGACGGTCAGGTCGTACGTCTTGGCGTCGAAGTCGAGATCGTAGCGGATCGTCATCCATTGATCCTTCGGCTGCTGGTAGCCTTCAGCCAGACGGATATTCGTGGAGACGCCGTTCACAAGCTTCTGGAAGCCGATGCCGCCGTCCGAGAACCCAACGAAGCCGGCGAAAACCTTGCCGTTGCCGCTCAGGTCGATCAGGTAGTTGCCGACGTCATGGTCTACCTTCGAGAACATCGTCCGCGTCTCGACGGTCAGCTTGCCGCCGGTATTGGCGATGACCTTCCGCATGACCGGCGACGAGGCGTACTGGTCCGTAGACGGGAAATAGTTGTCGAGCGCGACCAGGCCGTTGCCGCCCTCCGGCAGGCTGGCGACCGACACGGACGTGCCGCCGGTCTTGGTGAAGGACCATCCGCTGATGTCCGTCGACTCGCCGGTCGTCCAGTTGTCGAACGTGTCGTAGACCGGAATGTTGACGGAAGACGGCAGCGTCGCGGTCACGTCCGGACCGTCGGTCGTGGCGTTGTTCTGGTTGTCCTTCGCCTCGACCTTGAACGTGTACGTGCCGCCCGCCTGCAGCCTCATCACGTCGAACGTCGTACTCTTCGTCGTGCCTACCGGCAGCAGGGTCGTGCCGTTCACGCGATAGATTTGGTATTCGCTGACTTTGCCCGCGTTATCTACAGCCGGCTCCCAGGACAGCCTGACCATTTGACTGGACAGGAACCGGGTATGCACGGCCGCATCCGCGCCCCATACCGGCGGCGTCGTATCCACTGTCTGGATGACGAGCGGCGCCGAACCCGGCGCTCTGAACGAGCGGTTGCCGCTCGTGTCGACGGCCGTCACGCGGAAGGCGTACGACACGCCGGAGGACAGGCCCGTGATCGTGGCCGTGTTCGTGCCGAACGGCACCGTCATTTTTTTGACGCCGTCCATCTCGATCTCGTATTCCTTGACGCCCACATTATCCGTAGACGCATCCCAGCCGATCGTGATCTGACCATCCGCCTGGGCGACCTCGCGCACGTTGGCCGGCGCGCTCGGACGAATCTCGTCGCTGCCTACCTTGATGAGACCGATCCAATCCAGGTTCATGCCGCCCAGCGAATGATACATCGTCAGGTCGACGACGCCCGCGGACAGATGCACGCCCGTCTTGACACGAAGCCCGCGCCACTGCTCCGGCGTCGAGCCGAAGCTCTCGGTTTTCGGAACTTTGAAGTATTTGATTTGGTCGCCGAGCTTCAGGTACCGGATCGAATCCGTATCCGGAGTCGTCACGTCCCAGCCCGCTACGTACTTCACCACGAGGTCGTAGTTGCCTTCCTCCGGCACGTTCATCTTCCACTTGAGCGACACGCCGAACTGATCCCAGTTGCTCACGCCCTTGCCGCCCGAGAGGAACGAGCGGGTATCGTAAACGGTCGGCTGCTTCGTACCGTTCCACTGCGTGAACGACTCGGCCTCCTGCCATTCGATGCCGAGCGTCTGGCGCGTCTGGTCCGGATCCTGGTACTGTTCCGTTGGCAGCGGTGCGCCCGAGCCCAGGTTTTTGAGCTTGAGCACGCCGGTCGCGCCCTTCACCAGCACCGCGGCGTTGGCGTCGATGAGGCCGCTTGCGATCTTCCCGTACTTCTGGAAGGAGAAGCCCGGCGGCGCGCTGACGACTTCATAGAACCCCTGCGCGTTGGAGAGCTGACCCCAAGCCACGCTGTCGCCGTTCACGTCGCGGTACGCCTGCAGCGTAACCGAGCCTGCGACGCCGTCGATCTCCGTCTGGAGCGTCACCGGCGTGAGCGGGCCGGGCATCGGTGCGGCGTTCAGCTTAAATGCCCGCTGACCCTTTTCCACGTTCATCGTGAGCTTGTTGCTCGCGAACGTCCACTGCACCCCGCGGTTGTTCAGACCGTCGGCGACCGTGCCGCCGGAAGGGATCGCATTGCCGGTGTCGGCATCGCGCACCGCTGTGAGGCCCGTCGCGGCCAGCGACACTTGGACGTCGGCCTGCGCGGATACGGACAGCTGGTCGCCGCCGTAAGATACCGTCGCCGGCGAATTGCTCTCGACGACCGTGACGCCGTTCTTGACCAGCTTGGTGCCGACGACGAGCAGGACCGAATTGCCCTTGACCGCAGCGGCGGCGCCGTCGAATTGAATGCCGTCCGCGCCCGTATCGATCAGTCCGCTGTTCGTCTTGCGGACGTAGACCGTCGTGCCGTCCTCGAATGCGAGCTTCATATAGTTCGCGTATTCGGTCGGCGTCACGTTCGCAGGCGCATCGCCGCGCTTGTACGGCGCAAGCGTGGCGATCATTTTGCCCTCGTTTTCCCTCGGCGTGATGAACGCCGCATGAATCTGCGACTTGCCGGCGAACGCGTTGACCGGCGGATAAGCCACGCCGTCAGGGCCGAGGTACTTGGTCTCGTACGTCGTGCGGTAGCTCTGCGCCTGCTGGCCGTAAAATTGCACCCTCAGGTTCGCGTCGCCCTTGGAGATCGTCGCGCCCGCATGGTTCGGATCGATGACGAGATTGTCGTCGGCGTGCAGGTTCCACTCGAATTCGGAGCCGCCGTCCTTCGTCGTCGCCAGGTCGTCGATCACGACGTACACGGACGGGCGCACGTAGATGATATGGCGCACGGCTTTGGACAGACCGCCCTTGTACGCTTCGGTCGCGTCCCCGCTCGTCGCATCGAAGTCCGGACTCGTCACGAAGCCCAGAATTTTGCCGTCAGCCGTAATATTGTCGTTCGCCTGACCTTTGCGGCCGTCGAACGTGATGGCGTTGGCGGAATAGGTCTGCCGGGTAAAGTTGGAATGATGCTTACTGCCGTAAAAATCGTAGTAGCCGGCCTTTACGGCCAGGGACTCGCCGAACGCGTTAACGACGAAGGAGTTCTGGTCCGACATCGTATGGTTGTACGTCCCGTACGGACTCGACCGGAAGTACAGCGACGTGCGGTCGGTCTCGTACAGCTCGGAATGCATGGCGACGGCGCCGGTATCCGGGAACCAGATGCCCTTCGGCAGATCCACGGGCGGCTGGGAAGCCACGTTGTCCGCGCGGTAGAAATAGTCCGTCAGACCGGTCGACTTGGCGCCGATCGTCTCCGCCTCCCATTTCAGCCGGGAATCGTCATAGACCTGGGCCATGCGCGTCAGCAGGCTGACGCTAGGCGAGCCCGGCGAATATTGAGAATCGTCTCCGAAGACGCCGGTCGGGCTGCCGTGCGGGAACATATAGAGCGGGTACAAGCCTTCGTTGCGCGAGAAAGCCTTGTCGTACAAGTTGATGGCGCCCGAGCTGAGCAGGACGTCCATCAGCTCCTTGTTCGAGCCGGACGACCATTGCCAATAGCCCGTGCCCTGCGACCAGGAGCCGTCCTCGCCGCCCCACGGCGGCAGCACGTTGATGAACAGCGGGACGGACAGCCGGTACCACTGAGAGGCTTCGGGCATATCGTTCAGCATCGCGGTCGCGATGATGCCGATATAGCCGACGATCGTCCAGCCGTGAGAGTCGTAAGGAAACTTGTAAAAACCATTATTGCTCAGGTAATTCTGGACGAGCGTATCCGTCCGAGCCTTGATCATGGTGCGGAGCGTCGTCTTGTCGCTGTCCGACAGCAGATCGTAGAGCCAGTCGTAAGCGATCGCCGAGCGATAGGCGATGGAGCGGTGCACCTGGTCGTGAATCCGGTAGCTCGTCGCGCCGTTCGGATTCCAGGTTGCCAGGTTGAGCAGCAGCGCCTTGGCACGGTTGCCATACGTGCTGTTGCCTGTCACGAGGTATAGGAATGCCGCGTTCTGCATGTCGTTCAATGCGGTTTCGACGTAACTTTTGAGCACCTGTTGGGCAGCCACGTAGGCGTCGCTGTTCGTCGGCACCTCATTGTTCATGTAAGGGAAGGTCGGTTCGGTCGGGAGCGGCTTGCTCGCGCTGGCGTTATACGCCGTCACCGTCTGGTCGAACACCGTCTTGGAATTGCCCGTCAGCCGCAGCTGGCGGAAGGCCGCGAGCTCGGATGGCGTGGTCCATATGCGCGGGTGCGCCGTGGACACGTTGCTCATGAGCGTCTCGACCGGCGGCACGGGGAACGGAACGTTGTCCTGGTCGATGCGGAATTTGCGCACCGTGCTCCATCCGGACCAGGTGCCGTCCGGCTTGTGATAGCGGACCCGCCAGTACCAGGTGCCGTCGGGGATCACGCTCGGGAAGTTGTAGAAGTTGACCGTCAGCGAGGCATTCTCGTAAGTCACGCTGGACAGGGCCGCGTCGCGGCCGACCTGAAGGTCGTACTTGTCCGCGCCGTCCACGAACGGCCAGCTGAAGTCGGGCGGGTTCTGCGTCGTGACGAGGGAGTCCGTCGGCCGGAACGGCATGTTCGTGCCGCCGAGCACATTGGCGGGCCAATCGGCGTCCGCGGCGGATGCCTTCGGCACCGAACCGGCCGGCCATAGATTCAACATTCCAAGCAGCATTGCCAAAGCCAATACGCATGCGGTTTGCCTTTTCAACTTCCCGTAAATCGTCACTTCACTTCATTCCCTTCATCCAAATTGTGTAAGCGCTTCCGGGTGATGACGGTGAATGCCGCCGCTCCTAAGAGCGTGCGGCTTCTAAAGCTGTTCTACTGCTTCAGCTTCAGCTCTTCCATGTAATCCTTGATCGACACCGACCGGTTCTCCGATCTCGACTTCTCGGCGGCGAACGCCATCACGTGGCTCTGCACGGATACGCTAGCCGAGGACAGGCTCTCGCTTCTGCCTTCGCCCCGGATCAGCCGCGCGAAGTCGCGCATGATGCCCGCATCGCCGCCGCCATGGTTCAGACCGGTGGACCTCAGCTCGATCGTTTCCACCCTCCCCGTCTTAAAGTTGGAAATCTCTATGGTGTTTTTAGCCATGTGTGCACGAAGTTGTCCGCGGGTCCCCATGATCTTCAGGGTTCTCCCGCCGTCGGTCGTGAAGGCGGTCATCGTGAACGTCGCCGTGAGGCCGCCTTCGAATTCCATCGCGACGACCTGATGGTCGACTACGTCGTTGTCGCAATGGTAGACGCATCTTCCGTAAGGCCCGGTCCGCAGCGCCTCCATGACGCCTGCGGCGCTGGTGTCGTTGCTGATCGATCCCCGAAGGATCCGGGCCGACACCTCGTCTTCATTGTTCAGATAGATGTCGGGAGCGTAATACGGGCATTCCAGACGGACGGGACACCCGTCCAGACACCGGTACGGAGCGCCCTCGGGGGCGTTTTCCTTTTTAAAATGCATCAGCGAGCCGTAGGACGACAGCTTGGCGCAGTCTGTACCGGCCAGCCATACGAGAATATCGAGATCATGGCAGCTCTTGGCCAGAATCATCGGATTGGATTCGTCCGCCCTTCGCCAATTGCCTCTGACGAAGCTGTGCGCCTGGTGCCAGTAACCGACGTTTTCGATCAGATCGATCGAGACGGGCTGGCCGATCTTGCCTTCGTCGAGCGCTTGCTTGACGGCGGAAAAGAAAGGCGTGTACCGCAGCACGTGGCAGACGGCGAACACCTTGTCGTACTGTTTGGCGTATTCGCCAAGGCGCACGCATTCCAGGGGATCGTTCGACATCGGCTTCTCGAGGAGGACATGATAGCCGCGTTCGATCGCCCGGACGGCGGGTTCGTAATGCATTCTGTCCTGCGTGCAGATGAGGACCGCGTCCGCGAGCAGAGGCTGATCGAGCAGCTGCTCCCAGCTCTCGAAGCGATTGGCAGGCGCAATGCCATGGCGGTCGGCGAACGCGTTCCTTCGCGTCTCGTCGGGCTCCGCGACCGCCGTAATTCTAAGTTCGTTCGGGTTGTCCAAGGCGTACTGGGCGTATTCCCTTCCCCGGCCGCCCGCCCCGATGACGACGGCGTCTACGATTTTCAAGCGGAATGCTCCTTTGCCTGTAGGAATTAGCCTTTGACGGAGCCGATCAGGGCGCCCTGTTCAAAGTGCTTCTGGATGAACGGATAGATGATGAGCACAGGCAGACAGCCGAGCAGAATAATCGCGTACTTCAGCGATTCCAGGATGACCTTGTGTCCGTCCTTGGTCGTCGCCTCCAGCACGTCGCCCGCCTGGCCGACGACGACCAGGTTGCGGATGACGAGCTGCAGCGGGTACAGGTTCGGATTGCGGATCAGCAGCAGTGCGCCTTGGAAGTTGTTCCAGATCTCGACGGTGTAGAACATGCCGATCGTCAGCAGCACCGGCTTGGACAGCGGCATCACGATGCGCGTGAGCACCGTGAAGTCCGACAAGCCGTCGATGCGTCCCGACTCCTCGACCTCGACAGGCATCCCGGAGAAAAAGGTCCGCATGACGATAAGGTTATACGTATTGATCGCATTGGGCAGCACGATCGCCCAGATCGTGTCCATTAGTCCGTAGGATCGCATCACAAGATAGAACGGGATCATGCCCCCGAAAAACATGATCGTGAAGACGATGTACAGCATGATCGGCTTGTAGAAAACGAGGCCCCGGCGCGAAAGCGCATAGGCGGCCGTAATCGTCAGGGACATCGAAATGATGATTCCCAGGACCACGTACATGATCGAGTTGCGATATCCGACCCATAGCCGATTGTCTTCGAATACGGCCTTCAGGGCGTCAAACTGCAGGCCCTTCGGGAAAAAGCTAATCTCGTTGCGGACGACATGTTCCGGCGCGCTGATCGCGACGGAAGCCATGTGCAGGAACGGGAACAGCATGGCGATCGCGACGAACAGCAGCAGCAAAAAGTTGACGACGTCGAATACGCCGATTTTCCCTGTTCTTACCATAGACTCGTTTCCCCCACTTTGCGGCTTGCGACATTCGTTAAATAGATGAGCAGCATCGTAACGAGGCCCAGGGACAAATTAATCGCCGTCGCATAGCTCATGCCGCCGCCGAGAATGCCGATCCGGTAGACGTAGGTCGAGATGATGTCCGCGGTGTCCAAATTGCCCGCGTTGCCGAGCAAGAACGCCTTGTCGAAGGGAATGTTGAGAATACCGCCGATGCTCAGGATGAACATGATGACAATCGCCGGAATAATGCCGGGGATGGTCACATGGAGCGTCTGCTTCCAACGGTTCGCGCCGTCCATCCGGGCCGCTTCGTACAGCTGGGGATCGATGGCCGCCAGCGCCGCGAGGAAGATGATCGTGCCGTAGCCGGTCATCTGCCAGATGTCCGACGCGATATAGATCGTCCGGAACCATTCGGGCCGTTGAAGGAAGTTGATCGGCTCGAAGCCGAGGGACTGAATGGCTTTGTTGATCCACCCGGTGCTCGGGGACAGCAGCATGATCATGATGCTGGACAAGACGACGCTGGAGAGGAAAAACGGCAGGTAGCTGACGGACTGCACAAAGCGCCTGAACTTTTTCCAACGCATCTCGTAGAACAAAATCGCCAGCGCGATCGGCGCCGGGAAGGCGAAAATAAACTTATATAAACCCAATAAGAGCGTGTTGCGGACAATCAGCCAGGCGTCGGGGTTGCTGAAAAACATCCGGTAGTGCTTGAGCCCGACCCATGGGCTGTGCCATATGCCCTTGAACAGGTTGTAGTCCATGAAGGAGACTACGATCCCGAACATCGGGACGTAGTGGAACAAAAGATAGTAAAGCAGCGCGGGAAGCAGCAGCAGCAAATATACCTTGTCGCGCTTGATGCGGTGGAACACGGATTGCTTCATGGCGTTACTCCTTTCCGGAAAAGCACGGAGCCGTGCACTGCTCGTCAACGCACGGCTCCGCGGCTTGCTATCGTTGCTTACTTCGTATTGGCGAGCTGACGATCAAGCGCCTTCTGGTACGTCGCGCGGACCTTCTCGATATCGTGCTTGCCGAGATCCTTGATGAAGGCGTCCCACTCGCTCATCGGACGGTCGCCGTTGATGAACTTCGTGACTTCGCCCGTCCAGAACTTCCACAGTTGGTCGTTCGACGTCGAGAGCGACGCCGCTTCGTCGGCCGTCAGGTTCGGACGGCTGTAGGCGACGGGGAACCGGTACTTCGGCGCTTCGACATAAGCGTACTGCTCTTCCGGCTTGACCAGCGAGAGCCAGGCGTTAAAGTCGAACCAGCCATAGGTTGCGGCGGTCTGGATGCCGGAGATGACGCGCAGATCGTTCGCTTCCTTGTAGTTGTCGTTGAACTTGCGCTTGCCGTCCACGACCGTGTACGTCTCGCCTTCCTTGCCCCAGCTCTGGATGTCCTTGCCTTTTTCGGAGAAGATGTAGTCCAGATAGCGGAAGGCTGCGTCCATGTTCTTGGACGTAGAGG
>Ga0209566_100104_pt1 | contig 127463 bp, 111 predicted proteins | sample Araplavi_mTSA_r2_2_FD_184287 | JGI IMG/M metagenome (GOLD analysis project Ga0209566, IMG submission 184287) | Arabidopsis root microbial communities from North Carolina, USA - plate scrape CL_Cvi_mTSA_r2 (SPAdes) (version 2) | ecosystem: Host-associated > Plants > Roots > Endosphere | place... | reverse complement strand
TGATGGCCGGCGCGCAGGTAACCGGGTCCAGCAGACCGAGGGCGACCTGATATTGTCCTGCCTGCAGCGATTCCGGGAGCCGGAGCGCCTGATCGTGCAGATTGTCGCCGGGCAGCCACTCCCGGATGTCCGCATCGGTTTTCAATACGATTTCGTTTTGCCCGTTTGTGAGCCGCAGTGCCAGGTCGTACTTGCGGTAGCACGGCGCCACGCCGAGATTTTCCCACCATGTCGTGATCGTCATGTCGTCGCCGGGCTCTACGACGCAGGGATAGGTCAGCTTGCGAAGCGCGAGCCGGTAGCCCATCCGGTTCAGCCAGCGCCTGACGTTCGGCTCCCACGCCTTCGGGATCGGGGACGACTTGGCGTTGAAGGAGGAGATATGCCACTTCAGCGATTGATCGATGATATAGTCGATGTCCCAGTTCCGGTCATACCAATCCTGAACGACCCAGCACACCTCGAACGAGACCGGCGCCTTCTGCCAGGCGTCCCGGAAGCCGTTTTGAATGATCTTCTGCGGATAATGGTCCATCATGTGCGACCAGTCGAGCGGAACGTCGTGATAGTCGTTCGCGCTCCCGGGCAGAATCTCCATCAGGTTGGTCCAGCTGCCGCCCATATCGCCGAGACAGTCCGCGCGATATCCGACATTGCGGCGGGACAGGGCGTACCGGTTCGTGCGCTCGTCGGTGAGGAGCATCAGCAGCGGCGTCTCGCGGAAGCTGTCGACATAGCAGTCGACCAACGCCTCCCGCGTCCGGTCCGTCAGCTTTTCCGAGCCTTCGCCCTCTCCCCACGGTCCCACGAAGGACACGTCGACCGCCTCAAGATCCGAATGGCCGTCATAGCGCCGGCCGAGCTCCCGAACCATGCCGCCGAAATATTGCACGTAACGCGGATCCTCCGGATCGACGAGCCACTTCGGCTGGATCGGGTTACCGGTTACGCCCGGAAGCTCGCGATACCAGTCCGGCACGTCGGTCTTCTCCTTCGTCTCCCCGTATGGCGCAATCCGCAGCATCAGCGTCTGTCCGCGTTCCTTGGCCGTAGACAGCGCGCGGTCGATCATCGCCCAATCGTACTGCTGGGGCGCCGTCTCCAGAAACCGCCAGTAGAGCCGAAAATAAGCGATCGTCGTGTTCGGATGCCCCTCGTTGGCGAGATCTCCGCTAAACGGCTGATACTCGATCGGAAAGCCTTCGGTCCAGCTGTTGCCTTCATTCAGCCGGTCGCCGTTGAAGCGCTGGAAGGTCATGAAGCCGATGCCGGGGTTATCCAGGACGTCGTCGATGAGCTTGGGCCTAACCACGTATCGCTTCGGTCTCATGCCGCATCCATCCTTTTCATAGGAATGCGCCGGTCGAACCGAGGTAGGCCAGCACCTCTTGCCGGAGCTGCTCCATCATGCGCGGAGACTTGCCTTCTGCAGGTCCCGGCGAGCAAGCCTGGTCGACCGGTCCGCCCCGCGAGAAATCCCAGTACCGCGGCGGCGTATCGGCAAAATCCGGCGTTTTTTTCCACCAGCCCCCGTCGTCCTCGAACCCGTAATGCTTGTTCACGATATCCTTGACCCGCCGCTTATAGCCGTACTTGCTCTCGATATCGTAGCCGGTTACGGCCATCATCGCATCGGCCAGCTGCATCGTATTGCGCAGAAACTTGAGCCGGATTGAAGGCAGCGGGCGCTGGAGGCCGAAGTGAACGCCGGGATACATGATGACCTCGTCCGCATTCGGCGTCTTCAGGTAATCGCTCGAGCCATGGCCGAAGGCATTCCATACGCAGAATCCGTCCGCATCCGCCATGAATGCATGCATCGGCGAGGTGAACTGGCTGACCAGGCTGTCGGACAGTCCGCGCAGGACGCCGCCGTAGAGCCAGAGCACGTTGCCCTTCTGCTTCATGATCTCCATGCTCTCCGGGTACCAAGTGAACATCCCCGCGTTGACGACCCACAGGTCGCAGAAGTCCGCATAATGGTTGCGCGAATGATTGCCGTAATGGTTGCTCTCGTCGGTCCGGAACAGGAAGCGGACGTCCGTCGTGTCGTACGTGCCCTTAAGCATGTCGTAATACTGCTCGAACGGTTCCTCGTCATGCTCGTACCAGATCTCGTCGAGCGTGAACGGGTAGAAGCGGTATTGCTTTTTGTGATTCAGGAAAATCTCGAAGCCCGTCTCGGTCCAGCCCTTCTCCTCGAAGTGGCGCACGAACTCCGCCATGATGCGGCGCACCTCCGTCCGGAAGCCCTTCTTCCCCCACTTCTCGAAGGGGGCGGGCCAATTGACATGGAAGGGCAAGTACAGGTATTCGATCGGAAAAGCGCCTCTGCGCGAGCCTTCGAATGCGGAGCCGTCGAGGTACGGACCGAAGTGCCGGTCGAACAGCTCCCACGACTTGACCCGGATGTTCTTCCCTTCCCCCTCTAGCTCGGGCGCGAAGGACGGAATGACGATCCCCGAGTGCTTGTAGCCCAGGTTGTGATAGAGCGCCCTGTGCTCGCGGGCCATCGACACGACCTGTTTTTCCACCTCGAAAAAGCTGCCGTCCTCGTAACGCTTCGGATTGGAGGCCAAATGCGGGAACACGGGAGAAATGGAATCCGCGTAGGCATTCAAATCCGCCGTCATCAGGCTCCTGTCCGGGACGGTCACGGCATGCACGACGAGGCGCAGCCCGAACGTCTTCACCGTATCGTTCGATTGTACGCGAAGCGTCCCCGCATAATTCCCCGGCACGATGCCCTTGGGCACGAACCAGTCCACCCAGATCGCGCCGACCCGCTGCCCGGGCAGGTAGACGTCGTCCTGCGGAACGCGGAAGGGCCGCTCCGGCGACAGCGGCACGAGACAATCGGGAACCGCACACCCCTCCGTCTCGTGGAACCACTCGGCAAAAGCTTCAACATCCGGAACCAACGCGCCGCCGGGCCCTTGAAGCTCGCCGAACGACAGGTCGGCGGACGCAATGGCTTCCCCTTCGGTGTCGAACACGACCTGGAACGATACATATTGGTTCATCGCGGCATGCAGCTCGATGTCCTGCTCGAACCGTTCGAACTCCTCCTGGAATTCTCGCTCGATAAAGGCTCCCGTCACTCCGTCAACGCGCACGTAATCTTTGAGCAGATAAATTCTCATCGCCGGTCTCCTTATAGGTCTTCGATATGGTCCATTCCCTGCAGCAGTTCCAACACGCCTACGATCTCGCCGTCGCTGTTTTTCACCGGGTAATAGGTGGACACCAGGCCCTCTCCCCGGTCTCTTGTCTGCGGCTTGCCGCTGTCCCTCGCCAGCATCATCTGTTCGGGGGCGGGCGTTCGCGTCCACCCCTCAGGGGGCAAGGACTTGCCGGCTACGACCGGTATGGCCAGACGCGGATTTTTCGGATGGAACTGCCAGAGCGCGGCGCACAGCGCAAGGCTCGGATTGAGATTCTCCAGGCGGGTCAATGCGATCTTCACATTCACGAAGCGGTCGAAGTCATAGTCCGTATCGCCGTAGCGGTCGAGCTGCACGTCCTCGAACTGATCGCCGTCCAGGTACATGAGCCCGATGCGGGCCACGCTGTCCAGGTCCAGCTCCAAGTAGTTCGCCATCATTGCTTCATCCTTCCGTCGCGAGATCGTCATGCGAAAAGGGGGGAAGCGGTATGCCCGCCCCTCCCTTTCGGTCGTTTTAGGTTTATTTGTACGTCGGCTCCGCGCCGGCTTCTTTCAGCTTCTGATTGACGTCGTCGATGACTTCCTGCCCGCCGTTTTTGAGGAAGCTGTCGACCATCTTGTCCCAGTTGTCCATCGAGGTGTTGCCTACGATCATCTTCGTCTGTTCGTCGAGGAGCTTCGTCATCAGCTCCCAGAACTTCGTATTGTACAAGTCCGAATGGATGCTGTAGAGCGGACTGATATACGTAGAGTTCGGCTTCGACCACAACGCGACCGATTTTTCGGCATAGGCTTTTTGAATCGGATTGTTGGCCGCCCTCCGGTCGACCTGCAGCGCTTCGTCGCTAGGCGCCCACGGCGCGACCTGCAGATACGATTTGGGACGAAGGCTGGTCGTATCGTCGTCCGGCGTGACAGCTACGCCGTTTTCCATCGTGTAGCCCTTTCCGATGCCGCCGTTCTGCCAGTCGAAGTCCGGATTGTTCTCGTTCTGATCCTTCGGATCGATGAACGTGCCGAAGTAGTTGATCATGCTCAAGATGCGGTCGACCTTATCCGGATCGTCCTTAAGCTTGCCATTCAGCGCGTACATCTGATACCAGCCGCTGAGGCCCGGCAGCGCCTGCGATCCGTCCGGTGCCTTGAAGGGCGGGATCGGCTCGATGACCGCGGTCGGGACCGCCTTGAGGATCTGACTGAACAAGGCGGAAGATCCAGGGGTGCCTTCGTAATAGATGCCGGCTTTGCCGCCCCAGAACATGGTCCGGTTGTCCTTGTAGGTGAGGACCGGCCAGTCCTTCTGAACGACGCCTGCGGCGTAGGCATCGTGGAGGAATTGCGTACGTTCTTTGCCTGCCTCCGATATGACGCCAGGGATGTACTGGCCTTTGTCGTTTTTCATCGACCAAGTGTCGCTGGCGTAGCCAGAACCGATGGCCATCTCGTTGTCGAGGCCGTTGGCCATGACGAAACCATACGTATCGTTCTTTCCGTTGCCGTCGGGGTCCTTGAAGGTGAATGCCTTGGCGACCTCCAGCAATTCCTTGTAGTTCGTCGGCATCTGCAGGCCCAGCTTGTCGAGCCAGTCTTTGCGGATGATCGGATAGTTTCTGTACTTGGTCGTGGAGAACCGGGGAATGCCGTAAATTTTGCCGTCTACCGTAACGGAATCCCAGGCATGCTTCGGCACGTACTTTAATACCGGATACTTGTCGATATAATCGTTCAGCGGCAGGAACGCGCCTTGCTTCGCCCACTTGACGAAGCTGGCGTCCGCGCTGCCGAGGCCTACGAAGTCCGGGATATCGCCCGAAGCCATAAGCACGGCCAGCTTCTGTGCGGCCTGATCCATCGGAACCAGGTTCGTCTTGTAGTTGACGTTGAACTTTTCGTTGATCGCCTGAGCGCCCGGACCGCCCGGATCGGGGACGGAAGACCATATGCCTTCAAAAAGCGAGATGTCCAGCTTCTTGGCGTTCGGATCCGCGCTCGGCGAAGCCGTCGTGCCGGAAGCGCCGGCGCTGGCGCTAGGGCTTGTGCCGGCACTGGAGCCGGATGGCTGGGCTTCTTCGTTTTTGGAGGAACAGGCGGTCATTCCGAGCGACAGGGACAGCAGAAGCAGCAAGCTTGCGTTTGTTTTTTTCATGGGACCCTCCGATTCATGAATTGGTCTTCGCATTCTTACATCGATGCTTTGTTCCTGTATAGCGGACTAGCCCTTGATCGAGCCCAGCATCACTCCCTTGGCGAAGTGCTTTTGCAGAAACGGATACAACAGCAGAATCGGGGCGGTCGCCACGAGCACGGCCGCCATGCCGATCGTTTCCGGCGGCGTCGGGTTCGCGTTCTTCGCCATTTGCGCTTCTGCAGATTGATGCAGCGTGTTGGAAACGTCACCCATGACGACGAGCTGGCGGAGTACGACCTGGAGCGTCCACTTGGTCGAATCGTTCAGGTACAGAATTGCGTCGAAAAAGGTGTTCCAGTGGCCTACCGCGTAGAACAAGCTGAACGCGGCAAGCGCCGGCTTGGACAGCGGCAGCACGATCGATACGAAGATCTTGAGCTCGCTCGCGCCGTCGATGAGCGCCGCGTCGTTGAGCTCGCTCGGAATGCTGCGGAAGAACTGCCGGATGATGATCAGGTTAAAGGCGCTGATGCAGCCTGGAATAATAAGGGCCCAGTATGTGTCGATCAAGCCGGTCGCCTTGATGATGAGATACGTCGGGATCATCCCGCCGCTGAACAGGAAGGTGAACACCACCATCAGGTTAAAAAACTTCCTCCCGGGAATGTCCCGGGACAGCGCGTACGCCATCGAGGAGGTCATGATCAGATCTACCAGGCTGCCGACGACCGTCACGAACACGGTGCTTCCGATCGAACGGATGAAAGGCTTCGAGTCGAAGATCGCCTGATAGGCGTCCAGCACCCACCTTTTCGGCCACAATACGACGCCGTCTCTTAAATAATCGTCGTAGGAGGAAAACGAGATGACGAGCATGTAATAGAACGGGAAGATCATGACCAGGGAAGTCAGGATGAGCAGCACAATGATGCTTCCGTCGAATGTTTTTTCGCCTAACGATTTGCGGTACAACGTTGATTCCTCCTTCCGCGCTTAGATGACGCCTTCTTCGCCCATTTTTTTGGCAAACCGGTTGGCGCCGAGAATCAGGATCAGGCCGATCAGGCTCTTGAACAAACCGAACGCGGTGGCGAAGCTGTAGTCCGCGCCCTCGATCCCCTTCTGGAACACATACAGGTCCAGGGTCGTTCCGACGTCCTTGGTCAGCGCGTTGACCATCAACAGGATCTGTTCGATGCCCGTATCCAGTACGTGCCCCATCTTCAGGATTAGCAGAATGGCGATCGTCCCCCGCAGAGACGGAAGCGTAATGTACCGGATGCTCTGCCAGCGGTTCGCGCCGTCGATGACGGCCGCCTCGTACAGGTTCGGATTGATGCCTGACAGCGCTGCCAAAAAGATGATCGTGCCCCAGCCCGTCTCTTTCCAGATTCCTTCGAGCGTAATCATCGGCATAAACCAGCCGGGCGAGGTCAGGAAGTTAATGGGCTTTAGGCCAAGCGCCTCAAGCAGGGAGTTGATCATCCCGTCGCTGCCCAGGATGGTGAGCGCGATGCTGACGACCACGATCCAGGACACGAAGTGAGGCAGGTATACGATCGATTGCACCGTTCTGCGAAAGAAGCTGTTCTTGACTTCATTGAGCATGAGCGCCATCACGATGCCTGCGGGGAATGCGAACAGCAGTTGAAGCGCACTCAAATATAGCGTATTGAAGAAAATGCGGACCATATCGGGCGAGTCGAAGATGGTCTTGAAGTGATGCATTCCCACCCAAGGACTCTTCATGAATCCCTGGAAGGCGCTATAATCTTTGAATGCGATTACCAAACCGATCATCGGAAGGTACTTGTAGACGATAAAATAAATCAGTCCTGGCAGCAGCAGCAAGTAAAGAAAGCGGTACTTCCAAAGCTTCGCAATGTACAAGTGCCAGCACCCCTCCTTCGCTTGTTGAGAGAATTATAAATCAGGCTTTCTATCGGCAATAGGTGAATTTGATATCCTGAACAGCTGAAGAAAATGACTTTTGTTAAGCGAGCGTAAAGAAATGCACCTTGTTCGCGGGCGACGGGCGGGGCTTGGGAGTGAGGAAAAACAGGGAGGCGGATGTGTTGACGGCACCGAAGGCAAACTTGGTACCGACAGGTGGAACGAAAATACTAATGTGGTTTGAAGTTCGTACACGCACGTACACCAGCAAGACTGCGTTACCAACCAACCAAAGAAGCTCTATATAGCGCCACATAACGGGATTTCGCCGTCAACCAACTAAAGTAGCTCTATATAGCGCCACTCAGCGGGATTTCGCCGTCAATAAACCAAAGTAGCTCTATATAGAGCCACATAACGGGATTTCGCCGGCAGTCGGCGCAAGAGGCTCTATACAGCGCCACATAACGGGATTTCGCCGTCAACCAACCAAAGTAGCTCTATATAGCGCCACATAGCGGGATTTCGCCGTCAACCAACTAAAGTAGCTCTATATAGCGTCACATAACGGGATTTCGCCGGCAGTCGGCGCAAGAGGCTCTATACAGCGCCACATAGCGGGATCACGTCGCTCCGAGGCAAACGCAGCTTCAGCGGCAAGAGACGCGGCAAGCGAAGTAGCAAAAAGCGGCAATAGACGCAGCAAAAAAACAAGGCCAGCGAAGCGCCGCCCTCAAAACGCAAAAACAGGATGAGCAGAAACCACCCTCATCCTGCACACGAATCGGCGAGGAGAATGGCCGCCTGGCCCCTCCCCGGCACAGCCAAAAAAACCGCCCCAAAAGTCAAAAATATGACTTTTGAGACGGCTCCCGCCCTTATGCGGTTCCATTCTCGTCGGCCGACCGGGAGCGGGACACCTCGCTCGGCATGACGCCCCAATATTTGCGGAACAGCCGCGTGAAGTAGCTGATGTCCCGATAGCCCGTCCGCCGGGAGGCTTCGTATACCTTGGCGCCCTCTTGAAGCAGTTCCTTCGCCTTTTGCATTTTTTTCTCGTGAATATAAGCGGAGAAGGTCATTTTAGTCTCTTTTTTGAACAATCTGCTCAGATACGAGGGGCTGACGAACAAGCGGTCGGCGATCTCGTGCAGGCCGATATCCTGGTCCATAGATTCTTCCACAATGGCCATCAGCTCGTCGATGAACCGGTGACGCTTCGATACGCGCTGTTTGTCCGCATACGCCAGTATTTTGTCGATCGCTCTGCCGGCCCACTCCCCAAGATGCTCCTTGCGGGCCAGCTCTTCCGGGTCGCGTATGGCCGCCAGCTCCTCCGCGGCGACCTCCCGGACGGACCACCCCTGCGCATGGATGTATCGGGTCAGCAGACTGTGCATGAACAACACCGGATCGACCAGGAGGCTCACCGAAGCGACGTGCCCGCAGCAGCTTTTGAACCACTGCATGACGAGCTGCTGCGCCTTGACGGCGTCGCCCGACTCCAGCGCGAGCAGCAGCCTGCGCTCCAGCTCCGCATCCGGCAGCAGGGCTTCCTCCCTCGGGGCGGAATCGGCGTTCGTAAAGGGAATGACCAGATTGTGACCGTACATATACCGCTCCAGCAGCGCGCTCTTCGCCTGACGGTACGATACGTGAACCCCGCCGCGCTTGGCCGGTCGCCCGATCCCCGCGCTCGCCGTCGCGTTCAGGCAATCCAGGATGACGCCCTGGAGCTTCACGATGCTCATATTGATCCGGTACAACCACTGCTCCTCTTCCTCGCCGCTATCGGGGAAGACGGCCACCGTCGCGCCGTTGTCATCGATAAACAAAAAGCAGCCGGTCCCTTCGAAGTACGCCGCAACCAGGGAATGCAGCGACGATTGCAGCCACTGCGAATCCCGCCCGCTTCTCTCCGTTTCCGTCTCCCTCTTCCGCTCTCCTTCCCTTTCCCGCTCTCTTTCCCTCTTCCACTCGCCTTCCCTTTCCCGCTCGCTCTCTCGCCCAGTATCCCTCTCCGCCCTCGTCTCCGCCGGTGCCAAGGCGGACGGCGCATCCGCGACGGGATCCATGTCCACGACGGCGACCAGATAGAGCCTGTCCGGATCGGAGAGCGGCGCGAGCATGAATTCTTCCGCGGCTTTTTCCATATCCGACTCCGTCGCTGCGCCCTTCACCCATCGCTGCAAAAAGCTCTTTTGCAACGCGGGCAAGTGCTCCCTCCACCTTCGCTGAAGCAGCTCTACGCCGTACTTTTGCGCTCTCTCCGCCTTGATCCGTTCGGTCGACTCGAGCACCGCCGCCACGACTTCCGGATTGCCCGCCGGCTTGAGCAGATAGTTGTCCGCGTTGCTGCGAAGCGCCTTCTGCACGTACTCGAAGTCGTCGTGCCCGCTGAGCACGATGAAGCGGATGTCCGGATCGATCTCGCGCACGGCTTCCATCAGCTGCAGGCCGTCCATGCCCTGCATCTCTATATCGACGATCATGATATCCGGTTTTCTCATCGGGATCAGCAGCAGCGCCTCCTCCCCGCTGGCGGCGGCGCCTACGACCTCGATGCCATGGTCTTCCCAACCCATGTTATAAGCCAGATTGTTCTGAAGCTTGAGCTCGTCCTCCACGATCATCAGATAGAACATGTCGGTGTCCTCCTTACTTGTGCGGTGCAGGGCCCAGGCAAGCGTCCAAGGGCAGCCAGATCGTGACCTTCGTCCTCTCCTTCTCGTTGCTCTCGATCTGCATCCCGGCTTCGTCCCCGTAGTACAGCTTGAGCCTGCAGAGTACGTTCAGCATGCCGAAGTAATCCGGCGACGGCTTGTATTTCTCAAGATACGCAGCGGTGATCTCGGCGATCGCCTCCTGGATGCGTCTCAGCTGCTCCTGCTCGATCAACCGCCCGCTGTTGTAGACGCTCAGCCACAGCAAGTTTTCCGAACGTCTGGCCGATATGATCAGCTTGCCGCCCGGCGGAGACTTTTCCAACCCGTGAATGATCGCATTCTCAACCAGCGGCTGCAAGATGAGCTTCAGGACATACAGGTCCTTGCAATCGTCCGGAATGTCCAGCTGGGATTGGAAATGGTCGGTGAATCGCAGCTCCTGAATCCGAATGTAATAGCCCAGATGCTCGACCGTCTCCGCCAGCGTGAAGCTTTCCCGGCCTTTATTCAAGCTCAGCCGGAAAAAGCTGGACAAGCAAAGCACCATCTCGCAGATCTCTTCGGCGTCGTAGTTAACGGCGCTCGCATGGATAGAGTCCAGCGTATTGTACAAAAAATGCGGGTTGATCTGGGACTGCAAAAACTTCAGCTCGGTTCGCGTCTTCTCCACCTGATGCTCGAAAATATCGTCGACGTACCGCTTTTGCTGCTCCGCCATCATATTGAACGATTCGGTCAACGCGCCGAATTCGTCGATCCGGTTGTGCTTAAGCTGCACTTTGAGATTGCCGCGCGCGAGCTCTCGAATGCCGGAGAGCAAATTGCGCAGCGGCGCGGAAATGCCGGTATAGACAATCCACGCGATGCTGAGCGCAAGCAGGCAGCTGACCCCGATCACCCCATAGATGAATCGCTGCAGCAGCCTCGATTTTTCGGTCAGATTGCTTTTGGGCTGAGTGAGTACCATCGACCATCCGGATTCGTCCGAACGCACCTTCGTCACGAACATCGAACGGCCCTGCTCGGCGTCCTGTCTCTCGAAGTAGGCCTTGTCGTTGTCGGGGATATCGTAGGGAATCGCCGAATCGCCATTGGACGATACGATCAATTCCTGATTCATGTTCATCAGATACATGCTGGCGTTATTGCCCTTTAACAACTCCTTGGTAAAATCGACAAACGTGCTCAAATCAATCGTAATGCCGAGCACATGCGGACTGGGTCGAAGCGAATTGGCCGACATCCCGCGCGTAATCGTCATGCTGGACGGATGTTCGAGCGGATCGTAACCGCCGGGCATCCCGCTGGATTTTGGATTCCGATTGCTCAGCAGGACGGAGCCCCCAGAACTCGCCATCACCGTGCGATACCAGTCCCGATCCTTATAATCAATGCGTTTGCCTCCGTCCTTGACGGACAGCACCAAACCCATATTGGCGTCCAAAATCCATAAATCCGAGATCGCCTTTTCCGCCAGCAGAAAATTGCTCAGCCGCCTCAAAACCTGCTGTGCGTCGATGATCTGCTGGGAGGGGTCCGTATCCGGATGCAGGAGATCGTTCAGCTCGGCGTCGTTCGAGATCAACAAAGACAGATGCTCCATGCTCGACATGAATTGATCGATATAAGCGAGCGACGACGCCATGGCCGCCCGCGTCTGTTCGCCGGATTGCTCTTCGAGAATGCGCTGGGACTTCCAGATCGAATACAGGCTGACCAGGATCAGCGGAAGAATCGCCAGAATAAAAAAAAGCGTCAACCGGTACCGCACGGATTTTTTGTAGCCCTGGAAGATCGAGCGGATGGCAGTCCTCGTATGCCTCACCTCGCCGCAATAAAATTTATCCTATAACATAACGCATATTCCGAAAGGATGGTATGAGAGGATCTTGTCCTTTAATCGTAAATCTGTGAGCCATTATGCATGCGCCGGTACTGCATGGGCGCTTGTCCCGTGATGCGCCTGAACATCCGATGAAAGCTCTTCATATCCTCGTAGCCCGCCCGCCTCGCAACGGTCTCGATCTTCTCGTTCGTGGCGAGCAGCAAGTCGCAGCATCGCTCGATGCGCAGCTTGTTGACGTAATCGGTATAATTCATGCCTGTCCGCGCGGCGAACCGGCGCCTGAACTGTCGCTCGCTGAAGCCTGTCATAGCAGCCATGTCCCGCATGCGGACCGGATGAGCCGGGTCCCGGCGGAGCAGCTCCAGCATCGATGCGATCGCGTCCTCGCCGGGTCTCACCTCGCCGGATCTGGCCTCGCCTGGCGGATCGCCGTTCTTTTTGATTCGCCGGATGAGCAGCAGCAGCTTGATCGCCTCGGCCTGCATGAGGCTGATCGAGTCGGCGCGCCCCGCTTTGCTCTCTTCGAAGAGCGAATTGAATATGCGTTGAAAGGCGCCGTCCCTATCCTTCCAATGCATCCAGGGCTGCTCGGGATAAGGGGCGTTAATCAGTCGGAGCATCTCGGCGTCCTCGGCGAAGAAGCTTCGAAGCGATCGGCTGAGCGCGCCGTCGAACAGGCAGTTGTACACGATGAGCTGACCCGACTCCGGCCTTGCATGCGAAGGGCGGAAGACGTGCGAAGCGCCGACCGGCAGGAAAAACAAATCGCCTTTTGCCACGGGCAAGACCTGCCCCTCGATATACTGAAAACCCGTTCCTTCGCTTACGAAGTTGATCTCCATAAACTCGTGATTGTGCTGCGACTGCTCGAACGATTCCTGTACCCGATTAATAAAAATGGGGTTTTCCGGCGACAGATAACCGGCTGCGCGCGTCGTTTGCACGACGGATTTGATGCTCAAAATATCCCTCCCCCGCCGTCGAATGTCCGAATACACCCTGCATTTCGTCCGATTCAGCCTTATATTCCGGTTCACGCCTAGTTTATATTATTTATAAAATTTTACAATCCGGAGGCCAAAAAACATTGAGCGACGACGCCATGAAGGAAACCCGGTGGATCTGGCTGCAGGACGAGCAGATCATTATGAATAAAGGGCTGCAGGAGCAAATCTATTTCCGCAGAAGCTTCGAACTCGACCATGCCGAAGATGCCGTGCTGCAAGTCCGGGTGTCCGCGGATAGCCGATACCGGTTGTACGTCAATGGCGTTCCGGTGTCTCGGGGACCCGGCAAGGGGGACAACCATACCCACTATTACGAAGAGATCGATTGTTCTCCCTATCTGCGCGAAGGATGCAATGCGGTTGCCGCCCGCGTCGTTCACTTTCACGGCATGGAGGGTCCGATATCCGTCTGGAGAGCGAACCGCGGAGGCTTTTTTCTGTCCGGGGAGGTCACGAATCGGGAGGGCGGAACCCTCTTCAAGCTGCATACCGGCCACGGCTGGCGTTGCCTGCAAGAGACGGCCATCGTCTATGAGGTGACCGACTGGGATACAGGCTTCGCGGGCGGTACGGAAAACGCGGTCGGTCGGCAGCGCATGCAGGGCTGGACGACGGCGGATTATGACGATGCCGACTGGCACGATGCGGTCGAGGTGAGCCGGTACGAAGATCCGGTTTACGGCCAATTAAGTCCCTGGACGCTCGCGCCGCGCGATATTCCGCTGCTCTTCGAAGAAGATCGCGCCTTTACGGCGGTAACGAAGACCAGCCGTACGGACATCGGTCCGCAGGTCGGTTCCGGCGGCATTCAGCGCCCTTTTACGATTGGCCCCCGCCAAAGCGTCGTCATCGAGCTTGACGCAGGCGAGCTGACCACGGGCTATCCCGTCCTGTGCATGACCGGCGGCCGAAGCGCCAAGACGAAGCTGCTCTATGCGGAATGCTATCGGCACTACGATCAGGCTTCCGGCTCCTATGTCAAAGGCGTCAGGGACGATGCCACTGGCACGCTGATCGGCGTCTACGACCGATACGAGGCGGGCGGATACGGTTCGGCGGAGCAGCCGGAAACCTATGAGCCGTTTTTGTTCCGGACGTTCCGGTATGTGGCGCTTGAGATCGAGACAGCCGAGGAAGCGCTGACCGTACTATCGTTTCACTACAGGGAAACGGGTTATCCGCTGGCGGTCAAAGCTAGCTTCTCCAGCTCGGATCCCAGCCTTCAGCCGCTCTGGGACATCAGCATCAATACGCTCAAGCGCTGCATGCACGAGACGTATGAGGATTGTCCGTATTACGAGCAGCTGCAGTATGCGATGGACACGAGACTGCAAATTTTGTTCACCTACCAGTTGAGCGGCGACGACCGCCTGGCCCGGAAGGCGATGTTCGACTTCCACAGCTCCAGGCTGCCGAGCGGCATGCTCCAGAGCCGATACCCGTCGATGCTGTCGCAGGTGATCCCCGGCTTTTCCCTGTACTGGATCATGATGGTCCATGACCATTACCGGTACTTCGGGGATCTGTCGCTGGTCCGGACGTATATGCCGACGATCGACGGCGTGCTGGAATGGTTCAATCAAAGGTTGGGTGCCGACGGCCTATTGGGACCGATGCCCTCAAACTATTGGTCTTACGTGGACTGGGTCGAAGAATGGCGGGAGCTGAGCGGCGTACCGACGGCTTCGCGGCAGGGCAGCAATGTCATCTACAATCTGATGTACGCCGCATCGTTGAAGCTGGCCGCCGAGCTGCAGGATGCGCTGGGCCGAAGAGACAGCGGCGACGAATACAGATCCCGCGCTGCGGAGCTGATACAGATCGTTAATCGCACCAGCTATTCGGCGTCTCTTGGACTCTATCAGGACGCGCCCCGGATTGAGGCCTACAGTCAGCATGCGCAGATCTGGGCCGTGCTCGCGGGCGCGATAGAAGGAGAAGCCGCCAAGCAGCTGATGGCGCGCACGCTGGAAAATCGACAGCTGGCCAAGGTGTCCTACGCCATGTCCTTTTTCCTGTTCCGGGCCTTGGAGCAGACCGGCGCCTATGACCGTTCCTTTGCGCTATGGGACATCTGGAGAGACTTGGCCGCGCTGGGGCTCACCACATGGGTAGAGGATCCCGTGAGCCAGCGAAGCGATTGCCATGCCTGGGGCGCCGTCCCCCTCTACGAATTCAGCGCCAAAATATTGGGCGTCTCCCCTGCCGCTCCCGGCTGCTCCACGATCCGAGTCGCGCCGCAGCCGGGTCATCTGACGCACGCGTCCGGGGATGTCGCGACACCGAAGGGAATCGTCAGCGTAGCCTGGGAGATCGACGATCAGGGTCAGTTTGAATTGACCGTGGCCGCCCCTGTCGAAGCGAAGCTCGAGATTGTCTTGCCGGACGGGACAATGCAACTGCATCATGGCGGGGAAGCGATTCGGGCGACTTGCCAGTTGGGATAGGCGCGGCTTTCCGGTTGACGCGTGAATAATAGATAGGCGCTATTGCACATCGCCAGGGTCTCTTTTCGCCCTGGCGATGTTTTTGTTATGGGTCTGATCGGAATTGCGCAACCGGATGGATGCGAGACGCATCTTACATAGGGGGAGGAGGAAATTCACTGGATATCGTTCAGGGCTTGAGGGAAAAAGACGAAGCTGCGCTGCGCGCATTAATGGAGCGGTACGGCGACGAATTGATGCGAACGGCATACTTGCTGGTCAAAGATAAGCAAGCCGCGGAAGAAGCGGTCATGGATACATTCATACAGGCCTATCGCAAGATCCACCAGCTCCAGGATCCCGACCGGCTGAAAAGCTGGCTTCTGCGCATCGCGGTGAACCGGTGCCGGATGAAGATGCGCACATGGAGCTGGAGCCGAATATTTCCTCTACCCCACGTTGAACAAATGATCGCGGAAGAAGAACCCGGCCCGGAGGCGCTCTTGATCGACGCGTGGCGCAACGAAAACTTAAGCGAAACGCTGCTGAAGCTTGATTACAAATATCGCGAGACGATCGTTTTGTTTTACTACAACGGATTAACCGTGGCCGAGATCGCGGTGCAAACAGGCAGCAACGAAAATACGGTGAAGGCCAGGCTCGCGAGAGGCAGGACGAAGCTCAAACGCATGCTGGAGGAACAGGAGGATGGGAATGAAACCGGAGCAAGCGCAAACGTCCGTTAGAGCAAGGTTGGAGGAAGAGCTTGAGGAACTGCGTTTTTCGAAAGGCGCGGAAGTGTTGAATCGCACCCATCCCCGTTCCTTGCCGGCCAAGCTGCGCGCCCTGTGGAATTACGAGCTTGAATTGCCGTTGATCCCGATTGGTGCCAGCTTCGCCGTACTGCTGGTGATCTTGCTCGCGACGCAATTCGAAGATCATTCGGATAAGGATGACATGACGGGAGATATGCCGCGCTCGGATAGGCAGCTCGTGGAGGCTGGAGGCAATACGTACTGGAAAGACGATTACGAGAAGGCGGTGAAGCGCGTTGAAGGTAAAGATCAAAGTTAAGCATCTCTTCGCGCTCGTCATGTTTCTGTGCGCCTTGTTGGTCTCTCTCAAGATCGTCGTGTTGCCCAGAGTCGAGGTCGCGATGGCCAAACAGCACTTCGAGCAAGGGACGCCTGGCGGAAAGAACGAACTAATTCGCGCGATAGATGCTTCGTCTGGAGGAGAGAAGTGGACGTTAATCCGACGTTACATGATCGAGGGCGGGCGGGAAATGGGTAGGGCGGGATTCGACGTCATTGCGGGAGACGGAACCTTCTACGCCTCGTCGGCGACCCCGTTTCCGGAAGCGCCGCGCTGGTCGGAGGAGGAAAAGATCAAGTACTTGGAAGCCTATGTGGAAGACGGCCCGGTCAATGGTTATTTAGAGAGGGCAGCCAAGCAGTTGGCCTTCGAATATTTGATACTAGGCAAAACCGAAGACGCGATACACGCGTTGGAGCGGACGGAGAAAAGGCTCTCGGGCAATTACGACAATCAGAGAAGAGAGCTTAAGCTTGCCCGCGCGAAAATCTATGCGGATGCCGATGAATCCGAGACGGCGGAGCGCCTGTTGAAAGAGCTGAGTGAACACTCGAAACAGCAGGATACGTATCTCAACCATAATATCGCCAAGCTCAAAATACGGATCATGGATCAGCGCGATCATGCAGCTTCAAGCGTATCCGGAAGCATTAATAGAAGCGACGGCATGCCGATGGCGGGCGTCGGGGTCTTCCTGCGGAGCAGCAGAGATGTCCCCCACAGCCTCATGGATACTGAGCCTTACCAGACCTTTACCGACTCTAAAGGCAGGTATGCTTTCAAAGGCGTCGCCCCCGGCAACTACATGATCTACATCGGTCTGAACTTCGAGCAGATCGACGGCTGGACACGACCGACAAAATATAATGAGGAGTGGATCGTCCTTAAGGAAGGCGAGCATCTGATCCGGGATATTACCTTGCAAAGGCTTATCCAGCTGCGCGCTCCCGTAGACCAGCAAGTCATTACCGGTAAGTCGGTCAGATTTGAATGGGAGCCCGTCGAAGGAGCCGCTTACTACACCCTGAACGGGAATTTTCCCATCGAGAATGGCACGGTAGGACACCAAATCAAGGATCATATCGAGAACAACTCCATCGAATTGCCTCTCGAAGCGCTCTACAGCGTTGCAAGCGGCTATTCCTTCAAGAAAATAGGAGGCAAGGAAATCCCTGATCCCTCCAATCTGCTCGGGTATGCCGATCCGTCCAGCCGGTTTTCCTGGAATGTGGAAGCTTACGACGCCGACGGGAAGCTGTTGACGCGAAGTAACGGCTACCGGTTGAACGAACGGACGATGGGGCACCTCCCTTTCTTTTATCTGAAGGCGCGCACGCTCACCAACGCCGACAATTTGCTATTGGAAGGCCATATGGACGAAGCCCTGCTCGCGTACAAAGCGGACTATGCGCGGAATGAGCAAGACGAGCACAGTCTTCGGATGATCGTTAAACTTCTCGAGATTAACGCCACGGACAAAAAACAGCCGTTCAACGCGGATTCGTTACCGTACCTTGAGAAGCTTGCAAAAGTCGATGATACTGGGAACGCTTTGTTTACACTGATCGGATACTATGGAAACCTAGGAGCCTGGCAGCAAGTCGACCGCTATTACGGCATGCTGGATGAAGCCCGGCAGGGAAAGGTAGAAAGCTACACGCAAGCCTACTATGGAAGGCTGCTGCTGAAGCAAGGGCGAATTGAGGAGGGCGAGGCGCAGCTCCGGCAAGCCCAGGAGAACGATCCCTCGAATCGACTTATCGGCAGCTATATCGCGAGTGTTATTTATCTGTCCGGCGACTTGGATAAGGCCGAGGAACTAGCGCTTTTGTATCCCGAACACTCGTATTACGAAAAAGACAATCCCGATTGGCGTAAGCTCGTGCACGACTTATCGAAAGAAAGCCGGGACGTGGGCGATGAGTCCTACTTCCAGAAGCTGAAAGAAGCGTTGCGGATTGGCTTCTACGGAGACCAATCGCGGGTCACGGACTGGATGGCGACGTCGGAAAACGAGGCAATGAAGGCGTTTGTCCTGGCGTTGTCAAAAGTAGATTAGCTCGTTTGGTGAAAATAAATAGAGGCACGAAAAACATCGCCGGACATTTCTTGTCCTGGCGATGTTTTTTTCAAAGACTGCTATTTTTCCTTCCTCAACAAGGTTATAAATAGCGCGACACAAAGTTCCGATAGGGCGAAGAAGCCGGAATCGCATTCGCAAGCCTATTCAGACAGGACTGCATCTCTCTGAAGCAAGTCCTGCCCAGCCAATCCCCCTCCAGCAGTTCCTCGGGCAGCATGGGATCGTTCAGACTCAGGTCCGCCATCCTCTCCCCCAATTCCAAGAAGCGAACGAAGGTAGACAAACCGTCATCATCCGTACCTCCGCTCTGCGAAGCGGCGATATCCGGCTGGAATTCCGACCGCAGCCAAGCGAGCTGCTCCTCGTAAGTCTCGTTCAATGCGTCCAAGCGCCACAGCTGCCTCGCTTGCAGAGGGGTTGGAGCGCCATGGACGAACTCACCCTTCGACACGGTCACGCGATCGGCCAAACCATGATGCTCCGCGATGCGGAGCACCTCCGCCGCATAATCCCAAGGCGAGATATAGACGCTCTTAAATAACCCTCCGAATCCAAGCTGCAGCAGATCGTTGCGGAATGCGTCGCGTTTCTTCCGTTCGGTCTCCGGCACCTCGAACAGAACGCTAAGCCACCGCCCGTCCCAGCGCCGATCAAGAAGCTGCGGCTTGCTGTTGATTCCCGTGAGGAAGGACATGCCCGCCTTCGTGAGCGAATAGCGCGAGCGCTCCGGGGAGTGTATATAGCCTTCCTTTTTAAGCCTCGCGAGCGCGTTCCGGACGATCTGATGATCGACGCCCCGGGCCTCGTATATTTCGACAAGAAGCTTCACGTCGATGCTCTCCGCCGAGGAGATCAGAAATAACACTTGCTTCTCCAGGGATATCAAGGCGTCTCGCCCCCAGCCTAAAAAATCGACGCAGAAACAATTGACATGCCGCGCCTATAAATATAATATAAATAAACACGAACGAACAATTTTTTATTATAAAAGTGAGGGATTCGCATGCACATCCGCTATCACGGGCATTCCTGCATTCAGTTGACTGACGGCGCTCATTCCGTCCTGATCGATCCCTTCATCAGCGGCAATCCCCATGCCGCGACGAGGGCGGAGGACATTCAAGTCGGACATATCCTCCTGACGCACGGTCACGATGATCATATCACCGATGCCGTATTCGTTGCAAAGCGAAATAACGCCTCGATCGTGGCAGTCGAGGAGCTGGCCGAAATCATGGCGGGACAAGGGGTATCGGCGGAACCGATGCACGTGGGGGGAGAATGGGCATTCCCGTTCGGCCGCCTCTATCTGACGCAGGCCACGCATACTTCTTCCATGCGCACACCGGGCGGACAGCGAGTCTATGCCGGCGTTCCCGTCGGTTTCATCGTCAAGATGGGAGGCAAAGTCGTCTATCACGCAGGGGACACGGGTCTATTCGGGGATATGCGCCAGCTCGGGGAACGGTTCGATATCGATGTTGCGTTTCTGCCGATCGGCGGGCGGTTCACGATGGGCCCGGAAGAGGCGCTGGTGGCAGCGGAATGGCTTCGAGCGCGGCATATCGTGCCGATTCATTACGGAACCTTCCCTCCCATCCGCCAGGATGGCGAGGCCTTCGTCCGCAGACTGAACGGCACGGGAATATCGGGAACGGCCATGAAGCCGGGATCCGAGCTGACAATCAACTAACCGCCGATGGCGAAAATGAGGGGCGAGAGCGATGCCGATTCTTTATACGTTCTATCACATTATGCTGCCGATCTTGATACCCATTGGCATCGGGGCGCTGCTTCACAGGAAATATAAATTCGAGCTTGGCAGCTTCTCCAAGCTGATCCTGAACTATTACGTCCCCGCGCTTGCTTTTGTCAAAATCTACGAATCGAAGCTGTCGGCAGGACTGGTCGTGTCCGTATTCGGATTTTTGCTGCTGCAATTCGTTGTTATCGTCATGATCGGGTATGGCGTCAGCCGCATCATGGGCTATTCCAGGCCGATGGCCGCCAGCTTCTCGAACAGCGTCTCCTTGACGAACAACGGAAACGTGGGCATTCCCGTCAACGCCATGGCCTTCAAGCAGGATCCGTTCGCCATGTCGATCCAAGTCATCGTGGTCGTATTCGAGCTATTCGCCACCTTCACTTTCGGACTGGTGAATGCCAGCAAAGCGACGGCCGGCCTGAAGGGCGCGTTGATTCAATTTTCCAAGATGCCTGTCCTGTATGCGATCGCGGCAGGCGCCCTGCTTCACGTCTTCGACATTCCTCTCCCCGAGCCCATCTTGACACCGCTAGATCAGATTGCTGCCGGCATGCTGTCGTTCGCCCTCGTGTCGATCGGCGCGCAGATGGCATCGGCTAAGCTTCAACAAAACACCTCGGCCGTCCTTCTGAGCAGTCTCGTTCGACTGGTCGTCTCGCCGCTCTGCGCTTACGTGCTGATCCAACTGCTGCAGCTTCACGGCGTTGCCGCCCAAGCCTTGTTTATCGCCAGTGCGATCCCCACTTCGCGCAACAGCGCGGCGCTGGCGTTGGAATACGGCAACGAGCCGGGATTTGCCGCTCAAGCGGTGCTCTTGTCCATGCTGCTCAGCAGCGTGACGCTCACTGTGGTCGTCGATTTGGCCATGCGATTATTTTGACCGTCTGGATGAAGTCCGCTCGAAAGTCATGCAATCCCCAGACGTTATTAACGAGAATAGGGAGACGACCTTGTTCCTGTCAGATCCTCTCGATCAGTGCTTGTGTCTCTTCATCATGGGTATGATCGAGGAGTGCATACTCATCTTGATCGAAAATTCGAGCCGCTTAGCGTATCGCGATATAAATCTCCACCTGTCCGTCGAGCGGATCGATATTTGGACCGTAATACTCAAAGTCGCCCGTAAAGGTCCGCTCGTTGCCGGCTTGCTGCGACCATTGCCAGATCGCTCCCCATGCCCGCTGCACGCCTTCTATGACCGGCCCTTTCTCTGTGAGGAACACAGCATATTTTGAGGCGGGCACGACAAAGGTCTTTACGGACTCCATTTGGATATCCTGCGTTGTCTCCCCCACGTGCACGCCGACCATAATTTCATACCTTCCGAGATGGCCCTGCTCGTAATTGAAATAGCAGCCATAGATGCCCGGAGATAAACGATGCGCACCAAGCTTAGCCTCAATTTGATTCGCGTAAAACCGTTCATACAGATTCCCGATTTTGCCCGCGCCGCTTAGTTCCGCTGCATTGGTCGTGACGGTGCTGATGCCGGCCAACGTGAAGGCGGGCCGTTCTTCGATACGTACAGGTTCAAGACTCATCGTCGATCACTCCTTTGTGTGCATGCGCCCAGTATAAACGAACCAACCTGACAGCTTCCTGTCAGGTTGGCGTTCTGCTTTTATATTTTTCTGCAATATGCGCTGCGCGTCCGGCGATGATGTCCCGCAGATGGGCGGGCTCCATTACTTCTACGTGATGGCCCATGCCAAGAATGAAGCGGTACAGCCATTCGTCTTCCGGGTAAGCCTTCTTCACCTGCCATCTGCCGTCCGCCGCCGGCAAGAGCTCCTCGACGCCGAACCATTCTTCCGCCAGATGACGAGCCTCTGCGTCGAAGCGCAGGACGATCTCCTCCGCTTGAGGATGTTCGCGCGTGCTTCCGCCAGCGGTCGTCGCTTGCGCCGGCAGCTCTCGGCGAACGAACGTCCGTCCCGCATCCATTTGCAGGTCCTTCATGCGTTGCAGCTTGAACAGCCGGAACAGCTCCTTTTCCAGACAGTAGGCTTGCAGGTACCACTGTCTTCCCTTCAGCACGAGCGTATGCGGCTCTATCTGCCGTTGCGTCAATTCTCCCTCTGCGTTAGAATAAGCGAGCCCCACCACAAAGCAGCGATCGATCGCCTCCTTTAACAGCTGCAACTTGGGCTGCAGCCGCTCGTGGCCGTCCCAAGGTGCGTAGTCGATCCTTACGCTGCTTGTCTTATGGTGGAATTGCTCGGCGTAATCGGGCGGAACCACGCTGTTGATCTTCTCCATGAGCCTAAGATGCTGCTCGCCGCCGTATGAGGTCGAGATGCTTCTGAGCGCGGTGACGATGGCGGCAAGCTCGTCGTTGGTCATGACATTGCGATCCAGACGGTAGCCTTCCGTCAGCCCGATGCCGCCGTTCGTTCCCTGGTATGTCACGACGGGAATGCCCGCTGCGTGAATGGCGTCGACATCCCGGTAGATCGTCCGAACGGACACCTCGAACCGCTCTGCGAGCTCCTTGGCTTGTACGATGCGTCGATTCATCAGAAGAATGATGATGGACAACAGTCTTTCCAGCTTCACTGCATGTCCTCCTGGTGCGATCTGGTTTCTTCGCTTGTCTTCTCTACCTTACAGTCCGGAGAGCATTTCATCCAGTTCTTCATGATGCGAAGCAATCCAGATCATCTCGCTCGCAAACCGGCTTGGAATAGCATGAAAAGCGTCCATCTCCGCGCGAATCCACCACTCGCTTTCGAGATACCAGAGCAATCGAATAGAATGGATCAACTGTCCCGGCGGGAAGGCAGCAAACTGCCGATAACCCTGCAAAAATGCGGATGCTTGTTCTATGCCTAATCCATCCTCGTTTAACGCACCCGATAGTATGGCGCGCGCGACATCGATCTCGGGGTAATCATAATTCAGCCGGTCAAAATCCAGGACGGCGGAGACATGGTCAGCCTCAAACAAGAGATTGTCCATCCATAAGTCTCTATGCGCCCATCCGGCACGACAATGCCGGCGAAATTTCTCGATATCCAAAGACTGCGTCATACTTTTCTGCCGTTCGATTACGGATAAGAGGTGCGGTTTTCCTAGCTCCTGCGCTTGATTGATTACGGTGTCCCAATGCGCGAGTCTTTGTTCGCGATCCGGCAAAATGAATTGAGGCTCTTGCCCGTTCCCCAATGTCCCGTCATTCAGGATTTGATGCATTGTGCCTGCGACTCGTCCGAGATCGTACATTTGGGAGACATTTGCCAAGCCGGGCCGAATAAGGTTGCCGGGACAATAATGCATCAGCATATACGGATCGCCGGAATCCGTCTTGTGCAGAAGCGCCCCGTCGGATTCGAGGAGCATGGGGCTTGGAACCCCGGCCCTACATAGTCTGAGTTGTTGACGAAGAGCCGTGATGAGCGTCTCTTCGTCCTTATAGCGTTTGGCATGATACTTTTTCAGCACGAGCTGTCCGATATCTGTCTCCAGGATCCACTTCTCATTTAACCATCCCAGTTTGATACGTTCGCTTTTATAGATGCGGAAGCCAAACTTGTTTTGGCAAATTTCAAACAAAGTGCTCATGAGTTCGGGCACCTACTCGACCATCGTTGGAATATACCACTCGACCATCCCGGAAGAATGAAGCTCAGGCGTAAAAATCTCATATCGGGGTTTAGACAAATCAATCCGGTATTTCGCTTGGTTTTCTCTCGTGCAAATGTTATTCCAAAACGCCCCGATGAACTTCTCCTCGAACCTGAATATGACGTAGTCGTCCTCGGGAATTGTAAACGACGTCATTCCCTCCTGCACATCATCCGTTTCTATTCTCTCAACAGCCGTCAGCGGTTTGATGCCGGGCAAAATGACCAAGTACTGGATTCTGGCAGCGATCTCGTTGATGCTCTGCTTCAATTGATCGAACACCTTACGCTCATCCTCTAAGCTCTCGCCTTGGAACCCAATGAGTTGAAGAGAACCCCGCTTTCCGCTTCGCACTTGCAAAATATCATCCAGACGCTCCATCACCGTATCCTCCTTGCTATTGTTCGCAGGCTGTTGACTGTTCTTTGCAGGCGAATTCAACCGAACGATCGTTCCTTTTCATATATTGCTCCCCCCACTCGCTTAATTGATCCAGTATCGAATCCAGCGATCTTCCTAATTCGCTCAATTCATAGACTACCTTTGGCGGTATTTGATGATGTACGGTTCGCTTGATGATGCCATCCTCTTCAAGCTCACGAAGCTGCTGGGTTAACACCTTCTGAGAAAGCTCCGGAATTTCCTTTCTGAATTCACTCGTTCGCATAGGTCCGCAATTTAGATAGCACAAAATCAACAGCTTCCATTTTCCTCCCAAAACCTCCAAGGTCGCTTCTGCCGGGATGTTATAGATACGAGCCGCTTGTTTATCCATGTGATGGCCTTCCTCTTATAACGATGAATTGGAGAGTTACTTTGAAGTACCTGAAGAACCTGTTGGTTATATAAGAACAAAAAGGTGCGTTCTTCCTTGCCGTCACCGCATCTTGCATAATTAAAGTGTATCACATTTAGCGTAATTGGAAGGTGATGGAAGTTGAAAATATTGACTGTCGTATCGCATCCGAGAGTAAATTCTCTAACCTTTTCCGTTGCGTCTGAATTCACCCGGGGCCTAGCGGATGCGGGTCATGAATCAGAAGTGCTGGATCTGCATCGCAGCGGATTTAACCCTGTAATGTGGGAAGCAGATGAACCCGACTGGTCGTCGGATCAAAAGAGATATTCGTCGGAAGTCGAGACGGAAATGGAACGGATGAAAAAGCATGATGCGCTCGCCTATATTTTTCCGGTGTGGTGGTACAGTTTGCCCGCCATGCTGAAGGGTTATATCGATCGCGTGTGGAACCAAGGTTTCGCGTACGGATCCAATAAACTTCATCATCGGCAGGTGCTTTGGCTGGGACTCGCAGCCGACTCGAAAGCGCATATGGAAAAGAGACATTACGAACAAATGATGAATCACCAGCTGAACATCGCTATCGCCGGCTATTGCGGAATTGCAAATAGCCGGGTCGAGCTACTATATGACACCTTGGACGCAAATCCGGAAATCCACGAAAGGCTGCTGTCGCAAGCATACCGACTCGGCCTGAACTATGAAAACAAATCTTGAGAATCTACTGAAATAGAGCTACCTTGCTAGGTCCCCCGGCACGCCGGACGAACGGCCGGTCACGTGACGACGGTCATCGGATTCGGCTTACCGAATCGGCGACGGCGGTCACTTGTTGATGCTCCTCCATTTGATAAGATGTTACAAAACGTATTGCAAATGGAGGAGTCTTTTTATGAGATCGCAAAAAAAGCGCAGAGCCGGCCTGCGATGGATGACCGGCGGGCTGGCGTTCGCGCTATGGTTCACCAGCTTGTTCGCGGGCTTGGGACTGGCGCAGGCCGAGCAAGCGCCGCCCGCGGGGCGAAGCCCGATTAAGCTGGGAGCGCAGCTCGCGGCCGCCGCCGGAGCAGGCGAAGCGATGTGGGATCAACTTAAACGGTTGTTCGATCCCCTGTATCCGATCGTGGACGGCAATGTCCGCATGACGCCGGACGGGCGGTATGCAGCATTTATTGAATACAAATTCGTAAGTGGCGAGCTGCACTCGACGCTCGATCTGTACGACCGGGAGACCGGATCGCTCGAGGTGTTGCTGCAGGAAGTCGAGGCGAAGGAGCCCGTGAGCTTCGAGATATCCCCTGACGCGCGCTGGATCGCCTATACGGGCAAGCAGCGCTACAACGATTTGGTCGATGCGCAGGTGTACTTGTACGACCGGACGACCAAGGAAAACCGCCTTGTAAGCGCCAAGCCAAACGGTCTGCCGGGCACCGGGTCGAGCGAGAATCCATCCGTGAGTGCGGACGGCCGGTTCGTAGCCTTCGAATCGGGGGCGCCCGACCTGGTGGAGGGCGATTCCGATAACTACGACGTTTTCGTCTACGACCGGGAAACGGGTCACATCGAGAAGGTGAGCGAGGCAGTCATCGCAGGAAACCCCACAGAGGCCTCGTTTGCCAACAGCGGCAAGCCGTCGATCAGCGCGGACGGGCGGTACGTCGCCTTCGAGTCGGACTCTGCGGTCATGACCGAAGGGGATACGAACGGGGCTAAGGATGTCTTCCTGCACGACCGCAATGACAAGACGAACCGGCTCGTCAGCGTTCCCGCGCCGGGAGGCCAGTCGGCCTCAGCGAGCGGCAATCCGAAGATCAGCGGGGACGGCGGAGTCGTCGCCTTTGAATCCTACGGCGCGCTGGTCGGCGACGACACGAACGACGAGATGGATATTTACGTATATCGGACGACGGACGGGTCCGTGAAGCGCGTATCGGTGAACCGGGACGGCGCTCAGTCCGACTACGAGAGCTACGAACCGCTCGTAACCGCCGACGGCCGCTATGTCACGTTCGACACGCTTATCGACGCGGATGGGCTTGCCCAATCGATGATCGCCGATCTGGCGGCAGGCGTCACCAAGGAAGTATCCGTCGCAGCCCCGGAAGAGGAGCTGACGCTGCCGTTGACGAATCTTGCACTCTCGGACGGGGCAGCGGTCGGCATCTTCAATGCGGGCTACACCTACACCGATCCCGGCAGCGGCGAAGAGATCCCGATGAGCAACCTGTTCATCGCCTCGAAAAACAAGGGAGGCGGCGAGACGCCGACCTGGCCCGATGCCAGCAAGCTGGAGGCCTCCGGCCTGAAGCCGGACCAGGCGACGCTGAGCTGGACGCCCGCCTCCGCCGCAGGCGGCATCAAGGAATACCGCATTTACGCGAACAACGAGCGGATCGCCGTCGTGAACGGCTCGGCGCAGACCTATACGGCTGCGGGGCTCAAGCCCGCGACGGAGTACGTGTTCCGCGTCGAAGCGGTGTCTGCCGGCGATGTCGTCACTGCGGGCGGACCGAGCATACGGGTGACGACGCCCGCCGACGACCGCACGCTCGAGCTCGGCCTGACGTTCGACCGGCTGTCGCAGAAGCGTCAGCCTGTGCCTGACAGCACGCTGACCCTCGAGGCGAGAGCGGTGACAGGCCGTGCGGTCGCGGCCAAGATCGTCTACGCCACGTGGCTGGACGAGGACGGCAAGCGTCTCCCCGCTCCGCGTACGGCGGAAGCGTCGGTCGATCTGGCGGAAAAGGCTTCGGGAACCGGCGTATACACGGGCTCTTTTCCAGTGTCGGAAGGCATCTCAGAGCTGACCAAGGTGACTGCGGTCATGACGGGAGCTTCGGGCGGTCCCGTTGAAAAGAAAGCGTCCGGTTTGCCTCTCGCCGTCTCCGGCAACCTGAAGATCGCGTTCGACAATCCCGGCGGCATCGACTTGAACGGCGCCTACCTGTCGGCAAGCAGCGTCGAGAGCGGCGGATACGCGGTGAGGACGCTAACCGGCGGCGACGATGTCCTGCTGGAGGGACTGAAGCCCTCCGATGCCTATGCGGTGACGATTGTATCCCCGACTGGCAAGGTGCTGGGGCAGGCGTCGTCGGTTCAGGTGACTTCCGGATGGCGTACGGACCTCTCGCTCAAGGTGATCCAGCCGGCCCGTTACAAGTACAAGGTGACCGACGAGGAAGGCAAGCCCCTCGCCGGCATCCATATCGAGACGTGGGACGAAGCGGAAGCCTATGTCCTGGGAGGCTACGATACCGATGCGAAAGGCGAGACGAACTGGACGGAGGTAGACGACAGCGGCAAGAAGTTCACGGCCAAAGCCGACCTGGACGAGAGGAGCTACGAGCCGATGGCGCCCGTTCCCTTCTCGCTCAAGAGCGGGGACAACGTGATCCCGGTCACCTTGACCCGCTCGCCCCAGGGGCAGCTGCAGGGCAAGGTGCTGGACGCCGAGGGCAAGCCGGTGTTCAATGCGCTCGTAACGACGACGCAGATGTACAAAGGCAAACCTGTCGTTCAACAGGCTTACACCGATCTGAACGGGGCCTACAAGCTCTCGGCCTACGAGGGCGAGGTCGCCGTGCAGACCGCGCAAACCGCCTACCATTACAATTCCGAACCGGGCCTCAAGGCGATCGTGGCCAAGGATAAGACGACGACGCTCGACATTCCGGTCGCGATGGCGCCCACCGGCATGGTCACGTTCAAGGTGCACGTCAAGATGATCGGAAGCGAGTGGCAGGGGCCCGTGGACATGGAGCAGGTCCGCTTCTCGGCGAGTCTCAAGGGGAGATTCGGCGGACGGACCAGCTATTATCAGAATGCGGTCAACTTGCAGGGATCGCCCGGCGAAAAGGTCGAGGTATGCATAACGGGCGTGCTCTCCAGCGCGTTCCAGGCATGCAAGGATATCGTGCTGGACAGCAATTCCAACGGCACCGCCGAGGTATGGGTCGAAGAAAGCGGCGGGCTGATCACGGGCAAGGTGAACGCGGATTCGAATACGACGACGTTCGCGTCCCTTTTCGAGGTGACCGGCGCGGGTCTCATAAGCAAAGAGTACAAGACCTTCCGCGGAGACAATTTCTTGCTGCACGCGCCGAAGGCCGGCACGTACCGGGTCGAGCTCACCCGCTGGAACACGCAGACCAATTCGCAGTGGTCGGCGTCCAGGCAGGTGACCATCGCCGAGCAGGAGACGCTCGAGCTCGGCCTGTTCGAGCTCGCGCCCGCAGCCTACTTCGCTCAACGGGAGACGAACGGCTTGCTCGCCGAGCCGAACGCGGTACCGCCGGGCGGCACGGTTAATCTGAAGGCCTTCTACCAAAACGGCGACGCCGGCGCTCTGGCCGACGCGGCGATGAAGATCGATCTGCCCGAAGGCATGTCCCCGGTCGGCGCGTCTTCGGACGCTGTTCCGATCAAGGTGAACGGGAAAGACACGACGGCCAAACTTAACGGCCGGACGCTGACGATTCAGCTTGGCGCCGTCGGCAAGAAGGCGCAGGGTGCGGTCTCGCTGCAGGCGAGACTGGATGCGGAGTACGCCCACGATAAGGCGCGGCTGTCCGCCCGAATCGAAGGAACTGCGGACAGCGGCGCCGTGAGCGAGACGATTGGCACCGTACAGCTGGAAGTCCCCAGGGTGACGCTCGAGGCGCCCGATATCGTGACGGCGTCCGGGGTTCAGGCGATCGGCCTGGCACCGGCCTTCAGCACGGTCAACATCTATGACGACGACTTGCTCCTCGGGACCGCGACGGCGACGTCCGCCGGTACTTGGCGGGCCAAAGTCGATCTTCGAAACGAAGGCGCCTCGGACATCCATCTGCTCTGGGCGGAGGCGAAGAGCGGCAGCAGAACGCTGCGCTCCGATCGGGAGCTGGTGACCTACAAAGCCGGCGATCCGGTGCTGCAGGAGCTCGCTCTGGCGCAGTACCCGAACGGCAAATGGCTGAAGTTGAACGTGGAGAACGGCATCGCGCAGCTTCCCTATACCGTGGTGCTGGGCAATCCGTTCGCGCTTGTGCTGAAGTTCAGCGATCCGGATAAAGTCAAAAACGTGAAGCTGTACATGGGCGGCCAGATCGGCGGTCCGGTGACGGCGGAGAAGGGCGGCGACGGGCTGTACCGGGCGACGATACCGACCGGCACGGGTACGCTCGGCGGTCTGTACGTCGACTACGATAAGGTGAAGCCGAAGATTGTCATCAGCCGGGAGGCGCCGACTGAATCGGAGACGAACGCGCTGCTGCCTCCGAAAATGAGGACGTTTAACATTGTCGACAAGCAGCCGTTCAAGCAGGAAGGCAACGTTTACTCGGGCAGCGCGGTCATTGAATTCCCCGAGGCGGACCATATGCGCATCGAGGCAAGCGAGCGGATCGACCTGACGCCGACCTCCTACTTCCCCACGGTGGAGGAGATCGTGGAAGCCGAGGCGACGGGCATTCTCATGTACAACACAACCTTTAACGTGCAGGAGACGCCAGACGGCCTCAGCGTGAAGATGAAGGGCTATATGCCGAAGGGAATTCTGTTCCCGACATCGTCTCCGAAGGCTCGCGCATCGACGTTTGCGGCATTCGGCGACGACTTCGACCCGCTCGAAGTGCTCGACGACATGGGGATCGAGACGACCCCTTACCAGCAAGGGATGATTCAGGTCTCGATGGATTACAAGGCGATTGCTACAGAAGCGCACAGTTCGATCTCGGATTTTAAAGATCAGTACGACAGCTACAAAGGCTATGCGGGCAAAATCACGAAAATCATGGACAACGTGCAAGCCGCTACCCTGTGTCCGGAGAATATCCAGGCGACCGGTGATCAGGCCGGAAAAGCGCTGCTCGTGACGGTGGGCGGCGAGATCGCGAAGACGGCGCTTGGCGCTTGGACGGGAGCGATGATGCTAGAAGGTCCGGCTGGCTTCATCGCCGGCTATGCCGGCAAGTACGTGTCGAACAAGATCGACGGCTACGTCGACGAACAGATCGACAAGGTCTCCTCGGTCGGGCCTACGAATCCGGAGAGCTGCCGGAACAACAACGACGACGATCCCGAGGAAGAGAATATTTATAAGAAGAAATTGAAGCGCGTGGCGCGTCTGAGATGGATTTATGATCCGAGCGGCTACGTATACGAAGCGGTCCCGGGCAACCGGCTCGAGGACGTAAAGGCGACCGTGCTCTTCAAAAATCCGGACACCGGCGAATGGAAGGTCTGGAACGACGCCGCGGACTACGGACAGATCAATCCCCAGACCACCGACAAAGACGGCCGCTACGGCTGGGACGTGCCGGAAGGCACCTGGAAGGTCGTCTGGGAAAAACCGGGCTATGAGACGGCCGTAAGCGAGGAGCTGCCGGTGCCGCCTCCGCATTTTGACGTCAACGCCGGACTCGTCTCGAAGGCGCCGCCAGTTGTGACCGGAATAGAAGCCGTCGTCGGCGACGGCGGCAGTTATATCGACATCGCATTCAGCAAGTATTTGAAGGCTGGCGATCCGGTCCCGACCGGCGCGCTCAGCGTGACGGGACCGGACGGCTCGCCGGTGGAAGGCGCCTTCGCATACCTGGATCCGCAGTCGACCGGAGGCGAGACATTCGCCCGCAAGGTGCGGTTCGCTCCGAGCGGCGACGGGCTCGCGGAGGGCACCCAGTATCGGGTCGCGATCGAACCGGGCGCCTTCGTAAGCTACGCCGGGGCAGCGATGCTCGCCGGCTATGACCAACAGGTCACCGCCGCACGCAGGATCGCGACCGGCCCTGTGCCCGCATCGGCCGAGGCCGCCGGCGGCGGTGCCGCTATTCGCATCGTTTTCGACTCGCCGCTGGCCGCGGGATCGGTGCTCGACCCGGGGGCCTTCGCCGTGAAGGGCACGGACCGCAAGGTGCTGTCGGCCGTCGTCGAAGTGCCGGAGATGAGCAAGTCGCCGAAGGCGACCGGTGACATGCCGAAGGCGGTCGTCCTGACGCTGAGCGGTCCCGTGGAGGAAGGGACAGACGTGACGGTCACCGTCGCGGCCGGAGCCGCGGCCGACCCGCAGGGCAATCCGTCGGCGGAGAGGACGCTCGCGCTGAACGGTCCGAACGCCATGCTGAGCGGTCTGGAGGTTCAGGGCGGCACCCTTGGCGAAGCGTTCTCGGGCGAGCGGACCGACTACTCACTTAAGGTATCTGCCGACGCCGCATCCGTGGAGCTTAAAGCTACGTTGGCGCAGGCTGGAGGCCGACTGTCCATTCGAGGCGTGCCGCTGGGCGACGCCGCGTTCAAAAAGGTCGCGATCCCGAGCGACGGAATCATCCCGATTCGCGTAGAGGCCGCCGGCCATCCGGACGTAACGAAGGTCTACACGCTGACCGTCGTTCGCACGACGGATCCCGGACCGACGCCAAGCCCGAGTCCGACGACCAGTCCGTCACCATCGCCGTCGCCGACGTCCAGTCCGACACCGACGCCGACGGCTACCCCGCTGCCGGACTCCGGCTCGGGAGGCGGGGCTACGCCGACCCCGTCGCCGGCGAACATCGCCGACATCGGACGCGGAGCCACCGTGACGGCCAAGGACATCAATGGCCGCAAGACGGCGGTCATCGCGCTCCAGGCCCAGGTCGTGCTGGACGCGCTAAAGATGGCGAAGAGCGGCGAGGAGCTGTACCTCGAAGCGCCGGCGAATGCCGATTCATACGACGTGAGCATACCCGCCGGCGCCTTCAGGGCGCTCGCGAAGTCGCAGATGAAGCTCAGGCTGAAGGCTGTTCCCTTGTCCATCGTGAGCCGGACGGACGCTTGGGCGGGCATCGGCGACGGGGCAACGGCCGTTCATCTGCTCGTCGACAGGGCTTCGGCACAGGAAGAATCGGCGTGGCAGGCAGACTTGAAGAAAAAGTCCGCCGGACTCCATGCCGTCACAGGACTGTATCGCGTCACCCTCGCGGCGGACGACGGCGGAAACAGCGTGCTGCTGACGGCCAACCGTCCGGATGCCGCAACCGGGGGATGGACGCTGCCGCAATCCGTACCGGATGACGATACGGCCGCTGTCTACCGCTACGATCCGTCATCCGAACGTTGGCGTTATGCGTCCTCCGTCGCCCAAGGCAAGGAACGGACGCTGGACAGCGGGAAGGCTAACCCGCCTTACTACGGTGTCTTCGCCTATCGCAGTCCGTTCGCGGATATCGCGAACCACTGGGCCAAGGCGGACATCGACTGGCTGGCCGCGCGGCTGTCGATCACTGGCATATCCGCCGAAGCGTTCGAACCGAACCGCCGCGTGACGCGCGCGGAGTTCGCGGCGATGCTCGCCCGCATCGTCGGAGAGACGCAGTCGAACGGGAAGACGCAGGAATTTAGCGACGTGTTGCCCGGGGATTGGTTCTACGAAGCGGTGCAGTCGGCTGCGGGTCTCGGCCTGATCGCCGGCGACGGCTCCGGCAGATTCCGTCCCGACGAATTCATCACGCGCGAACAGATGGCGGTCATGGTATGGAGAACCGCCTCCCGTCTGGACGGGAAGGCAGTCCCGGCCGCCGGCGATGAAGCCGGGGAGCTGCTGCTGCCGTTCGCGGACCGGAGCGCGATCCGCAATTGGGCGCGCACGGAAGTCGCATCCGCCATCAAGAACGGCTTGCTGCGCGGCGTCGGGGCGACCCGCTTCGATCCTGAAGGCGCAGCGACGCGCGCCCAGGCTGCGGCCATTCTGCGCCGGATGGCAGAGAAGGCGGACGACGGGATGTGACGCGGCGAAAAAATATTAAATCAGGAAATACGGCAAATAGCAGGAAGGCATAGCGAGCGATAGATAAGCTCCCCATTCAGCAAACAGGCAGATAAAAAGCCTGCCGCTAATTGGGGAGCTTTTCCCATCTAGCAGGAGAATGATGCGTCACGAATCCGCATTCGTCATTCGGGGTTAACCGCAAAGATCGAGTGAATATTGCCGTCGGGGTCTGCAAAGAATCCCGTCGTGTGCCCCCAGGACATTGACTTCGGCTCTGTTATCGACGTGGCTCCGTTAGAGACAAGTTCCTCGTAAAGCATACGGACAGCTTCCGGAGATTCGCATTGAAAATTAAGTTCAAATGCTTGGCCTTTTCGTTCTTCAATAAATGAAACATGACCGTTCGTGTTATCGGCCATCAACGGCTTGGAACAAATCGCGAGGCGAACGCCTTCGTTTACGAATTCAACATAATGTCCTTCTTCGACAACGGTATGAAATCCAAGCGCTTCACGATAAAATCGTGCCAATCGGGGTACATCGTTCGACAATACCGTAATCCCTTCTAATTGCATCTTCACTCCGGAAACGCCCCTTTATCATTGATTTTCGCACGGATAAAATAAAGCAATCATTATTTTCCAATTTTGATTAGTATATCATACATGGCAGCTACTCCTTCTACCGCACCGGGGTGTCAAGCGCTATTTCTCAAAAAGCTGCTGCTGCAAATCAATATCTTCGATATGCGCCATCGATTGCCTCCGATAACGCGCGCGCCGCCTTCCATGTTAAATTGGAGGAATGGAACTATAGGAGGAGTTGAGGGGATACGATGCTAAGCGAACGGGATTTGAACGGTATCTTCGTGCCGACGATTACGCCATTTACCGCCGACGGGCGGCTGGATCCGGATTCGTACGGGGTCTATTTGGACGCATTGCTGACGCATGGGATCCAAGGCGTGGTCGTAAACGGCACAACCGGCGAGTCTCCCACGATGGAGTGGGATGAAGTAGAACTGCTCGTGCGCGCGACTCAGCGGCCGATTCGGGAAAAGGGCCTGCGCATGCCCGTCGTGGTCGGCACGGGCACGAACAGCACGGCCTCCTCGGTCAAGCGGACGGAGAAGGCCGGGCAGCTCGGCGCCGATGCGGCTCTCGTCGTCGTGCCTTACTACAACCGTCCCTCGCAGGCTGGCATCGTGGAGCACTTCCGCCAGGTCGCGCAAGTCGGCGTACCTGTCATCGTCTACGAGATTCCCTCGCGCACCGGCATCCGGCTCGAGACCGACACGGCAAGCCGTATTATGGACCTGGACGGGGTCATCGGCATGAAGGACAGCTCCGGCAGCACCGCGCTGCTTCAGGCTCTGGCCCGGACTACGGGCAAGCCCGTGCTCGCCGGCGAGGACGCGCTCCTCTACGACATGCTGCGTAACGGCGCCCGCGGCGGCATTCTCGCTTCCGCCAATATACGGACGGACGCCTTCCTCGACGTGTACTTGCGGTTCGTGCAGGGAGATACGGAAGGCGCCAAGCAAGCGTTCGACCTTCTGGTCCCGTGGATCGATCGGCTCTTCAGAGAATCCAATCCAGCTCCTCTGAAGTGGCTGCTTGCCCGCAGGGGTCTCATTGCCTCGGAAACGCTGAGATTGCCGATGACCCCGATCACGCAGGCGCTGCGGGAGGATCTGGAGGCGTGGGAGGCGCTAGAGTCGGAATAGACGGCGCGGCTTGCCGTCCGTTCGTGGCCGAATAAGACGCTGGCGCATCGCTATTTCGCGAAATCGCCCCGTTCGTGGCCGAATAAGACGCTGGCGCATCGCTATTTCGCGCGATCGCCCCGTTCGCGGCCGAATAAGACGCTGGCGCATCGCTATTTCGCTCAATCGGCCCGTACGCGGCCGAATAAGACGCTGGCGCATCGTTACTTCGCGCAATCGACCCGTCCGGGGCCGAATAAGATGCTGCCGCATCGCTATTTCGCTCAATCACCCCGTCCGCGGGCAAATAAGACGCTGGCGCATCGCTATTTCGCTGACACTTTTCTGCAGAAAAACTGCTTGGCGGCCGATAACGAATCATAGTATTTATTCGTGTACATATAAAGGACGCTATAATCTTGGGGGAAACGATGAGAATATACACGCAAGCGGAATTGCGCGCGCTGCACAAGCGCACGCTCATCATCGTCGTCATTGCGCAGCTGTTCGGCGGAGCCGGGCTCGCTTCAGGCATCACCGTCGGCGCCTTGCTGGCGCAGGATATGACGGGCTCGGACGGGCTCGCCGGGCTGTCGACGACGCTGTTCACCCTCGGCTCCGCGCTGTCGGCCTTCGCGGTCGGACGCCTGACCCAGCGGCTGGGCCGGCGGGCCGGGTTGACGGCAGGCTTCCTCGCAGGCGCGGTAGGCGCGCTCGGCGTCGTCGCGGCGGCGGTCTGGGACAGCCTGCCGCTGCTGCTCCTGGCGATGCTGGTGTACGGCGCGGGCACGTCCACCAATTTGCAGGCGCGCTACGCGGGCACTGATCTCGCCGAGCCCCATCAGCGGGCGCGCGCGGTCAGCATCGCCATGGTCACAACGACGTTCGGCGCCGTAGCCGGGCCGAACCTGGTCTCGCCCATGGGCAGGCTCGCGGCCGACTGGGGGATCCCGCCGCTCGCCGGACCGTTCATCCTCGCGGCGGCGGCATTCGCGCTGGCGGGCCTCGTGTTCGCGATCCTGCTGCGGCCTGATCCGTTCCTCGTTGCCAGGGCGAGCATAGATGCCGCGCCGGCAGCGAGCGAAGGCGGCGCCGACGACAGCGATACGCCAGTACGTTCCGGCGGCCGCGGCATCGTCGTCGGCGCGTCGGTCATGCTCATCACCCAGATCGTCATGACCGCGATCATGACGATGACGCCGCTCCATATGAAGCATCACGGACACAGCCTCGACATGGTGGGCCTGACGATCGGCGCGCATATCGCGGCGATGTTCCTCCCCTCGCTCGTGACCGGCATACTCGTGGACAAGGTCGGGCGCATCGCGATGTCTTGCGTCGGAGCGGGGACACTGCTCTGCGCGGGGCTGGTCACTGCGTTCGCGCCTGGCGACTCGTCGGCTTGGATGATCTTCGGCCTGGTGCTGCTCGGCCTCGGATGGAACTTCGGCCTCATCAGCGGCACGGCCGTCATCGTCGACGCCACGAGCCTCCGTACGCGCGCCAAGACGCAGGGCTCCGTCGACGTGCTGATCTCGCTCGCTGGCGCGGCTGGCGGCGCCTTGTCCGGCGCAGTCGTCGCGCTGTCGAGCTTCGCAGCGCTCTCGCTCGCCGGCGGCGCGCTTGCCCTGCTGCTGCTCCCCGTCATGCTCTGGTATCGCCGCGGCCCCTCCCGCCAATCAACTCGCTCGTTCGAGGCGTAGCGGCATTTCGCAGCAATAAACTTCCCTTCACGCATCCGAACGCAGCAAAGGCCGCCTGGCAACAGGCGGCCTCCTTTTGCTTGCCAGCCCATTTCAGCTTAATGGCTCTCCGTTACCGGAACAGCGGCTAGCCTCCCGTCTGCCAAACCTCTCTAGCTCCAATTACATCGCAACCTCCGCCGAATTACTAATTTAAGTCCACAGTCTGGGGCACATCGCAGGAATAAGCCTTTCCGCCGGGGAATACATCGGGTAGAGTATGATAGATACGACGGTAATCAAAGGAGGTTGGCCCCATGAAGTCCATCCCCGTGCAAAGTCTCGCCGACCAGTTCAAACTGGAGGTGCTCGCGGGCGCAGGCCGCCTGGATCGGCTGATTTCCCGCTCTCGGGCGCACCGCCCGGGGCTCGAGTTCGTCGGGTACTTCGAGTTTTTTCCGATGGAGCGCGTACAGGTGCTCGGCCGCAAGGAGATCACGTATCTGCTGCAATTAAGCGTCGAAGAGCGCTTGCTTCATATCGGCAACATCGTCAAGTACCACCCGCCGTGCTTCATCGTGACGGCTAACCAGCAGGAGCTCCCTTATCTCACGAAGTTCTGCGAAGAAGAAGGCATCCCGCTGCTGCGGACCGCGGAACCGACGACGGAGTTCATCGCGAAGCTGGACGGTTACCTGGTCAAGGCGCTGGCGCCCGAGCAGTCGATTCACGGCGTCTGCGTGAACGTGTCGGGCATCGGCGTGCTGCTGCGGGGCAAGTCGGGCATCGGCAAAAGCGAGACGGCGCATACCCTCATTCGCCGCGGACACCGGTTCGTCGCGGACGACATCGTCGTGCTGAAAAAGCTCGGCCCTGCGCTCTTGCTCGGGACGCACAACGAGACGACGCGCGAGTTCCTCGCGCTGCGCAGCGTCGGTCTCATCAACGTCGTGCGCCAGTACGGCCGCAGGGCGTTTCAGGACGAGACGCGCATCGTGCTCGACATCGAGCTGACGACGTGGCGCGAAGGCGAGCTGAGCAACGCGCTCGAGCTGGAGCCGAAGTTTACCGAATACTTGGGCGTGCAGATCCCGCACATCGAGATCCCGCTGCAGCCCGGCCGCGACGTCGCCGGCCTGATCGAGGCAGCCGCGAACAATTGGTACCTGAAGCAGCTCGGCTACAGCGCCGTGGAGGAGTTCATGCAGCGGATTCAGAGCAACATGCAGTAGGACGAGGACAAGAGGCACGCCTGCTCGGCCAAATAGGAAAAAGCGGAAAAAGCCTGCGCCTCGCAGGCTTTTTCCGCCTTTTCTAACGATGTGCGACCGCAACTGCGACTCACGCGAATACGCAACAGAATATACGCAACAGGATCGGCCCGCCCTCAGGCCAATACCGGCCGCCTTTCATTTGCCTGCCTTTTCCGCCTCCGCGATCGCCTGCTGGTGATACATGCGCAGCACCGAATCTTCCATCGGCGGATTGGACAGTCCGAACCGGATGTCGCGGAAAAGCCGCTGCAGCGGATGCGTCTGTGCCAGCCCGTGCGCGCCGGCGATGCGAAGCGCCTTGTCGGCGACGGAGAGCGCGGTCCGGATCGCGACGACCTTGACCGCGCCGAGCTCGGCGATCCCGGCGGCCTCGTCCTCGACCGAATGTTCCCAACGAGCGGCGACGCTGTACATGAAGTGCCGCGCAGCCGCCAGCTCAATGTCGATCTCGCCGATGAGCGTGCCGACGTGCGGCAGATGGACGATCGGCCGATCGAGCGAGTTGGGCTGATACGAGGCCGCGAACGCGAGCGCCTCTTCGCGCGCGGCAAGCGCAGCGCCGAGGTAGCAGGCCGGCACGTGAAGCAGATGCGGATTGGCCTGGCCGCCGCGCTTGCCTGCCGACGCACGGTAGACGAGCGCTTCAGCCGGGAGGACGACATCGTCCAGCACGAGGTCGTGGCTGCCCGTGCCGCGCATGCCCATCATGTTCCAGACGGGATCGACGGAGACGCCCGGCGAGTCCATCGGGATCAGGAAATCCGCCGGCCCCTCGGTATCCCCTTCGATCAGGGTCGTATTGACGACGACAAGATCCAGCACCGGCGCGAGCGACGTGAATGTCTTGCGCCCTCGTACCAAGTACCCCTCGCCTCGCGGCTCGGCCGTCGTCTGCATCTTGCCGCCGCGGGACGGACTGCCCGTCCCTTTCTCGGTCGCCGCGCGGTTCATGAGCTTGCCGTCGGCCACCGCCCGCAGGAACGGCGCCAGCTTATCCTCGCTCCACGACTTCTTCGCAGCCAGCTCGGCCACCGAGCTCACGTGCCAGCCGATCGCCAGCGCAAGCGCCGGGTCGCCCATGGCGATCCGCTCTTGATAAAGGACAAGCTCGTAGACCGACATGCCTGAGCCGCCGTACTCCGCCGGCACCGCCCAGGTCGTATAGCCCGACGCCCGAAGCTTCTCCGCCGATTCGAAGGCGAACCCGCCTTCCTCGTCGACCGCCTGCGCCAGCGGCTTGAACGAATCCGCCATCTCTCCGATCATCGCGAGGCGCTCCTGCTCGGCTGCCGTCCTCGCAAAGGTGTCCTTCATCGCACGTTCCTCCACTTCGTCTCTTCTCTCTGTGTTGCTTATGAGCCTAGCATGTTCTAGGGGGCGGATCAAGCGACGTAACCGACGGGACCCAGGCGGGCGACGCGGGAAATGGACCGGAGATTCGTTATTCCGCTCGGAATAGACGGAAGCAAAAATAAAGACCCCTGCGTCCGCCGCCGCTTCATGCCCGGGAAAGTTGGCCCCTTTACGCTTCTGCACCTTTCTGAATGTTGCGCACGTTTAGGGGTATGAATGATGATAGAGACATACGAACGGGAAAGGGCGGTCGGACCGGCATGGTGCGTGTATTGGTAGTCGATGACGAAGCGAGCATCTCGGAGGCGGTCTCTTACGCGCTGGGGCGCGAGGGATATGAGGTGGAGACGGCCGCGGACGGCGTCGAGGCGCTGGAGAAGGTCGCAGCGAACCGGCCTGACGTGATGGTGCTGGACGTGATGATGCCGCGCATGGGCGGGTACGACGTATGCCGCAAGCTGGATGGCAGGGATCGGCCCGCGATTCTGCTGCTCACCGTTAAAAACGATATCGTGGACAAAGTGCTCGGCTTGGAGCTGGGCGCGGACGATTATATGACGAAGCCCTTCGATATGCGCGAGCTCATCGCCCGCGTGAAGGCGCTCGCCCGCAGAATCCAGGACCGCGCCCCGGCCGGGCCGCCGGCCGCCGATGCGGACACGGTCCGCCTCGGCGCGCTCGCGATCGAGACGCTGTCGCGGACGGCCCGCGTGGACGGGCATGCGCTCGACCTGACGCCCAAGGAATTCGACCTGCTGAAGCTGCTCGCGGCCAACCCGGAGCGGGTGTACACGCGGGAAGCGCTGCTGGAGCTGGTGTGGGACATGGACTTTGCTGGAGGAACGCGGACAGTGGATATCCATGTCCAGCGGCTGCGGCGCAAGCTTGGCGAGGCGCAAAACCTCATCCAGACCGTGTTCGGCGTCGGCTACAAGAGCGCCAGGCCTTCCGAATGAGCCGGGGCGTACGCATCGGCCTCCAGGGCAAGCAGTCGCTGCTGCTCGCCCTGCTTCTGGCCGCCGTCGTCGCCGCGCTCAGCATGCAGGTGCTGTCGGGCATACGGGAGGATCAGAAGGAACGGCTTGAGCGGACCTTCGCGCGGCAGGCGGAGGCCGCGAATCTGCGCGTGCGCGAGACCTTTCTGACCGGCGAACGCGTCGAGGCAAAGCCGTTTATGGAAAAGAACGGGCAGCGGCTGGCCGTCGACTTGGGGGAATTGAGCGGCATGCCGGTCACGCTCTACGATACGGACGGCGAGCCGGCCGGCACGTCGCTTCCGATTCAGCCGCGAACGGACGTGAAGGACGCGCTTAGCTATACCGCCCGGGGCATGTCCGCTTATATTACGGAAGGCGACTCGCTCTTATACCTGGCTCCGCTCTACAATGCCGACCAGTTGCTCGGCACCGTTCAATTTCACGCGTCGCTCGCGGACCAGAACGCCTTCTACGAGCGCATTCGCGATCTGTTCCTGTACGCCGGCCTAGCCGTGCTCGCGGGCGGGTTCCTCATCGGCTACGTCTACGTGCGCCGTCAGGTCAACGTCATTCGCAGGCTCAATCGCGCGGCCCAGCAGATCGGGCAGGGCGATTATTTGTCCGCTCCCCCGGTGCGCCGCAGGGACGAGCTCGGCGAGCTGGCCGACGGCATCTTCGACATGAGCGGCAGCATCTCCGGCTCGGTCGCGCAGTTAAATGAGGAGAAGCGCAAGCTCATGGAGGCGATCGCGCGGCTGACGGAGCTCGAACGCCAGCAGAAGCAGTTCATCGGCAACATCAGCCACGAGCTGAAGACGCCGCTGACTTCGATCCGCGCTTATGCGGACCTGTTGGAAATGTACGCCGACGACCCTGCGCTGCTGGGCAGGGCGAGAGAACGGATCGGGATGGAGACCGCGCGGCTGTACGAATTGGTTGAGCGTGCGCTGCAGCTGTCCGCCATGGACGTGTACGACTTCGAGACGCGCGCGACGCAGGTGGCGCTTGCCCCCCTGCTGGAAGAAGCCGCGGAGAGCATCCGGGTCAAGGCCGATGCGGCGGGCATCCGCATGACGCTGGATCTGCAGGCGGGTACCGTCTGGGCGGATCCGGACAATCTGATGCATATCGTGCTCAATCTGCTCGACAATGCGGTCAAGTACAATGTGCCGGGCGGTTCGGTCGCGCTAAGCAATCGGCTGGCAGTGGGGGAAAACGGGGCGCCGCGGATGACCGTCGAGGTCGCGGATACCGGCCGCGGCATTCCGCCGGATGCGCAGCCGCGCATTTTCGATCCGTTCTATACGGTGAGCGGAGACCGCTCGCGCGCCACCGGCGGCACCGGCCTCGGGCTGTCGCTCGTCCGCAGCCTCGCGGAGAAGCAGGGCGGCTCCGTGCGGCTCGCGGAATCAGGCCCGTCCGGCTCCAGATTCATGCTCGAACTGCCGGTCGCAGCGCCGGCGCACGAGTCGTAATCGGCCCGACGAATTGTTTACAACTTTGATACAAGACGGATATGGCTTCGATATAACGCGATTCTATACTGATCTCAAGACAGGGACGACGAACGCAGGGCAGCGCGGTACGGGCGCCTCGCCGCAGCTGCTCCCTGGCGAGATCCACATCAGTCAGGAGGACCTGTCATGCCGCACAAAAAAGGAGAGATCGCCGTTAAGCTAACGGTTCTGCTCATGCTCGCATTCGAACTGACAGCATGCAGCGCCAAAAACGGCGAGCCGGTCCCCGTCGCCTCCGGCGCAAGCGCCGGTCAGACCGGCGATGCCGCCGCCTCGCAGAACGCCGGGGGCGGCAGCCGCAAGCTCACCGTCGTCAAGGAGACTGACGCCCCGAAACGCACCGATCTCGCGATCGAGCGCATCCACCGACTGGAAGGCGCGGCGATCGACGCCTGGCTCTCGGACGACGCGATTCGAGTCGCGACGACGAAGCTGGAGAAGCCCGGTACCGCGACGGAGGAGCCGAAGTTTAGCTACGGGGCCGAGACCGTCGATCTGACGAACGACACGCGGAGGCCCGCCAAGCTGCTTGAGGCCGAAGGCGACACCCCCGCGCTCGTCAAGGAGACGCCGTCGCCGGACGGCAAGCACGTCTTCGTGCAGCAGTGGAAGGATAAGTATACCGCCCGCAATTACGTCAAGAACGTCGCCACCGGCGGCATGATCGAGATTCCCGGCGCCAACTATCTCGAGTCCGGCGGCTGGCTGGACCCCGACACTTACGCATTGGCGACGGGCTCCATGAACGGACGCGGCGACGTGCTGGCGGTTCGCACGGACGGCACCGTCTCGAAGCTCGCGCTGGACGATCCGCAGACCGAGCAATTCGTTTTATTCACGGCATCGCACGGCTTCATTTACTACACGGACCAGCAGCAAGACTTGAAGAGACTCGCCTACGGCGAATCCAAGCCGGTGCGGCTCGCCGGCGACGTAGCCGGATTCGAAGTGGCGCCGGACGGCGCGCGGATCGCCGTATGGACGTCCGGCGGCAGCGACGGTGCAGGCGCGCAGCTGCTCCTGTACGACGCGGACGGCCGCCCGCAAAGCGCCCCGATCGGCAAAGGCGACTTGATCCCCTACGCCAGCTGGTCCGCGGACGCCGCCAAGCTCGCCTTCGCCGTATACGCGGAAGACCGCAGCGGCATGAACGGCGTCTACGTATTCGACTCGTCGTCCGGCACGGTCGTTCCCGTCGTACCGAACGCATTTCCCCAATATCCGCTCAGCTGGAACCCCTCCGGCACGAGGTTAGGCGTCACCGCTTCAGGCAAGGGCGATCTGCCCGTCACGGAGATCATCGATTTTAAAAACCAACAAACCCCTTAAGGAGATGGAACTCATGAATAACAAGATGATGAAAAAATCGGTACTCGGCGCCATGGTGCTCGGCATGACGATCACGGGTGCGGCAGGCGTCTACGCAGGCACGAACATGCAGAAAATCACGGCCTACCTGAACAGCGGCATCGGCATCAAGGTCAACGGCTCCGCCTACGTCCCGACGGACGCGAGCGGCAACAAGCTCACTCCGATCACGTATCACGACACGACGTATCTCCCGGTCCGCGCGCTGGCCGGCGCCCTGGACGTCCAACTGACCTTCGACCCGAAGACCAATCAGGTCGTGATCACCACGGCTAAGCCGAATACGCCTCCGCAATCCGCCGATCTGGCCAGCATCGGCTATACCACTGCGCAGATCAAGGAGATTCAGACGGCATTCGCGGCATTCGACGGGTTCACGACGCCGTATATGCCGACGCTGATGGCTGCCAACGATACGTATAAGCAAGCATCTGCGACCAGCGACGGCGTGAACTTCGTTTTCTCGCATATGATCGTCAATGTCTCTCCTCGCGACTATTCGTTCGAGTACGACGGCACGAACGTGACCCTGTCAAACGGCGCAAAGGCAAAGTGGTATAAGCCTTCCGACACCGACATGCTCACCTTCAAGCTCGACGACCGCTTCGTGACGGTCAGCTCTCCGGACGGCGCGCTGTCGAAGGCGCAGCTCGAACAGATCGCAGTCGGCGTCGCCAAGCAGTCCGACAGCACTGCCGGCCTTGCCATCGTCTCCTACACCGATGCGCAGTTTAAAGCGATCAAGACCGCCTTTGCCGGGTTTGACGGCTTCACGACCGCCTACGCCCCGACGCTTATGGCCGGCGACGACGCCTTCAAGCAGGCTGCGGCAACCGGCGACGGCGTGAACTTCCTCTTTTCTCACATGACGGTCGGCGTATCGCCACGCGATTACTCGGACGGCTACGACAGCACGAAGGTCACCTTGTCGAACGGCGTTCAAGCCAAGTGGTACAAACCTTCCGATACCGCGATGCTGAGCTTCAAGCTCGACGACCGCTTCGTGACGATCAGCTCCCCGGACGGCGCGCTGAACAAGGCTAAAATCGAGCAGATCGCCGTAGGCGTCGCCAAGCTCAAATAAGGCACTCATCCTAAGGAGGCTCGCACCATGAAGGTATCGTTCAAAAAAGCAGCCTACGGCTTCGCTCTGGCCGGCGTGCTCGTGCTGGCTGCATGCAACTCGGCGGGATCGGCCTCGTCATCCGGCAACAGTGCGACTGATTCCTCGTCTTCGCCATCCGCTTCCGCATCGGCTTCCGATTCGTCCTCCGCTTCTGCCGGCAGCGGGACCGGCGCCGCCGTCTCTCCGTCGGCCAGCGCGTCTTCGGTCGAGTCGGCGACCCAGGTATCGGCCGCGCCGACCAAGATATCCGCCGCGGTCGCGGCTCAGATCAAGGAGCTGATGAAGCTCGCCAAGGAAGGCAAAGCGCCCGGCATTCCGTATGTCGCCCACGATTCGCTCATCGACGACGTGCGTGACGACTGGGGCAAGGCCGACTCGGACGACATGGCGGGCAAAGGTTTCTATGCCGTCTACAGCAAGCACCATGCCGTGTTCGGCTACAATAAGGGCAGCCAAATCTTCGACATCCGCTCGAGCGACGCCAAGCTGCAGAAGCTGACGCTGCTCCAGATCGAGCAGACGCTCGGCAAGCCGTCGTCCACGACCAAGAACGGCGACGACACGATCTACGTCTACGAGACCGGCAAGGAATTTCAGCTGAAGTTCGTCATTCCGAAGTCCACGGGCAAGGTCGATCATATATCGGTCTTCTCGAAGACGGGTTCGTTCAACAATATGGTGGGTTAAGAAGCGGCAACGCTAAAGGCAAGCGGACATCAAAAAGGACCATGCGCGAATATCGTGCCTGGTCCTTCTTTGTATGATTCGATTAATTGCCGTCAGGGGTGGCGGCACGCATGACCGTTGTCTTCGACCACCGATCCCCCGGCTTCCGCACAATCTTCTTGAATACATAATCCCAAGGAACGGTGATAGCGACGACAGCGCCAAACGCGCAGGCGAACACGTTCTCCGCGATCGGGTCGGTCATCTGACCGGAATTCCACGCCGGGAGCGCGACGACCAGCAGCCAAACCGCCTTCCACAGCATCTCCCATAGAAGAACCGGCAGCATCCGCAGCGGGTAGCGCAGTCCAAGCAGCGCCAGCAAGCTCAAGGCCGCCTGCATGCAATCGACCACACCGTCCATCAGCTCCCTTTGCGGATCCGGATGGGCCATCTGCCGAATGAAGTCCGGCCACATATAAATGGCAAGACCAACGACAACAAAGAGATAACCAGCTCTCAGCAAATACAGGCGAAACAGCGATACTTCTCTCATTTCTGCATCTCCTCGTCTTCTTGCCTTCTTGCCTCCGTGCCTTCTAGCCTTCTTGTCTTCTTCTTTGCGATTCTCGCAGCACCGATCGTCGCTTTGCGCACTCGTTATCCCACTTCTTTAAGAACGTTCTCAATGGCACCGATGCGCGTCTTAAGGTCCCTGAGCGATTCCTCCATGGAAGCCAGCGCGGCCGCGGTCTCCGCTTGATCCGCCACAGCCTTTTCCGCCAGCTGCCGATACGCCTCGTCGCTCGCGAATCGCAGCTTCGCTTGTTTGATAGTTGATGAATACCGCATGCCGAAGATAAGCAGCAGCGTCGCTAGCGGCAGACAAATCGTTAACAGGTAAATAACTTCGGACATATTACACCTCTACTGTTCAGAATTTGCTGTCAGTGACTTCGCAGCCTCCGCCAGGGTCGCCGGCGTAAGCTCGAAGGCGAAGTCGGTCACTTCGAAAAAATTCAGCGCTTTGCCGTCGGGAGACAGCTCAAGATGGCTAACGACAAGACCGGCAGCCTCCAGCTTCTGAAGATGCAGATGCAGCAGCGGGCGGCTGATACCGATCTCGCGCGCAAGCTGACTGACATAGTTGCGTCCGCCGGTCGCCAGCGTGGCCACGATTCGCATCCTGTGCGGATTGGCTAGCGCCGCCAGCATCGCAAGTACCGCGTCTCCTCCTGCGGTGTTTTTATTATTGTTTTTCATGTGTAAATAATATCTTACAGGTGTAAGGATGTCAAACGCAAAAATTTTAATCTACTTCGCGCCGCGATTTGATATGATTTTAACAATCATCCCTACCCCTTGTTCAAGGAAAGGCCGAGTTCGCCCCGTTTATCTCCGATGGGAAGGAGTCTCCCTATGGATCGTAAGAGGTTAACGAGCTTGTCCGGTGTACCGCTGTCGATCTGCCTTCTTGCGGCCGTCTGCGGCTGCAGCCAGAATCCCGAACCGGTGCCCGCTTCTTCAGTCCCGCGCACGGACCCTTCCGCCCTGTCCATCGTCATCCACGGCATGGACTTGACCTACCCGGCGGGCATGAACGAAAACCGCAATCCTTATCTCGACTATATCGAGAAAAACACCGACCTGGACGTGAACGTCCTGCTGCCCTCGGAGGACGCCTACGAGGAAAAGCTGAATGTCATCATGGCATCCGGCAGCGTCCCCGACCTCATTAACGCGTCGAGCCAGGTTTGGATGGACAACTACGCCAGGCAGGGCGATCTCCTCCCGCTCGACGACCTGCTCCGCGAGCACGGTCAGCACCTGCTCGCCAACATCCCCAAGGCGCTCTGGGATCAGGTGCGCTACGACAGCAAAATCTACGCCATCCCCAGTCTGGCCGAAGCCAAGGGAACGGAGCTGATGTACGCCCGCAAGGATTGGCTCGATCGGCTCGGGCTCGCGCCTCCGAAGACGCTGGACGAATATTACGAGGTCATCCGCGCGTTCGCGAAGGACGATCCGGACGGCAACGGCCTCGACGATACGTACGGACTGGTCCTGTCCGCGAAGCAGGGACGGTCAAGCCCCTTCTTCGGCGCTTTCGGCACGCAGCCGGGCCAGTGGGTCGAACGGGACGGCAAGCTCGTCTACGGGAGCGTGCTCCCCGAGACGAAGGAAGGCCTCGCCTTCCTCGCCCGCCTGTACCGGGAAGGGCTGCTCGACCCGATGTATCCGCTTAACCAAACCGCGAGCCTGGCTGACAAGATCGAAGCGGGAAAGGTCGGACTCTACTCGGCGACCTGGTACGACACGCGGGGCCCGATCAAGATCAGCAAAGACCGCGATCCGAGCGCCGAATGGATCGCCCTCGACTACCCGACGGGGCCTCGCGGCCAGCAAGGCGTTTACGGCAACAGCCCCATCCGCTCTTATAATGTCATCCCCGTCGGCAGCGCGAATCCCGAAGGCGCGGTCCGTCTGCTGGACTTCATCGCCGGCGAAGGCTACAAGACGCTGAAGCTAGGTTTCGAGAATGAAGTATGGACGATGAAGGACGGCAAGATGGTCACCAATTTTGCTCTGCACGATATGCATCAATACCGGGGCGTCTATCTATCGCTGGCGGATTACTACGATCCCGAGCTCAATTCCAAGCGGCTGGACTCTCTTGGCCCCTTCCGCCTGAACGACAATCTAAGACGCATCGGGGCGCATGTCATGCCCGACGCGTTCGCCGGCATGCCGACACCGGCCATGAGTCAATCCGGCGCACTGCTCAAGCAGCTTCAGGACGAATTCGACAGCATCATCACGGGTCTGGCCCCTTTAGACGAATTCGATGCCTACGTCAAGCAATGGTATGCGCAGGGGGGAGACGCCATGACCCGCGAAGTGAACGATTGGTACCGTCAGTCCAAGCCTGAAACGGAGCGTTGACATGCGAATTTTTGCACGCGGCGTACGGGGGCTGTACGCCCAGAACATCCAGTTCCGCCTGACCTGCTACTTTCTCATTCTGCTGCTTCCGCTGGCGGCGATCAGCATGTATGCCATCGAGCAATCCAAGAACATCCTGTACGACCAGGCGATCGAGCGCTCGCACTCGGCGCTGTCGTCCACGATGGACAACCTCGACTTGACGCTGCAGAACGTGGAGCAGCTGTCGACGATCATTGCCACCGACGCGGATATGATCGCGCAGCTCAAAGCGAGCGGTGCCGCACTGTCGCCGAAGTCGGTCATCGGCTTCGCCCAGATCCTCGACAAGCTGTCGACCGTCAAGCTGAGCAACCAGTTCGTGCGGCGGGTGTCGGTCTATCACGAGGCTTCCCGCACGCTGCTCACGACCGGGTACGGTTCCCGGCAGCTCGCCGAAGGCGAACGGCAATGGCTGTCGGAGACGCTCGGCCGGATCGGCACCGGCATCCTCTATCAGAACGGCGACGGCGGCGTTCCGCGTTCCGCGGCGGACGGCCAATCGCTGCTCGGCGACGGCCTGACGCTCGTCCGTTCGATGGATCTGTACAATCAGCGCAGGGCGCCCAATGCGCTCCTCCTCTCGCTGGACCAAGCCCAACTCGTCGCGATGGCGCGGTCGCTTCTGCCCTCCCCGAATGCCTACGTGTCGTTGTACGGGCAGGACGGCTCCCTGATCGTCGGGGACGGCAGCGCAGCGACGGCGGCGGCCGCCAAGCGGCACAGTGCCGGCCTCTTGTCCGTCTCGATCCGCTCCAACTACTCGAACTGGCAGATGACCATCGTCCAGCCGAAGCGGGAGGTTTTCCGCAAGACCGAATCCATCCAGGGCTATATGTACCTGATCGTCGCCCTGAGCGTCGCCCTCGCCTTCATCATTCCTTGGACGGTGCACAAAGGCATCGCCTCCCCCGTCAAGAAGCTGATGAAAGGCATGAAGCAGATCAGCGCCGGCAACCTGGACGTCAGCGTCGATTACAAGCGGGAGGACGAGCTCGGCTTTCTCACCAAGTCGTTTAACCAGATGGCCCGGTACCAGAAGCACTTGATCGAAAATCATTACGAGCAGCAGCTGCTTCTTGCCCAGACCGAATTGAAATTTCTGCAGTCGCAGATCAATCCGCACTTCCTGTATAACACGCTGGATTCGATCTACTGGACGTCCAAAAATTACGAAGCGGAAGAGATCGGCGAGATGGTGCTGCATTTATCGAAATTTTTTAGGCTTAGCTTGAACAAAGGAAAAGACGTCATCACCGTTCAGGAGAGCGTGGAGCATCTGCACGATTACGTGCGCATCCAGCAGCTGAAGTCGCTGGACAGCTTCGAGGTCGATTATCGGATCGAACCCGCGGCCCGCGAAGTTCCGATTATGAAGCTGCTGCTGCAGCCGCTCGTGGAAAACGCGATTTTGCATGGCATGGAGGGACTCGCGGAGGACGGCAAGCTCATCGTCGGCGGCCGTACGGACGGTGACTGGCTGGTGCTCGAGGTAAGAGATAACGGCAAGGGCATCCCGCCGGAGCGTCTCGAATATATCCGCGGCGAGCTTGAGCGGATCAAGCGGCGCAACGTCCGCTCGCTGTCGCTGCTGCAGGAAGAGACCGTCGACCTGTTCGGCCTGCGCAACGTAATGACCCGCATCCGGCTCTGCTACGGTCCCGAAGCGGACATGACCGTGGACGGCGCCGAGGATGGAGGGACGACGGTCAAGGTGACGCTGCCCCTCGCGAGATGCAGGCACGATATATACGCCCGGGCTGCCCTGGACGAAGAAAACCCGCGTGGCGCGAAGGAGGAACTCGCATGAAGCTGATGATTGTAGAAGACGAAGCCCGCCTGCGGCAGTCGCTGGCCGGCGGCATCCCTTGGGAGGAGCACGGCATCGAGCTGGTAGCGCTCGCGGCGAACGGCGCGGAGGCGCTGCAGTTGTTCGACCGCAAGAAGCCGGACATTTTGCTGCTTGACGTCCAGATGCCGGAGATGGACGGGCTGACGCTCGTCCGCAAGCTTCGGGAGCGCGACGCCTGCGTCAAAGCGATCATCCTTAGCGGGCACGACAACTTCGCCTATGCGCAGCAGGCAGTAGAGGCAGGCGTCTCTCAGTATCTCCTGAAGCCTGCCGGAGACCGCGAGATTCTGGAAGCCGTCGTCCTCGCGGCCGATCAGCTCCGCCAAGAGCTGAGCAGACGCTACGACGCGGAGCTGCTTCGCCAAAAATGGCAGGATCACCTGCCCCAGCTGCGATCCGGTTTTGTAGAGCGCCTGCTGAGAGGGTCCGTCCCGACCGGAGAGGCGGAGCGGATGGCCGCGGACTACGGTCTCGCGCCCCAGGCTGGCGCCCGGTTCGCGGTGGCGGTCGTGGACGCCGAACCGCTCGACGATACGGCGGACAGCCGTCACCGCACCGCAGGCGGAGAGCCGCTCGAGGAGCCGGACCGCTCAAGGGACCCGTCACCGGGCCGCTTGGCCGGTACGCCGGAGCCCGCACAGGCCATCGAGCTCGCACGCGCCCGCTTTTCGGTCTACCTGCTGGCGCAGTCGCTGCTCCCCGAGGACGCGTGCTGGCTCTGCATGGCGGGACAAGACCCGCTCGCCATCGTGTTCGTCCTGCCGCCGGGAGCCGACGACCGGCAAGGGCTGGTCGGGCCGCAAGCGCTGCTGGACAAGCTCCTCGGCCGCGCGCGCGACGGCTTCCAGTTGCAGTGCAGCGCGGGGATCAGCGGCTCGGCGGGAACGCTCGGCGAGCTCGGCCGGCTGTATGACGAAGCGTGCCGCGCACTCCGGGATCGGCTCGTATACGGGCCCGGCATCGTCATTCCGTATCGCGAGGAACCGCACCGCGAGCCGGCCGGGACGGTCCTCCCGGCTGTCGGCGAAGGCGGCGAAAAGGCGCTCGAGATCGCGCTCGAGCTTGGCGATGCCGAAGCCGCGGACCTGGCGTTCGAGCAGCTCTGGAACGAAGGCCTCGCCGGGGCCGGAACGGCTGACGAGATCCACGAGGGTGTCCTGCATCTGAGCAGCCTGCTCGTCCGGTTCGTGCAGAAGCAAGGACTCGCGGTCAAGGAAGTGATGGAGGGCGGCTATCCTTTTTTCCTCAACACCACGCAGCTGCTGACCAAGGAGAAAATCCGCGCCTGGCTCCAAGGCTGCGTCTTGGAGATCGCCGCATACCAGGCGCGGCGCCGCAAGTCCAGCCGGCATCACTTCGTGCAGACGCTGCTGGACATCGCGCGGGACGAGATCGATCAGGAGGTGACGCTGCATACGGCGGCGGACCGGCTGTACGTGAATTCGTCCTATCTGAGCCGGCTGTTCAAGCAGGAGATGGGCCAGACCTTTTCGGCCTACGTGCTGGAGATGAAAATGGAAAAGGCCAAAGCAGCGTTGTCCGAGGGGGCCAAAGTGTATGACGCCGCCCGCATGGTCGGGTACCGCGACGTCAGCTACTTCACCAAGGTGTTCCGCAAATATTGGGGCGTGACGCCCGGCGGCCTGAAGCAGTGAGCATCGTCTGACGCAGCTGGCAGCCGGGGGACGATTCCCGCAGGGCTGCTACGTATCCGTCCTCCCATGATTCGAAGAACAGCTGAAAAAATCCAGCTGTTCTTTTTTCAATCTTTGACTATGCTGGACCTGACTCAAAATTGCTCAGCTTGATTTGCATCAGTAGAGTAAGTCATGTCAAAGATAGCTCTTGCCTCAACAACTTGGGTAAAGTTGACCCTCCCCCAATGCCTAAGCTCTTGCATCGGCAGCAGGAGGCTTTCCCCTAACGACGTCAGCGAATAATCGACGCTTGGGGGCACTGTAGGCGTAATATGCCGTTGAACCAGCCCATCGCGCTCCAGCTTGCGTACCGTCTGGGTAAGCATTTTTTTGGATATCCCCTCGAGCCTCCGGAGCATTTCCCCATACCGAATGTTACCGTTTTCCATGGCATATAGGACAAGTGCGGACCACTTGTTAGAGATAATATCAAGCACCTTGCTATAACCGCAATTCGATAAAGAAATATCAGGCAGTTTTGTTTGAGCTGAATGTCTCAATGGATTCCCCTCCCATGTCCAACAAAGTTATCTGGATACTTTTAAGTGCCTACTTTTTCCATTTTAGATTTAGTATTACTGTATGTCTATGCCAGCGCTTAGGCGGATTTCGGAGCACTTCAATGGGAGGGTATCGACGTGACAAACATCGTTAAAATGCATCCTAAACTGTATGTAATGGATAACGGGCGAATGCGGATGGATAAAAATTGGATCATTGCCATGCATAATCCGGCTACGACCCTTAATCCGAATGCCCAGACACAGTTCGTGGACTTTCCGATTTATACGGTTTTGATCGATCATCCGGAAGGTAAAATTTTGTTCGATACGGCCTGCAATCCGGACTCCATGGGCGATGAAGGGCGCTGGGCACAATCGACCCAACGATTGTCCCCCTGGGCGGCAAGCGAGGAATGTTATCTGCATAACAGGCTCGAGCAACTTCATATCGCGCCAGAGGATATCAAGTACGTCGTTGCCTCCCACTTGCATCTTGACCATGCCGGATGTCTCGAGATGTTCACGAAAGCGACCATCATCGTCCATGAAGATGAGTTTAATGGAGCGCTGCAATCTTACGCCCGCAATGTAAAGGAAGGAGCGTATGTCTGGGCGGATATCGATGCATGGATTAAAAACAGACTGCAGTGGAAGACGGTTAAACCGGGCGAAGACAACTTGGAGCTAGCGGACGGCATTAAAATCTTGAATTTTGGAAGCGGCCATGCTTGGGGGATGTTGGGTCTCCAGATCGAAATGCCGGAGACAGGCGGAATCATTCTAGCTTCCGATGCCATCTATTCCGCAGAAAGCTTTGGTCCTCCGATCAGGCCGCCCGGCGTTATTTATGATTTGATCGGCTACCGGAACGCAGTAGAGAAAATCCGTGCTCTGTCTGCCCGTACGAATTCCCAAGTGTGGTTCGGGCATGATGCGGATCAATTCAGAACGTTGATTAAATCTACCGAAGGTTATTATGAATAACTCAATTGCGCCGCGAACTGTGGATTTCTATTATCATGCGCATAACGGGCGTGCCGCTTCTATCTCTGCTGACCATTCGCCTGCTTGGGATTCATGTTAACGTGGCGATGGCGACGGCTGCGAGTTTTCTGTATCTCCCTCTACTCATTTATTGGTCAGGTTGGTTCTAAGAACGCCACACGGCCTCTGATCCGCTTTCAGCGGACTAGGGGTCTATTGTTTGGACCTCTGTTAATAAAGTGGGCACGCTCTAAGATCGCTTGCCACTATCCCCGCTCCGTCAGCCCTCTCACCCCATCCCCATCCCATCCCTGCATGCGGCATCAGATTACCAAAAACGGTCATGGCTATCGCCTATAAAGCCCTGCGGTTCTCCCCTAAACTTAAAAGCAACGCAACAGATGACTAGCTTGTCGAGAGGAGGAAGGGTATGGCTGCCCGCGGTCTTGACGTCTCCGGGTCGCCTGCTGCGCGCCGTTCGGGTTGGAAGCGTATGCAGGCCGATTGGGACTTGTACCTGCTGCTTGTGCCGGGAATCGCCGTATTGCTCTTGTTCAAATACGTGCCGATGTACGGCATTCTGATCGCCTTCCAGAACTTCAGAATTTTCGACGGGATGTCCGGTAGCGAATGGGTCGGGCTCGACAATTTCAGAAGGCTGTTCACGTCCGCGGACTTCCTGCACGTGTTCGTCAATACGATCGCCATCAGCATGCTGAAGCTCGTCTTTCTTTTCCCGCTACCGATCGTCGCCGCCATCCTGCTGAACGAATTGAAGAATATGGCGTTCCGCAAATCCGTTCAAACGGTCATCTATCTCCCCCACTTTTTGTCCTGGATCATCGTCAGCGGCTTGTTCATCGACCTGCTCTCGATTAACGGCGGACTCGTCAACAAGCTGCTTGCCGGCCTCGGCGCCGATCCGATCCCTTTTTTCCTGAGCAACGACTACTTCCGCGGGGTGCTCGTCGCGACCGCCGGCTGGAAGGAGACCGGCTGGAGCACGATCGTTTATCTCGCCGCCTTTTCCACCATCGACCCTGGCCTGTACGAGGCCGCGAAGATCGACGGCGCCAGCCGCTTCCGTCAGATCTGGCATATCACGCTGCCCGGCATCGCGCCGATAGTCGTGCTGATGCTCATCCTGCGCCTCGGCAGCATGTTCGCGGGCGATACCGAGCAGATCCTCGCCATGTACAACTCCACCGTCTACAAATCCGCCGATATCATCGGCACCTACGTCTACCGGATGGGCATGGGCAAGCAGGAGTACAGCTTCACGACGGCCGTCGGCCTGTTCGAGTCCGTCATCGGGTTCGTGCTCATCATCGGGGGAAATTACGTCAGCCGCAAATACTTGCGGCGCGGAATCTGGTAAACGGGGAGGAAGCGATCCATGAGCAGTCTGACTACGAAAGCAGCGTTGTCCGAGCCCGCCCGGCGCCGTCCGACCCGCATCCGCAAATCCTGGCCGGAGAAGCTGTTCGACGCCTGCAACTACGCCTTGTTCACGCTGCTGGGATTGACGACCCTGCTCCCTTTCGTCAACCTGCTGGCCAAGTCGCTCAGCAGCGAGGAGGCCGTCGTCTCCGGCATCGTCGATCTCTTGCCCGTCGGGCTGCAGTTCGGCACGTACCGCTTCGTGCTGCAGGACCCGGCCTTCCTCGGCGCGCTGCGCATGTCGGTCACGCTGACCGTCGTCGGCACGGCATGCAGCCTGCTGCTGACGACGCTGACCGCCTATCCGCTGTCCAAGCCTCGCCTCGCTGGACGCAAATGGCTGCTGCTGCTCTTCATTTTCACGATGCTGTTCAGAGGCGGGCTGATCCCGACCTACCTGCTCATGCACAACCTGCATCTGGTCAACACGCTGCCGGTGCTGTTCCTGCCCGCGATGGTCAACGTCTTCAACATGCTCGTCATCAAAAATTACTTCGAGGGCATCCCCGACAGTCTCGAGGAGTCCGCGAAGCTTGACGGGGCCGGCAACATTCGCATTCTGTATGCGATCTATCTGCCGCTGTCGCTGCCGGTGCTGGCCACGATCGCATTATTCTTTGCCGTCTACTACTGGAACGATTACTTCAACGCGATGATCTACATCTCGAATCCGGGTCTCAAGCCGCTGCAGCTGTTCCTCAAGGAGCTGCTCGCGTCCTCCAGCGACTTCCTGCGCAACGCGACGATGGATCCGGACCAGGCGATGAACACGGCGCCCCAATCCATTCAGGCGGCTTCGGTGCTGCTCGCGACGATCCCGATTTTGCTCGTATATCCGTTTCTGCAGAAGTACTTCGTCAAAGGCGTGCTGGTCGGATCGGTCAAGGAATAGGCAAGCGTTAAAAGGCAAGCGTTCGTCCCTATATACGACGTGCGGGTGGTGATGCCGGGAACGTGCCCAGAGTTCGCATCCATGAGTCAGAATTCGATATGCTACGGATCGATGAAAACGGAGGGGAACAGCACATGGTCAAAAAGTTATCGGTATTGCTGATGGGCGCACTGCTGGTTGGAGCAGTATCGGCATGCGGCGGCAACGATTCGAACGGCGAAGCTTCTTCGTCCTCAGCCGCTTCGGGAGGAAAGGGCTCGAAGCCCGAGCTGCGCATGCTGATCCAGTACAGCCGGTTCGACCCGGCCCAAGACTATTCGGCAAAAGCGATCTCGACGCTCACGGGGTACCCGATCAAGTTCGACATGCTGCCCGCGGAAAACGCCGACGAGAAGCTGAACCTGCTCGTCATCAACAAGGAACCGTACGATCTGATGAAGCTCAGCGCGCCGCAGTTTTACAACCTGGCCAGTACGGGCGCACTGGAGCCGCTCGACGACCGAATCGAGCAGCTCGGCGCCAACATCAAGAACTCGATCTCGGACAAATCGTGGGAGAGCGCCAAGATCGACGGCAAGATCTACGGCATCCCCGAGACCGGATCGGGGGTCTCCGTCAGCGAGGAGCTGGTCGTGCGGCAGGACTGGCTGGACGAACTCGGGCTGCAGATGCCGACGAACACCGACGAGCTGTACACCGTGCTTAAGACGATCAAAGAGAAAAAGAACGTCATCCCCCTCACAGGCAGCAAAGAGGCGGTCAGCTCGCTGCTCGGCGACATCGCCGCGGCGTTCGGCGTGACGACCGACTGGGTCGACCAGAACGGGACGCTCGTGCACCAGGTCGAGACGCCTCAAATGAAGGAATTTCTGGCCTACATGAACAAGCTGTACAAGGAAGGCCTGCTCGACGTCGAGTTGCCACTCAATACGGCAGCGAAGGTCATGGAGAAGTTCGCCAACGGCCAGGCCGCGATGTTCAAGCTCGCATGGTACAACGCGCCGAACGCCATCAACGCGCTGAAGGCCAACGAACCGAACGCCAAGGTGTCGCTCGTGCCGTACCTGAAGGACAAATCGGGCAAGGCCACAGTGTACGCGGTGACCGGGACGACCTGGTACGCGGTCGTGCCGAAGTACGCCAAGCACAAGGACGACGCCGTGAAGCTGCTCGACGCCAAGCTGCAGCCCGACGTGTTCAAGGAGCTCGCCATCGGCAAGGAAGGCGTCCATCACGAGGTCAAGGACGGCAAGTATTATCCGATCCTGCCGAAGTTCAACGACGACCTCAGCAATGCCAGCGTCCTCATGACCGGCGTCGACGAGAAGCGTTACCCCGACTACTGGGCCGCCCGCGTCCGCAAGGATCCGACGCTCCAGTCCTACTTCGAGAGCATGCAGAAAAACGCCGAAGGCCTCATCGTCACCGATCCGATCGCACTCGCCCCGCCGATCCCGGAGGTGGCCAAGAACAAGCTGAACCTGCTGCAGCTTCAGGTCGACTGGATGGTCAACTTCATCTCCGGCACGGAGCCGCTGTCCAACTACGACGCCTTTATATCCGCGTGGAAGGAGCAGGGCGGCGAGGAGATGACGAAGGGCGCGAACGAATGGTATAAGAGCGCTAAATCGTAGCCTGGAGCCAACTAAACGAACGTCAGACGAAAAGCAGGACCAAGCGGGGCATGCCCGCTAGGTCCTGCTCTTCTTGCGATGGCCCTTCACGCATGTTCGACTTCCGCGACAGCCCTTCCCGCACGCTCGACTTCGACGACGACCCTCCCCGCTCGCTCGACTTCGGCGAGAAGACGATCGGGCGTCTATCCCTGCCTCCGCGCTGCGGTGGAGATTCTTTCTTGGAAATCCTTTATTGGAGATCCTTCAACCAGGACGCCAAGGCTGCGCCGAGCTCCTCCGGCGAGTCCTCCTGCGGATAGTGCAGCCCGCGGACGGTAATCTCCGTCTGTGCCGGCCAGGTCCGGCAGAATTCCACGTGTTCGGGCAACAACCTGCCCGGTTCGCAGTTAACGAAGAGCTTGGGGACCGGGCTCTGCGCCAACCACTCGCCGTATGCGTTAACGATTTCCGTCACGTCTGCCGGCTCTCCGTCGAACGGAAGCTGCCGCGGCCAGGTTAACGTAGGTCGGCGCCCCTCGCCGGGTATCGCGAACGGGCGGCGATATTCCGCCATTTCCTCCTCCGTCAGCTTGCGCAGGATACTGATCGGAAGGTTCGTCTCAATAAACGAGTTTTGTTCTAAAACCATCCGTTCGCCCTCCTGCGAGCGCAGCGCCTGAAAAATCTTCCGTCCGTTTTCAGGCATCCGGGCCAAGCTGCCCGGTTTGATGATACCTTCCATATACACGATGCCTTTAACGGCGTCCGGATGGCGGCGGGCCCAATCAAAGCCTAAGGCCGATCCCCAATCGTGAACCACGAAGGTCACCTGCCGATGAACGCCAAGCTGATCCAGCAGCGTGTCGAGATAGCGGCGGTTCTCAACAAACGTATAGGAACCGGGGCCGCTGTCGGGAAGCTTCTCGGAATCCCCCATGCCGATGAGATCGGGCGCAATGCACCGGCCGAACTCTTGCGCATAAGGAATCAGGTTGCGCCAGAGATAGGAGGAAGTAGGATTGCCGTGCAAGAAAACGATCGGATCGCCGCTGCCGACGTCTACGTAAGCCATCTCAAGGCCATGCACCCGCTCGCGCTTTTTTTCATAGGGAAACGATGAACCTGCCATTTAGAATCTCACCCTTCATTTTGGATTGTTATAGGTAAGTACTTGTCGGTCATGAATGCAAGTACGTACTTTCATATTGGGTTTAAGAAAAGCTCCTTACGGAGCTATTCCATTCAGCGGTTTGATTCGGGGCTCAGCGCCTTTACGAATATACGTACGCTCTCTTCAATAAATGCGTCCAGCTCGGCATCCGAGACCGCTTCTTTGGCGTTTAACCTGGTGATGAAGGCGCCATAATTCATCCACATGAACGACATCGCTTGAAGCTCGGGATTCGAAACGACCGCCTTGCCTTGCGCCGACATTTGGGTCAGATAATCGGCGAGCAAGCTTTTCAGCTGCTTGGGATTGCGGGTCGCCTCCTGGTGCACGGAGTCGGGAAGCGTGCTGCTTCCTTTGAGCGCGATGGAGATCAGTTTTTTGTTGCGGTCCATAATTTTGTGATATGTCCGGCTCAGGGTGAGAAGATCCTCATGCAGATCCTCTTTTAGTCCCTCTTTAAAAAGCTTCGTCATCTCATGGCCGTAGTGAAACCGGTTGAACGCAGCCTCCAGCAGCTTCTCTTTGGTGCCGAAGTGCCGAAAAACGGTAACCTCGTTCACCCCGGCCGCCAGCGCGATCTCTTTGGTCGTCGTGCCGTCGTAGCCTTTGTCGGCCATGAGGTCGATCGCGGCCAGCAATATTTTTTCGCTTGTAGCGGGATATGCGCTCACGGATTCACTCCCCAAATGCAAGTGGTTACTTACATATTAAGCAAATGACGGCTTCATGTCAATACATGAGAGAGATTTTGCAATAGGAGCGCGCACCCGCAAATAAAAACAAGCCGGCAGGCTGCCGATTTAATCGGTAACCCGCCGGCCAGCTCCAAGATCGTTTAGAGCCGTAATATCTCCCAAGTCCCCCGCTTAATCGAACGTAATCTCTCTGCCCAGCTTGCTGGACTCGTAGACGCCGCACAGAATCTTCATCATCTCCACGCCGTCCTCGACAGGGCTGAGCGTCTCCTTCTCGCCGCGGCAGACGGCGATGTAATGGTCGATCTCCGCCTGGAAGCCGGAGGCGAAGTCGAACGTCAGACTGTCGATCTGCGGCACCGCGTTCAGCATCGTATCGTGCTTCTCGAGCACGAAGGTGAGCTGAGGCTCCAGCTCCACGCCGCCCTTGGTGCCGTACAGCTTGACCGTCAATTCGTCCTCCTTGGCGTGAAGGGAGAAGCTGACGTCGACGAGCAGCGAGGCGCCGTTGTCGAAGCGGATCATGGCGTTGGCCAAGTCTTCGACCGTATTGTTGTCGGGGCTGTAATCAGCTGCCTTGTAATGGGCGAAGTTGCGGACGTTGGACCGGTTGCCGAGCTTGTCGTACGTATTGCCGCTGACGGACTTGACCTTCGGTCGGCCCATCAGGTACCAGCACAGATCGATGACGTGCACGCCGACGTCGATCAGCGGGCCGCCGCCCGAACGCTGAACGTCGCCGAACCAGCCGCCGGGATTGCCGACTCTGCGGATGCAGGAAGCTTTGGCGTAGTAGATCTCGCCCAGCTCGCCGTTCTCGAGGAACGAACGGACGATGCCGGTGTTGGAGCCGTAGCGGCGGACGAACCCGACCTGCAGCTGCTTGCCCGAACGTCGGACGGCGGCTTCGATCTCGTGCGCCTCCTCCACCGTTTTGCACAGCGGCTTCTCGACCAGTACGTGCTTGCCCGCATCCAGGGCGGCGATGCTGAACAACGCATGCGTATTGTTCCAGGTGCATACGCTGATCGCATGCACGTCGGGATTCGCCAGCATTTCCCGGTAGTCCGTATAGACGTTGGGCACGCCGTATTTCTCGGCTTTGGCGCGCGCCCGCTCCTCGTTCAGATCGCATACGGCCACCAGCTTGGCGTTAGGATTGTTCTGGTAAGCCTTCAGATGCAGCTCGGAGATTGTGCCGAGACCGATAATGCCGATGCCGACTTGGCTCATGTCCGTCCCTCTTTCCTATGGATGATGGGTTATACGGCTGGATGACGGGTTATACGGCTGGATGACGGGTTTATGCGGCGCGCATGGCGGGCCAGCTCAGCTCGACGCCTTGGGCGGACAGCCTGCGCTGGAAGGAAGCCAGCTCCTGCGGATCCTCCCGCACGCTCTGCGGCGCCAGCCCGCGTTCTATGCAATAGGCCGCACATGCGCCGGCGGCTTCGCCGATGTTCCACTCGACCGGATGCAGCCGGTAGCAGCCGTTCGTGATATGGGTCGTGCCGATGTTCTTGGCGGCGGCGAGCAGGTTGCCGATGCGCACCGGCAACAGGGCGCCGAGCGGGATCTGAAAAGGCAGCGAGGAAATGTCGATATACGGCTGTCCCTGCGTGCTCGGATGCAGATCGATGCGATAACAGCCGATGCCGACGCTGTCCGCGAAGACTTCCGCCTTGCCGTCCGGGCGGCTAGCAGCCGCTACGTGCTGCTCCAGCACGGTGAACGCCGCGCGGATGCGCCTGGACTCCCGGATATAGGGGTACATGGCCAGGCCGTCCTCGGTGCCGACGACGTCCGGGCGCAGGCGCAGGCCGGCATAGCCCGCGCCGCCGTCCGGGCGGGGCGCCTCCGTCTGCAGCCAGTACAGCAGCGACAGGCTAAGCTGCTTGGCGCGCGCCAGATGCTGCAGGCGCTCCTCCTCCGGCACATCGATGATCGAGCCGAGCCAATAATCGTTCTGGGGCCAGTTGACCAGCGAGATATCGCTCGGATAGAGGTCGCCCGCATAGTAGCTGCGCTTGGCGATCTGCCGGTAGGTGAACAGCGAAAACTGCGAACCGCCCGGGAACAGCGCGTATTCGATCGGCTCCATCGTCGCCGGACGCACGCCCGTCAGGCTGAGCAGCGGCCCCGGCCAGAAGTAAGGCGCATAATCGCGCCAGAACGTGTATTCGGCGGGCTTGTCGATAATATGATTCTCGCCCTCCAGGTAGTCCATGGCGAAGCAGTAAGTGAAGCCCTGCATATCCTGCGGCCGCGCCTCGCCCGCCACGGCGTGAGGCTCGTCCGTCTGCGCCTGGGATTCGGCGCCCGTGACGTACTCGGCCCCGGCCAGCGGCAGCAGATCGCCGCATTCCGTCGCGTCGAGGAAGTAGTCGCCGGTCAAGTGAACGACGTCCCCCGACTCCGCGCTGCGGACGTCGACCGATACGATCGCGTCGCCGTTCGTCTCGGCCCGGACAGGTGCATGTCGCAGCAGAATCTCAAGCCGCCCGGCGGCGACGTACGGCGCGAGCATCTGGTCGATGACGGCCAGCGCCACGCGCGGCTCGTGGCAGAGCCGACTGACGGTGCCGCCGCCCGGATTCAAGTCGCGAATGGCCCTGGCTTCCGCGGTTAACGGATAATGCTCCCGATAATAGCGGCGAACCCCCTCGCGGAACTGCCTGTAGCTCGCCGTGCAGCCGAACGATTCGATCCAGGGGTGCTCGTCGGGCGGCACGGCCTGGCTGGTCAGCTGCCCGCCGAGCCACCCCGTCTCCTCCGTCAGGATGACCGTGCGGCCGGCCCGCGCCGCGGCCAGTGCAGCGGCGACGCCGCCCGTCCCGCCGCCGATCACGACGATGTCGGCCTTCTTTTCGCGTCCCATTCCTCATCTCCCCTTCGGTCTCCGGTCAGGATATCGACTTGAAGTAATCGAAGCTCGCCCGAATACCGGCGGCTTCATCCCCCGTGCCTTCGTACTCCAGCACGTATTCCCCGTCGTAGCCGGCTTCGCGGAGCCGCCGCACGATCGTATCCAGCCGCACGAGGCCGTCGCCGGCCGGCGTCCCTTCGAACGTCTTGCCCGCGTGCGAGCGGTAACGCCCCTGCGGATCTTCCTTGAAATCCTTCACGTGAACGTGGCCGACATGGGGCAGCAGCACGTCCAGCGCGCGCAGCGGATCCTCCTCGACGAGCAGGAAGTTGCCCGTATCGAAGGTAGACTTCAGGGCAGGTGAGCCCACCCGGTTGAGAATCTCCAGCACTTGCGCGCCGGTGCCGGCCAACTGGCCGTGATTCTCCAGGCAGAGCGTCAGCCCCTGGCGCTCCGCCAAGGCCGAAGCAAGCCCCAGCCCTTCCACGATATGCGCCAGCGCCGATTCGAATGTGAATCCTTCGCTCAGATTGCCCGAAAAGACGCGGATCGTGCTTGTGCCGAGCGCCTTCGCGATCGGAAAGGCGTTCAAAATGGTGTTCAGCGCCGCTTCGCGCTCCGCCGGATCAGCTTTGACGAAGTCGTTGGCCACCGCATAGCTGGCGATCCGAATCCCGTTTTCCTTGGCGAAGCTGACGATGAAGGGCAGCTCCTCTTTTACGTTTTTCCAGAAAACGTCGAGCAGCTCGACCTGGTCGATGCCCTCCTTCCGACAGAAGGAGAGAAAATCCAATGCCGTCCATCCTTGCGCGCGAACCGTTCGGTGCATGCTCCACATGCTTAACGACATTTTCATGAGCCGGCCTCCAATTCAAGCTTTGGCAGCAAGACAATTTAATGGGTCGCTTTCAGTTTAAAAACCGGCGGCACGGATAGATAGAGGACGGCGATGACCATTTCTGGTAGTTTCATGCGGCAGTCGGCATTCTGTCGTGTAAACGCATTCCGCTCGCGCATGCTCGATCCGAAACTTTCTCAGCGAATGCATGTCTAACTATTAAATGGAAAATATGGAGGGGCTGATCCGATGCGCATTCGCCTGCTGCAACCGATTTATTTGATCACGACCGTTATCGCTCTTCTATTCAGTGCAGCTTCCACCGCTGCGGCAGAAGCGCCCCATTCTTCGTACCAGGGGATGACTTGGACGCCACCGGATACGACCGCCACCGTCAAACCAAAATGGAGCGTGGCGATCGACGTGCCGAAGGATTCGTATACCATTGTTAAGGGCACGGTCGCGACCGGAGCCGGCAACGTGTACGTCTTCCAAAAAGGCCGCTTGCTCGCGATTAATGCTATAACCGGCAAGACGCAATGGACGTATGGAGCGAAGCTGGCGCCGCCGGTTAAGTATGAGAACGGGACCGTCTATGCGTTCTCCAGCGACGGAGTCCTGCATGCCATCCAGGCTTCGAGCGGCAAGAAGAAGTGGGCGATGAACGTCGGGACAGCCGGAATTGGTGAATTGTTCGTTAATGGGAGTAAGGTTTATGTTGCTAACAGGCACATTCGGGCGTACGACGCGGCATCCGGAGCCTTGCTATGGAAGGACGCCTATCCGAATGAGTTCTCCGTCTTTGAAATGGCTTTCGCAAAAGGAAAGGTACTTGTAAGTACGGAATTCTCAGGCGCATATACCTATGAGGCGCTTCTGGCCTTCGACGCGAGCAACGGCCGCCTGGCATGGGAAGCTGGGAACGCCAGCTTTCCATTGGATATCAAAGATAATCAAATCCTCGTCCAACAAACGTCGAGCCTGATGAATCAGCTAGAAAAAACGACGTTAGACACAATCGATCTGGCGTCCGGGAAAGTCGTCAAGACAGTCGAATACGCGGAAGACGGAAAAGCTTGGATCGATAACGGGCGCGTGTATATTTTCTCGGCAGGCGTCGTCTATGCCTATCCGCTAGATGCGGACCCGGCTAAGGTCACGAGGGATTCTTACCGATCGGACAGCTCTTACAAAAACTACTGGGCTGCTGGGCCGGACGCAGGCCGAATTTTGTTCACCGACGGCGTCAATATCACAGGCTCTAAATTGGTGGATAAGTCGACCGTGTACTACGGATCGGCAGGCGCCTCGGGTGCTCCGATCGCCCGATTCGATACGTTCGGGAGCGGCTTGTACATTGCTTACTCTGATGGCAGGCTGGAGGCCAAAGACTTGATAACGGCCAAGCGAGTATTCGCGCTGCAAATGCCGGGACGCGTGTTCGGCCCCACGCAGCGCGAAGACGGCATGATCATCGTCCAATCGCAAGGGGCGGTCAGCGCCGTGCCCGAGCCAGCCCAATTGAAAGGCAAGTAACGGCCATGTTCAGAGGCAGCGTTTACGCAGCACTCATCCTGATCCTGTCGTGCACCGCTTGCGCTCCTTCCTCCCCTTCCTCCAAGCAAGGGCTGGTGCTGGAGCAGCAAAGCATCGTTAGATGGTATGCGGATATGAACCTCTTGGAGGTCTATGTCGCCATCGCGAATCAAGACGATACAGACGCTTCTTTTACGCCCTACGTCGTATTTTTAAACCCGCACTTGCGGAAGATGGACGGCTTGGTTCGAACGGCCGTGAAGAAGGACGACCGAGGCGGCAGAATACCTTTCCTGCTGAAGCCCCATGAGGAGACCGTGTTGGTGCAAACTTTCTCAACGAACGAGCCGCTGAAGCAAGAATGGTTGTTCAAAGGCGTCGGCATCGAAATCGCGGCGCAAGGGAAGCGATATACGCTTCCCATTAAATACGGAGAGGTCGAAGGTCCTTGATAATAAGCAACCTGCAGCCATCGCTTGAAGCAACCGCCAAGCGGGATCCCATGGGGTCCCGCTTTTTTTTCATATCTGTATTGACCATAAACTGTTTATATAATACACTGTGTACATGATAAACAATAAGGAGTGAATTTCAATGACCAACAAGTTAGCCGGCCGAAAAGAATGGATCGCGCTCTGCATCCTTTGTCTCCCGCTGATGGTGGTATCGATGGACGTATCCGTTCTATTCTTCGCCGCACCCGCCATTGCGGAGGATTTACTCCCGACCGCCACCGAACAATTGTGGATCTTTGACGTTTACGGCTTCATCTTGGCCGGTCTGCTTCTGACGATGGGCGCCGTCGGCGACCGGATCGGACGCCGGCGCTTGCTGATGATCGGTTCCTTCGGTTTTGCGCTTAGTTCTTTGTTAGCCGCCTACTCGCAGTCGGCCGAGACGCTGATCCTGGCCCGCGGCATTCTGGGGATCGCGGGTTCGACCCTGATGCCTTCAACGCTGGCACTCGTTCGTACGATGTTTCAAGATCCGGGTCAACGGACGAAGGCCATGTCCATCTGGAGTGCGGTCATGGCCGGCGGCGTCACCCTCGGGCCGATTATCGGCGGCCTGCTCCTGGACTCCTTCTCCTGGGGCTCCGTGTTCCTCATTAATATCCCCGCCATGGCATTGCTGCTCATCATCGCGCCGTTCCTGCTTCCGGAGTCCCGCAGCGCGGCGCCGAGCCGGATCGACGTCTTCAGCTCGATTCTCGCCCTTGCAGCGATCCTGCCTGCCACATACGGCGTTAAGACACTTGCTGAAGATGGCTGGGCGCTTCTTCCCGCCGTCTCGCTCGCGGCAGGCTTGCTCGTCGGCGTCCTGTTCGTACGGCGCCAGCTAACCATCCCCAATCCGCTGCTTGATATCCGTGCGCTCATGGAACGTCGGACCGGCGGTTCGATCCTCGTCAACTTTATTGCGACGTTCACGCTCATGGCGAGCGCGCTCATCAATACCCAGTTCCTCCAGTCGGTTCTTGGGTACTCCCCTTTCGTCGCTTCCCTCTGGAGCGTGTTGCCTTCGATTGTGGTCGGGGCTGCGGCGCCCATCGCCGCTAAGCTCTCGCAAACCCACGGGAGACCGCGGGTCATGGCCGGAGGCTTCCTACTGTCGGCTGTCGGATTCGGCGTACTGACGCAGGTTCGTCTGGAAAGCTTCTCGCCGCTTGTCGTAATGCTCGTCGGCGCCGGATTGGTCGCGGCGGGAATCGTCTCCGTGATGACCCTCGTTGCCGATTATGTCGTGGGTGTGGCGCCGGCCGACCGCGCAGGCGCCGTCGGCGGCCTCATCGAGACGTCCAGCGAGCTCGGAGGCGCATTCGGCATCGCGCTGCTTGGCTGCGTCCTGGCGGCGATCTACCGCCATGCGGTCGCTCCATTGCTGCCCTCGGGGCTCGCGCCGGATTCAGCTCGGGCAGCCGGGCAGACGATTGCCGGCGCCTCGGCGGCGGCGCAGCACTTGCCCGCAGAAGCCGCATCGCAGATGATGGACGCATCCAAGTCAGCGTTCATGACCGCCATGCATACCACCTGCCTCGTCTCCCTTGTCATTCTGCTGCTCGCCACTGCAGTCACCGTCATTCTGCTTCGCGACAAACAAACGGCTGTTGTCAGTCCTGCCGCGTAAGCCCAGTTACAAATGGAAAAGGGTACTTCCAAGGCGTGAACCTTGGAAGTACCCTTTTTAAACCGTAAACCATAGGCCCGTGCGCTGACCCTTATCGCCCCCGACGACCGTAACTTTTCGCCATCGACTTGTTGGACTAGCCGTATGGCGGCGCCAACACAGCAGCGGTTACCGTCTCAACACCTGCAAGCTATATTCCCGCCCGAACAGCGGCGCGAGCACGCCCCATAGCGCTCCGTTCGCCGCCTCCGCCTGCGCCATCGCGTCCGGGCCGCCGACGTCGACCGGGTCGAGCCCGATGTCTGCGGTCAGCGCTGCGACTGCTGCGGTAGCAGCAGCGTCGTCCCCGTACAAGAACGCCGTCGCATGACCCGCTTCATACGCGGGATTGGCGATAACCTCCCAGGGCAGCGTGTGATAGGCGCGCACGACGCGCGCGTTCCGGGCAAGACGCCGCACTTCGGCGTCCGCGGACTTGCCGTCATAGCGGTTCGTGCAATTGATAAGGATCCGCCCGCTCAGATCACCCGCCTCCTCCAGCACGCGCTCCACGTCTTCCGGACGTACGGCCAGCAGGATCGCCTCGCCGAACGCCACCGCTTCCCGAATCGTTCCGGCTTGCGCATTTTCGCCCGCCTCGCGAAGCAAGGCCTTCATCTTCTCTCCATGCGGTTCGCGCGAACCGAACATCACCTGATGCCCCCGAGCCGCCCAACATTTGCCCAGCGTCCCGCCCATATTCCCCGAACCGATCGACGCGATTTTCATAATGCCGCCTCCTTCTCCTCTATCCCGTTGTAATAAGCCAGCTTCTCTCTCGTCTCCGCGATCACGGCCGCCAGCTCTAGGTACTGCGCCTCCATTTTCGCCAGGTGCTCCGACAGGATTCGCCGCCTATCCTCGATGGCCTCCCGATCCTCCGCGCTTAACGGATACACCGGATTCGCGAAGCAGCGCCCCTCGTGCAGGAAGGTCTTCATCTCCTCCAGCGACAGCCCCGTCCGCTTGAGGCAATGCAGGGACGACAGCCGCTTCACATCGTCTTCGCCGTAAGCGCGAAGGCCGCCGGGCCCTCTCATGGGCGGCTTCGCCAAACCGATCTTCTCGTAATACCTGATCGTGTCGATGCTGAACCCCGTCAACGCTGCCGCTTGCCCGATCGTATACATGCCTTGGCACCTCCTTGGTCCCGGATGATCCTATTCTAGACGCTGGAGTTGACTCCAGGTCAATATGAAAAAAACATCGGCGATCCAGAGTTACCTAAGATCACCGATGCTTCATTACATCCATTATCGCAAACCCGACAAGAGCAGCTGCCATACGGCGTCGAACGCCTTGTCGATATCCGGGTTGCTCCATTCCGTCGCATGAGCGGGATGGTGGAAACTGCCCGTCGCCAGGAAAAAGGCCCGGGCCTTATTGGCCGTATCCCCTGGTTTAAACGCCTTCGTCTCGACGCCATATGCCAGAATCGATTCGATCTGGCCGACGAGACCGTCGACATGGCCCTTAATCAGCTCCTGCGCCTCGAGCGTGACGGCCGTGTACATGGCGAACATCTCCGGCTCTTCCGCGGCGTAGGTTCGTTTTTTCGAGATGAGCGTTTCTACCCATATTCTCAGCCTCTCTTCCGCGCTTCCTTCAAGCTTCTCCGCCTCCGCCTGCAGGGGCAGCAAGATGCTGTTATATAGCCACCGTTCCGTAACGGCCTCGCGCAAAGCCGCTTTACTCGGGAAATGCCGATATAACGTTCCATGGCTTACTTGAAGATATTTCGCGATATCGACGACCGATGTTTTCTCCGGACCATACCGTCGCAGCACTTGTTCGGCGGCATCCAGAATCGTCTCTCTTGTTAGCGGAGCTTCGGCTGACATCTTCGCCACCTCTTTGTTCGAATGAGACTTCAAATAACATTATCCCATCTTTGTCACTCAGGCGCAAATCGCGCGGGAGAGCGCTTAGCAAGGCGTCTGTGCGGCGTTTGCATGTTTGCTCAAATAAATAAATGACAATTATATATTTTTGTCACTTGATATTTGTCATAGAATAAGTTATATTGGTTCCAACAAATCAATTTTATGGATGAGGAGTTTTCACGCATGAAAATGGATGCCAAGTACCGTCAGCTTCTTTTCGTCTCGTCGATGTCGATCACGTTAACGTTTCTCATGTCCGGTATCATGACTTATGTACTCGAGGGCGGCTTCATCCCGCACTTCATGAGCGCATGGATGCGGGACTGGGGCGTTGCGTTCGTAATCGCGTTCGGGCTCAACTTCTTCCTTCCGGCCCGCGTCCGCCGCTTCGCGAACCGCTTCAAGAAGGGGCGGCAGGTTGTCTATGTATTCGCATTGTCGTTGATTATGACCTCGATCCTGTCCTTTGTCCTGACTGCCGTAGCGATGCATGGTTTTATCCCCGGATTTGCAGGCTATTGGATGGGCGCGTGGCGCATTGCCTTCTGCATCGTCGTTGTATTGAATTTTTTCCTGCCGCAGTGGGTCGGCCGGTTCGTCGGCACATTGATCGTCAAACCCGCAAATGCCTCCGTAAACGCAGGCGTATCTGCGTAATCCGAAAACCAATAAAAAAGGCCAACCAGAATACGCTGGCTGACCCGATCGTGCCAAGAGCCCACCCTGAACGTCCAGGGCAGGCTCTTTGTTTTTTCGCGCGGTCGTGCGGTGCGATTACCGATTAACCTTGAAATTTTTGACCGACGCGCTGAGCTCTTCGGCGAGCTGAGCGAGGGTCTGAGACGTGGCTGCCGTCTCTTCGGCCGCTCCCGCGGACTGCTCGCTTGCGGAGGCTACATGCTCGACAGAGCGCAGAACCTCATTCGCCTGGGCGGACTGCTCCTCGCTGGCGGCCGCGATCTCGGTGACCTTAACCGATGCGCGCCGGACGGTCTCCATAATCTGATTGAAGGCTTCGCCGGTCTCCATCGAAGAAGCGACGCCCTCGGCGACCGCCTGTACGCTCTTGCGCGTGCTCTGCTGAATGCCTCTGATGATGGCCGTAATCTGCTTGGTGGCTTCGCTGCTCCGCTCGGCGAGCTTGCGCACCTCGTCCGCTACGACCGCAAACCCGCGGCCCTGGTCGCCTGCTCTGGCCGCCTCGATCGCGGCGTTGAGCGCGAGCAGGTTCGTCTGATCCGCGATATCGTCGATCACCTCGATAATCTCGCCGATCTTGTTCGAATCGGACTCCAGCTGGTTCATTTGCGCGCTGACCGCGTTCATCCCCTCGATGGACACGCGGATGACGTTGCCGCCGTTCTGTGCGATGTCCAGCGACTGGTTCGACAGGTCCGCGGCCTCCTCCGCGTTCATGGCGACGGAATAGATCGCAGCGGACAGCTCTTTGAACAGCTGATTCATGGTTTGCGCGGCGTCGGCCTGGCTGGCGCTGCTCCCGGCGATCTCTTGCGTGCTGGCCGAGATCTGCTGGGATGCGGCGGATACGTTCTGCGCGGATGCGGACGTCAATCCGATCAGCTGCCTTAAGCTGTCCGTCATCCGATTCAGCGACACGACCATTTCGCCGATCTCGTCTTTGTTGCGGACGTGCAGATCCTCCATCGTCAGATCCCCGCCGGCGACCCTTCCGAGCGTCTGGGTGACGATCCGAACGGGTCCCGATATGCCGCGGGTCAGGAAATAAGCGAGTATAATCGTCGCCGCCAGAGCAATCGAGCTGACAGTAATCATCAGGATCGTAGCGGTTCTCTTCGCGTCCGATGCCCGCTTCCAGGCGTCGTCGACGATCTTCGTAATATCCAGATCGATCTGAGCGTGCGTTTCCCTGAACTTGGCGAACAACGCTTTTCCATCTCCAACCTTGCCCTGCGCTTCCTCGATCTTGCCGGCTCGAACGAGCGCGATCTGGGAGTCGAAGTATTTCTCGATGTCCTGGATCTCCGGCTCGACCTCGTCGATCAGCGATTTCATGGTCGGGTGCGCCGGCAGATGGCCTTGGATAATGGTCAAATCATTACGCGCGCCATCCACGCCTTTCTGGTACGTATCCATATATTTTTCGTTGCCGTCGATCAAAAATGCCCGCGTAGCCGTCTCCTGGTTGACGAGAGAGGTCATGAGGTCAGCGGCTGCCCGGGATATCGGGATGGCGTCCGTTACGATGTTTTTCGTCTGCTTCTGGACGCTGTTCAATCCGTTCAAGCCGAATCCGGCGACGACGGCCAACAAGATCAGGACGAGGAAGTAGCTGGCGTACATTTTGTAGGCGACCGTTCGTTTCATTGGGCTTCATCCTTATCCTCAAAATAGAATCCTGGTTATATGGACCTACTAATATGATAAAATCCGACAAAGTTCTTGTAACCGCAAATCGTTTGCGGGCTCCCGCATATTTTGTGGGGGTGACGCGCAAACCCTGCGGGAACGAGTAAAAGCGCCGTTCCTTATCGGGACGGCGCTGCTTGGCGTGCATGGCGGCTTCGCTATTGGATGCTTTCGTTTTCCCGGCTTGCAAGCCTAATCATTCCTGCCAAATTCTTAGCGTCCGCGGCCTGCTGACTGCCCGTCGATGTGTTCGCAGCGCATACGGTCTATCGGACATCTGGCGATTCATCGCCGTCGCGGGCCTCGCCTTCAGTCGCAGCAGCGGCCGCCAGGTATGCGCGAATGAGCGGATGTACGACACCCCGGAACGCGGATCGCTCCGGCTGGAACAACGCCCCTATGAAAAAGGGATGCCCCTCAAGCTCCATCATGCGTGCGTCCCCGTTGTCGTCAGTACCGGCGATGCGGAAGCCCGCCTGCGACACCTGATCGGCGAAAGCGGGGCTTAGCCCGTAGTTGCAGATGCCGTATTGCTCAACTGTCTCGAGCGTACCGTACGCGGCGGCCGTCCGGGAGCCCGGGGTCAGGATAAACCGGTGAACATGCTCCCGGAACGCGCACGACAGCGGCGTCACGAGCAGCATCGCCCCTTCGGGATTGATCTCGGCATGGTCGGCCTCTGCCCAGCCCAAGACGTCCCGCGCGAACTCGATGATCATATGTTGGAACCCGCCGCATGTGCCCAGCGCGGGTTTCCTCCGTTCCCGCGCATAACGGATGCCGTTCAATGCACCCTGCATGCTGGCATACGGACTTGCCGGGGCGATCCATAATGCCTGATAAGCCGCGAGCTTTTCCTCGCATGCCTGCTCGAGCGCGGGCGTCGGAAGCCAGTCGCAGCCGATCTGCAGCCCCAGCTCTTCCGAGGCTAGCCGCAGCGCCTGCGGTATCGCGACATGCGCCTTGACTTCCGCGTTGTAATCGCCGATCAATCCGATTCGAATCATCGTCTGCCGCCTCCCTGCGCGATGCGCCATACAAATAAAGGTAAATCATAGACGTCCGTCGGACTGCCGTCAATCCTTTCGATCAACTATTCAAATTTGACTAGATGGCAATTCTCCTTATAATAAGAGCTACCGACTTAGGAAAGAAGCTGATGCGTTTGTCGACCGTAAGATTGCTCGTACTCGGCGCTATACGAAGAAGGGGGATCACGCACGGCTACGGCGTGCACCAGGATCTGACCGCCTGGCGGGCCGATACGTGGACGAGCGTGAAACCGGGATCGATCTATCACGCGATGGAGAAGCTCTCCGCTCAGGGCCTGATCCGGGCGGAAGATTCGGGAGATTCGGTCAAGCGCGGCCCCGCAAGGACGGAATACGCCCTCACGCCAGCAGGCGAAGAGACCTTTAGGGCGCTTCTGGAGGAGGCGCTCAAAAGTAACGAGTTCGAGCAGATGGCTGCAGGGATCGCCTTTATGGAGATGCTGCCCAGGGACCGCGTCATCGCGCTGCTGGAGGAGCGGCTCGCCGCGCAGCAGGCATCGGCTGCGTTCCTGCGCGCATTGCCGACCGAGTCCATGCCGACCGTGCCGTCCAAGCATCCCGAGCTGGTCGGATTATGGGCCGGTTATATGGCGCATGCGGTAACTGCGACCGAGCGTCTGCTGCAGTCGCTGCGCGAGGGCAAGTATGCGTTCGCTGGAGAGAATAACGATTCGAAGGGGGCTAGCGACGATGCTCGAAGTGCCGATGCATGACGGGGCACGGCTTCAAGTTGTCATCGCAGGAGAGGGTCCTGCGATTCTGTTGCCGGTCAGACCGTGGCCGATCCAAGGCCCGCAGGCGGACGAGATGCGAAAGTGGGGCTCCGATCCGGCGCTCGGACGAACGCTAATCGACGGCCTAAGCGACCGGTACCGCGTCATCGCGTTCGATTACGAGGGACATGTGCTCGGCACGCCGAAGGCACTGACGCTGACGCCGGACCGCGTGGCGGCGGACTTCCTCGCCATCGCGGACGCGGCAGGCGCTGCACGCTTCGCCTACTACGGCTATTCGTGGCTGGCGCTCGCGGGCATGCAGCTCGCACTGCGCACCGACAGGCTTGACGCGCTCATTATGGGCGGCTATCCGCCTATGGGCGGTCCATACAAGGAGATGCTGCAGGTTACGATGGCGACGCATGCGATGTCGGGTGCCAGCGGAGCGGCCGGTCAGGCAGCTGGCGATTGGAGCGAAGGGGCGCAGAGTGGTGCGGCAGAAGCTGGCGGACGAACCGCTGGCGGTTGGACTGAAGGGGCGCAGAGTGGTGCGGGAGAAGCGACCGGTCAGATGGCTGGCGATTGGTCCGAAGGGGCTCAAAGTGGTGCGGGAGAAGTGACCGGGCGAACCGCTGGAGATTGGACCGACGAGGCGCAGGAATCGTCCAATTGGGAGGATTACGATTGGTCGACCGTCGAAGTCGCCATGAATCGCGACCAGACCCGGCAGTTCGTCACGCTATACGAGGCGCTGCAGGACTTCGACGACCGCGCCGCGCAGGCTCTGATCGTATGCCCGCGGCTCTGTTTTGCCGGTACGGCCGATCGCATCGCATACGGCGCAAACTTCGGAGGCGTCACGGTCGATATCGCCGGCGCTTTTGCGGACAATCGCGAATCACTTGAGGCTGCCGGTTGGGAAGTCCGAATGCTGCAGGGGCTCGACCATACCAAAGCCATGCAAGCCGCCCAGGTACTGCCGCTTATACAGCCTTGGCTCGACACAAAGCTATAATAAGCCGCAGCTTAAGCGGCTTTTATTATAGTTCGATCGGAAGGCAAAAGCAGTAGCTGAAAAATTTGCGCATGCACGGGTATCTGGCCGGACCGCGAGGCTGTAGAAGCAAATTTTGCGATTTGTGCGGCTGGCACGCGGATGCCCGGTAACTGTAGCTGCAAAATTTGAGCTTACAAGGCTATTTGGCCGGACCGCGGGGCTGTAGAAGCAAATTTTGCGTTTGTACGGTCGGCACGCAGATGCTCGGTAAATGTAGCTGCAAAATTTGAACTTACACGGCTATTTGGCCGGACCGCGGGGCTGTAGAAGCAAATTTTGCGTTTGTACGGTCGGCACGCAGATGCTCGGTAAATGTAGTTGCAAAATTTGAACTTACACGGCTATTTGGCCGGACCGCGGGGCTGTAGAAGCAAATTTTGAGTTTGTACGGCCGGCACGTAGGTCTTCGGTAACTGTAGCTGTAAAATTTGCTCTTTGACGGCTGGCTGGCGGGGGCGTGGACTTTTTTTTAGCTGTGAGATTCTCACCGCGCAGCCCCCGCCGCACACCGCACCGCTCCAACAGCACTTTTCTCACTTACAGCAACCCGCTCTTCACGCAGCCGCACTTCTCTCGCTTGCAGCGCCCTCCGCCGCAATCCGTACCGCTCCAACAGCGCTTTTCTCGCTTACAGCAACCCGCTCTTCACGCAGCAACGCTTTTCTCGCTTGCAGCGTCCACGCGCTCCGCAAGCCCCTTGCTCTCTGCGGCAGTACCTCGCTGCTCCATCCGCACGCACCGAGACCAGCACAGCATCCCGCTCAACGCGCATCCGCTGCCGCTCCAACCGCCGCATCCCCAGCATCCGCCGCCGCTTCCTCGTAGATCGCGGCAATCTGCTCTCCCATGCTCCTAATCCTATTCGCCACGGCGGCTGGCTCCAGCACCTGGACGTCCGGCCCGTAGCTCAGAATCATGCCGTACATCCAATGATTGTCCGGATAGCTCGCCCTGACCAACAGCGATCCGTCCGCTCGGACCTCGATCTGATGCGCGCCGAACGCTTCCTCCACGCGCACGCGGAGCCGCGGGCGGAACAGCAGCACCAGCTCGATCTCCGGTCCCCTCTCCTGATTGCCCCAGTGCGCGTCGAGCTCCTCCATCCGCACTCCTCGGCTCGCAAACTGCTCCATATGTACGCGCAGCCCGCTCAGCCTCGACAACCGGAACGTCCGGTAATCCCCGCGCAGCCTGCAATAGCCGTACAGATACCAGGCATACCCTTTCCACGCTAGCCCGATCGGCTCAACCTCCCGTTGCTCCGCCGCGCCATCCGTATTGGTGTATTCGAACGTGACGACCGTGCGGTTCTTCGACGCCTGCCGCAGCTGCGCCAGAATCGTCCGGTCCTTGATCCCTCCGCCGTGCCACAGGTTCGTATCGAAGATGAGCGTCTCTCCGGTCTCCTCGAGCTGCTTCTGCTCGGACCTCGCGACCAGCGCTTTGATCTTGGTCAGCAGCCCGTCCATCTGCTCGTCGTCCAGCGAAGCCCGCACGCCCTTCAGCGCGGTCAGGATCGACTGCAAGTCGTCCAGCGTCACGATCTGCCTATCGATGCGGAACTGCTCCATGATCTCGTACCCGCCGTCATTCCCCGTAAAAGAAACGATCGGAATGCCCGCTGCATTGATCGTCTCCAGATCCCGATAGATCGTCCGGTGCGAGACCTCGAACTTGTCGGCCAGCGTCTGGGCGTTCACCCGGCGCCGGCTCAGCAGCATCATCGTGATGCCGAGCAACCGCTCTACCTTCAAGACGCCACCTCCTTCTTTATCCAATATTTTACGGAATCCACGAAGCGGCGTCGAATCTTTTTCTCTTTATTTCAGGGCCGCGAATGTCTCTGACAGACAGTTGTCAGAGAGGGGGCCTTACAATAAAGACATAAGCAACCACAAACCGAAGGAGGCAACAATCATGAACACGAACATGGACGAAAAAAGGGACACGCAATACGAGGTAATGGGGAGTAAAGCCGGTACGGCGAGCAGCGGAGAAGCGGCGACAAACGCGGTCCGCCCCTTCCGGATCGAGACCTCCGAGGCCGAGCTGGACGACCTGAAGCTGCGCCTCGACATGACGCGCTGGCCCGACGAGCTGCCGGACGTAGGCTGGAATTACGGTGCGCCCCTCTCCTTCGTCAAGGGTATGGCCGAATATTGGCGCACCGGGTTCGACTGGCGCCGCCAGGAGGCGCGCCTGAACGAGCTGCCGCAATTCACGGCGACGGTGGACGGCGCGAACATTCACTTCTTCCACGTCCGGTCGCCCGAACCAACCGCCACGCCGCTGCTGCTCGTGCACGGCTGGCCAGGCTCGCCGGTCGAGTTCCTCGATCTGATCGGTCCATTGACCGATCCCACCTCCTTCGGCGGCGACGCCGACGATGCCTACCACCTCGTCATCCCGTCCCTGCCGGGCTTCGGCCTCTCCGGCCCGACCACCGAGGCGGGATGGACGCCGGGACGCGCGGCTGCCGCGCTGGCATCGCTGATGGGCTTGCTCGGCTACGAGCGCTATGGCGTCCAAGGCGGCGACATGGGCGCGATGATCGCGCCCGAGATCGGCCGCATCGATGCGCCGCGCGTCATCGGCGTGCACGTCAACGCCGCCACGATGGGCTTCGTCCCCTTCGGCCAGGTCGAAGATGAAGTATTTGCGACGCTCACCGACGCCGAGAAGGTTCGCCTGGCGCGCCTCGGCCACTTCATGCAGGAGCGGTTCGGCTTCAACAAGATGATGTCAACGCGTCCTCAGACGCTCGCCTACGGCCTGCACGATTCTCCTGTCGGGCTGCTCGCCTGGACGTGCGAGCTGTTCTACGGCTTCGGCGATGCCCCGGAAGCCGTGGACCGGGACCGCTTCCTGACCAACCTTATGCTGTACTGGCTGACCGGCACGGCGAATTCCTCCGCCCGCATGTATTATGCCGGCGCGCACGATCCCGCCGCCTGGGCGCCGAAGGACCCGTCGCCGACCCCGGTCGCAGTCGCCGTCTTCCAGCAGTCCGACGTGGCGATCCGCCGCTACGCCGAGTTCGGCAACAACATCGCGCGCTGGAGCGAGTTCGAGCGCGGCACCCATTTCCCGGCGATTGACGCGCCGGACCTGATGATCGCCGATATCCGGGCGTTTTTCCGGGGACTCGACCGGTAAAACGAGCGAACCCCTTCGGGCTTACCCGAAGGGGTTTCTGCATTTTCCGCGCTTAATCGAATTCCAAGTCCAATTCCATATATGGTAGTATGAGGTTTGATGGTGAGACGATAGGCTGGCGCGTAACCAAAGTCTTCAAACGAATTGCTCGAATGGGGGGCTGACGATTGATTCAATCCATTGTACATATCGCCTTGGTGGTTAAGGACTACGATGAAGCGATCGAATTTTATACGAAAAAGCTGAACTTCACATTACTTGAAGATACGTATCAACCGGAGCAAGATAAACGCTGGGTCGTGGTTTCTCCTCCAGGCTCTGCCGGTACGACCATTTTGCTTGCCAGAGCGTCAACGTCTGAACAAGAGCAGTTTGTCGGCAACCAAACAGGCGGACGCGTATTTCTGTTCCTCAACACCGACGACTTTTGGAGAGATTATCATGACATGGTCGCCAAGGGCGTCGAATTTGTTAGGGAGCCTACAGAGCAAGCTTACGGAACAGTTGCCGTATTTAAAGACTTGTACGGGAACTTGTGGGACCTGCTGCAAATGAACGAGGATCACCCGATAGCCAAACGAATAAAATGAGCGCGGAGGTAGGTATACATTGATCTATTTAGAAACGCCCAGATTGAGATTGCGCGATTGGGAAGAAGCCGACCTCGAGCCGTTTAGTCGAATGAATGCGAATGCGGACGTCATGACCTACTTTCCCAAAGTCTCATCCGCGGAAGAGACAAAGACGTTCTATCAATCCATTGTGGCCGAATTTAAAGAATGCGGGTTTGGGTTTTACGCCGTGGAGGCAAAGGAGAACAATGCGTTTATCGGATTTATAGGCTTCCATAGGCCCACATTTGAGGCTGACTTCACACCCTGCATCGAAATCGGATGGCGACTGAAAAAGGAAGCTTGGGGAAAAGGATATGCCACCGAGGGAGCGTCGGCCTGTTTAGCGTATGGCTTCAAAGAACTGGGATTTAGTGAGGTTTATAGCTTTACAGCCGATGTGAATGGGCCTTCGAAAAACGTCATGACAAAAATCGGCATGGATTTTATTAAATATTTCAATCACCCGAGGGTTGAAAAGGACAGCCCGCTAAGTAAACATGTTCTTTTTCGCATCTCATCGAAATGAAAACATGGATCATTTTTTACTTTTCAGCTAGAGCCTGAATAGCGGCAGTCTGGGACGTCCTTATAATCCCCGACTGCTTTTCCCATTTATGTCCAACTCCGCGTTACTCCGGAGTACCGGCAGCATACCTTTTCCGAATGAAATCCAGGAAAACCTCAGACACGGGCGTCAGCTGCCTGTTCTTCTTCCACACGACGCCGACCGTAAGCTCGCTTGCGGGATCGTTCACTTGCACCCAGGCCATCGGATAATTGCGGATGCCCAGCGTCTTGGGCAGCAAGGAGACGCCGAAGCCCGCCGATACCAAACCCGCGACCATATCCAATTCGTCGGCGCGGTAAAGGGTGTTCGGTTCGACGCCGGCGCCGGCCAGCAGCGCTTCCACCGTATAGCTTAACGCGCATGAGGGCTTTAACCCGACATAGGCCTGCCCATGGACCTCTTCCAAGCTGATCTTGCTTTTGTCCGCCCATGGGTGGTGAAGGGGTACCGCCAAATAAAGCTCGGACTTGCCGATCAGCTGCCAATGGAACGCTTCGTCCACGGATTCCCAGGTCGTAATGCCGAAGTCGCAGTCGTTATTGAGGATTCGCGCGTTCAACTCGTCGAGCGAGCACTGATTGAGTTCGAAGCGAATATCCGCGTAGCGTTCGCGGAAGGCACCCAGCATCGTGGGAAACAGTTCGGCGCCCAGGATATGGGGGAAGCAAAGCGATAGAACGCCCGACCACGGGTTGATTTGATTGGCGATTTCCTGCTTGGCCTTCTCGATCTCCATTAAGGCGTTTTGCGCCCGCTCCAGGAAAAGCTGACCGTATCGATTTAACGCCAAGTTGCGTCCGCGGCGTTCGAACAGCTCCACGCCGACCTCTTTCTCCAGCGTGGCGAGAGAACGGCTTAACGCCGGCTGCGTGACGGACAGCTCTTTAGCCGCATTCGTCATATGCTGAGACTTTGCTACCGCGATGAAGTATTCGATCTGCTGCCATTCCAACTCCCTCACACCCTATCTATAACAAATAGTCATGATTTAAATGAAAATTATAAATTAGACGTATAGGAATGACAAGTTTACGATGGAGGAAGAGAGGAGACTTGCCAAATGGAAACTTATCGAGCGTTAACGGTAGACTGGAAGGATTCGAGACTGCAATTGGAGATCCGCGAATATGCTATGGACGATCTGCCCGGCGGGGACGTGACGATTCGGGTCGCCTATTCAAGCGTCAACTACAAGGATGGTCTAGCGACCGTACCGGGAGCCGGAATCGTCAATCAATACCCGCATATTCCAGGCATCGACCTGGCCGGTACGGTCATCGCATCTTCCGACCCTTCGTTCAAGGAAGGGGATGAAGTAATCGTTACCGGATACGGACTTGGCGCATCCCATCCCGGCGGGTTCAGCGAGCTCGCGCGCGTACCGGCGTCGTGGGTCGTGCCCATGCCGTCCGGTCTGACCGCCTTGGCCGCGATGGCCATCGGAACCGCCGGATTCACGGCCGCGCTATCCATCCACCGCATGGAAGAAAACGGCCTGCGTCCGGGACAAGGCCCTGTCCTGGTGAGCGGCGCCACCGGAGGCGTCGGAAGCTGGGCCGTATCGATGCTGGCGAAGTCGGGCTACGAAGTGACGGCCAGCACGCGCAAGAGTTCGGAGATCGATTATCTGAAAAAAGTCGGCGCGACGGAGACGATCTCCCCGTCGGAGCTGGAGATGCCCGAGGCGAAGTCGCTTAACCGAGAGCGCTGGGCCGCGGCTGTCGATCCGGTCGGCGGACCTTTCCTGACGCACGTCTTGAATTCGGTCCGCTACGGCGGCTCGGTCGCGCTTAGCGGCTTTACGGGAGGCGCGGCGCTGGCCTCGACCGTCTACCCCTTTATCCTGCGCGGCGTTAACCTGCTGGGCATCGATTCGGTCTTATGCCCGATGGACGTTAGACGCACGGTCTGGGACCGGATCGCCGCCGAATGGCAGCCGGACGGCGCTCTGCTGGACGCGATCGTGCACGAGATCTCGCTGTCCGAGCTTCCCGCCGCGATCGCGCAGGTGCTGCAAGGACGCATGCGCGGACGCTCCGTCGTCGCGCTGTCCTAATTGAAGTGATAATGGCCATGGCAGTATCCTCGTCTGGATAACCGATTTTCTGCCCGATAATCTCGCGCCGGAAATTCAGGCACAGGCTGATCTGGTGTCCGAGGTTATAAAGCGTACCATCGAAGCCGAAAAGTAAAAGAAATCGATAATCGACCAACAGCGGTCGTCCGGGACCTTGCCTTATCGCCCATGGACACCGCTGTTTTTAGCTATCAGCCCTGCTATAAATTAAAGCAGCAGCGGACGCAGCGCTTCCGCCCAATGCCTGTAGCCCCGCTCCGTCAGGTGGCAGTAATCCGGCGCGGTCTCCTGCGACAGCGTCCCGTCAGCCTCGAGCAGCTGCGGGCCGATGTCGACGAACGTATATCCGCGCTCCTGCGCGATGGCCGCATAACGCTCGTTGATCTCCGCGATCGTCTTGCGCCGGGGGTGATCGGGCTCATGCTCGCGCGGGAATACCGCCATGACGACGATCTTGGCGTTCGGGGCCTTAGCTTCCACGCGGTCGCAGATCGCTCGCAGCCCTTCGGCGATCTCCTCCGGGCTGTTCGCCCTTGCGTTTTCCGTCTCGCTCGTATTGTTCGTCCCGATCAGAATGACGACCACCTTCGGGGCGATGCCCTCGAATTCCCCGTGATCGAGCCGCCAGAGCACGTTCTGCGTGCGGTCCCAGCCGAATCCCAGATTCAACACCCGGTAAGGCGCGAACACCGAATTCCAGGCCTCCCGGTTCCCGTGAACGTTCTCGGACCAGGGCTCCCCTCCCCAGAAGTGCGTGATCGAATCGCCGATCAGGACGATCTCGGGATCGATCGCCGCCTGCTCGCGCAGCACTTGCTCGTGCCGGGCCCACCAGTCATAGCTGTCTTGCTCGAGCTTCGATACCGGAATAACCGCCGTATTGGCCGTCTCGCTTACGTTCGCCATCGCTTCTCCTCCGTCTTTTGCCTCGTTCCTACCGGTCATGCCGGCAGCCCGACGCCTTCGATCTCCCGCATAGTCGCGGTAAGCGCCGCGATGGCCTGCTCGGCCAGCCGCTCCGGCGTTATTTTACGGCCTTCCGTGCTCCAATCCCTCGTAATGCCGTATGCGATCCAGCTAAGGATGGCGGACATCTTCCGCGCCGACGCGTCGTCCAGGTACGCTTTTTGACTCAGCAGATGTTCGAACACGTCCTTCAACAGCTTGACCATCTTGTTCTCGATATAGGGGCTCATCGCCTCGTAGCTGCGCGCGCACTGCCTGCTGAAGTTCGCGTGAAACTCGCACAACGTCAAGATAATGCCCGTCAGCGTCGCCCGGTTCAGCTCGGCGTGACAGGACAGCTTCTGCATCAAGCTATCTTTGAACATCTGCGAGAGCGAGTCTTCCATCAGCTCGTATTTATCCGCGTAGTGCGCATAGAAGGTCGCCCGGTTGATCGTCGCCCGCTTCGTGATATCCCCGATTGTAATGTCCTTGATATCCTTGTTCTGGATTAACGCATAGAACGCATTCAGGATCAGCTGCCGCGTGCGCAGGACCCTGGGGTCCGTTTTCGTCTCCTCCATCTCTCTCCCCCCTTTGACCAATCCGCTACTTTTTAGACAATTCGGCTCTTTTGTCGCTTAAGCGATAATCCGCGGCAACTTGACGGTTGTCGGGCGGTTACCGTTATCTTATCATAACCTAAGCAACAGGTGTTGCATATGTTCATGAGCGGGAGAGGGGATAGAGGATTATGGTTCTGGTTCTTCAAATTGTGCTGGCTTTGGTGTTCGCCGTCTCCGGATTTACCAAGGTGGTAGGAGCGAAAATACAGGTCGAAAATTTCAGCAAGCTAGGGCTGCCGCAATGGTTCCGCGTCATCACCGGACTGCTGCAGCTGGCCGGCGCCGCCGGGCTCGTCGTCGGCTTCTGGCGCGACAGCTGGGCCGCCTGGGGCGCCGTCCTGATCGGCGTCATCATGCTCGGTGCGGTGGCTTTCCATGTGCGCGCCAAGGATAAATTCGGCGCGACCGCGCCGGCGCTCGTACTCGCGCTGCTCGCGATCCTGCTGGCCGTGCTGCTCGGCTCGGACCTGGGCGATTTCCCGAACTGAGGAAAAGCGCGTCAAAAAACCGTCAACGACGCGTTGACGGTTTTTCTTTTTCCACTGCCTAAGTAAAGCCTAATACGCGGCGCCCGCCCCCACCATCGCGGCCACGGAGGCACGGAAGTCCGGCCGGCCTTCGTCGTCGAGCTTCAGCTCCGCGACGAACGTATGCCGGTTGGGATCGTAGAGCGGATCTCCCTCGATGTCGCGGTAGGTCCGCGCATGGAAGACGAGCAGGTTCGTCTCGCCGTCCTCCGCGACCGTGAAGCTGTTGTGTCCCGGACCGTACAGTCCGAGCGAAGGGTCCGTCGTCAGGACCGGCTGCGCGGACTTGCGCCATGAAGCCGCGTCCAGCAGGTCGGCGTCCTCATCCGCCTCGAGCAGGCCCATGCAGTAATTGGCGTCGGTGGCACTCGCCGAATAGGAGAGGAACACCCGCCCCCCGCAGTGCAGGAAGGCCGGGCCTTCGTTGACCTTGAACCCGATGATCTCCCAGTCGTATTCCGGAAGGGTGAGCCGCGTCTGCGGGCCTTCCAGCGTCCACGGATTCTGCATACGGGATACGTACAGATTCGAGTTGCCCGCGATATCCGGATCCTTCTGCGCCCAGACGAGGTACCGGACGCCGCGGTGCTCGAACGTCGTGGCATCCAGCGAGAAGCTCTCCCAAGCGGCCCGGAGCTGTCCCTTTTCCGTCCATTCCCCGGCCGTCGGATCGTCGCCTTCGTTCTCCAGCACGTACATCCGGTGATCGAACAGCCCTTCGTTCGTCTCCGCCGTGCGGGCGGCAGCGAAGTATACGTACCATTTTCCCCCGATATGATGAAGCTCCGGCGCCCAGATATTCGCGCTCAGCATGCCCGTCTCGTGCTTGCGCCAGACGATCGATGGCACAGCCGTCGCCAATCCGGCGACCGTGCGGGATTTGCGAATCTCGATCCGGTCGTACTCCGGCACCGATGCGACGAAGTAGTAATGGCCGTCCGCATGACGATGAATGAACGGATCCGCGCGCTGCGCGATCAGCGGTTTGACTTGCTGCTCTTGCGATGATTGTGCTCCCATCCCTGCACCTGCTCTTCTCTGTTAGTTAGTGGATTAGCCCTTCACGCCGCCGACCGTCAGGCCGGACACGAAGTAGCGTTGGAAAAAGACGAATACGGCCATGATCGGCACGATGGCGAGCACGGAACCTGCAATCAGAATGTCGTAGTTGTTGCCGTAAGGCGTCACCAGGCTGGCCAGTCCGATCGGAAGCGTCAGCTTCGTTCCCGAATTCAGCACGATGAGCGGCCAGACGAAGCTGTTCCAGCTTGCCAGCGACTGCACGATCGCCATCGCCCCGAAGGCCGGGGCCATCAACGGCACGAAGATCTTGAAGAAAATGCCGTATTCGGAGCAGCCGTCGATGCGCCCCGCGTCGAGGAAGTCCCTCGGCAAGCCCGCGGCGAACTGCCGGAAGAAAAAGATCGGCAGCGGCGACACGACGAACGGCAGGATGACGCCTCCGTACGAATCGATCAGATTAAACGCGATCATCTGCTTGTACAGCGGCAGCATGATCATCTCCACCGGGATCATCATGACGAGCAGCACGAACACGAACAGCACGTTCCGCCCGACGAACCGGTACATCGCGAGGCCATAGCCGACCATCGAGGATAGCAGCAGGCAGAAGACCGTGTACACGATCGTCACGATGGCCGAATTTTTGTACCATCCCATGTACTTCGCGGAGCCTTCCGAGAAAATGAACGAATAATTATGAAGCGACAACAGCTCGGGCTGCAGCTTGATGTTCAGGCCGTACCGAAGCAGCTCCTTGGACGGCTTCAGGGAGGCGAGCGCCAGGCAATAGAAAGGGAAGAGCGCGAGCAAAGCGAGCACGACGAACAACCCGATCAGAAGGAAAGTCTGCAAGGTTGGCTTTCTCTCAGGCAAGGCTATTCCTCCTTCTTGAACAAGCCGAAAAATTGGAGCGCGATCAAATTCAGGATCATCGTCGTGCCGAGCAGCGCGACGCCGATCGCCGAGCCGAGGCCGAGATTGTTCTGCTCTACGCCGTTGCGGTACAGCAAGCCGATCATCGTGAGGCCGATGTCGTTAGGCGAGCGGTTGCCGTTCCACAGCATGAAGCTCTCCGTGAACATCGAATAGCCGCCGTAGATGCTGATCGTAATGACGTAGATCGCCACCGGCTTAAGCAGCGGCAGCGTGATGGATTTGAATTTGTGCCACGTATTGGCGCCGTCGATCTCGGCCGATTCGTAGAGCTCCCCCGGGATCGTCTGCAGCGCGGAAAGGAAGTAGACGATGTTGATGCCGGCGAACCGCCAAGTCGCGAGCACGACCAGGACGACCATGCCCGTCGCCGAGTGGCCCATCCAGTTGATCGTCTGGAAGCCGAGCAGATGGCGGAACTGATTCATGACCGAGTCGTCGAGCGAGCCGAACACGAGCCGGAACACGATGCCCGCCACGACGACCGACGTCAGCGTCGGGACGAATAGCGCTGAGCGGAATAAGGAGCTCCACTTCATGCGCGCGGAATTCAGCAGCACCGCCAGTACGAGCGGCACCGGGATCAGCACGAGCAGCGTCCAGAACGTGTACCTGGTGCTGTTCCAGAGCGCGGCGTAGAACGAAGCGTCGTCCGCCATGCTCTTGTAGTTGCTCCAGCCGACGAAGTGCGTCTGCCCAGGGAGAACTTCCTGGAAGCTCATCAGCAGCGTCGACACCATCGGATACAGGAAAAAAACGGCGAGCGACAGCACGAAGGGAAGGACGAACACGTACGGCGCGATTCGCTGGGAGTACAGCCAGTTGGACCTCATTCCATCGTTTCGCTCCTTTCCGGGCCGGAGCGCCGCCGCGGATTCGTCCGCGGCGTCCTCCGCCGGTCATAGTCTGATGCGGTTACTTGATGCTCGCGGCGGCGTCGTCCAGCACCTGCTTCGGATCCTTGAGATCGCTCAGCGCCTGGAACATCGCCTTCGTCTTGACGGCGTCGGACACCGCCGGCGTCCGTTCGCCGATATTCGTCGGCGCGATCTCGGACTTCAAGCCGGAGAGGAACGTGAAGATGTCCTTGCCGAAGTAGTCGGTGTATTTGTTAGGCTCCTGCATAGCCGGATCGGTCCAGACGTCGGAGCGGATCGGGTCGAAGCCGAGCTGCTTCCAGATCTGAATGTTGCCTTCCTTCGAGATCTTGGCGTAAGCCAGGAACTTCTTCGCCAGATCCTGGTTCTTCGATTGCTTGGTGATCACGGTGCCCGTGCCGCCCATGCCGGAGGAGCGCATCTCGCCCTGCTTGAACACCGGCATCGGCTTGATGATGATCTTGCCTTTCAGATCCGGCATGTAGTCGGTGAACCGCCCCATGTACCACATCGGCATCCAGACCGAAGCCGCGCCGCCTTTATTCATGAACCCGTAGTACTCCTCGGCATGGTGGATGCCGCCCGGAGCGAGGACCGCGACTTTTTCCTTCACGAGCTTTTGCAGATAAGTGAGCGCTTCCACATTCGCCGCGCTGTTCAGCGTCACGTTGCCTTCCTTGTCGAGGAAGTCGGAGCCGTGCTGCACGACCATCGGCCAGAAGGTCCACTGGTCGCCCGTCTCTACGGTCGTCATCGGCTTGCCGGTCTTCTCGAGCACCTGCTTGCCGGCCTGCTCGTAATCGTCCCATGTGACGATATTGTCAGGATTGACCCCAGCCTGATCGAGAATCTCTTTGTTGTAGTAAATGACTTGCGCGCCGACGTGATAGTCGATGCCGTAATACTTGCCGTCCTTGGCGTAGTTGTTCAATCGCGACATCACCAGATTGCTCTCTTCCGGCTCGACGATGTCGTTCAACGGTACGAGCTGGGGATCGCCCTTCAAATAATTGCCGATCTTGCTGATCTCGATATCCGCCAGATCGGGTCCTCCCTTGCCGGACTGCAGCGAGACGAGCAGCTTGTTGTGGGCGTCGTCGTACGGAAACGTCGTCGCTTCGAGCTTGATCTGTTCGCCGGGGTTCGCCTTGTTCCAGGAATCGGCCATGCTCTCGAAAAACTTCTGGTGAAGCTCGTTGAACGTCCAGAATACGAGCTTGGTCGCCTTGGACGAGGACGGAGACTTCGAGGAAGCGCCTGCCGACGCATCGGCCCCGTTATTTCCGTTGTTGCCGCATGCCGACAGTGCCATTGCTGCCGCCAGCGTCAGCGCGAGCGAACCGTACAATCGTTTTTTCATTTCCGTATCCCCTTTGTTCAGTCGGATTGGTCTTGCATTTGACTGGCATTATGCAGCTTCCAGCTCCTGCTAGGATTGAAGGAAAAAAGGTTGTAAGCGCTTAACAATTTGAATTATAATGGGTCTAAATCATAATTTATATATTCAATTGGTTATAAAAACATAATTTTTATGCGGAGTGTGAGGGAAATGGTCAGTAAGGTCGCACTGTACAAGCAGATCCAAACCGACATCAAGCAAAAGATCGCTTCGGGCGTCTATCGCCCCAAAGATCGCATTCCCTCCGAGCAGGAGCTCATGGACGCGTACAAGGTCAGCAAGATCACGGTCAAAAACGCGCTCGCCGAGCTGGCGGATGCCGGAATCGTCGTTCGTATTCAGGGGAAGGGGACGTTCGTGGCCGATGACGCTTCGGCTGCGGACGCCGCCGTACAGGACGGACAATCCGCGGGGAAGCGACCGCTGGTAGGGTTTATCATACCGACCATGAAGACCGGCGTCATCCGGAAAATGGTGGACCATATGGAGCGCTATCTGAAGGAAGCGGGCTATCAGATGATCCTGGGGATCACGCGCGAGTCGGCGGCGGAGGAATCGCGGACGATTCACGACATGCTCGGCGCGGGCGTCCGCGGCCTCGTCGTCTTCCCGACGGAGGACGAAAAGTACAACGAATCGCTGCTTCGGCTGTCGCTCGACAAGTTCCCGTTCGTCTTCATCGACCGCTATCTGCGCAACATCGAGACGAACACAATCACCTCCGACAATCTCGGCGGGGCCAAGGCCGCCGTCTCGCATCTATTGAGTAAGGGTCATCGGGACATCGCGCTGCTCTCCCCGGAGAATGCGAATACGACCGTCGAGGATCGAACGGCCGGATTCGAGCAGGCCTACATCGAGCATGGAATATCGATCGACAAGAGCCTCTGGTGCCATGTGCCGCTGAACATCTTGCGCAGCGAGGAGGCGCCCGGCTACGTCACCTCCTTTCTGGAAGCCCGGCCTTCGGTGTCGGCGGTCTTCACCTTGACGGAGGAGATCGCGAACCTGACAGCCGGCGCCTTGGCCCGGCTGGGGCGATCGGGCGTGGAGCTCGTCTCCTTCGACGATCCGGGCCTGCCGAACGTACCTTATATCGCGCAGGACGAAGAAGAGATCGTGCGCGCGGCCGTCGCGCTGCTGGACGTGCAGATCAAGCGCGAGTACGATCCGCGCCAGATCGTCGTGCCCGTCGAGCTGGTCATGCCTTGAGCGTGCCCGTCGCGACAGGCGTGTCATGTGTTGCATGTCGCGACATGCATGTCGTGTCATGAGCATTCAATGCCGCGAGGTCCGGTTAGCCGGCGACAGGTCCGATTGCGGACGCGTCGCCGGCTTTTTGGCGCTGCATGCCGCCGCCCCCGCTGTCCGCTCTCCGTCCGATCCATGCGTGAAGCCGCTGTCCCCTATCCGTCACCAGGCGATCGAATACGCTTTTTTGTCAAAATTTAAGCTTTTTCGCCGAAAAACAATGGTACCATGAATAGTTGGTACTACCCGGTCCGCGTTCGATCCTGCACAATGACAGTAAGAGCGCGCGCCGGAAGGAGATGCACAGATGACCCTTCGCAAAATTAAAATAATGGGAACCGGCAAATACCTGCCCGGCAAGCCCGTGACCGACGCGGAAATGGACGAGCGGCTCGGCGTTGCCCGCGGCTGGACGCGAAAAACGACGGATGTCGCCGTCCGCTACTTCGCCGATGGAGAGACCTCGTCGGAGATGGGCGCCAAAGCCGCCCTCGCCGCCTTGGAAGCCGCGAGCTTGCGATTTTCGGACATCGACTGCCTCGTCTGCGCCAGCGGTACCCGGGAACAGGCACTCCCTTGCACCGCCGTCTTCATCCAAAAGGCAATGGGCGAGCAGCGCTCCGGCGTCCCCGCCTTTGACATCGACGCCACGTGCCTCAGCTTTTTGAACGCGCTGGACGTCATGTCCTGCATGATCGCGGCCGGCCGCTACCGCCGCGTGCTAATCGTGTCGACGGAGATCGCGTCGCTCGGACTGGACTGGCGCCACAAGGAAAGCGCGGCGCTGTTCGGAGACGGCGCGGCGGCCGTGGTGATCGGCCCGGCTGAGGACGGGGACGAGTCCGCCGTCATCGGCGCCTCTCTGCGCACGTATTCGGAGGGCGCTCCCTATTCGGAGATTCGGTCGGGCGGCACGAAGCGCCACCCGCTCGGTCCGGAAGCGGCCGGACCTGAAGATTATCTGTTCCGCATGGACGGCCCGGCCATCTTCAAGATGGCGGCCCGGCTGATGCCCGCATTCACGGAGGAGCTGCTGCAGGCGACCGGCTCGCGGATGTCCGACTTCAAGGCGGTCGTCCCCCATCAGGGAAGCGCGATGGCGGTGCGCCTCTTGCGCAAGAAGCTGGGTATCTCGGAGGAGCAGCTCGTCTACATCACGCCGGAGCACGGCAATACGATCGCGGCCTCCATCCCGATGGGGCTCCACGACGCGATCCGCTCGGGACGAATCTCGCGGGGCGACCGCGTGCTGTTGATCGGCACGGCGGCGGGACTCACGCTGGGGGGACTTGTCCTTGTGTATTGAGCCGCGGGCGGGCGGAAGGCGCATCCTGCTCACCGGCGGCCGGGCGCCTGCTACGCTGGAGCTCGCACGCCTGCTTCGCGCCGCCGGACATACGGTGTTCGCGGCCGAGAGCGCGCCCTACCATCTCTGCCGGGTGTCGCGGGCCGTCGAGCGCAGCTTCGCCGTGCCCGCCCCGGCCGCCGACCGGACCGGCTTTATCGATGCGCTGCACCTGATCGTGGAGACGTGCCGGATCGATGCGATTATCCCGACCTGCGAGGAGATTTTCCATCTCTCGCGGGGGATTCGCCGGTTCGACGGCGTCTGCCGCGTGCTCGCCGCGCCGCTGGATGAGCTTGACGAGCTGCACCATAAAGGCAAGTTCATCCGGCTGGCCGAGCGGGCCGGCCTGCCCGTGCCGCCTACGGAGACCGTACAATCGCCGGACGGGTGGCTGCCTCTGCTGGCCAGGGACGCGTATGCGGACGGTCTCGTGCTGAAGCCCGCTTATTCGCGGTTCGCCTCGCGCATCGTCTTGATCGATTCGGGCCGGGGGCCTTTATCCCCTTCGGTCAGGGACGCTGCCGTCCGCGTACTGGCGCAAGCCGGCATCTCTGCGGATCGCCCCTGGGTCGCGCAGCGGCTGCTGCGCGGCGAGGAATGGTGCACCTACGGCGTCGCGCACGACGGCATCTTGACGGCATTCGCCGCTTACCGCAGCCGTTTCCGGGCCGGCAAAGGCGCCAGCATCCATTTCTCGGCGGCCAACCATGCGCAGCTGCAGGAATGGGTCGCGCGATTCGTCCGCAGCATTCGCTTCACCGGCCAGATCGCGTTCGACTTCATGGCCCTTCCGGACGGGCGCGTCTACCCGCTCGAATGCAATCCGCGGGCGACGAGCGGCATCCATCTCTTCTCGCCGGAGGACGGGCTGGCCGAGGCGCTGCTCGCGCCCGAACGACTGATCGCGAGCGGGATGGTCGCGAAGCCTGCGGCGGGTGCGGGTGCGATGCTCTCCGCAGCGATGCTTACGTACGGCTTCTTGCAAGCCTGCCGCGGAAGGCGTCTGGGGGAATGGTTGCATGCGTATGCGAGCAGCCGTGATGCGGTATTCCGGCGCGGAGATGCAAGACCGGCAGCGGAGCAGCTGCGGCTGTTCGGCTGGCTGCGGCGCGTGGCCATCCGGCGGGGAGTGACGCTGCAGGAAGCCGCGACATCCGATATCGAATGGAATGGTGAACGATGACCAGAGCGTTAATTACCGGGGCGACAGGCTCCCTGGGCCGGGCGATCGCGCTGCGCCTGTCAGAGATGGGCTGGCAGGTGACCGGCGTCGGCCGCAATGTCGAAGCCGGCGAGCGGCTGAAAGCGTCTGGCATCGCGTTTCGACGGATCGACATCGGGCGGCAGCCCGAAGAGATCGCGGACGCGTGCGCCGGGCAGGACTTCGTCATCCACTGTGCGGCGTTGTCCTCGCCATGGGGACGCTATCGCGACTTCGTGGAAGCGAACGTCCTGGGCACCGCCCACGTCGTGGAGGGCTGCGTGCGTCATGGCGCGCGCAGGCTCGTGCATGTCTCGACGTCGAGCGTGTATTTCGACTATCGCGACCGGCTCCTCGTATCCGAGGCGGACGCGCTGCCACGCCGGCCGGTGAACTTCTACGCGGCGACCAAGCTCGCCGCGGAGCGGATCGTCCGGGATGCAGCCGGCCAGGGCCTGAATGCCGTCATCCTGCGGCCCAGAGCCATCTTCGGCCCGGAGGACGGCTCGCTTTTCCCGCGTCTCATGCGGGTGAACGAGCGCCGCGGCATCCCGCTGATCGGCGGCGGGGAGGCGCTGCTCGATCTGACCTACGCCGACAACGCGGTCGACGCGCTGGTCGACGCCTGCCTCGCGCCGGATACGGCGGCCGGGCGAACCTTCAACATCTCGAACGGCGAGCCGGTCAAGGTAACCGATCTGCTGCATCGCCTGTTCGAGCTGCTGGGGATGCCTCTGCGCACGCGGAAGGTCCCGCTGCGCATGGCGCTGGCCGCAGGCTCCCTGATGGAGGGTGCCTACCGGCTTGCCCCTTTTCTCGGCGAGGAACCGCCGTTCACCCGCTATACCGTCGGCCTGCTCGCGTACAGCCAGACGCTGGACATCTCCGCGGCGCGCCGGACGCTCGGATACGAGCCGCGCGTGAGCGTCGACGAGGGCCTGCAGCGATTCGCCGCGTGGTGGAGGGCGAACCGATGAGAAAGCATGAGCCAGGAAAGCAGGTCGATCGGCGATGAGCATGCAGATTAACGGAGCGCCGAAGACGCGGGGCGGAAAATCGCTGGACGCTTCAACGACTGAAACAGCGAAAACGACTGAAATAGCGAAAACGACTGAAACAGCGAGCACGACCGAAGCAGCGGAAACGACTGAAATAGCGAGCACGGCCGAATTGCTTGAAGCCTCCTCCTCACCTTCCAAGCACGCTCCGACGACCGTCGAGCTTAAGCTGTTGGCGGCGGGGTACTGCGTCCACCCCGAGTTCGTGACGATTCGGCGCGGCTCCTTCCGCCCTGCCGCCTATCCGGCGGGCTTTGCCTGCATTCGCCATCCTTCCCGCGGCTGGATCCTGTTCGACACCGGGTACTCTTCCCGGTTCGAAGCGCTCACGCAGCGCCTTCCCTTCTCGCTGTACCGCCGCTTGACGCCGGTTCGCTTCAACGAGAAGGACGCGGCCGTTAGGCAGTTGGCGCAGCTTGGCATACGCGCGGAGGATGTCGGGCTCGTCATCCTCTCGCATTTCCATGCGGACCATATCGGCGGCGCGCGTGACTTCCCTCAGGCCCGCTTTTTGTACCCAGAAGCAGCCTACGAGCCGCTGCGCCGGCTCGGTCCGCTCCGCGCGACGCGCGCGGGCTTTATCCCCGGCCTGCTGCCGGACGACTTCGCGGACATCGCCTCGCCCATCGAGCGGACGGCCGCTTGGACGCCGCTCGGCGGGGACGCACCGCTTGCCGGCGGATGGGACTTGCTGGGCGACGGCAGTCTCATCGCCGTCAGCCTGCCTGGACATGCCGCGGGCCAAATCGGGCTGCTGCTCACAGCCCGCGATCCGGCGCGCGGGGCCGACGGCGTCACGCGCTACCTGCTGTGCGCAGACGCCGCCTGGTCGAGCATCGCTCTCCGCGAGGATCGGCCGCCGCATCCGGCTGCGGGTCTCGTCATGGACGACCGGGCCGCCTACCGCGACAGCTTCGCGCTGCTTCGGCGCTGGCAGGCCGCGGACCCCGCGCTGGTCATCGTCCCAAGCCACTGCCGGGAATTTTTTGCGATCAACGACAGACAGGAGGGATCCACGCCATGAGGAGAGCCGCCAGCTTTTTGCTCCATTACCTGCGCGCCCGCCGAGGCCCGCGATATGCCAATCGAGCCGCGTTCGAACGCTGGCGCGAGTCGCGCGTTCAGCGGCATATCGCGCGCGTGCGCCGAGCGTCTCCCTTCTACCGAGAGCTCTGGGCGGGCATCCCGGATGCGAATTGGCGCGTTTTCCCGACGATCGACAAATCCGCCATGATGGGAGGATTCGACCGCCTGAATACCGTCGGCGTCGCCAAGGCCGAAGCGTTCGCCGTCGCGGAGGCGGCCGAGCGCTCGCGGGACTTCAAGCCGTCGCTTCGCGGGATCACGGTCGGCCTGTCCTCCGGCACCTCCGGCAACCGCGGCCTCTTCCTCGTCAGTCCCGCCGAACAAGCCGCGTGGGCCGGCACGATGCTGGGCAAGCTGCTGCCCGTCTCCCCGCTCAGCCGCTTCAAGATCGCCTTCTTTCTGCGGGCCAACAGCAATCTGTACGCATCCGTCGGCGGCAGACGGCTGTCGTTCGGCTTTTACGATCTGCTCGATCCCTTAGGCGCACACGTCGAGCGGCTCGGCAGGGAGCAGCCGGACTTGATCGCCGCGCCGCCGTCCATGCTGCGCGCGTTGGCCGATACGATCCTCTCGGGCAGCCTCGTCGTTCGTCCCAGGCGGATCATTGCCGTCGCTGAGGTGCTCGATCCGCTCGACCGCGGCATCATCGAACGGGCCTTCGGGCAGACCGCGCATCAGGTGTACCAATGCACCGAAGGCTTCCTCGGCTGCACATGCGCGCACGGCACGATGCATTTGAACGAGGATATCGTTTATATCGAAAAAGAATACGTGCCCGGCAGGCCGGGCGTTTTCATCCCGATCGTCACCGACTTCTCCCGCATGGCGCAGCCGATCATCCGCTACCGGCTGAACGACCTACTCGTCGAGCGAGAGAAGCCCTGCCCTTGCGGATCGCCTTTTACCGCTATTGCGCGGATCGAAGGGCGTTGCGACGATATCTTCTACGCCTCGGCCCGGCAGACCGGCGGCGCGCCCGTCGCCGTCTATCCGGACTTCGTGACCCGGGCGATCATCAGAGCGGCGCCTGAAGTCGAGCAATACCGCGCCGTTCAGACGGGGCCGGATCATTGGACGATAGAGATCGACGTGCCGGAAGGAGTCGAACGGCCTACGGCTGAAGTGCGGATTCGCCAGGCCATCGATGCGCTGTGCGAGCGTTTGGACTGCCGCCCGCCCCTGCTCGCATTCGCTTCGTTCGCCCGCCTGCCGGGGGACCGCAAGCTCCGCCGCGTCGAGCGGAGGTGGACGCCGTGACCGCGTCCGTCGATTTTTACGATGCCGATGCCATTGACCAATGCCCTTGGCCGGATACCGAGTACGGGCGCTACGCTAGAAAGTATCTGTCTCCCATCGCGGCGGCGGGAAGCGAAGCCTTCGTTCGCAACGTCTGCACGAAGCTCGTCGTCATGAGCGTGGACGGCATCCCGGTGCCCGTCACCGTCAACGACGCGGAATATGCCAATTCCTACGTGTGCTCGCCTTTTACGCATTATGTGAGCTATGCCAAGCAGGAGCTGTCGCTGCTGCAGAGCCGCGCGCTGATCGCGGGCCTATCTGGCTTGCTGTCCGTTCTCGGTCTGCTGCTGAAGGCGTCCCGGTTCAACCGCATCGTGCACGTCAACAACTGGCTGCTGTCCACCAACCTGTATCCATCGCTTGCGAGCGAGCAATGGTCGTCCGCGCTCGCGGCGCTGATCCAAGAATATCCGGATCATGCCATCGCCTTTCGCTCGCTGTATCCCGCGCTGAACGCCAATGAGATCGAACGGCTTCGCAGCCTGGGCTGCCGCTTCGTGCCCAGCAGGCAGATCTATCTGCTGCGCGCCTGCGATCCGGACTTCGGCAATGCCAAGTCCCGCTGGCTCCTCAAACGCGACCGCGCGCTGGCCAAGCGGCACGGATATACGGTCGCTGGACCGTCGGACATGACGGCTGTGGATATTCCGCGCATCGCAGAGCTGTACAAGATGCTGTACCTGGACAAGTACTCGATGCACAATCCGCAATTCACGGCGCGCTTCCTGGAGCTTGCGCTCGCCGAGGGGACGCTTGAGCTGCATGGCTACCGCAACGCCGCGACCGGCACAGTCGACGCCATCCTCGGATTTTATGTGCGAGAAGGCGCCATGACGACGCCGCTGTTCGGCTACGACACTTCGCTTCCGCAGGAGACGGGACTCTACCGGATGCTGTCCGCCCTCTTGATCGGCATCGCCGAGGAGCGCGGGCTGCTGCTGCACGAGAGCTCCGGGGCGGCGCAGTTCAAACGCAACCGCGGCGCGGTCGCCGACATCGAGTACACGGCCGTCTACGACCGTCATCTGCCGGCGCGGCGCCGATGGAGCTGGTCGTCGCTCGAGCGTCTGCTCGGGGGGATCGGCGTACCGCTGATGCGAAAATACAAACTATAGTCGGGTCCGGAGGTGCGAGGAATGACGATGCACGGGAAGGATGAGAGAACGGCGTTGGTGACGGGCGCGTCCAGCGGGTTTGGCTTGCTCATCGCGGTCGAACTGGCCAAGCGAGGCTGCCGGGTCGTCGCCGCGATGCGGGATCCGGGAAAGCGGGCGGCGCTCATGCAGGAGGCGGATCGAGCCGGCGCGGCCGGAAGCATCGAGGTCGTCAGGCTTGACGTGACCGATGCGGAAACGATTGAAGCGGCTGTGTCGGACATGCTGCGAAGACACGGGCGGATCGACGTGCTGGTGAACAACGCGGGCATGGCGGTCGGCGGCTTCGTCGAAGAGGTGCCGATGGCGGCGTGGAGGGCGCAAATGGAGACGAACTTCCTCGGCCTGGTGGCGATGACGCGCGCAGTCTTGCCGGCGATGCGGGAGCAGGGCGCCGGCACGATCATTCAGATGAGCAGCGTGAGCGGCCTATGGGGAATCCCCGGGTTCGGCGCATATGCCGCGTCCAAGTTCGCGGTCGAAGGCTTCAGCGAGAGCTTGCGCCACGAGGTCGGGCCGCTGGGCATCCGCGTCGCTGTCGTCGAACCTGGCGCCTATCGGACGGCAATCTGGGAGAAAGGCTTCGCGGAGATGCATGATCGGTTGGGCTCGCCGTATGCCGGCGCGCTGAAGGCCGTCCTCGGCATCGCCCGGCGAACGGCCGAAACGGCGCCCGACCCGCGCGAGGTCGCCGAGCTCGTGGGGCGCCTGGCGGATAAGCGCCGAATCACGCGGCTGCGCTATCCGATCGGCCGTGGGGCGCGTCTGCTGCCGCTCGCCGGCAGGCTGCTGCCTTGGCGGTTGATCGAGGCGGCGACAAGGCGGGCGATGCGCAGACCTAAGTGATTTTCACATGGCCGGGAGAGCCCGGAACGCCGCGACCGCACGATGAATCACGCAAAGGTGCATGATACGGCAGCATAGCGGTGGCGGTCGCGCGAGGCTGTCCTGCAAAAATGCATCATGCGGCGCCAAATCTTGCGAAAATGCTCACTTTTGGAGCTCTATCCTGCAGATTTGCTCGATAGGTGCGGCAATGCCCTGATCACGGGTCCGTTTGATGTAATTTTGCGCGATAGGAACAGTCTTGCCGAGCCAACCGACTGGCAGCGCGCGGCATCCGCATTGGCAGCTCCGGCAGCTGGAAACCTTCGGCATCATCCGAAGGTCTTTTTCGCTTGTCTCTTTTCGTATGTCCCCTAGATATTACTTGACACATCTGAATGATAACGATTATCATTATCGAGGAAATTATAGCATGCAGGCACCAAGGTTATCCAAATGTAGATTAGGGGGAAATCCGTTGTCTTACCTACGAAAATCGTCGCTTTTCGCCATGCTGTCCGTTCTGATCCTGCTCGTCGCCGCTTGCGGCAACGGCAATAACGGAGCGGCATCTTCGTCCGCATCGTCTTCCGCGCCTGCCTCCTCCGAAGCTGCCGGTTCGCCCTCCGCATCCGCTGCGTCGTCTGCCGAAGCAAGCGGCACGCGCAACGTCAAGCACGCCCTCGGCGACCTGCCCATCACGGGCGTGCCCAAGAAGATCGTCGTCCTCGAATGGACGTACGCCGAAGAGCTGCTGACGCTCGGCGTCCAGCCGGCCGGCGTCGCGGACATCGAGAACATGAAGAAGTGGATCTCCACGCCGACGGAGCTGTCCGCGGACGTGCAAGACGTGGGCACCCGCCAGGAGCCGAACCTCGAGACGATCGCGGCGCTCGAGCCCGATCTGATCATCGGCGTCAAGTTCCGCCACGAAGCGACGTACGACCAGCTGAACGGCATCGCGCCGACGCTGCTGTTCGATCCGTATCCGCCGGAGGGTCAAGGCGACCAATATCAAGAGATGCTGGACACGTTCCACACGATTGCGGACGTCCTTGGCAAGCAGGCCGAAGCCGAAGCGATGCTCGCGGATCTGCAGAAGACGTACGACGACGGCAAGGCGAAGCTCGCCGCGGCCGGCAAGGAAGGCCGGTCGATCGTGCTGACGATGCCTTGGGTCGACCAGAACGCGGTCACGTTCCGCATCTCGACCGACAACGCGCTCGCGATCAAGAACCTCGAGCATCTCGGCCTGAAGAACGCCTTCAAGCCGGCCCAGTTCGAAGTCTACGGCTACTCCACCACGGGCGTAGAAGCGCTGCAGTCCGTGCAGGACGCCGACTACCTGCATATTACGGCGGAGGATGACGTACTGCCGATGTTGGAGAAAAACCCCGTATGGACCGGCCTCAACTTCGTCAAGGATAAGCGCGTCTACGCGCTGGGCGGCGACACTTGGCCGTATGGCGGACCTTATGCCGCGAAGTTGATGGCCGAGCGCGCCGTGAACGCGCTGACGGCCGCCCAATGATCAAGGCGTTGGTCCGGGAGCCCGCTCCCTCGCCTCCGCGCATGGAGCCGGCCCTTCCCGCCCGAGGCGGGAGGGGCTGGCTTCCGTTCGCAATGCTGGCCGGGGGCTTGCTCCTGCTCGCAGTGTTGGCGTTCGTCAGCTTGACCCAAGGCCTGTCGCACATCTCAGTCGCGACGGCGTTCGATGCCCTGATCGCGCCCAAGGATACGCCGGATCACCGCGTCATCCACGGCGTCCGGCTGCCTCGAACCGCGATGGCGCTGCTCTCCGGCACCGCGCTCGCCGTATCCGGCGCGCTCATGCAGTCCGTCACGCGCAATCCGCTCGCCTCGGAGACGACGCTCGGCATCAACGCCGGCGCCTTCCTCGTCGTCGCCGTCGGCACGGTCTTCTGGCCGGGATTGCTGCATCAATACGCCTTCCTGTTCGCCGTCGCCGGAGGCGCGGGGGCCGCGCTGCTCGTCTTCGGCATGGGCGGCGGCCGCAAGGGCACGCCCATCCGGATCGCACTGTCCGGCATGATCGTCACGCTCGTGCTGTCCTCTGTCACGAGCGCGCTCCTGCTGCTGTTCGAGCAGAGCACCCAGGGGCTGTTCCTGTGGGGCTCGGGCTCGCTGAACCAGAACGACTGGAGCGGCGTCCGCTTCGCATGGCCTTGGGTCGCCGGCGGACTCGCCGTCGTGCTGCTTGCCGTGCGCCATCTGGACCTGCTCGCGTTCGGCGAGGAGACGGCGCAGTCGCTAGGCCACCGCATCGCGGGTACGCGCACGTTCGCCATGGGCGCGGGCATCGTGCTGGCCTGCGTCAGCGTCAGCATCGTCGGTCCGATCGGCTTCATCGGGCTGCTCGCGCCGCATATCGTCAAGCTGAGCGGCATGACCCGGCATGCCTGGCTGCTGCCGCTCAGCGCGATTTGGGGCGCGGCCATTCTCCTCGGCGCCGACACGATCGCGCGCAGCTTCGCTGCCAGCGCGGTCGGCGAGCTGCCGGCCGGCGCGGTGACCGCCTTTATCGGCGCGCCATGGATCATCTGGCTGGCGCTGCGCGTCTCCAAGCACGCAGCCTCTTCCGCGGGCGCGGAGAGCCGCGCATCGATGCAGATCTCCCTCTTCGCCAAGCGTATGCCCTATCCGCTCCTGATCCTCGCCTTCGCCGCGCTGCTGGTCCTCGTCAGCCTGGCCGCGCTCATGAGCGGCACGTTGCATTTATCCGCGGAACAAGTGGTGTCGACCTTGCTCGGCAACGGAACCCCGCTGCACGAAAAGGTGTTGATCGACCTGCGGCTGCCCCGGCTGCTGACCGCCGCGGTGGTCGGTGTCGCGTTGGCCGCAAGCGGCAGCCTTATGCAGAGCGCGGTGCGCAATCCACTCGCGGATCCGCAGATCGTGGGCGTGTCGAGCGGCGCAGGCGTTGGCGCGATGCTGCTGCTGATCGCCTTCCCTGCGCTCCCGCCCGGTTGGGTGCCGGTCGGCGCGTTCGCCGGCGGCCTGGCCGCCGCCGCGATCGTGTACGCGGCCGCGTGGCGGCGCGGGCTGAGCCCGACCGTACTCACGCTCGTCGGCATCGCCGTTGCCGCTTCCGGCAGCGCGCTGATCAACATTCTGGTCGTTTACGCCAAGCTGACGCTCGCCCCTGCGCTCGCCTGGCTCGCCGGCAGCACCTACGCCCGCAGTTGGTCGGAGCTCGGACAGACGCTCCCGTTTATCGCCCTGCTGCTGCCTCTCGCCTGGTGGCTGGGGCGGCGCGTCGACCTGCTCTCGTTCCACGACGAGAGCTCGACCGGGCTCGGCCTGCCCGTTCGCCGGACGCGGCTCCTCGTCGCACTGCTCGCCGTGCTGCTCGCTTCGGTCGCGGTCGCCGCGGTCGGCGCCGTCGGCTTCATCGGCCTGCTCGCGCCGCATGCCGCGCGCATGCTCGCCGGCTCCAACCACCGCCGGATGATCCTGCTGTCCTCCCTTATCGGCGCGGTGCTGCTCGTCGGCGCCGACTGGATCGGCCGCATCGTCCTGTCGCCTAAGGAGATCCCTTCGGGCATCGTAGTCGCCCTCATCGGCGCGCCCTACCTGGTGTTCCTGATGTTCAGGTCGCGAGCGGGCAGATAAACCGTTGTCGCTCCCATTCGCCTCTATGAGCAAAATAGGATGAAGCAGGTTCACTATCCTGCCTCATCCTATTTGCGTTGTCGACCTGTCCGCCGCCCGCTGGCGGGCACGATCCGTCCGCGACGGATTGCAATGCCCGGAACGAGTTCGTGTTCGCGCTGTTCCTGGCAATCGATCCTGGACAAAGCCGAAAGGTTTTGCGTACGGAAAGCATCCGGCACTTCGTCGATCATCTCATCAGCGGCGAGCCCTTACGACGGACGCATGCGTTCAACACCACGATGGTCATCCAGGCCATCATGGAATCTGCCAAGCGGCGGGAGCCCTTCGAGGTTCAGTACTAGTCGCGGGTGAACGGCGCTAGAGCGCTCGTCGAATGGTATGATCGCCATAAAAAGCGCCGACGGCGAAGCGGAGCTTCCCGCTTCGCCGTCAGCGCTTTTACCTAAAAACTACCCTTCTACCGTCGCTGCCTCCGCCTTCACCGTCTCGGACGCGATTACGGTGTGCGGCTTCTTGAGCTTGGCGACGAACAGGCTGAGCGGAAGGGCCGCGATCGCGACGAACGTCGCGATGAGATACACGTCGTTGACGCTCATCGTGAACGCCATCATCTCGATATGCTCGCGGTTCTGGTCGCCGGCCATCGCCAGAGCGGTGCCGTGATCGACCGAGCGCGAAGCGAGCAGCGTCGTGAAGATCGCGATCGCGAAGGAGCCGAAGACGTTCCGCGTCCAATTCGAGATGGAGGAGGCGTGGCCCGAATTTTCCCGGGAAATCTCATCCATGGCCGCGTTGCTCGACGGCATGACGACGAACGCGATGCCCAGGTTCCGCACGATCATCCACCAGATGACGTAAGTATGCGACACGTCGATGCTGAGCCAGCTAAGCGCGAGCGTGCCGACGGTGAGCAGGACGATGCCGATGGACATCAGGACGCGCGGGCCGACGATGTCGTACAGCTTGCCGACGATCGGCATCATAAGCGCCATCGCGAGCGAGGCCGGGAGCAGGATCAGACCCGTGTCCATGGCGGACACGTGCTGGATGCGCTGCAGGAAGACCGGCGTCAGCAGCGTGCCGGAGTACAGGCTGATCGTGATGATGTTCGCGATGATCGTGTTCAGCGTAAAGCGTCCGTTTTTGAAAACGCGCAGGTTGAGCAGCGGCGCCTTCGCCGTCAGTTCGCGCAAGATGAATACAGCCAGCACGAGTAGTCCGCCGATGAGCAGGCCGATGACTTTTGCGGAGCCCCAGCCCCAGTTGTGGCCTTGGCCGAGCGCCAGCAGCAGCGCCGTGCTGCTAAGGACGACAGTGATGAAGCCGAGGCTGTCGAACGACTTGGGTACGCTGAGCCGGTAATACGGAATGTACAGGTACACAAGCAGAATGGCGATCAGGCCGATCGGGAGATTCATGATGAACAGCCATTGCCAATCGAAGTTCTGAAGCAGCCAGCCGCTGATCGTCGGCCCGAACGCCGGCGCGAGCATCGCGGACAAGCCCCAGAAGGCGATGGCCATCGGTTGTTTGCCGCGCGGGATGATTTGATAGATAATGGACATGGTAGCCGGGATGATCAGGCCGCTGAAGGCGCCCTGGAGGACCCGAAACAGAATCAGCGAGCTCTCGCTCCATGCGGCAGCGCACAGCGCGGAAGCTGCCGTGAAGCCGATGAGGGAGAACATGTATAGCCTTTTGTAGCTGAACCGCTCGCCCAGATAGCCGACGATCGGCGCGGTCGTGCCCATCGCGAGCATGAAGCCTGTAAGCGTCCACTGGACCGAGCTCAGCGAAGTGTGAAAGTGCTCCTTGAGCGGCTCGAGCGCGAGATTGATCGTCGCCGAAGCGAGCACGCACAAGAAGGAACCGATAAAAATAGACAGCATAACCGGCCAAAAACGAATCTCCGGCGTCTTTTTTTCCGTATTCATAATAGCTCTCCCCATCTCCCAGCTTATATGTCTATATTTACATATAGAAAACGCCATAATATTACTACGCTTCCTCATGCATGTCAAAGCAATTTTTCTATTAAAGGAGCAACGACGTGAACACCCTCTCCTACGGACTGCTGAGCCTGCTCGCGCAATCTTCCTTTTCCGGCTACGACTTGATGCTGCGGATCCAACCGTTCTGGCCCGCCAAGCACAGCCAGATCTATCCGCTGCTCGCGAAGCTCGAGCAGGATGATTACATCAGCTTCGAACTGGTTCCTCAGCGCGACAAGCCCGACAAAAAGGTGTATTCCCTTACCGTCAAAGGCAAGGAGGCGCTCAAGGACTGGTTCGATCAGCCCGCAGCCGAGCCCGCGCTCCGTGACGAGATGATGCTGAAGGTATTCTGCATGTCGTACGCCAAGCCCGAATCCGCCCGGAAAATGCTCGCCGACCGCCTCGCCTACCACGCGGAGCAGCGGCAGAAGTATGAGAGCAAGCTGGTTGAGCTGAAAGGGAGGGCCGACTGGCCGGAAGACGGCTTGCCGGAGCCTTCGCACCCGCTGTTCGGCGCCTATCTGCTGACCCGCAAAGCGATCATGACGACCGACACCAACATGGAGTGGTGCAAGTGGGCGCTAAGCTTGCTGCCGGAAGGCGATTGAGCGGCGTCAAACGGAAACAAAGCAAAGGATCGTCAGGGAGCGGCAGCTCTTGACGATCCTTTTTTTGCGAGGCATGACGCGCGGCGTTCCCGTGCAGGAAATAGCGATGCGCCAGCGTCTTACTCGGCCGATGACGGGGCGTTTCGGTGAAATAACGATGCGCCAGCGTCTTATTCGTCCGCGGACCGGGCGATTGGACGAAATAACGATGCGCCAGCGTCTTATTCGCCCGCGGACCGGGCGATTTGGCGAAATAACGATACGCCAGCGTCTTATTCAGCCGCGGACGAGGCGTTTCGGCGAAATAGCGATGCGCCAGCGTCTTATTCGGCCGCGTACCGGGCGATTTGGCGAAATAACGATGCGCCAGCTTCTTATTCAGCCGCGGACCGGGCGTTTCGGCGAAATAGCGATGCGCCAGCGTCTTATTTGGCCGCGGACCGGGCGATTTGGCGAAATAACGATGCGCCAGCTTCTTATTTGGCTACGAATGAGGCGTTTCGGCGATTCGGCCGCGGACCGGGCGATTTGGCGAAATAGCGATGCGCCAGCGTCTTATTCAGCCGCGAACGGGGCGTTTCGGCGAAATAGCGATGCGCCAGCGTCTTATTCGGCCGCGAACGGAGCGATTGCACCAAATAGCGATACGCCACCCTCTTATTCGACCACGACCAGGACAGTCGCGGCCAGCCGCTTCGTATCTCGTACTCCCTTTTTACAAATCCACTTCAATCATCGACTGCGCGACGACGGGATGGTCGGTGATAATGCCGTCGATCTGGAACTTCAGCACTTCCTTCAGGTCGCGCCTGTCGTTGACCGTCCATACCCACACGCCGCGCCCCGCCGCATGGGCCTGTTTGACCAGTTGATCGGTGAGCATGACCTGATCGATCGTATAGAAGTCAACGTCGAGCGACGACAAGTCGCCGAGCGCAAAATACAGGATCCTCCCGATCTTGATGTCTGGCGCGATCGCCCGAATGTGCCGGAGCGCGTTGCCGTCGAACGATTGAATATACGCGTCCTGCTCCATGCCGTGCGCCTGGACGAGTGTGACAACCTCCTCGGCCAGCGCTTCGCCGGAGCCGTAAGGCTTCAGATCAATCAGCAGCTTGATGCGGCCCTGGGCTGCGGTCAGAACCTCCTCTAACGAAGGGATGCGCACCGCTTCCCCGTTCGCGTCCTCGCCGATGTCGAGCCGGCTGATCTGCGCGTAGGTGAGCTCGGACACGCGCGACTTTACGCCGGCCATGCGGCTGAGCGTCGCGTCGTGGTTCAGCACCACGACGCCGTCCTTGGTCAGCTGGACGTCCAGCTCGACGGCCTGCAGGCCCTTGTCGATGGCGGAGAGGACCGACTGAAGCGAATTCTCCGGCGCACTCGCCGTATCGCCCCGGTGCGCCGCGATCGTAACGCTCCACTTGGCGTAGACGAGCGTGCTGTTCGCCCTCAGGCCCACGAATACCGACAAGCCGACATACACGACGGCCACGGATGCGTACAACAACCTTTTCCGGGGCAATCCCCTAAGGTAACGTCCGGCTCGCCGCTCCAGCCGTCCCAGCCCGCTGTAATAGACGACCAACTCGTCCTGCGGCTTCACGCCCCGCGCGCGCCCGAAGTTGTAGTAGAGTCGGGTCAGCAAGATGATATTTACCGGAAGTAGCAGCAGCGCGAACATGTACGTCAGGATCGTGGACAGCGTCAGCGAATAGTGGTTGGAAACAATCGTGAGCACGTTCATATTCAGCCAGGAAGGCAGATACGTCAGCGAAGAGAGTGCCGCAGAGCCTGTCGCGAAGACGGCCGCATTGCACAGAAACAGCGAAAAAAACAGCTGTGTGCGCCTGCCCCGTGTCAACGCTTGACTGTTGCGGATGGCTTGGGTGATCGTCTTTCCCTCGAGCACGACGAAGTGAAGCGCGAATATCCATCGCAGCAGCGCATACAGCAGGCCCGCGATGAGGAGGATGTAGACGAACGTCATCGTATATGAGGCGTCCAGCACCTGGTTGTTCAAGAAGATCAGTACGTTGAACAGCGCGTAGAACGAGGCCGATAGCGGCGAATCGATGAACGGGATAAGCACGAGCAGTCCGAGGAGCAGCTGGAACGTACCGAATCCGAGCAGCCGGGGCGTCTGCCGCAGCGTCGTGAGCACGGCATCCACGATCGCGATTTCTTTGCCGAAGTACCGCTGCTGGACGATAATGACCAGCACGTATAGTTCGATAAGGACGGCGAACGAGGCTACGAGACCGATGAGGACGAGGCCGAGCAGGCCTTTATAGCTGAGTCCGATCCGATACACGTCCGTGTTGAGCAGCGAGCCGGAGCCGACGACCGTCAGTACGCGGTTGAACATAAACGTAATGACGGGAACGATGACGACGCTCGTCACCAGCATGTACAAATATTCGAAAAGCAGAAGCTTGGGGTAAGAGGCGCGAAAATCGCGAAGGGCTCTGCCCAGCAGCTTAAACATAGCGATCCATCCCAGTCTTGTTGTAAGTATAGCGGCTTGCCACGGCCAGGCGCGTCTTTTCATCATACCATTTCTCGTGCCGGGCGGGGACCGCGAACTTGTACGGCGCGAACCCCCGGGTGGGCATGCGCATAGTCTAGTCTATGCTCAAACTATTGGAGGTATCGCTATGAGCTTGTCGTATTCCGTATCCGGCGCGTCGTCGCCGATCTATCACTGCGACTCCAACCATCATCAAGCGCTGAAGTCTGTGAAGGAGCGTATGCACGGACTTTGCTCCGAGCATGCGGGCAAGCTGGCAAGGGTCGAGACGCTGGATGGCGAGGTATTCGAGGGACATCTCATGCACTGCGACAGGGGCATTCTGTACCTGAGTATGCCGGAAACGCGCGCCTTCTTCCCGGGACCCGGGGTTCCGTTCGCGCGTCCGGGATTCGTGCTGCCCCTGGTGCTCTTCAACCTGCTGACCATCTCGTTGCTCTAAGTCGCCGCCTAGCGTTTCATTCAACTCAAGGAGTGAGAATAATGGCCTTCATGCCTCCCTTCGGACCGCAAGGCATGCAGCAGGCGCCCACCGCGCCGCCGCCGCAGACCGTACCCCCAAAGCCTATGACCTCGACGTTCGCCGTCGATCCGGGCGCCATCTCCCGCTGCATGTTCCGCTACACGTACGTCTGGCCCAGAAGCGGCCCCGGCTTCTGGTTCTATCCGGTGTTCGTCGGCCGCACGTCGGTCGCGGGATTCCGGTGGAACGGCTTCTTCTGGATGTACACGGGCATCGACCTGCAGCGGATCGAGTCGTTCACTTGCTTCTGACTGAAGTGCGAAAAGCCAAAGCGGGCGCCGAGTGATCCGGCGCCCGCTTCGGCTATCTTCCGCATATATCGCTGCTCGGGCGTGCCGATACACGATATTTTCGGCTATCTGCCGCATATATAGCCTCTCGGGCACGGCGATGCGCGATATTTTCGGCTATCTCCCGCACATATCGCCATTCGGGCGTGCCGATGCGCGATATTTTCGGCTATCTCCCGCACATATCGCCGCTCGGGCGTGCCGATGCACAATATTTTCGGTTATCTCCCGCATATATTTCTGCGCCTTTCGATCTCCCTCGAACCTTCTCTCCAGCCTCCCTAATTACTTTTCCCGTTCCCCACCAGCCTTGCCTCTCCCGGCACTACCCGCACCCGGCCCGTCCCTCACTTTGCCTCTTCCCGCACCTTCTCCCTTCCACCGGACAGGAACCATCCGCCGACGGCGATCAGGATCAGCACAGCGTAGAACGTCAGCTTCCAGCCCGCCGACTCCGCGAAGGCGTGCGGGATGACGTGCAGCGACGGATGCGCGAGCGTGTGCACCGCGAGCTTGACGCCGACCCAGCCGACGATGACGAAGGCGGCGATCTCGAGGGACGGCCGGCTCTCCAGCAGCTTTACGAACAGGTTTGCGGCGAAGCGCATGATCAAGAGGCCGAGGAAGCCGCCTAGGAATATGACGACGAAGTGCCCGCCGTCCATGCCGCCGATCCGCGGCAGATTTGTCTCCGGCAGCGCGACGGCCAGCGCCACGGCCGCGAGGATCGAGTCGATCGCGAAGGCGATGTCGGCGACCTCCACCTTGATGACCGTCGGCCAGAATCCCGCCTTGGGCTTGGCGCCCGTATGCGGCTCCGCGTCCCGCTCGCCCTTTTTCACAATCGCTTTTCTGAAAATATGATTGAGCGCGATAAACAGCAAATACAGCGCCCCGATCGCCTGCACCTGCCACACATCCACCAAAAACGAAATTGCGAACAACGAGGCGAAGCGGAACACGAACGCCCCCGCCAGGCCGTAAAACAATGCCTTCTTCCGCTCCTTCTCCGGCAAATGCTTGACCATAATCGCGAGCACGAGCGCGTTGTCCGCCGCGAGCAGCCCCTCCAGCGCGATAAGCACAAGCAGCACCCAGCCGTATTCCATCAGCAATGCGAAGTCCAAGACCATCCTCCCCTTTCGGTATGATCCGCTTGCCCGCTCCCATCCGTCCTTAAACAAAATAAAGAGACCTTTGCCTTGTTTAAGGACAAAGGTCTCGCTAACATGCCATAGTCGGCAATGCCAACAAAGCCGGTGAGCGCACGCTCACGTATTGACGACTTTGTTGTGGCAGCTACTCCCCTTCGGAGTCGTTGCATATTCGATTGCGGCTTGCGGTCTTCACGCTTCATACGGCCGGGGCCTGCCTGAGGTTTCAGTTTTCGGTTTCCTTTTTTTAATCGCGCCAGGTAAAAGTAAGTGAACGGACCGGAGCCCCTCATCCCTTGAGCGCCTCGATCGACAGGCTCAGCTTGTAGTTGCCGTACTGGAGCAGCGTATCCAGAAGGCCGTTCAGCTCGGCGCCGTCGGCGATCCGCACCCGCATCCAATAGCAGCCTTCGCCGCTGACGCGATGCATCTCCTCGATCTCCTTGCGCGCTTGAACGAAGTCCCGGAATACCTGGTGCGCCGTCCCGGAGTTCAAGAAGACGGTGACGAAGGCATGGACGCCACGCCCGATTTTCTGCGGATTCCACCGCAACGTATAGCCTTCGATGACGCCGAGATCCTGCAGCTTCCGCACGCGCGCGCCCACCGCTTGGCCCGTCAGATGGACGATCTCTCCGATCTCCTTGTTGGAGCGCCGCGAGTCCGCCAGCAGGCATTGCAAGATTCGAATATCGACTTCATCGAGCGCTTGTATCGTCATCCGGGATCATTTCCTTTCATCGTGAAAATCAAAGCCCGCCTTCTCTTTCACCGGACGCTATGGAGGCGGCAGGCCGAATGCTACAATCGATATTGTAGCAGAATCGCAGTTCATGGAGAGGAGTAGATACGCGATGAAAATCAGACTTGTTCGCCATGCGACGCTTTGGCTTGAATACGCAGGCTCCCGCATCCTGGTCGATCCGATGTTCAGCGACGCCGGGGCTAATCCGCCGATCCAGAATTCCGGCGACGAGCGGCGCAATCCGCTGGTACCGCTGCCCGGGCCCGTCAACGAATGGCTCGCGCCGGACCTCGTTCTCGTCACGCATCTGCACGGGGATCACTGGGACGAAGCGGCGGCCGCGTCGCTGCCGAAGACGACGCCGGTTTTCTGTCAGCCCGGCAACGACGAGTCGATCCGTGCGTCCGGCTTCAAAGCCGTCACGGCAGTAGCGAACTCTGTCTCCTTCGGCGGCATTACGGTACATCGCACGGGCGGCAGACACGGTACGGGCGAGATCGGCGCGCGGATGGGACCCGTATCCGGGTTCGTGCTTCAGGCGCCGGGCGAGCCGACGCTGTACATAGCAGGCGATACGATCTGGTGCGAAGAGGTCCGCACGGCGCTGGATACCTATCGGCCCGACACGGCGGTCGTCAACGCGGGCGGGGCGCGATTCCTGACCGGAGACCCGATCACGATGGATGCCGACGATGTCGTCGCCCTTGCCGGTTATGCGCCGCAAACACGCATCGTCGCCGTACATATGGACACGATCAACCACTGCCACGTCACGCGCGACGTGCTTCGTGCACGACTGGCCGCGGAAGACCTGCTAGAGCAGGTTCAAATACCAGAGGACGGCGAATGGCTTTGAACGATACGAAAACCTCCATCCCCGACGATATTGTGATATCGACGGATCGCGAGCTGATCGACCTAGCTTACACTTATCGCTATCTGCACGACCATATGTACTGGGCCAAGTCGCTGACGCCCGAATCCTTCCGCCGCGCGGTGGCCCATTCGGCCATCGTCGTGGCGGCTTACCGCGGCCAGCCCGGCGGGCAGCCCGTCGGCTTCGCCCGGATCATATCGGACCTCGCCACCTTCGCCTACCTGACCGATGTATTCGTCGTGGAGGAATATCGCGGCCGCGGATTGTCCAAGCGTATGGTGGCGCATATCGTGGACCATCCCGACCTGCAGAGCCTGAGGCGGTTCCTGCTCGTGACCGAAGACGCCCAATCGCTCTACGCCCGGTTCGGCTTCAAGCCGCTTGAGGAGCACGGGCATTGGATGCAGATTTATAACGGTTAGCGCCGGTTAACGCTGCCAAGCCCGCAACCTGCGGCACCGCTGGCAACGAAGCCTGCAAGCTACGGCGACGCCTGCATCGGAGCCTGTAAGCACCGCGACGCCGGCATCGGAGCCTGCAAGCTACGACGGCGTCTGCAACGAAGCTTGCACCTGTGCAGGCTTTTTTTGGCGTTTGCCCGAATCTCTCGTTTTGTTGCAAATACAACATTAAAGTGATAGGCTTATGGCCAAAGGAGCGCGATCGCAACGATGAATCTAACCATCAGAACATGCACCCTGGCCGATGTAATCCTGCTTCGGGACGTGAGCGTGGAAACGTTTAAGGACACCTTCGAGCATCAAAATTCACCCGAAAATATGAAAGCTTACTTGGACAAGGCTTTTGATCCGGCCAAGCTGCAAAAGGAATTGTCCACCGCCGCTTCCGAATTTTATTTTATTTATTCGGATTCGGAGGTCGCCGGGTATTTGAAATTGAACGCCGACGCCGCCCAGTCCGAAGAGATGGGTCATGAATCGCTAGAGATCGAGAGGATCTATGTGAGGAGCAAATTTCAGAAGATGGGCATCGGCAAAGCGCTGATGAACAGGGCGCTCGAAGTCGCCATCGAACGGGGGAAAAAGAAAGTCTGGCTGGGCGTATGGGAAAAAAACGAGAACGCCATCGCCTTTTACAACAAGCTCGGATTCGTGCAAACAGGCGCTCATTCCTTTTACATGGGCGATGAAGAGCAGACCGACCTGATCCTGACGAAGACAGACCTCGGGCAGGTGAGTAAATGAGGGAGATCCTTCGCGAGATCGGCATGATCGCCAGGGCCCTGGACTCGATCAGCAACATCGAATTCAAGGAAGTCGAGCTTACCAAGGGCCAGTATTTATATTTGGTTCGGATCTATGAAAATCCGGGGATTATCCAGGAAAAGCTGGCGGACATGATAAAAGTGGACCGCACGACGGCTGCCCGCGCGGTCCAGAAGCTTGAATCGCAAGGCTTCATCGAAAAAAGAAGCGACGAAACGAACAAAAAAATCAAAAGGCTGTTCACCACGGAAAAAGGCGACCAGGCGTACCCTTTCTTAAAAAGAGAAGGGGACTACTCCAACGGGATCGCCTTGGCGGGATTCAGTCCTGAAGAGACGGAAGCCTTGTTCCATTATCTTCAACGCATCCGAAAGAACGTAGAAGTCGACTGGGAATCCGTGAAAAAGGGCCGCAAGAGAGACTATTGAAGAACGCGTGCTTCGCGCCGTCCAGCAAGGGCTGCCCTTCAGAGCAGATGCATCTTCGCCTCCGCTTCCTCCCATGGCACGGTGTACCCGCTGCCCTTGGCGCAGAAGATAGAGGACGACGTATAGAGCGGGTCCGCATCCTTGCGGTAGCCCTTCCGTTCGATGACTTCCTGCGCGTTGTGACAGACGTCGTAGCCGCCGAAGACGCAGCGGATGCTGCCTCGCCCGTGCGTGAAGGAGGCCAGCTCGGCAGCATAGTTCATGAAGGTCGCCACAGGCACGCTCCCCGACACGAACGCGTGCGTATCCGTCGTCCGCGGCGGCTCGAACTCGCCGCTGGCGCGCTGGATATCGGACAGCACCCTGCCCATCTCGTCGATGCCCACTTTAATATGAAAGTCGTAATACGGCTCCAGCAGCACGTTCTCCGCCTTCTCCAGGCCTTGTCTCAGCGCCCGGAAGGCCGCCTCGCGGAAATCGCCCCCGTGCGTATGCTCGTTGTGCGCGGCGCCTCGCAGCAGCGTAATCTTGATGTCCGTGACCGGCATGCCGGTCAGCAGGCCGTGATGATCGCGTTCGTACAGATGCGCCTTCACGAGATTCTGATGGCCCGTGCTGAAGTCGTTAGGATGACAGACGCTCGCGAATGCGATCCCGCTGTCCCGCTCGGCGGGCTCCAGCAGCAGATGAACCTCCGCATAATGCCGGAGCGGCTCGAAGTGCCCGTAGCCCGTCACGGCGGACCTGATCGTCTCCTTGTACAGAATCTCCGGATCGCCGAAGGAGACGTCCAGTCCGAACCGCTCCTTCGCGAGCTGCTCCAACACCTCCAGCTGGATCAGACCCATGACGTGAATGCGGATCTCCTGGAGGCTCTCCTCCCAGACGACGTTCAGGGAAGGATCCTCCGCATTCAGCATCCGGAAGGCGGCGAGCACATCCTTCGCGTTCAGCGACTCAGCGAATATGACCTTCGCCTGCAGCGTCGGCACCGTCGCATAGGGAAGCTTGTCCGTGTATAGGCCTAGGCCCTGCCCGGCTTCGGCCGCCGACAGTCCGGTCACCGCGAACAGATCGCCGGCCGCCGCCTGATCGACCGCCTGCGACCGGCTGCCGTTGAACGCCAGTATTCGCGTGATTTTCTCCGCATGGCGGGTGCCACCGCTCTCGTATACGAGCTCGTCGCGCACCTTCAGCGTACCGCTCAGCGCCTTAATGAAGGTCAGCCGCACGCCGCTCGGGTCGTGACGGATCTTGTAGACCCGGCCGCCGAACGGCGCCGCTTCGTCATAGGCGGATACCGTCAGCAGGTGCAGCTGCTCGAGAAATTCGGCAACGCCGATGTCCTGCAGCGCCGAGCCGCTCGCGCAGGGGAACAACCGGCCGGCTCGAACCATCTGCCCGCAGCGAATCCAGCCAAAAGGCCTGGTCCTCACGGCCTTCCATAAACGCCTCGAGCAGCGCTTCATCCCGCTCGGCCATCGCTTCCCGCAGCGGCTCCCTAACGACCCCGCCGGCGAAGCTCTCCGCGACCTCCACGGCATCGTCCGTCAGCTGCCGACGGATCTCCTCAAAGACGCGCTCCGCGTCCGCGCCCGTCCGGTCCGTCTTGTTGATGAAAAAAAACGTCGGCACCCGATGCTGCCGCAGCAGCTGCCACACCGTCTCGGTATGTCCTTGGACCCCCTCGACCGCGCTCACGATGACGACCGCATAGTCCATCGTCAGGATCGCCCGTTCCATCTCCGGCGAGAAGTCGACATGCCCCGGCGTATCGATCAGATAGTAAGCGTCGCCCTTATACGACATCGCCGCCTGGTCCGCGAAGACTGTGATGCCCCTGGCCCGCTCGATGTCATGGCTGTCCAGGAAGGCGTCCTTATGATCGACCCGGCCCCGCGCGCGAATACTGTTTGTATGGTAGAGCAGCTGCTCCGCGAAGGTCGTCTTGCCCGCGTCCACGTGGGCGAACAGGCCGATCGTCTTGCGTTTCATGGTCATCCCTCTTCCGTTTTCGCTTCAGCGCACTCGCCTACGCTTGTTCCGCCTTGCATTCGCATCATATCTCTCTATTAAAGCATATCCGTCCCGAACCAACATAGCGTGGTCCATCGCACCCCGCGATGTTAGTCCGTAAGCCTTGGGCCGTTTCGCTTATTTTGTTGTTTGATTTTCTACCGAACGGTTTAAGCACAGAGATAGAGACTAATTTTTGGGAATATTACCGCTTTTTAATTTTGCTGCGAAACGAGTGTGAACCATGAAACTGAGTATCGTCATCCCCGCTTACAACGTCGAGCGGTACATCACGCGCACGCTGGCCTCGCTGGCGCGCCAGACCGATCAGCGCTTCGAGACGCTGATCGTGGACGACGGCTCGACCGACGGCACGGCGGATGCGGTGAAGACGTTCCTCGCCTACGGCCGCCTGCCCGGCGCCAGGCTGATCCGGACCCGCAACGGCGGGGTCAGCCGCGCAAGGAACCGCGGGCTGCAGGAGGCGCAGGGGGAATACGTTGTCTTTCTCGACGGGGACGATGAGATGGAGCCGGAGCTTGTAGAATCGGTCCGCGCGGCGCTGCGGCGCTGCGGCGAGCCGCAGGCGGTCGCCTGGCGCTTCCTCGAGGTCGACGAGGACGGGAATACACTGCTCGATTATTATGCGGACAAGCCGCCGCAGCCCGATACGATGAGCGGGGCCGAGGCGCTGACGCGCATTTTGTTCGGCCGCAGCATGCGCATTCCGATGGGCGGCATCGCCTTCCGGAAGCGGCTTCTGACCGACCGGGACATCGCGTTCACGCCGGACTGCGTGAACGGCGAAGATCAAGAGGTCATCTTCAAAAGCCTGGCCTGCTGCGAGCGCGTCGCGTTCGTCGATCGGCCGCTGTTCCGCTACGTGCAGCGCGGCGGCTCCATTACGTATGCCTACAACGTGAGGAAGTTCGACTTCGTCGGCGCCTTCGCGCGCACCGCCGAATTCATCGACGGCGTGAACGCCGGAGGCGACAAGCAGCTCGCGGCGGTCTCGCACGCGCTCCGGAATCGGCACACGGTCGAGAATTACTTTTACAACCTCGAGACGTGCCTGAGCAGCGGCGCCCGGCCTTCGCTTCGGCGCCTGCTTCGGGACATCGACCGGGCGTATCCGCGTCTGAACCGGGAGATGAAGGCGCGGATCAGACGCTATTACAAGGAACAAGGCCAAATGACGCATACGATCCGGGGGTTTCTTATCCTGCCCGAGCTCTACCAAGCCATCAAGGGCCTCAAGCTGGCCGCGGCTCAGCGCAGAGCGCGGGCCGTCTAGCCGTACCGGGTGTCCGGTCCCGGAGGCGCCTAGCATGGGGCCGCGGCCGGACGCCGAGCAATCGTCAACTCGCCTGGAGGAGAATCATGAGAACCAAACGAAGCATCCTTAATATCGTCTCGGGACTGGGCGGCCAGCTGGTGACGATCGCCCTGGCTTTCTTTATCCCGCGGCTGATCATGATGAATTACGGGTCGGAAGCGAACGGACTCGTCGTGTCCGTGACCCAGATCATCGGTTATCTGTCGCTTCTGGAAGCCGGCGTAGGCGCCGCGTCGATCCAGGCGCTGTACCGCCCGGTCTCCGAAGGCGACCGGGGCCGCATCAATGCGATCCTGGCCGCGACATCCGCTTATTACAAGCGTACCGGCATCCTGTATTTCGTCGCCATCCTCCTGCTCGCGGTCGCCTACCCGTTCTTCGTGCGCACGGAGATCGACGTCGTCAGCGTCATGCTCATCGTCGTATTGTCCGGCGTCGGCGGCGCGGTCAGCTACTATTACCAGGGCAAATACAAGGTGCTCCTGCTCGCCGAAGGCAAGAGCTACGTCCAGTCCTCCGTGCTCACGGTCGCCAACATCCTGAACAGCTTCATCCGGATCGTGCTGCTGCTGCAGGGCGCGAGCATCGTCGCGGTGACCGCCACCTTTTTAGGCATCACGCTGCTTCAGGTCGCTTATTACTACTGGTACATACGCCGTCACTACCGCTGGATCGATCTGTCCGTCCCGCCGGATTACGCCGCGATCGGGCAGAAGAACGCCGCCATGATCCACGAGCTCTCCTATCTGATCTTCCGCAATACGGACGTGCTCGTCCTGACGCTGTTCACGAACCTGAAGGTCGTGAGCATCTACGTCCTGTACAGCATGATTTACAACATCGTGGACAACTTCGTGCAGACGTTCAACGGCAGCATCAAGTTCGCGCTCGGCCAGCACTTTTTCGGGGATAAAAAGAAGTTTATGCGGCTGTATGATGCGTACGAGACCTACTTCATCGGCCTCGTGTTCGCCATTCTGTCGGTCGTCACGGTGCTGGTGCTGCCCTTCATGCGGCTGTATACCCAAGGAATCGCCGACATCAACCCGATCGACTACGCGCTTCCTCTGCTATTCGCCGTCAGCAAGCTGCTCATGAACGCCCGCTCGCCAGCGGACAATGTCATCGACATCGCGGGCCACTTCAAGAGCACCCAGGGACGATCGATCCTGGAGTCGGCGATCAATCTGGCCGTATCCCTCCAGCTCGCTATCTGGCTCGGCATCTACGGCGTGCTGCTCGGGACGATCGCCGCCCTGCTGTACCGCACGGTCGATATGATCGTGTATTCGAACCGCAGGCTGCTCGAGCGCAATCCCTGGCTCACCTTGCGAAAATGGGCGGTCAGCGTCGCCGTCTTCGCCGCTCTGTACGCCTGCTCGCGATCTTTTGAGCCCCCCGTTCCTTCTTACTTGGCATTTGCGCTGTGGGCGGTCCTGCTGGGAGCCGTTGTCGTGCCCGTCTACTTCGCCGTACTGTCGTTGACGGAGCGGTCATCCTTCGCGTTCGCTTGGCAGTTCGCCGGCCGTCTGCTCGGCCGCTGGAAACCATCGAGGCCGGTACAGGCCTCCCGGGAGGGAATGCTGTGAAGCCCGCCGTCAGCGTCATCGTCCCCGTCTACAACGTCGCGGACTATCTGCCGAGGTGCCTCGATTCCCTGCTGGGCCAGACGCTTACTGATATCGAGATCGTCGTCGTCGACGACGGCTCGACGGACCGTTCCGCGGAGATCATCGCCGACTACGTTCGGATCGATCCCCGCATCATCGCCATCCGCCAGGAAAACGAAGGCCTAAGCGGTGCCCGCAATACCGGCCTGGCTGCCGCTTCCGGGCCATACATCGGCTTCGTGGACTCGGACGATTGGGCGCATCCCGATATGTTCCGCATCCTGCTCGACCGCATGGAGGAGACCGACGCCGATCTGTGCGCCAGCGACTTCAGCATGGCTTATGACGACCGGACGGTTCCCGGCACCCTCCGCTGCCCCGCCGCGACGATCTCCGTTCAGGCGTATGGCATCGATACATACTGGCTGGAAAAAACATTCTCGACGGCCGTCTGGAACAAGCTGTACAAAAAGAGCATTCTGGACGCGCACGGCATCCGCTTCGAGTCGAAAAAGGACATTTTCAGCGAGGACGTGCTGTTCAACCTCTATTACCTGCTGCATACGCGCACCGTCGCTTCGGTGACGGACTCCCTGTACTTTTACTATCAGCGCAGCGGATCGTTGATTCACAGCCACAAGCCGGATTTTCTTAAAAAGGAGCTCACGCTCATTCAAAAATTCCAGGATTATTATGCGCCCTATCCCGAGCGGGCCCGCGCGGAGGCCATGATGGCCGGCCTCCTGTTCGACCGCATGCTCGCGATCTGCATGGGCCATCTGGCCGACGGCCGGAAGCTTGGCAGTCTGCGGAGCGACCTGCGCTACGCAGGCGGATACGACTTCTTCTCCGACGGCATGCGCAGCATCGCCCGGAACAAGCGGACCTGGCTCCCGTTGCGGGGCTTCGCGTTCCTGGCTTCGCGCAAGCATTACCGCCTGAGCACCTGCTATCTCCTGCTGTACGACCTCGGCGCACGCGCCAAGCGGCGCCTGCGCGCGCGCTTGCGCAACCGCGGCGCGGTGCAGGATGCGGGCCCGGCTGCGAGCGAATGGTAGCGCGGGGCGGTTTGGAGTGCGGCGGTGTGGTGACCGCTGCCGTTCGGTAGCGCGCGGCCGGCAAGGCAGTCTATCAGTGTGCGCGACATGGTGTGCGCGGCCGGGCAGACCATCGGTGTCCGCGACATATTGTGTGCGGCCCAACGACAAGAGAGCTCGCCAGATACCCGGTGATCTCTCTTGTTTTCCTCTATGCCATTCGATTCTGCCTCTTGTCTCTGATACTATCGCGCATATGCTGTTGCTGTTCGAGCCTGTGTTGTGCGTCTCTGTACTGCGCTCTATTTCGCTTCTATGCTGTTGTACTATTCAGACCTATGCCTTCGCTTTTGTCGGACTCGTTTCTATGCCTTCGCTTCTGCAGGACTCATTTCCATACGGTCCGCTTCTATACGATCCACCTTTATTCTGTCCGCCTCAATCTTCTGCGCCGCCGCATGCCCTGCCTCCCGGCTCCCCAATTTCTTTTTCAATCTCGTCGCGGCATAATAAGCCTTCAGATAGCAGCCTGCGAGCAGGAACCATCTGAGGGAATTGAGCAGCGCGAAGCCTCGAAGCGGCAGCCAAGTGTCCTTGTCCTTCGCGATCTTCCGCATGCTGGCGTCGAAGAAGGCGTGGCCGCCGGCCCGAATCAGATCCGCGCGCAGGCGGCGGAGTCCCTGTCCGGTCTCCAGGTTGTGCATGCTGTTGTCCAGCACGCGGTCGAACAGAAGGCCCATCGTCATATTGTCGGTTTTCTCACGGTCCTCATAAGCGTCGTAGTATGCCCTGAACTTATCGACGAGCGCAAGCTCCTTCTGCAAGTAGTCTGGCCGGAAGCTGTGCGTGAGCGAACCTCCCCGTTGATAGTAGTTGTAAAAGGACCGGGGAATAGCGGTCACCGTACGGATGTGCAGCAGATAATACAGATTAAAGAGCACGTCCTCGCTGAACACCTCGCCCTTGGAATCGAACCGGACCGCGTGCGCGTCTAGGATGCTTTTCTTGTAGATTTTGTTCCACAGAACGACGGAAAACTTCTTTTCCAGCCAATACCGGTCGATGCCGCGATCGGCGATAATGAAGGTGCTGTCGGTCAACCCCAAGGCGGCGGGGATGGTGCGGTGGTCGTAGACCGTATTGTAATCGCATGCGCACAGATCCGCATCGGTCTCCATGGCGCGCCGGTACATCGTCTCGAACATGTCCGGCTCGACCCAGTCGTCGGCATCCACGAATCCGATGAACCGGCCGGATGCGGCGTCCAGACCCGCATTGCGCGCCGCTCCCTGGCCCTGGTTCGCCTGACGGATCACCTTGATTCGGCTGTCGGCGTCCGCATAGCGCTGCAGGACGTCTGCCGAACGGTCCGTCGAGCCGTCGTCGACGGCGATGATCTCGACGTCCGCAAGTGTCTGGGCCACCAAGGAGTCCAGGCATCGGGGGAGATAGTCTTGTACGTTGTAGACGGGAACGATGATACTGACGGCTGGCTTCATGAATATCCTCCCATAGCTTGAATGAATACGAAATAAGCCGCAGCTAGGGTGTCTTAGCGTGCGAATGTTCGTTGCCGAATCGGCGTGCTGGGGCAAGCGTGCATCCGGGGAGGCGCCGGATCGGAAGGATCGATCTTGATGTATGTAGGCGATGGCGCGATCCCGGCCTCGCGGCATGCGCGAATAGACACGGTAAGCGGCGGACTACCCTTCCTTAAACCCTTTTCTGGGAATTTAAACAAGGCGCCTCCTTCAAAAGGCCTACCACCAACCTCAAATCGCGCAAGTCTCATGCCTATTCAAAGGGACTGAAGAACGCCTCCGGGACGATCTATTCCTTGGCTGCAGCGCGCAAGTCCGAGCGGACATCGACGCGCCAGCTTAAGGTTAAGGTTGATTCGATGCCGCTCATCCTTTACAATACGGTTAAATCAACGGATTGGAGTGAAGTGAGAATGTGATTATTCTTGCCTACGCGAAGGAAGAGGCGATCGCTCGCCTGCATTCTTTGCCGTGCAAGAAAGTTACGTTCTTCTTCGCTCGATCGGCGGGCCCTGATCCATCCTTGGATCGGCGGATTTTTCCTGTACCCATCAGAGCTGCGAGAAGTAACTTTCTTGCGGCTCTTTTATTTTTCCCAAGGGAGGAATCCGCCATATGTCATTGATCCAAGTGAAAAACCTGACGTTCGCCTACGACGGCAGCTACGACAATATTTTCGAGGACGTGAGTTTCCAGATCGATACCGACTGGAAATTAGGCTTTACCGGCCGGAATGGGCGAGGCAAGACGACGTTCTTGAACCTGCTGCTCGGCAAATACGAATATCGCGGGCAGATATCGGCTTCCGTCAGCTTCGAATACTTTCCTTTTCCAGTCGCGAATCCCGGGGATCTGACCCTGTTCGTCATGGAAGGCATCGTGCCGGAAGCCGCGGAGTGGGAGATCAGAAGAGAGCTCTCGCTGCTCAAGGTATCGGAGGACGCGCTGTACCGCCCCTTCGAATCGCTGTCCAACGGGGAGCAGACCAAGGCGCTGCTGGCCGCCCTTTTTCTCAAGGAAAACAGCTTCCTGCTCATCGACGAGCCTACCAACCATCTGGACGTACACGCCCGCCGAATCGTCAGCGACTATCTGCGCGCCAAGCGCGGCTTCATCCTCGTCTCCCACGACCGGGCCTTCCTCGACAACTGTATCGACCACGTGCTGTCCATCAACAGGGCAGACATCGATATCCAGAAGGGGAACTTCTCCGACTGGTGGGAGAACAAGCAGCGGGAGGACAACTTCGAGCTCGCCGAAAACGAGAAGCTGAAGAAGGACATCAAGCGGCTGTCCGAGGCCGCCAAACGCACGAGCGACTGGTCCGACGCCGTCGAGAAAACGAAAAACGGCACGCGCGTCGGGGGCCTGCGTCCGGACAAAGGCTACATCGGCCACAAAGCCGCGAAGATGATGAAGCGCTCCAAGGCCGCCGAGCACAGGCAGCAAGCGGCGATCGAAGAGCGTGCCGGGCTGCTGAAAAACATCGAGAGCGCGGAAAGCCTGAAAATCCCCCAGCTCGCCTATCATCAGGAGCGGCTCGTCGAGCTGGCGGGCGTGTCGATTTTTTACGGGGAGCAGACCGTCTGCGAGAATGTCGGGTTCACCGTCGAACGCGGAGACCGGATCGCGCTGTCGGGACCGAACGGCTCGGGTAAGTCGAGCATCCTGAAGCTAATCTGCGGGGAGCCGCTCACCCATAACGGCACGCTGCGGAAGGGGAGCCAGCTGAAGATCTCCTACGTGTCGCAGGACACCTCGCATCTGAAAGGCAATCTGACGGACTACGCCGCGGAGCACGGGATCGACGAGAGCCTGTTCAAAGCCATCTTGCGCAAGCTGGACTTTGCCAGAGTGCAATTCGAAAAGGACATCTCGTCCTACAGCGGCGGCCAGAAAAAGAAGGTGCTGATCGCCAGAAGCCTGTGCGAGCAGGCGCATCTGTACGTCTGGGACGAACCGCTCAACTTCATCGACGTCCTCTCCCGCATGCAGATCGAGGAGCTGCTGCTGGAGCACGAACCGACTATTTTGTTCGTGGAGCACGACATCGAGTTCAGCAGGCAAATCGCGACGAAGGTCGTTGAGCTGTAAGGCGCGCAGTTCGAGATTTTAATATCGCTTGTATGCTTTTCTTTGTTATGATGGTAACGATATCCATCATTACGAGGGAGGCATATCCGTTTACGATGAAAAAAAGAACGGTTAGCTTATTTCTTGCTTTATCCCTATCCCTTCCGAGCGCGGCTGCGTTCGCGAAAACGTCCGCCGACTTTGCCGACCTGAAGGATCTGGATGCGGCGACAAAGGCCAAGTTCGACGCGATGATCTCGGCGGGCATCTTCGATGGCGTCTCGGACACCAGCTTCGGCCTGAAGGAAGAGATGAACCGCGCCCAATTCGCCAAGATCGCCGCGCTGATCTTCAATCTGAAGGTCGACACGACTCTGAAGACCTCCAGCTTCACGGACGTAAAGGCCGACGACGATGCGAACGGCTATGCGCTGCCTTACATTGAAGCGGTGAAAAAAGCCGGCATCACGGACGGCTACGGCTCCGGTGTATTCGACCCTGCAGGAACCGTCACCAAAGAGCAGTTGGCGGCGTTCCTTATCAAGGGGCTGGGCGAAAAAGAAGAAGCGTTGAAAAAGCCCGGCGTGAGCGACAAGACTGTGTCCGATTGGGCAAAGGGATACGTCTCTCTGGCGTTGGAGCTGAAGCTTCTATCTAATGGCGCAGACGGGAAATTCGGCGGTAAAGCGAACGCGACCCGCGACCTGCTCCTCACGGGAGCATACGAGGCTAAGGCGCAATACGTACCGGCAGGGACCCCTACACCTACACCTAGACCAACACCTACACCTACACCTACGCCAACGCCGACACCGATCTATCAGCCGCCTGTGTCGACGCCAACGCCGACACCGTCTCAGGAGCCTACGCCGACGCCATCCCAGGAGCCGACACCGTCGCCTTCTCAGGAGCCTACGCCGACGCCGGACCAGACGGCCGCTCCTGCGATTAAGGACATTTATGTTGAAGCGGGTACGTCGGCGGGCTCAGTTCGGATTCCGTATGAAGCTGACAAGGGGAACTTACTTAGAGTCGTGAAGCAAGCAGAGGCGTTCACCGTACCGAACGTTGGCGACAATGCGAGCAAGATCGGCACCGAGTATGAACCGGGCAGCGATATCCTGGAAGCCCACGCAGGCGAGCATATCGGTCTGTACGAGGTCAAGGCCGAGTCCGGCGCTGTCGTTCGGTTCAGCGATATTAAGCTGGAAGACTCGCAAATCGCAAAAGCACCTATTCTCCTTAAAGGTGCACAACTAGTAGCCGGCACTTTGCCTGGAAAGGCGAAGATTACTGGTCTCGATACGTTACCGGAGGGCGCTACCCAGTGGCTTATTCTTACCGGCATACTTCCAATTCGAACCCCGGTTGCCGGAGAAACCTTCAACGGGAGTGAATATGTAGCTGTTAACGGAGAAGGCGGAGAGACTGAAGTGAGCAGCTACGTTGCGCTGGCCGCAACGGACAACGCGGGGCGAGTGATCGGGTTCATCCAGTTCACTTACAGTTATACCCCCGAAGATCCGAACAGTCCAACGTATCCGAATCTGCCTCCATATCCTACAGGACCTTCAGGTTCTGGGGGTTCCACTGATCCGACAGATCCGACAGATCCAACATAAGAGCAATGCTAAAATACGAAAAACCGTCAGGGAACCCAGCCTGACGGTTTTTCGTTTCTTCACCGCTTTTCAAATCGCCGCTGCACAGCCCCCCGCCATCAACGCTCGCTTCGCAGCATCAAATCATATCAGCACAACAGCGAAGGCCACCGCCAGCGCCAAGCACAACGGGCTGTACAGCCGCGTGTCGTAATCGGCGAACGGGGTGCTTTTGATTTTTTTAAAAAACCCGAGGTACCTGAAGTCCCCCACAGCCCGGACGAAAAACGCCAACGCGCATAGCGCGCAGCCCCAACGGGTCCAGACCCTGGCGCTCCAGAAGGACAGCCAGCCGGCCTGCGCCATTAGCATGAAGGCGATGGCCGCGAGGAGCGCGGCCACGGTCAGCGTTTCCGGTATGCGGGGGACGAACAAGGCGCCGCCACCCGTCTTCTGCGGCAGTGCGGCCTGGCCGCCCCATCGGCCGCCGAATGCCCAATAGACGTGAATCGCGCTAACGACGAACAAGATACCCGCTGCCAATCCGACGATTCCATTCATACACGCCGTCCCCCCATCGATTAGGCGGGAGCGCACGCTCCCCATTGCCCAGCCCAGCTATTCTTGCGTTAGTTCGGCCGTACCCTCAATGCCGTGCCAGACCACGTCCAACTGCGCGTTAAACCTCTCTGCGACATCCTCTCCGCTCGCCGAGTCGACAGACCAGGTAATCAGCGTCTTAAAATAAATCGCCACCAGAACGGATGCGATCGCTCCCGAGTCCCAGGCGCTTCGAAACTCGCCCGCCTCTTTGGCTTCGTCGATTGCGCCGGCAAGCGTCCGCTGGAACGCGTCGATGCTCGACGACTCTTCCTTCATGAGCAGCGCGGACCGCATCGTCTCCGATAGCGTGACCTTGAGGAGCTCGCCCTGCTCCCGATATGGCTGCAGCAGCTCGCCGAAGATGAGCCGCAGTCGCGATTTCATGTCCCGGTCCCGATACCGGCCGACGACCGCCTCCGTCATGCTCAGCTGCGAATGGCTCCAATGCAGCAGCACATGCTCCTTTTTCGGGAAATAATTAAAAAACGTGCCCTTGGCCATGCCGCAAGCCGAGGCGATCTCCTCGACCGTCACATTCTCGTAGCCCTTTTCCCTGAACAGCTCGATCGCTTTTCGAAAGATTTGCGCCTTCGTTTCGTTTTTACGCGCTTCTCTCAAATATCAGACCTCCTTACAAAAAAATGACCGAGGTCATTTTATGACTACGGTCATTATATTCCAGCACCAAATGGATTGGCAAGCAAAATTGAGCTGCTTCCAGGTACGCGAGCTTGTTGAGATCGAGCGCACAATTATGGCCGCCCGTTCCGCCGAACGAACGCCAACACCTCGTCCACCCGCTGATCGACGCGATGCACCTTCGACGAGACGCCTTGGAACAAATCTCCCAACGTCCGCAGACGATGCGGCACCGTCGCGATCGTGAAGTCCGTCGGTACGAAGCCTTTAGCGACTTCCTCCCAGGTAACCGGCGTCGATACGGTCGCCTGCGGCGTCCCTCGCACCGAGTAGACGGCGGCCATCGTCCGTCCTCGCCAGAGCTGCAGATAATCGAAGTACAGCTTGTCCCCCCGCTTCTCCACGACGCGCTCGAGCGTGATCCGGTCCGGCAGCTGCTCCTGCATGTACCGCGCGACGAACGCGTTGATGAGCCGGGCATCCTCGAACGTATATTTAGGCTCGATCGGCACAAACACTTGCATTCCCGTGGCGCCGGACGTCTTGGGGAAGCTCGCGAGCGACAGTCCGTCCAGCGTCTCCTTCAGCTTCAGCGCAACCTCGCGAACCGCTTCGAAGGGCATGCCTGCCGCCGGGTCCAGATCGAAGACGAGCTCGGTCGGCACATCCTTACGATCGTACCGGTCGAATGGGACGTGGAGCTCGATTGCGCCCCGGTTCGCGAGCCAGACCAGTGTCGCGGCGTCGTTCAGCAGGATTCGTTCCTTGCCGCCATACGCGATCCGCGGCAGCCAATCGGGAGCCTCGCCGTGAACCGATCGCTCCTCGATCCGTTTACCGCCGATCCCGTCGGGATAACGCCACACCATGAGCATGCGGTCCCGCGTATACGGCAGCATGTAAGGCGCGACCTCCATCAGATACCTGATCAGATCCAGCTTGGCGATCCCCGCCTCAGACCAGATGACGCGGTCTGAATGCGTGATTTCGAGCTCCCTTCCTTCGATCGCGTAGCGTTGTTTTTCCATCGGGGAAAACTCCTTTTTGGCACAAGCTGGTCATTAATTTGCGCCCGGCGGTCCAGAATATGTAAGGGGAGAGCAAGCGGGGCGGTACGCTTATCGATACTTACCATGATCAAAGCGCTGCCAAACTGTACATAATAAAAAAAGCCGCAAGCTGCGCGGCTCTTCAGACTTGTTCGCAAATGGCGGCTATGATGCGGGATCAGATCGAATCGGCGCGAGGAAGGCCGCGATCCTGCCCGGCTGCCGACTCCTCTTTCGCGGCAGAAGGAAAGGATCTTTTAAGTTGCGCGATATTGGAGGGACGACGCTGATGAATGACATCGCGCCAATGGAAATCCCCGCGTTCCAATGCATGAACAAGCAGTTCAGCGGTGGCCATATTCGTCGCTACGGGGATGCCGTATACATCGCATAATCGAAGCAAAGCGGTGATGTCAGGTTCATGGGGCTGCGCGACAAGCGGATCGCGGAAGAAGACCAGCAGATCCAGTTCGTTCTGCGATACCATGGCGCCGATTTGCTGGTCGCCGCCCATCGGTCCGGATTTGAAGGTCATGATGTCCAGATCCGTGTTTTCCATAATGAGCCGTCCTGTCGTGCCCGTAGCGAATAGCGAATGCGGTTTGAACAAGGCCTGGTACGCGATCGTAAATTCGATCATCTCTTCCTTCTTGTGATCATGCGCGACAAAAGCTACATTCACCTCAATCACCTCGATGTTCATGTTATGTTATATAATATTACATAATAATATCATTTGACGATTCGAACGACAACATAATATTCAATAAAGCAATTTAATGTTAGATAAAATAACATTAATTACAGTTTGAATAGAAGAATGTATGCAGGAGGACAGCATGGAACCGATCTATCCATTCGAGCCCGTCATCAGCGACACGGTCCCGACCGAACCGCACTGGCGACATGAAATCAAGTGGGACGGGACGCGCATCGTTACTTACCATGACAATAGCGGGACCAAACTGTTCAATCGCAAGCAAAACGAGCGCACAAGCCACTATCCCGAGCTGTTGGACGTTTCCGCTTACTGCAAAGCATCTTCCGTCATTCTGGACGGCGAGGTCATCGCGCTGGCCGAGGACGGGAAGCCGTCCTTTCACGAAGTCATGCGACGAGACCTCATTCAGAAGTTGGACCGCGTCGACGAGATGCAGCGGATCGTACCGGTGACCTACATGATCTTCGACCTGCTGTACTTGAACGGCCAATGGGTGAACCAACGCCCGTTGTCCGAAAGGCTCGCCATGCTGCACGACATCGTCGCGCCGAACGCGACGGTTCAGCTGGTGCAAGATCACGACGGAGAGAGCCTGTTCCAAGTGATGCGCCTGCAAGGCATGGAGGGGATCGTATGCAAAGACCTGCGCAGCGCCTATGCGCTGGGCGGTAAGGACGCGCGCTGGAGGAAGGTTAAGAACTACGGGGATATCATGGCGGTCATCGGAGGCTATACGTTAAATGGCGGCATAGTGAATGCCGTGCTGCTGGGGCAGTACGACAGCGAGGGCAAGCTCTGGTACATCGGCCATACGGGCACCGGCAAGCTAACGAAGGCCGAATGGCGGGATCTGACCGGGACCCTGGCGCCGATGACATCGCAGCGTTCACCGTTCGCCAATCGGCCGGACAGACATAAGGACGCCTACTGGGTCACGCCGAAGCTCACGGCCAAGGTACAGTACAGCGAGTGGAGATGGCGGGAGGGCCGCGCGCTGCGGCAGCCATCCCTTCAGGCGCTGGTGAACGTGCCGCCCGCACAGTGCAGGGTGCCTTGGTCGGAGCATTGACCGGCCGATGGCCGCTTTACATGTATCTTTTCCTCATTTTCTCGTATCGAAAATAACTGTAAAGCGACATAACGCAGCAGATTGCGAACAGCCAAGCCGGCAAAAAGCGAAGCATCGCGAACGGCGTCTCGAACAGAAAGGCGCGCCAGAACGCAGCTCCATCCTTTTCCCACAAGCCCGAGGTAAAGTAGCTTGCCTTAATATCAAACAAGGCGGAAAAGATATTCCCGTTGAACACGGCGAAGGTATAAACGAAAAAGAGGCAGGCGGTCGTCAGCGAGTATTTGGTCAGCCTCTTGTAAAAGGCAAGCTTCGAGCCGGCATCGGAAAAAATGTCGTCGCGTCCGTCCGCCGGCTTCTGCCAATACTGCACGCTCCCCCAGCGGTTGCCCTTCAGGTGGGTCCAACCGAAGTCGGCATAGATCGCCTTATATTCCCCGTACTTCTCGGCGCTCATGTGATCCTGATAATCGAGCCGGATGACCATCCTGCGGCCGGACGGCTCGAAGTCGTACCCGCCGAACGAACCGATCCGCCGGCAGGCGAAACCTTCGGCCAAGCGGTCGTTCAGCCACTTTTCCTCTTTCGGCAAATCGGCGAACCATTTATATTTTTTCACCGTAATCCCTCGCTTCGTAGAGTGATAGCAGATGCTCGATCCGCCTCCGCTCGATGGCCAGAATGCGCTCCCCGTCTTCGGTGATCCGGTAAACCTTCCGGCGGCCAGTCTCGCCCGGCACCGGCTCGATCCAGCCGTGCTTGCTCAAATTCTCTACGGCACCGTACAGCGTTCCGGCCGCCAGGATAACGGTCCCCGCACTCATCTGCTCAACCGTCTGCATGATCGCGTAACCATGAAGCGGCTCCTTGAGCGAGAGCAAAATATAATGCATCGTTTCCGACAGCGGCAGCAGCGGATGCTTCATGCAGTGACCCCTTTTCTCAATATACAGCTGAACTATATAGTTGAACTTAATACGATTATATACAGTCGAACTATACATTTCAACTGTATATTTGAACATCCGGATACAAACTCAAAAAAACGCCACCCTCTCCCGACATTGGGGATAAGGCTGGCGTTTTTCCTAGAACTAACGGACCCTTTACTTACTTACTTACTTACTCGCGTGGACAAATGGAGCACAACCGTTGTTGCCTCGGCGCGCGTCACATGATCTAGCGGTGCGAAGCGATTGTCGTTTTTCCCTTGCACAAGCCCGGCTTGTTTTACGCTAGCGACGCTAGCCTTTGCCCACAGCGGGATATCCTTGTCGTCCGAGAAGCCCGTATCTACCTTCGCTTCCGCGACAGCCTGCCCCAGTGCGTTAGCGAGCATGACGGCCATCTCCGCGCGCGTCACTTGCGCATTCGGGCGGAAGCTGCCATCGGGGCCGCCTTTCATGATACCCGCTTGAACGCCTTGCTCGATCGCCGTCTTCGCCCATGCGCCGATCTCTTTGTTATCCGAAAAGGTCAGCTCCGCCCCTGCATTCTGGAGCTTGAGCGCGTTCATGAGCATCACCGCGAATTCCGCGCGAGTCACGGCGCCGCCCGGCTTAAACGTTCCGTCTGCATAGCCTCGTACCAGGCCCTGACTTGCCGCGAGCTTAATGTCCACCTCAGCCCAATGTCCCGAGATATCGCTGAACCCGGTATGCGGGAGCGGCTCGCTCGGAGACGGACCTACGGCAAACACCGCGTATTTCGTAAAATGATCGACTTCTACGGCGATTCGGTTGCCGGTCGTCTTGCTGCCGACGACCTCGATCCACGCCTTTTTCGCTTCGTCGTAATAGAAGATCGCCGCTCTTGCATCTGAATCGAGGCGCGCAGGATCAAAAGCGAAAGTCAACGTAACCGGCACGCTAAAGTTCTCCGGGAAACTCTTCAACAACTCATAGATCGGGCTCGCCAGAACCTGCTTGCTCGTGACTAGCCCTTGCGTATCTGGCACTTTACAGATCGTCAGACTTAGGTGTTGCTTGGTCGCATGCGCCGGAATGAAAATCGTAACCGCATCTCCCAAGCTCACTTGCCCGGATTGGCCTGCCGCCAGAGATCCGTTTGTAGAAGTCTTACAGCCGACATCGTCCGGATCCGAAGAGGGCATCGCTGCCCTGGTCACCGTGACGGTATAGGTCTTCGCCGTACGGTCCGGTGTGACGACCTTCACCGCGATCGCATTCGTCCCGACGTTCAATTTAACAGGCAAGCTCGCTTCCCCGCTTGCAGCCGGAATGTCGTTCACCGCGATCGCGGCGCGAGCGTCCGCTGCATACGCGGTTAAGGACAGCTCAGTAACAAAGTAAGGAACATCGGCCGTATAGGCCGTTGTACCCGATGCAAAGACCGGACTTAGGTTACCGCTCGAAAGGGTCAGACTGGTCAAATCCGCCGAAGCCGGCACCGTAGAGACCGAATAGCGGTTGGATTCCTTCGCACCCTGCCCCTTATTGCCAGCGAGATCGGTCACGCCCGCGCTGTCGAGCGTAATGACGTTGTTCGTGCTATTCACGTCGGCCGTCGGCGTGAGCGTCGCCGTCCATGTGATGCCGCCATCAGAGGAAGCGACTGTGCTCAGCGTACCGTCCGCCACCGTGAGATCTGCGTTCGTGAGGCCGGTCACGGCCTCCGAAAAGGTGATCGTCACCTGCGAAGTCTCGCCGATGGCTAACGATGTGTCGGCAACGACGATCGTGGCGGTCGGCCGAAGCGTATCGATCGCGTAATTGTTGGAATCGGTAGTGCCCACCCCTGTGTTGCCTGCGGCATTGACTAAGCCGCTGTTGTCGAGGGTGATGACGTTCGTCGTATCCTCGACGCTTGCATTCGGCGTGAGCGTCGCTTTCCAAGTGACGCCGCCGTTCGTCGAACTGACGTTGCTGAGCGTGCCATTCGCTACCGTCAGGTCCGCATTGTCGAACCCGCTCACCGCTTCCGAGAAGGTGATCGTGACAAGCG